>Ga0101944_10001690_pt1 | contig 42918 bp, 28 predicted proteins | sample DewCreD2012metaG_FD_75245 | JGI IMG/M metagenome (GOLD analysis project Ga0101944, IMG submission 75245) | Hot spring sediment bacterial and archeal communities from British Columbia, Canada, to study Microbial Dark Matter (Phase II) - Dewar... ... | reverse complement strand
TTCTATGTCAATTACCCTCTCATTATACATCCTTAAACCCGCCTGAGCAGCACCTTTTCACTCTGATGAGGAACCACTATCCATTTAAACAGCGCCCCATGCCTGAAGCAGAGGAGGGCGCCACAGAAAAAACTTATGGAAATACTTGGTGGGGCAAGCGCTGGCTGGAAGCCTTGAAAGACATAGACCATCTCAACCGCTTAGTGCGAGGGAAAGTTTACGCCAACCGAGGCCTGGTCAAGCAATTAGAAATCAAGGACGGCTCCATATCCGCCTTTGTGCAGGGCTCCTCGGAGAAGCCCTATGAAGTCAGCCTGCGCATCCCCTGGTTCAACGAAGGACACCGCCGCCGGACCGTCAAGCTGGTCAACCAAAACCCTATCTTCCTCTCTAAATTGCTCAACCGAGAGCTCCCTCCGGAGCTCGATGAGGCTCTTCGAAAAAGCGGCGTGCACCTCTTCCCACGGCGCTGGCAGGAGATTACTGGCATGTGCTCTTGCCCCGATTGGGTGGTGCCCTGCAAGCACATGGCTGCCGTACTCTATGTGGTGGCCAATGAGATAGACAAGAATCCTTTCCTCATCTTCGACCTGCACAACTTCGACCTCTTGGAAGCGCTGCAAAAGCGCGGCGTGTCCCAGTCAGCCATCAACGACGTAAACGCCGCTAACGCCGCCCAACTGCAGCAAGACATCGAGCATCCCTTGGATGAAGAGCTCCGGTGGGATGACGCTGCCATTGAGGCGCTCGACTTTTCGGTCATACCTGACGACTGCTCCTACGACTTGCTCCGACTGCTGTCCGATAAGCCCGTTTTCTACCCCGAAGGCGACTTCAAAAAGATCTTAGCGGCGGCCTATCGAACCTTGCGCCACGCTTCGGAGACCGCACCGGAGCCGCTCTCGGAGTTGGAACACCATTGGCTTATGGCTGCCGAGAACGCCATGGTGGTACAAGACAGCCGCACCGGAGCCTTCTGGGGCGGGCTATTGCTCGACCAACAAGGCGACACCCTCCTCGACTGCGAAACCGAAGCCCAATGGGTCAACTTTTGGGAGCGACTGACACCCTCAGACCTGGCGCTGTGCTCACCGCGGCTGCGCTCGCTCCACTTGGTGTATCAATTTGCCCGGCAGCTCGCCCTGCGCGGCGCTTTTGTGCCGCAGCTGATAGAAGTATCAGACACTGAGTACCGCATTCGCTATGTGCCGGCTTTGCTCAACGAATCTGTTCGCAGCGTTTTTGAAAAAGTAAAAAGATGGACGGCACCCGGTTTGCTAACGTACGTGGATGAGTCCGGGCAGACCAGCGAGCCCACTGACGCCGACGCGCTCACGGCTTTGACGGCTCTGTTTCTGCGCTATTTTGTGGCGGAAAGCACCGCCAAACTACGCGAGGAGAGCCTGGGTAAATTGCCTAACTGGTTCTTGACAGGTCAGACCATGGCTTTTGAAAGTTTTGAAGAGCGCGAGTACCCCAAGGCCATACAGTTGTGGCTCAACCGCTTCTTTATTGCAGAGAAGCGGTTTGTCCCCGTTTTTGAAGTGCGCGACCTTCCGCAGACGATGGAGTTTTTCGCACGCGTCAGCATTGAGGACCGAAATAACCCGGCGCGACCGCTGGTGCCGCTAAAGCGCATCTTTTCCCAAAAGGAATACAACCACATGCGCCTCGAAGTGCTGGGCGACCTGGCCAACGTGGCTGAGTTTTTCCCGCCGCTGGCAGCGTACATCAACTCCAAAGGCACCGTGCCTATGCGCTTCCAGTCGAACGACTTTCCGGTAGTGCTTTTTGATATGTTGCCCCTGGTGCGCCTATTGGGTATTCGCGTGTTGTTGCCTAAGTCGCTGCGCCGGCCGGCGCGTCCGCACCTATCCATGCGTCTGGCATCAAAAGGTAAAGTTAGTGGTACGGGATTGCTTTCATTTGGCGAGATTATTCAGTTTCAATGGCAAATTGCGCTAGGTCGGCAGGTGTTGTCCCCAGAGCAGTTTGTGGAGATGGCACGCCAAATGCGCGGCATTGTCCGCATGCTGAATGGCTACGCCTTTCTAGATGAGTACGAAGTAGCAGCCCTACTCAACCAGTTAGAAAATGCCCCGGAGCCATCGCCCATGCAGTTGCTCCAAATCGCCCTGACGGAGGAGTACCAAGGAGCACCGGTCCATTTGGAAGAAGAACTGCGCCGGCAAATTAACGAGCTCATCAAACCGCAAAACATCCCGCTGCCCAAAGGCTTGCAGGCCCAACTGCGCCCCTATCAGCAGCGCGGCTACGAGTGGCTGTACAAAAACATCCGCCTTGGCTTAGGCAGCCTCATTGCCGACGATATGGGCTTGGGTAAAACCGTTCAGGTTATAGCAGCTCTGCTGCGGATGAAAGAAGAAGGCGCTTTTGCCAAAGGGAAAAAGGCCCTGGTGGTGGTACCCACCACGCTGCTAACCAACTGGACAAATGAAATCCGAAAGTTCGCTCCGGGGCTGCGCTACGCCCTTTATCACGGCTCGGAGCGCTCCTGGGATGCCCTGAACGGTGTAGAGGTCGTGCTAACCACTTATGGTGTCCTACGGGCCGACATCGAGGAAATCAGCCGATACCCGCTGGCGATAGCCGTCATAGATGAGGCACAAAATATCAAGAATGCCGATGCTGCTCAGACCAAAGCCGTCAAGAAGCTGCAGGCGCCTTGCCGCATCGCCATGACCGGTACGCCAGTGGAAAACCGCCTGAGCGAGTACTACTCCATTTTTGAATTCACCAACCCCGGCTTACTCGGCTCACCCTCAGAATTCCTGCGCGACTTTGCGCGACCTATCGAATTGGAGCGCAACCATCACGTGCTGGAGCGCTTCCGCAAAATCACGGCGCCCTTCCTGTTGCGGCGGGTCAAGACGGATAAAAACATTATCAGCGATCTACCTGAGAAAATCGAGACGAACCAATACTGCACCCTTACGCCTGAGCAGGCGGCTCTGTATAAAAACACCGTGGACGACCTGCTGCAGACCATTGCCCAGGAAGACGCCAAGGCCATCAAACGCCAGGGACTGGTGCTCAAAATGCTGACAGCCCTCAAACAAATCTGCAACCACCCGGCTCAGTACCTCAAAGAGAAACACGCAGCGCCCAATTTGTCGGGCAAAACACAGCGCCTACTTGAGCTGCTCGAGGAAATCATGGCCGCCGGTGAAAAGACGCTCATCTTCACGCAGTATCGCGAAATGGGCGACTTACTCGTGCCCATGCTGCGCGAAAACCTGGGTCTCGAAGTACCCTTCTTACACGGAGGGTGTAGCCGCACCCAACGCGACCAGATGGTGGAACAATTCCAGAAACACCACGCTACGCGCGTCTTGCTGCTCAGCCTAAAGGCCGGAGGCACAGGGCTAAACCTGACGGCAGCTACCAACGTCATCCATTACGACTTGTGGTGGAACCCTGCTGTCGAAGCCCAAGCAACTGACCGTGCCTACCGCATCGGTCAGCACAGCAACGTCCTGGTGCATCGCCTCATCACTCAAGGCACCCTGGAGGAAAAAATTGACGCCATGATTCAAAAGAAAAAAGACTTGGCCGACCTCGCGGTTACGGTCGGCGAAAAGTGGTTGGGCGAACTGTCCAACGAAGAACTACAGGAATTGGTGCGTTTGGATTAGGGAGAAAGCCCCCTCCAGAATACATCCAGCGCGGTGTTAAGGCACCTCTAAAAGCGTATTTCGACAATTTCCACTCGTCGCTCCCGAGCAGCATCGGGGTGATAAATCGAATTTCGCTCGTCGCGCAGGTCATCGCTGATGCCTCGTCGGGCGGTAGTCTCGCCGAAACTGGTTTCTGATACTTTCAACTGGCCACTCTGCAGAAAGGGCTGGAAAGCCCCGCCACCGTAAGTTTCGAAATAATTGCGCACGCTGCTAACGCGGCGTTTGCCCAAAGCGAGGTTGTAGGCAGACTCCGCGCGAGGGCTTGTATAGCCTTTCAGCACAACCTCTACCCGCTCATTAGCCTGCAGGCGCTCTAACAGGAGCGCGCTGAACTGCTCCAGGCGCTCATAGCCCTGGCGCACCTCATTTTCAAAAAAATCGTCTATCTGTTGCTCAGCGTTGTCGCGTTGCGCGCCATTGAGACCTGCGGCAAAGCGCTCGCGGTATTCGGCTTGACGCTCCAAATACGCCGCGACCGTCTGGGCATAGCTCTTCCTAGTCGTTGTGCGTTGTGTGCGTCGGTCGGGTTCGTCGTTGTCGAAATACAGCGGCAGACCGGCAAAGTCGGTAAGCTGAGGCGGTGCGGAGGGCGGTGGCGAAAGTTGCTCTATGGGTATGATGGGGCGCTCCAAAGGTCTTCCGGGTTGCGGGGTAGGGGTCGCCGTGGGCGGAGTAGTCGTGGTGTCGGGAGGCTTGTAGAATTGCACCTTAAACAGGTCGTTGCAGCAGAATTTATTAGCCTCGTCGAGGTATTGCGCGCCGGAGCGGTTGCTGCTTAGATAGCCCGAGTACCCGTCGGGAGACAATACGAAGTAGAGGTCGTTGTAGCTCGTGTTCAGTACAGGTCCCATGTGTTTAGGCGTAGCCAAAGTGCCGTCGGGCTGCCGATGGGTCTGGTAGATGTCGAAGCCTCCCAAATTTTCGGGGTATCCATTGGAGCTGAAGTAAAGCATTTGAGTAGGGGCGTGGAAGAAGGGAGAAACCTCGTCATAAGGCGTATTGACGGTCGAAACATTGCTGGGAGCGACGAAGGGCGGCAGTGGGAAGGGCTTGTGCGCATCTACCGGGATGTGGCAAGGGCAAAACCAATTGGTATCCAGTGGGGTGTGCCAAATGTCAAGGCCGCCTCGGCCACCGGGGCGGTCGCTGACAAACCAGAGGAAAAGCTGCTTCAGCGTGCTGTCGAAGGCTACGCTGGGCTGGGTGGTCGTATAGCCAGCGGCATTAATAGGCTCGGGCAGGCGCACCGGAGCCGTCCAGCGCTTCCGAACGTCCTGGATACTCAGCCACAAGTCGCAGCGGATATCGGCAGCATTGCGGTTCTTACACAGGGTGAACACAACAAAGTGCCCTTCGCTAAAGAAAGCCGTGTGCGCTACGTGGGCTGTGTCCACGTTGGGGAAAGGCCGTCCGGCTTCTCGGGCGCGCCCGTCACGCACCGATATCATGGTCTTAGTTAGTTTGGTCTTGGGTAGGTTCTTATCGCCGCGCTTATCGAAGCGGTACGACGAGAAAAAGAGCGTGTCGCCCATCATGGCCGGAGCAAAGTCGCTGAACGGGCTATTGATATGCTTGCCGGCATTGCTAACGACTACGGAGTCAGAGCCAGGAGGCTGGCGCTGCGCCCATATACATGCTTCGCGGCTTAAGCGAGCATATTCGGCCTGCTCAGCCGTTGGTGTTTGCTGCAGGAAATACTCGAAATAGCGGGCGGCTTCCTCGTACTTACCCTGTTTGCGCAGCACCTCGCCTAACCGAAGGGGCAGTAGTGGATACAACGGCTTTCGCCTTTCAGTGGTCTCTATACGCCGATACCAGCGCTCGGCGAGGGCATCGGCGTGGATAAGGCGCGCGCTTTCGGCACTTTTCCACAACAATCCTAAGTCGTCGGGCTTACGGCTAAGGGCGGTTTGATAGTACTGCAAGGCAGCGCCAAAGTCTTTCTGCTCAAAAGCCTTGTCACCAGCGCGCTCGTAACTCTGGCGCGACTGAGCCCCTGTAGTGCTCGGCAGCATCGCTGCAAACAGCAAAAGCACCGGCCATAAAAGCCAGGTCTCCAGATAGGGTAATCTCATCTTTTAACAAGAAATAGTTTCTGGGAGGCAATAAAATTAAAATACGGGACAGGATTTAAACACTTTAACTGGAGGAGCGGAGATGGGGCGATAAACAACGGCTACTTCCAAACCGCCGCGCCCTCGCGTGGCCACGTCGAAATCGGATGTGTTCCAATCGTAACTGACGCCGATGGTCCAATCGCTAAACTCGTACTGAAACGCCGGGATAATAGCATCGCCTAAACGCATAGATACCGTGAAACGCAAGGCTGCTTCTTGCGGTCTTAGCCAAAGGCGGGCGCCGCCGCCCACCAGCCTTTCTCGAGCCGTGCCCATTTGCCAGAGGCCGCCTGCAAGGACCAAATCGGTACTTTCGCTTACGGCCTGCGTCAGCTGCGTGCTTAAGGCCCAACGGATGGGCAGACGCAGCGCACTCGCGCCGTCTCGAAAGCCCATAGCGGGCCGGTTAAGGTGAAACGCGCCGAGGCCAATTTCGGCGCTGCTGCGATAATTGGCACTGTGGGTACGCCAGCTCAGACCAGCACCTAGCGACGGCTGAAGCCCTGACGTCTGGTCGAAACTCTCGCGAGAGGGTAGGGCAGGGTCGAACGCGTCTCCCGTCCACTGGTTGCTGAACTTGAGCCGGCTGATGTCGAACTGCCGTTGCACCATAGAACCACTAAAGCCCACTGCGACGTATTGCCGCTCGCCCACCTGCTGTGAAGTGCTGACCGATAGCCCCAACTGTACCCAAGACAAACCCGCATCGCCAGCCCGGTCGCCCTGCAAAAGCAAGCCGCCGGATAAAGCCTGGGCTCCTTTTCGCCACAACACCCGGTCGGCACCTGCAGCCAACGACTGGTAGGCTACCGGCACACTCGTCCACTGGCTTCGCATCAGCCCCATGGCTCGCACATCACCCTCAAAGGCGCCTGTTAGTGCTGGCGAGTAGTGCATGGGATGATGATAGAACTGAGAAAAGTGCAGGTCTTGTGCAGGCAATAGATGGAAGGCGCAGCACCATAGCCACAGCGTAAACCAACGAGTTTGCATAGAATACAATAGGAGCGTTGTTCTGCCCGCTCGAAGGTACGCACCTTTCCGCTTTGCCTGATCGCTAAGCCCAGCCTACTCTTGCTCCCGATAGTCGAACTCTTCGTCGGGCGGTAGGAAATCGGGGTGCTCACTAGCACGTCCGCGCGCGTTTTGCTCGGCCAACGTCAGGCGGTCGGTAGTACTGGTTACAAGCCAAGTATCGCCGGATTTGCGCATCACCTGCACGTGTAGCCCAAATTCGCGCTCCAGCAGCGCTTCTGCCTCGAAAGTGGGCATATCCGGCGGCAGGTTAACAAAGCCCGTCTTCGTTGCAGACATAAGCGAACCCAACGTCGTGTGAGGTTCCTTGACCATGTATTCCGCCGGAGAGCCTTTGAAAGCGCGGTGAGGCTGGGTGAAAAACGTGAGCTTCAAGTAAGGGTATTCGGCTTGAAAGGCCTTCTGTATATCCTGTATGGTCTGGTCAGGCGAGAGGTGCAGTTTCATAGGAAAGGATAGTTTTAGCAAAAAAGACAGCTACGAGTAGCAAAGTTCATCCTGCAGAACCTGGTTGCCGATTGACAAAGGTCAGACAAATCTATGATAGAAAACGGCAAGACAGGTAATGCCCATTAACGCATGCGACTGCATCTTTAGATAGTCGCGCGCGTCAACACAGGAAACACAGGAGCTGTATATCGAGTTAGTGGTGCGTTTTCTCAGGCAGCTGCTAATTGCCCACATCCACTTGGATGCGATAGGGTCGGTTGGCCAAATCCCAAGCTGTATAGAAAGCCAGTTGGGCGCGTTTGGCGGCTGCCCGATGGTCAATTTTATCCGCTGTGTCGGTCGGTTTGTGGTAATCAGCGTGGGTGCCATTGAAATAGAAGATCGCTGGTATGCCGCGCTCGGCGAAATTGTAATGGTCGCTGCGCTCATAAAATCGGTTAGGATCTTTCGGGTCATTATACTTGTAATCCAAGTTCATTTGAGTGTGCATAGCGTTGGCAAACTCGTTGATCTCGTGCAGCTCCGTGCTCAAGCGGTTCGAGCCAATAACATAAATGTAGTCAGGGTTGTTGGCGTGGCGATTATCTACGCGGCCGATCATGTCTATGTTGATGTTAGCCACGGTGTTTTGAAGGGGGAATATTGGAAACTCGACATAGAACTTGGAGCCAAGCAAGCCCTTTTCTTCACCACTGACTAACATACAGACCACGCTGCGCTTTGGCCCAACCCCAGCGGCCTTGGCCTTGGCGAAAGCTTGGGCAATTTCAATAACGCCAGCAGTTCCTGAGGCATTATCGTCAGCGCCGTTGTAGATGACGTCGCCCGAAGCGCCCAAATGGTCATAGTGGGCCGTGATGATAACATACTCATTTTTGAGTACTGGGTCAGTGCCCTCAATGAAGCCAATAACGTTAGAGCCTTCTAAGGTCTTCACATCTTTAGACATGCGGACTTCAACATCGGTCTTTATTCTCGTAGGCTTGAAAGCATTGAAGGTGTTTTTTGCCGTGGCATATACTTGTGCGGCTTTGTCCGCTTTTTTTCCGAAAAAGGCATTAGCCACGTCTTGGCTGATAATCATGGAATTAACTAGGCCTACATACAACGGCTGGGCCTGGGGTGAGCTAGGTGTCCAACCCCAGCTGGACAACATGCGCCGGTTGAGGCGAGAGGTTTCGGCCAGACTGGGTGTTATAATGAAGACAAAAGAGGCTCCTTTTTGGGCGGCCAATTTGACTTTGCGCGTCCAATCCAGCGTCCACGTCGTGCGCGCTTCGGTGCCCGTAAGCAGCGATCGGCCTTGGTCATCTACAGGTTCGCCATCATACATAATGACCGCCTTACCTCGCACATCGGTATTGGCGTAATGATTGATTTTGCCTTCCTCTATACCGTATCCTACAAAAACCACCTCTTTGATGTTAGCACCAGGCAAGTGGTTATTGTAGGCGGGATAGACGAGATAATCTTTTCGCGCACTGTAGGTAGTGCCCTCAACCGTCAGACTTAGGTCAGCCCAGCTTTCGCGTTTAAGGTAGATGTATTGAAAGTAAGTGTTCCGGTCGGCCACAGGGGGCAGACCCATTGCTTTGAATTGTTCGGCGATAAAATCAGCCGCTTTGCGCTGGCCTTCTGTACCCGTTTCGCGGCCCGCCATGGCATCGGAGGCCAGAGTGTCTATGAGGAACTTCATGTCCTCGGGGGTTATCGTTGCGCCAAAAGGGCGAGCATCGGGCAACTGATAGTACCGCGGACGCAGCGATAAGCGAGCAGTAATAGAGTCATCGTAAGTAATGCTTACTTGAGCCGACGCGGGCAGCCAAGCCAATAAAGATAGTAAGATAAAGATGGGATAGCGCTTCATAGATGCGAGCGGATGTGAGAAAGAGGTGAAACTACGAACAGGCAATTTTTTCAACGCGGTGTTGGTGGCGACCACCTTCAAACGGTGTTTCGAGGAAAATGCGTACCATGGCCTGGGCCAGAATTTCAGGAACAAAGCGGGCAGGTAGAGCAATCATGTTGGCGTCGTTGTGTTGGCGAGCTAACGCTGCAATTTCTTCCGTCCAGCACAGGGCACAGCGAATGCCGGCGTGTTTATTGGCTGCCATGGCTACGCCATTGCCGCTGCCACACAGCACAATACCTCGGTCGGCCTGGCCCGACTCTACCGCGTGCGCTACGGCGTGGGCAAAGTCGGGGTAATCCACCGAGTCTGCGCTGTGGGTGCCAAAATCTTGCACCATATGCCCCATGCGCTGGAGCATGGCAATTAGCCCGTCCTTGTAGGGGTAGCCGGCGTGGTCGCAGCCGATAGCAATTCTCATAGCAAAGGGTGTTTTTTCGCGGTCAAAGGTAAGGCAAGCCTTTTTTGCGCTTTTGACGCCTGTAAGCAAATCGCCTAAAGGGCGCCTAACCAAGGCAAACGTACCTTTGGGGTACACTTCACAACAGTAAACCGCTATGCGTTTTTGCGTTTTTCTAACGGCTTGCGTTCTTTCCACCGCGCTTCTATCGCAACCTACCCGTCCGCAGCTCAGCAATTTGTCTCCTTCGGTTAGAGCACGAGTGGCGGTTGGTGCTTCCGTCGACGTGTTGGTTGTTTTTACTGAAAAGGCGGACTTGTCAGGCGCAGCCCATCTGCACGGCAAAGCCGAAAAAGGTCACTTCGTTTATCGCCGTTTGTTGGAAACTGCCGAAAGAAGCCAACAGCGGGTGCGCTCGCTGCTGCGTGCGCGAGATGCTCGCTTCCAGTCACTGTTTATCGTTAATGCTATAGCCATTCATCAAGCCGCCCCTGAGCTGATACAAACGCTAGCTGCCTTGCCCGAAGTAGCCTACATCGCCCTGGACCCTACGGTGGCCTTAGCAACACCGGAGCAAGATAGCCGCCTCCCTGTCAGTAGTCGCGGCAGTATCGAGTGGGGAGTGGACAAGATACAGGCCCCTGCCGTATGGGCTATGGGCTATACGGGTCAAGGTGTTACTGTTGGCGGCGCCGACACCGGCTACGAGTGGTGGCATCCCGCCATCAAACGACAATACCGCGGCTACAACGCCGCCACAGGCGACGTCGACCACAACTACCACTGGCACGATGCCATCCACGAAATAAGCCCGCTCAGTGGTGATAGTGTACCGGACCCCAGCAACAACCCCTGCGGTGTGGACGTCCTCTATCCATGCGACGACCACAACCACGGCACCCACACCATGGGTACTATGGTCGGCGATGATGGTCAAGGCAACCAAATCGGCGTGGCTCCAGCGGCGCAGTGGATCGCCTGCCGCAACATGGAGCGAGGTAATGGCAAGCCTTCTACTTATCTGGAGTGCTTCGAGTGGTTCTTGGCACCTACCGACCTAAATGGCCAAAACCCTAAACCCGACTTAGCCCCCCACGTCATCAACAACTCCTGGTATTGCTCCGTAGAAGAAGGTTGCACCGATTTGGTTGTCAACGACTTGCTTCGCCAAGCCGTGGTGGCGTTGCGCGCTGCCGGCATTGTAGTGGTCGTCAGCAACGGCAACTCTGGCTCCAAGGGCTGCGCCAGCACGTTTGGTCCACCGGCCTATTTTGAGGAGAGTTTTAGCGTAGGCGCTACTGCTGACAACGACAGCATTACCGGTTTCAGCAGCCGGGGCCCGGTAACCATAGACAACAGCGGGCGCCTGAAGCCCAACGTGGTGGCTCCGGGTGCAGCAGTGCGCTCCTGTATTCGCAACAACGGCTACGCTCACTTCTGGGGCACCAGTATGGCTGGCCCTCATGTAGCGGGGCTGGTAGCGCTGGTGCTTTCTGCTCGCCCCGACCTGGCGGGCGAGGTAGAGCTCATCGAAAATATCATTGAGCAGACTGCCGTGCCCAAGTATGGGTGGCAAGATTGTGCCGACAGTGCCGGGCTTGCGTATCCGAACAACACCTACGGCTATGGTCGCGTAGATGCTTTGGCCGCCGTTCTCCAAGCGCTAACGATTACGGCGGCTGGTGAGATGCCCTCACCACCCGCTTGTTACGTGAAGTTGTTGGAAAATCCCTTCGGCGAGGTAGCCCGTTTTCGCGCATATGGCATCCGCGGTACACTGACCCTAACCTTGCACGCTGCCGATGGACGCGCATTACAAGCGGTAACACACGTGCTCGACGGCAGCGAGACGCTGCTGGCAATACCCATGCAACACGTGCCGCCAGGGCTGTATTTCTGGAGGGCTCAGGCCGGCTCGATGGTCAGCACCGGCAAAGGCGTACGCCGCCCCTGAACGCAAGTGGCTACACCGTGATTACCCGCAGCGGACCCCAACGCAACAGCAATTCGAGCACTAATAGGCAAAAAGCGACTGCCAACACCCAAAAAAACAGGTCGTTACGGTGCACGATGCGAGTGCGTTGTACAATGGCTTTCTCTAGGTCATCGAGCTCGCGCTGGATGCCCCGGAGTGCTTCTTCATGAGTAGCCCGTAGAAAGCGACCACCGGTGGTGGTGGCTATGCGTTGCAGCAGCACTGTGTCGAGCGTCATGGAGCGCTGAGCAAAGTCGTAGTTGCCATCAAAACGCCGCCGCGTAGGCGACAATACAAGGCCATCGCGGCCTATGCCTATCGGATACACCCGCACCCCCAAAGCGCGGGCCATTTCTGCCGCTTGCAGGGGACCAATAGCGCCGCTGTTGTTTTCTGCGTCGGTTAGCAGCACTATCGCCCTGCCGGCGGAAGAAGTGCTGCGGCTTAGATGATGCAGCGCGGTGGCTATGCCCATGCCGATAGCGGTGCCCTCTGGCAGGCGCCCCACTTGAGCATTGGCCAGAAAAGCTTGCAAAAGGCGGTGGTCCAGCGTTAGCGGACAATGCACAAAGGCTCCACCCGCGAACAAGACTAACCCCATGCGATCGTGTGGACGCCCCGCCACCCACGCTGTTGCCAGGGCCTTGGCAGCGCTTATTCTGTCAGGCTCGACATCTCTGGATAGCATACTGTGCGACACGTCTAACACCAAAAAAAGATCGCTGGCCTGCACTTCCTCGCGCTCTTCGTAGTCCAGCCATTGAGGGCGAGCCATTGCCAGCACTAATAGCGCCAACACTAACCACCGCACATACTGAAGGCTGCCGCGTGCGTACACCACCCACGTCTTTACCCCTTTCATGGCTGCCTGGCGCGAGACTTGGAGGGCAACGTGCCGCCGTTGCTCGGCTCGATGATAGCCATAAGCCAACGGAAGCAAGACCAGCAACAACAGCAACCACAGAGGGTCGGCAAACGATATAGGCAACTCCATAACCAAGGCGTCAGCAGGCAAAGGTAAGGGCAGGCGGAGCTTCGCCAAAGTAGTCACCTAAAAGGTAGGATAGGAGGTGGGTTCGGGTTAAAGGTAAATATAAAGGCGCCACCTCAGCCCCTTAACAGCTCGGGTGGCGCCCTTTTTCGCCTTCGAAAAAGAAGAGCAACTACATGCCAAAAGCGTAATAATGTGTGCCCGGTCGATCTTCGTAAACGCCTTCTAACAAAACGCCGCCTTTCCGACCCTTCAAGGCACTCACAAAGTCCTCGACGGTGGTAACAGGTTTACCATCTAAGTGCGTGATAATGAAGCCTTCGCGCATACTAGTATTGCGGCGTATTTTGCCCTCAGAGAGCGCTTTGACGCGCAAGCCACCGTCGAGGTCGAGTTTTTGCGCTGTCTTTTTGTCTATGGGCTCTAATTCTACTCCCAGCACCTCGAGTACGTCCGAGCTACTGCCATCTTTACTAGCTATGGTAGCCTTACCGCTACGCGTGGTCAGGCGCACATCAAAGGTTTTTACAGCGCCTTTACGGTTTACCTTTACTTTCACTACATCGCCTGGCCGATGACGAGCGATGAGTTCCTGCAGCGAGGAGGAATTTGTCACAGGAGCCTCGTCAATGCTGATAATCACATCCCCTGGTTTAATGCCCGCAGCACCGGCAGCGCTGTTTTCCAGTAAGCTGTCCACGTAGGCACCCTGCGTAAGGTCGAGCCCTTTTTCGCGAGCTAGGTTGCCGTCCAGGTTGCGCACCATTACCCCTAAGACGCCGCGCTGCACATTGCCGTATTGGAGCAGGTCTTCCACTACCTTGCTAACAATGTTGGACGGCACAGCGAAGCCATACCCGGCGTATGCGCCTGTAGTAGATGCGATAGCCGTGTTGATGCCAATTAGACCACCCTCCAAATTTACTAAGGCGCCGCCACTATTGCCTGGGTTGATGGCTGCATCGGTTTGGATGAAGCTTTCCACGGCAAACTGTTCGCGCAAGATGTTGATGTTTCTGGCTTTAGCGCTCACGATACCCGCTGTTACCGTGCTGGTTAGATTGAAAGGGTTGCCCACAGCGAGCACCCACTCCCCCACACGCACGGCGTCCGAGTTGGCAAAAGGAATGGTCGGCAGGTTCCTCTCCTTTATTTGGAGCAGGGCTAAATCGGTGGTGGGGTCTGTTCCAATTACGGTAGCCTTATACGTTCGATTGTCGTATAGTGTAACCTCAATGTCCTCGGCATTGGCGATGACGTGGTTGTTAGTTACAATGTAGCCCTCTGAGTTAATGATGACGCCACTCCCTGTGCCTACGGAAGGCTGTAGGTCGGGCATTCGAAAGTATCTATCAAAAGGGCTTCCGAAAAAGTCCTCGAAAGGATCGCGCGCTCTGCTGTTAGACCGCACTGCCGTAGCCTTGACATGCACCACGGCTTGCATGGCCGACTCTGCCACTCGCGTAAAATCCAACAAGACAGGCTCGCCATTTTCTCCCAACACATAGCCTGCTCCGCGTGCTGGTGCACCGTTGACGTGCTCTATTCTCACTGTGGGCGCTGAAAGTCGAAAAGCGTAGTGGTACACGCCCAAGCTCAGAGCAGATACCAACAGGGCTATCAGAGCGGAATACACTAATGTCTTTTTCATATAGAACCTATTTTTGAACTTGACCCAAAAAAGAAATGGTGCTAAAACGCAGCAATGAGGCCTTAACGTCTTTTATGCCGACAAGCAGCACATTTTCACTGCTTAAACAGTTGCTTTTTTAGGCTGTTAGAAAAAAAAGCGCTCCGCAACTTCTTCTGAGCTACAGAGCGCTCTTTGCACTTAGGATGACTAAGCCCCCGAGTGCTTCGAAGCAGGCTTATTGCACGGCAATTTGACGAGCCGGCAGCGCTTTGGCCTCTTCGCGCTTCGGGATGTGGATGGTCAGTACGCCGTTCTCATACTTAGCCCGGATCTTATCGTAGTCTACCGTGCTCTTTGGCAAGTAGAAACTCCGGCGAAAAGCTTGATAGTTAAACTCCCGACGGGTGAAGCGTTCGCCTTCTTTCACTTCGTTCTCCGTCTTGCACTCAGCCGAGATGGTCAGCGTTTCATTTTCTAATTCGATTTTGAAATCCTCTTTCGACATGCCCGGCGCGGCCATCTCAACTGCGAAGCCTTCCCCGTTTTCCTTGATATTTACTGCGGGTAGTGTGTAGTTCGTGTTGATCAAGGAGTTGTTCATCCAGTCGAACACGTCGCTGCTAAAAAAGTCGTCGAATAAGCGCGGAATAACAGGGAAGAGCGACGAATTGGTTTTTACCAGTGTCATAGTCACCTCCGTTTTTTAATTTTTGTGTGTGAAATTTTGTGACGTTTTCCTTTGTACAACCGGCGTACCAGTGCCAAACGAAGGGTCATTTTTACCGGAAGGCAAACAATTTTACTGACACTTTGTCTTTTTTATCTGGCGTCAATGACAAAAAGGCAGTCAAATGGTGTTTTCCTTGTGGCGAGAGGAGCTTCAAAGCGGGATGTTGCCGTGTTTGCGTAGCGGGCGGGGCACGGCCTTATGCTCGAGCATAGCAAAGGCTCGAATGAGTTTTCGACGGGTTTCGCGCGGCCAGATGACCTCATCGATGAAGCCTCGCGCTGCGGCGCGATAGGGATTAGCGAAGGTGTCGGCATATTCACGCTCCTTTTCCGCTAGTTTAGCTTGAGGGTCTGCAGCGGTTTCAATCTCTTTTTTGAAGATAATCTCCGAAGCACCCTTGGCTCCCATGACGGCAATTTCTGCTGTTGGCCAAGCAAAGTTCAGGTCAGCGCCGATGTGCTTGGAGTTCATCACGTCATAAGCGCCGCCGTAGGCCTTACGTGTAATGACCGTAACCCGCGGCACAGTGGCTTCCGAGAAGGCATAGAGTAATTTGGCGCCGTTGGTGATAATGCCGTTCCATTCTTGATCGGTGCCCGGCAAGAAGCCCGGCACGTCTTCGAGCACCAACAGCGGAATGTTGAAACAATCACAAAAACGCACAAAACGGGCTGCTTTTTTAGAAGAGTTGACGTCGAGCACACCGGCCAGACTCATGGGTTGGTTGGCCACAATGCCAATGCTGCGCCCGGCCAACCGCGCAAAACCAATGAGGATGTTGTCAGCGTAATTTTCTTGAATTTCGAAGAACGAACCCTCATCCACAATTTCGGCGATAACGTCCTTCATATCGTAAGGATGGTTGGGATTTTCAGGCACAATGGTATCGAGCGCCGGGCGGTATTCATCGCCTAAGAGGTAGGGCTCCACCGGTACTCTGTCCATGCAGTTTTGAGGGATGTAGCTGAGGAGGCGCTTGATTTTTTCAATGCAATCTATATCGTTCGCTGCCACCAAGTGGGTTACGCCCGATTTGGAGGCATGCGTATAGGCGCCGCCCAATTCTTCGCTGGTTACCTCTTCGTTGGTAACGGTTTTCACCACGTTCGGGCCAGTAACGAACATATACGAGGTGCCCTCCACCATGAGGATGAAATCCGTCATGGCTGGGCTATATACGGCTCCACCAGCACAAGGCCCCATGATGGCGGAAATCTGCGGCACTACTCCGCTTGCCTGCACGTTGCGGTAGAAAATATCCGCATATCCGCCCAGCGAGTTGACTCCTTCCTGGATGCGGGCCCCGCCAGAGTCATTAAGACCAATGACAGGAGCGCCATTCTTAACGGCCAGGTCCATGACTTTGCAAATCTTCTCGGCGTGCGTTTCGGAGAGGGAGCCACCAAAAACCGTGAAGTCTTGTGCAAACACATACACCAGGCGCCCATGGATAGTACCGTAGCCCGTGACCACGCCATCGCCCAGCACCAGCTGGTCTTGCATGCCAAAATCACTGCAACGATGGGTAACTAATGCCCCCAGTTCTTCAAACGTACCGGGGTCTAAGAGGAAGTGGATGCGCTCGCGAGCCGATAGTTTGCCCTTTTTGTGCTGTGCCTCGATGCGCGCAGCGCCGCCGCCTTGTTTGGCTTCGGCGAGTCTTTGTTGGAGGATTTCGTTTTTATTGCTCATGGTCAGTGGATTCCAGTGATTAGCGTACCAAGGAAATGTATTGAAGACCAGGTCGGTGCTTTTGTTGTAGAACAGTCAGGATATCGTTAAATGCTTCGGCATTGCCCACGAAATCGGTTTCATTCAGGTCGAGTAACACGATGGGTATTTCGCTTTCTTGCTTAAAATATTCCAGGTAAGCGCTTTGCAGGCTGTGAAGATAGTCGTTGGGTATCTTGTGCTCCATGGAGCGTCCTCGTCCTTGGATGTTTTTTTGCAATACCGGCACAGGGCGGTGCAAATAGAGCAAGAGATCGGGCTTGGGAAAGTGGGCGTTAAGCACCGAAAAAAGCCGCTGAAAGAGCCGAAACTCCTGCTCGTTCAGGTTATTTCGGGCGAAGAGCAGGGTTTTGAGGAAGAAGTAGTCGGCAAAAGTGAGCGAGCGGAACAGGTCTGGTCGAGCGAAGTGCTCTGAAAGTTGTTTGTGGCGTTCCGTCATGAAGAAGAGCTCTACCGGGAAAGCATATCGCTCCGGCTGCTCGTAAAAATGCGGGAGGAAAGGGTTGTCGGTAAATTGTTCTAAAATAAGCGCTCCTCCCAGCTGCTCAGCCAGCATCTTGCACAGGGTAGTTTTGCCAGCGCCAATGTTGCCTTCAACAGCAATGAATGCGTACGGGAGCACGAGCTATGCAATGCAGAGGAGTGGAGAGAACAGTAGCGTGGTCAACGGCGGAAGCCGCGGGGGTTAGGCATAGGAGGCATTTTCCCAGCGCCTTTAGTCATCTGCTGCATCATCTTGCGCATATCGTTGAAATTCTTGATAAACGCATTGACTTTTTCGAGCGGCAAGCCGCAACCCGTGGCGATGCGTTTTTTGCGGCTGAGGTTAAGCAAATCTGGGTTCTTGCGCTCCTCGGGCGTCATGCTCTTCACAATCGCCTCTATGTGGGCCATATGCTTATCGTCAACATTGATGTCGCGCAGGGCTTTATCCATGCCAGGTATCATGCTCAGCAGGCTCTTAAGGTCACCCATGCGCTTGATTTGCTGCATTTGGCCGAGGAAGTCGTTGAAATCGAACTTGTTTTGCTGAATGCGCTTTTCCAGACGGCGCGCCTCAGCCTCGTCCATTTCCATTTCGGCCTTTTCCACCAACGACAGGATGTCGCCCATGCCCAAAATGCGCCGCGCCATGCGGTCGGGGTGGAAGACATCCAGCGCCTCCAACTTTTCGCCCGTAGAAACAAATTTGATGGGTTTCCCTACGGTGTATTTGATGGACAATGCCGCCCCGCCGCGCGCGTCGCCGTCCAATTTAGTCAGCACTACGCCATCGTATTGGATGCGATCGTGGAAGGCAACGGCGGTATTGACCGCGTCCTGACCGGTCATGGCGTCCACCACGAAGAGGGTCTCTGTGGGTGCGATGGCATTTTTAATGGCGGCCACCTCGGCCATCATGGCCTCATCCACCGCCAGGCGACCGGCCGTGTCCACAATGACAACCTGGAGGCCGTGTTCACGCGCGTAACGGAGGGCGTTTTGGGCAATGGCTACAGGGTTCTTGTTTTCGTCTTCCCGGTAGACAGGCACACCAATAGACGCTCCTAAGACGCCCAATTGATCCATAGCAGCCGGGCGATACACGTCGCAGGCCACCAGCAAAGGCGTCATCTTGCGCTGCTCCTTGAGGTGACGCGCCAACTTGCCGCAGAAGGTTGTCTTACCACTGCCTTGTAGGCCAGCCACTAACACGATACCAGGGTTGCCCTTGACGTTGATGCCTACCGATTGGCCTCCCATCAATTGGGTCAGTTCGTCAAAAACGATTTTGACCATCAATTGCCCCGGGTTTACGTTGCGCAGAACGTTCTCCGTGCCCAGCGCTTTGTCTTTGACTTTGTCCGTAAACTCCTTGGCTATCTTGTAGTTAACATCAGCGGCCACCAAGGCACGGCGGATCTCCTTAATGCTCTCGGCAACGTTGAGCTCGGTCAGGCGGTGTGAGCCTTTGAGCAATTTAAAGGCTGACTCTAAGCGGTCGCTTAAACTTTCGAACATGTCGCAACAATAGATTTGTCGGTGCTTAATCTGGGCATGCAAAGGTAGTGCGATGGCGCATGCCGCCAAGCCATTAGCGCTTCAAAACGTTTGTACTTTTGTCCAAACAAAACCTGCGCCCTCGTATGAAGCACACGCTGCCAACGCTCCTCCTTTTGACTTTGCTCTGCATAGGCAACTTTGCGCGGACACAGCCGATACACAGCCTGGCTTTTCGACCTACTGTGTACAACTATCACGCCCCGCTGCGCGACAATACGCCCTCTTTTTCCGATATTTATGGAAAAAACAGCGGCTATGGCATTGAACTGGCTTACTATCGCCGCTTGTTGCCCAATGTCCTCCTGGGCTTGCCTTTGCGCGTCGGCTCTGCTCAGACCGACCCACTAAGCGGCGACAGCGGCCAGCGACAGTGGTTGGTACACCTGGACGTGTTGGCCCAACAGCACTTTCTCAAGCCCTCTGCTGCAGTACAACCCTACCTCCATGCTGGTGTAGGCGGTGTGTACCATGCAGAGCAGCAAACCTTCGGCGTGCATTTCCCGGTAGGTTTAGGGCTCAATGTGCGCCTAACAGAAGGCGTCTACCTCTCTGCGCAGACACAACACCGTTTTGCCAGCGACAACCGCGACGCTTGGCACCATGCTATCGGCGTGCAATTCAACTTCGGCAGGGAAATCAAGCCGCGCGAAGAAAAAGAGCCAGGACCTCCCAAACCTGCTGATCGCGATGGCGATGGTGTGGCCGATATCGAAGACCGATGCCCTGACCAACCTGGCTCGGCGGCTACGTTTGGCTGCCCTGACCGCGATGGCGATGGTGTGGCTGACCGCGACGATCGTTGCCCCGACGAACCCGGTTCAGCTCTCCTTGCCGGCTGCCCTGACCGTGATGGCGACGGCATAGCTGACCACGACGATCGCTGCCCCGATAAGCCCGGCCCTGCAGCCAATTTCGGTTGTCCAGAAATTGCTCCGGCTGACCGGGAGATACTGAATGCAGCCGTCCGAAATGTGCAATTCGCTACTAATAGTGCCGATTTATTGCCATCATCTTATGCTATCCTCGACCAAGTGGCCACACTCATGGGGCGCTATCCCGACTATAAACTCTTCATCAGCGGCCATACGGACAGCGTCGGAGATGATAAATTTAATCTCGACCTGTCGAAGCGCCGAGCTAAGAGCTGCTACGACTATCTCCTCCGCAAGGGCGTTGACCCTCAGCGCATAAGCCATGAGGGTTACGGTGAAACTCGACCTATTGCCGACAACAATACAGAAGCTGGAAGGGCTAAAAACCGCCGCGTTGAGTTCGACCTCCGCTTACAGTAAAATTTTGTTAGCATTTGACGGGAGCCTCTTCGGCTAGCTCGCTGAAGAAGTCCGTGGCGTCCTCGTCGGGGCGGTCTTTGCATGGAAAATCCTTTTCGATAAGCAAGTGCAGTGAGCCGTTATTGGCTAACGGGACAAACTGCTCTATGCCCACGGCATCCGTATCCATCCAGGTTTGAGCCTGCGTGGCGGGCACGCGCACAGAGATGCGCCCTTCTGAAAAGTGAGCATTCATCTCCGGCACCTGGTCGCTAATGACCAATTCCCATGCAAAGACTTGCCCATTAGGAAAAAAGACGGTAGTTTCCAACCATTGTTCAGTGCGCAGTTGGCTCAATTCAGATTTGCGCAGGCGCAGGCGAATGCTGTTGTGCTCGCAACGTATTTTCATAATTAAAGGCGGCTGTTTATTTCAATACAAAAGTCGCTTTTTAGGTCGGCATGTGCAAAAGTTTAGCTGATGTCCGAGTACAGAAAATGAGGCAACTATGCCGCGTGCACAGTTGCCTCACTGTAGGGATAAACTTGAAGACCAGGCTTTATTACTTTTTGGGCGCTTCGAGGTCGAGCACTAATTTAAACTCGACGCGGCGGTTGAGCGCACGGCCTGCCGAACGGCGGTTGTCGGCAATGGGGCGAGTGTCTCCGAAGCCTTCTGCCTTCAAACGCTCAGGCTTGATGCCCTTGTACACCAGATAGTCAAAACAGGTTTGCGCGCGGCCTTGCGAGAGCACCAAGTTGCGCTCTGGGTCACCTACATTGTCGGTATGACCCTGGATGAGCAGCTTATAGTCTGGGTAGCGCTGCATCACCTTGACGATGTCGTCCAGTATCTTGAAAGATGTACTGGTCAGTTCTGTCTTGCCTGTGAGGAACTGGATGTTCTTTGTGGCGAAGTCTAAGCGCTTTTTATCTTCCTTTTTCACTTCTGGGCAGCCAAAGTTGGTGCTAAGGCCGGCGGTAGTAGGACACTTGTCCAGATTGTCTGGCACGCCATCGTTGTCGCTATCTGGGCAGCCGTTGAAGGGACCGCTGGCGTTAGGGCAAGGGTCTTTGTCATCCGGAATGCCGTCGCCGTCGCTGTCGCGCACCGGCGGGCAACCGTTGTTGGCTGGGCTACCTGGCTCGTTAGGACAGAGGTCGTCCTTATCGGGCACACCGTCACCGTCGCGGTCAGGACAACCGCGCGCGGTGCCCGGCTGGTCAGGGCAGAGATCGTCCTTGTCGGGCACGCCGTCGCCATCGCGGTCAGGGCAGCCGCGCAGGGTACCAGCGACAGTTGGGCAATCATCATCTTTGTCAGCAAAGCCGTCGCCATCGCGGTCAGGGCAGCCTTTTGCAGTAGCAGAGCCGGCCTGAGTGGGGCAATCATCTTCTTTGTCGGGCACGCCGTCGCGATCATAATCAGGGCAGCCGCGCGCTGCTGCCGGGCCTGGTTGGTCGGGGCACTGGTCGGCTACATCGGGCACGCCGTCATTGTCGCGGTCGGGCTGTGGCTTGTTGGGTGACTCATGCAGCAGGTAAACAAAGCCCAACCCGATTTGGGCATTGTCGCGCTTGTCTGTCGTAGCCTTGCGATATTCGGCTTGTGCGTTAATGAAGGCATACTTCGTCAGGCGAAAATTGGCACCCACACCAAAAGGGATTTGCAGATGGCCGTTTTTGAAATCTTCCATAAAGAAGCCGCCTCCAGCAAATAAGTAGGGAGAAACGCGGGCATCTTCACTGATTTTGCCTATTTGGGCAATCAAGTCAACGCTACTGACAACGCTACGGCCTACTACCGCCGGGCTTTCACCTCGATGAGGTAGCGTGGCCAAACCCATCTTGAGCGGAAGTCCTACGTTCAGAAAAGGCGCGACGTTGCGAATGTAGCCGACTTCAAAACCTTCGCCTATGGCTAAATCGGTGCCATTGGCTAGGCCAAAATCCATGAAGTTCAACTTTGCGTACACGGCGTTGGGATAGTCCCGGTTTTGGGCCGTGGTGGGTGTGGTGTGCAGCAGCACACACAACAGGAGCGGGAGTAAAAGGGAAAACTTTTTCATCGTAAGAAGATTTTTTTGAGGCGGCAAGGCAAAAAGGATACCAACTACCCCCATGCAGGTAATCTCCTACGCCCTGGCTGTGAGGCTTCGTCAGGTGTGCGACGAAATCAGGGCTTTCGGTAGTCTTCTACAAGGGAAAGGACGGCTGACGCCAGCCGACGGCGCTCAGCCTACAACAGAAGGCGACCAAACCATAATACCCAGCCAATCGCCAGCAGCCCAGTAGCAATGACCACGCCGCGCATGGCCAAGTCCCAACGCCGACGCTTGTAGATGTTCATGGGAATGAGGTTGAGCGTTAGGGCTACCAGGCTGAGTGTTCGCTCGCGAAAGGTGGCAGAGAAACCCTCACCGCTGGCGGCCCCCGCTACTTCGAGCAAGCCGAACAGGTTGTAAAGCAGCAAAAAGCCTGAGAGAGGCAATAAGAGAGCCATCAGGAGGCCCGCCCAAATTTCATTGCGATTGAACATACCTTCTATCGTTTTAACTTATCGGAGCAGATGCCTCCTTTGTCTGCGCATCGAGAATAGAAAAAGGTAAATTTACCTCTACGGCCGCTCATTTTCCTCGCTCGCCTTTCTTGCGCTCTTCCTGGAAGCGAATGACGTCTTCCATGACCTCGATAAGCTTATCGGCACCGATGCGTTTCATGAGAATCTCGTGCTTGCGGTCGAGAATAAAAATTTGCGGTGTGGATTGAACGTCGTACAGCTGTTTGTATCGGCTTTGGATATATGGGTCGTACGTATTGATGAAAAGTGCTTCGTCAAAGCCTTTTTCGGCCGCACCATCCCAGCAAGTTTTGTGTACTTTTTCAGGGGTCTCGGCGTCGTCTTTACCGGTAACTACCGCCGTGCAAACGTTGAAGACCTTAATGTTGCGGTCTTTGAACTTCTGGGCAAACTCCACCATGTGAGGTGCGGCTTTCTTGCAGTGGCCACAGTCAGGCGCCCAGAAAAAGAGAACGGTATAGTCAGCGTCTACCTCCCACAACGACACCAGGCGATTGTAGCGGTCGCGCACCGTAATGTTAGGTGCTGTTTTGCCGATGAGAATAGGCTCCAAGCGCCGCGCGTTGTCGCAGATCTTCTCCAAGTCTTCCTCTTTCACCCACGGAGTGCCGCCATTGCAATAGTATTTCAACGCCACATGTACATAGCAGGCATCCATGCCCACGATGTTGGACTTAGCGTAGGTGTTCAAAAAGTGAATGAGGAAGTATTTGTACGTCTCTGGGCTATCCTTAACGCGTGCAATCACGGTATCTATAGCCACATTCATACTATCAGGGTGCTGCGGAACAATCTTGTTGACGAAATTATCCACTTTGGGATGCAATACTGGGCTGCGCAGCAGGCAAGGGTCGGCCAGGTTGATGTTATCAAAGTAGTGTGCCCGATACCAATAGTATTTTTTTAGTTGTACCTCCTTCGCATCAGCCCCTTCAAATTCAGGGATCTCTGGCTCAAGGGAGCTTTTTACTATCCGAGCACTTAGTGTTTTAGGGTACTTCTGTACGAGATCCTGCTGATACTTGCGCACCTGTTTGTCTATATCAGCACTCTGTTGTACTAAGCGCGCAGAATCGGCAGGGTTGTGTTTGACCTGTTCTAATTGCGCTTTCAAACTATCTACAATAGCGCGTTGTTTACTGAGGAAGACTAAATACTCATAGAAGATGCGATTGTCTTCAGAACCCTTGACCTTCATCTTGTTCACTGGGTCTTTTGCGTCAGTAGTCAGGGTAACTTGCTGATTGTCCTCCGAAAGCAGAAACTGAATGAACGTATTGTCTGGCTTGAGCACAAACAGATAAACACCACAGGGCAGTAGCGTGTCCGCTTTAAATACAAAATAGCCATCGGGATCTACCTCAGCGGTATCTTTTACGTAGGGCTTATCGCCGAAGTAGAAGCCCAGTACCACCTCTTTCTCAGGGTAGTTGTCTAATTTTAAACGGATGTGGTGCCCTTTCTTTTGGGCCATCAAGCCGTCCGCCTTCAGTAGGAGACAAAACAACAAAACAATACCAATGCGCAGCGCCATAATCGGTAAGGTTGTTTTTGAGAATGATAAAGAGGGTTGTGTTAAAGATGACGGTAGTGCAGTCAAGCTAAGTTGTATTGTTTGATTTTCCGATAGAGAGTTCGCTCGGAGATTTTGAGTTCTTCTGCAGCTTCTTTTCGGCGTCCGTGGTGTTTTTTCAGCGCACGGCGGATGGCTTCTTTTTCAATTTCATCCATCGCCAGGGGAGAGTCTTCTTCGGTGTGTGTCATCGGCGAGGCTGGGCGGGCCGGCTCGATGACAATGGGGGTTGCCTGTGCAACAATGGTGGACGTTGATGCCGAAGGCGGCGGATAATCCACCGCCGAAGAAAGCCGCCGCAGTGCCGCTACTTCGGGCATCTGTAAGTTGTTACTTCGGATAATTTCGAGCACCAACGCCTTAAGGTCGTTCAGGTCGCTTTTCATATCTAATAGTACTTTATACAGGATTTCTCTATCCTGCATTGCGCTATTATGGGTTTGAAAATGCTCTGAAGGCACGGGCAGGCTACGCACAAATAAGTGCGGCATATGTTGCTGCAGCGTTTCTAAGGTGATTAAACGCTCTTCTGAAAGTATTGATAGCTGCTCAGTGACATTTTTTAGCTCGCGCACATTGCCTGGCCAGCGGTAGTTTTCCAGCACTTGCTGCGCCTGTTCTGTCAACCGGATAGGTTGCATGCGATACTTCTCGGCAAAGTCCGTGGCAAACTTTTGAAACAACAGCGCGATGTCCTCGCGCCGGTCTTTGAGCGCCGGCACGCGAATGGGCACTGTGTTGAGGCGATAGTAGAGGTCTTCTCGGAATTTTCCCTGGCGCACGCGCTCCTCCAGATCCACATTCGTGGCGGCAATGACGCGGACATCAGTCTTAAGTACCTTGGAAGAACCAACGCGCATAAACTCACCGTATTCGAGCACGCGCAGTAAATATGCTTGAGTGTCGGATGGCATTTCTGCAATTTCGTCTAGAAAAATAGTGCCGCCGTTGACCGTTTCAAAGTAGCCCTTGCGCTCATTAATGGCTCCTGTGAAGGCACCTTTTTCATGGCCAAATAGTTCGGAATTGATGGTGCCTTCAGGGATGGCGCCGCAGTTGACGGCGATAAACTCGTTGTGTTTGCGGGCCGACAAGGCGTGTATGATTTTGGAGAAAACCTCCTTACCCACACCGCTCTCACCGGTAATGAGCACCGTAAGGTCGGTAGGCGCTACGCGGACGGCCGTTTGAAGCGCAGCGTCGAGCAGTGGAGAGGTTCCAATAATGCCAAAGCGAACCTTTATGGCTTGTAGAGAGGTCATGGCTATGCGCTTGGTGGTTCTTTAGACGATTTCACCCAGTAGGGTTGCACTGGTGGCATCGTGGATGCGCACGTGAACATAATCGCCGGGTTTGAGGCCATTCTTCTTCGGAAAAACGACCATTTTGTTTTGACTGTTGCGGCCACAAAAGTCGCGGTCTGAGCGCCGAGAGTCTCCTTCGATCAGCACTTCGAAAGTTTTGCCAATATCGGCTTGATTGTGGCGCAAGCTGATGGCCGTTTGCAGGCGGATAATCTCGTTGAGGCGGCGCTTTTTGACCTCTTCAGGCACGTCATCCTTGTATTTTCGGGCTGCCAGCGTACCAGGGCGCTCCGAGTAAGCAAACATGTAGGACATCGAAAAATTGGCCCACTCTATAATGCTGAGCGTATCCCGGTGTTCTTCCTCGGTTTCGGAGCAAAAGCCGGCGATGATGTCGCTCGATACTGCAGCCTCGGGAAGGATGCGGCGAATAGCTCGGATGCGCTCTTCGTACCACGAGCGGTCATAAGTGCGATTCATCAAAGCCAAAATGCGGCTATTGCCTGACTGTACAGGCAGGTGGATATATTTACAGATATTGTCATAGCGGGCCATAGTGAGCAAGACCTCATCAGTCATATCTTTCGGATGGCTCGTGCTGAAGCGCACACGCAGTCGCGGATGGATTTGCGCCACCATTGCCAACAAATGGGCGAAATGGAATGTCTCGCCCGTTTCTGGGTTTTGCCAGCGATAGGAGTCCACGTTTTGCCCTAACAGCGTCACTTCGCGGAAACCTCGCTGGAACAAATCCTGCGCCTCAGCGACAATGCTGAAGGGGTCGCGCGAGCGCTCGCGTCCCCGGGTGAAAGGTACCACGCAAAACGAGCACATGTTGTCGCAGCCGCGCATGATGGAGATGAACGCCGTCACGCCGTTGCTGTCTAATCGCACCGGGTTGATGTCCGCGTAGGTCTCCTCCCGGCTAAGCAACACATTGACCATCCGCTGGCCGCTCTCCGCACCACCGATAAGGTTGGGCAAATCGCGATAGGCGTCGGGGCCAACGACGATATCCACCAGCTTTTCTTCCTCCAAGAAACGCTTTTTGAGGCGCTCCGCCATGCAACCTAACACACCAACCAGTGTGCCCGGGCGCTGCTTCTTGACGGTTTCGAACATACGCAAGCGCTTGCGCACCGTCTCCTCGGCCTTCTCACGAATGGAGCAGGTGTTGATGAGGATGAGGTCGCTCTCTTCCATATGGCGCGTGGGTACGTAGCCTACTTCCCGCAGGATGGCTGCCACTATTTCTGAGTCGCTGAAGTTCATTTGGCATCCATAGCTTTCAATATAAAAACGCCGGGCACCGGGTGCCGCGTTTTCTGTCCAGCTCTCTCGATATAAGACGCTGCCTTGGCGCGCCTCATCTATAGTCTTTATGCCTTGCTCAAAGGTTTGCTCTTCGTGCATCATGCTGCTTGGGTTACCTTTTGTGGGCGCAAAGATAAGCCATTAGAGAAGGAGAAAATGACAAAATGGCAGCATCCCCTTTTCTCTTACAAAACAATGGGGGCAGTAGCCTACCCTTGGAGCTACTGCCCCCACCTTGTGCCCTGCACTGGAAGGTCTTTAGCGCGTAATCGTCAAATCGCCCGACTTGAGTTCTGTGGTTCCATCTGCGTACTGCAGCTCGATAACGTACACATAAACGCCTGGCGGAGCGTTTTGCCCGCGCCAGCGACCATCCCATCCTTCCACAGGGCTGTTGGGCTGGACGTCCAGCTTCTCAAACACGCATTCGCCCCAGCGGTCGTAAATGCGCATAAAGCGGAGGCTGACAATCTCAGGCCCTGTCGAGACAAAGAAGGAGCCATTAGCGCTAGAGCCCGGCTGGAAAACGTTGGGAATGTAAACGCGCGGCTCGCGGATGACGTTGATAATAATATCGTCTTGCGCGGTGCAGCCTGCAGTATCGCGTACCTGAATGAGGTATTTCGTCGTACGAGGAGGTTTGGCCATGGTTACCAGACTGTTTGACGCACTAAGACCTAAGGCCGGCGTCCAGAAGAACGTATCTATAGGAGGGCCTGCAGTAAGCACTTCCAAACGCACGCTATCGCCTAAATAAATGCTTGTATCTGGTCCGAGCGCCACGACCAGCTGCGGTGGGTCGGCTAACAGGACGCCTTGCTCACTGTCGCAGCCGTTGGCATCGACAACTAAGACCGCGTAATTGCCCGCAGCCAAGCCCTGAAACGACACAGGCAGTGTCGTCACCACCTGTGGCGGTGCTCCATTCAGTCCTATGGCGTAGGGGCCTAATCCGCCTTGGATGTTCGTTATCGAGAGGCGTCCGTTGCGCTCGCCAAAGCAGCGCGGAGGCGCTGTGACAATCGTGATTTCTGTGCGCGGCGGCTCTGTTAGGGTGAAGCTGTCTCGGTAAGTGCATCCCAAGTTGTCGCTTAATGTCGCCGCGTACTGGCCTGCGCCTACGTTGCGCAGCTCTGTTCCGGAAGTACCATTGCTCCATTGTACCGATATGGGTGGTGTGCCACCACTAAGCTGAAGCGAGATGGAACCGTCTGCCTCGCCTGAGCAGCTGATGTTGTGCCCATTGCCATAGTCCGACAGCTTGGCCGTTAGCGATATGGGTGGCGATACCGTTACCGTCGCGCCCGGCCCAATAGTCTGAGTACATAGGTTACCTTGAGCTACCAAGGTCCCGATGGTGTAAGTAGTCGTCGTCGCAGGGCTAACGCGCACGGTAGCGCCGCTCTGGATGTTGTTCAATTGAATGGGCGCCGCGCCACCCGTCAAGGTAACGTTGTACGCTGTGCCACCCGTTAAGGTAAGGGTCAGCGTGGCACTGTCGCCCAAGCATAGGGCACTACTTGCTGGGCTAATGGAGGCCGTTGGCCCATTCTGAATACTGATGCGATAGGAGCCGCTTACCGTGCCTGTGCAGAACCTGTCCTGAACGGAAACTAATTCAAACAGCTGAGGTTGCTGGACGTTGTTGCTGGAGATAGTAAATACGTTTTGCGGCGCGGAGATAGCCGTTTGCTGCACGCCATTAATACTATACACGAATTGGAAGGGCGCCGTACCGGTAAAGCGCACCTGGAAGAGAGCGTTGCTATTGACACAAACGGTCGTATCGCCAGCAAGTATGGCCGTCGGACGATTGTGGAACACTACCGGCACCGGTGACGACACCGACAAGCACGGGCTGAGGGGGTCTACCGTACCTGCACTCGAAGGCAAACCCGCCACCGCTGAGATGTAGTACGTCGTGCCTACTTGCATGTTTGGCTGGAAGCCAAACACCGGGGCGTTACTTACCGCAAGGATGCCCGCTGGTAGTGTTGCTGGGTTCTGATAAAGGATGTATTGCAGTATTTCCCCGGGCGCCAGCACGGTGTTCACAGCACTGGCCGTGCGGGCCGAGTCGGGCAAGCATACGTCGAGAGCAGCCGTAGGAATAGTCCCGGCATTAGTAATGCAGCTACACGTGGCAGAGCCAGTGGCAGTGGCTGTACATCCTTGCGGCGAGGAGACCACGAGGCTGTAAGCCTGGCCGCTGTTGACCGGAGCGGAAGTAAAGGTGTTGCCTGTGAAAGTGCCGTTCAGACCGCTAACGCTCGGATTGCTCACGCCGCTCACGTCAAAGCTGACTGTATAGGTGAGCGTCGCCGGATTGCATGCCGTGGCCAAGTTTTGAATTACTGGCACCGGATTGACGGTGACGGTAGCGCTGCCGCTCACATTAGCCGGGCAACCATTGCTCGTGGCACTGATGAGCGTGTAAGTACTCGTAGTGTTTGGCTTAACCACCAAATCGAACACCGGATTGGAGGTGTTGATTAGAGGTTGATTGACGCCATTAATTTGGTAGGTAGCCGTAAAAGGCGGGTTGCCTGTAAATATAAATTGGAGGGTTGTGGAGTCTCCTGCGCATAGACTAGCATCCGTGCCCAGGAGAGCCGTAGGTTGAGGCTGCCAAATAACCGTAGGTCCTACAGCTATGGAAGCACACGGGTGATTTAAGTCAATACCTGTAGCGGGGTTGTAGATGCCCGCCAGCGCGAAGATGTAGTAGGTCGTTCCTGCCGACATCGTCACAGGGTCGAAGGCAAAAGCAGGGGTATTGCTTAACTGCAGCAGGTTCCAAGTGCTTGGTGAGTTGGTGGTTACCAGGGCATAGAGCAGCGTGTCAATAGGCCCAAGCATAGCACCATTGGCTGGCGGCACCGTCGCTATTTCGCCTGGGCAGAGGTTGAGGAGCGGCTGGCTCATTGAGCCGGCATCGGTCACGCAAGGGCAAGTAGCCAGGCCACTCACCGTATCGGAACCACACTGCCAGCGGTCGCGCGCCGTGATGAGGTAGTTCACCGGAGGAGGCGTAGGGTCGCTCGTGTACCGGCCTGTAACGGGTTCGTAGGTTCCCCCTAACAGCCCCGTAAACGAGACGAAAGGCCTATCGCCCTCAACAACATCGAGTTCTATGACGAAGGTAAGATTATCAGGTGCGCACGTTACGGTCACGTTGTCCAATTGCACCGGAGGGTGCACCGTAGCCGTAGCCGAGCCGGAGACAGTACCCGGGCAGTCTGTGCCCGAAACAGACACCAACTGGAACGTTGCATTTTCCTGCAGCGTAGCGCCAATAGTGAAAGACGTCTGTGTAGCCGTGGCTGTCTGCGGTTGGCCATTGAGCGTGTAGGTCAGGTTGAACGGCGGAGTGCCGGTCAAGGTAACTGGAATAAGCACTGTTTCCCCAACGCACAGGTCAAAACTGCCCGATATAGCCGCCGTAGGTTTTGTTCGCCAAACGACCGGTGTTCCTGCTTTCACCGACAGACACGGGTCGTTCAAGTTGACGCCCAGCGGTCCGCCCTTATTGCCCGCCACAGGGGAGAGATAATACGTGGTATTCACCGCCATAGTGTTGGGGTTAAAAACAAACACCGGCTGGTCTGACGCTGCCAGGATGGTTCCCAGCGCATCGGTCGGGCTGGTGTGCAGCACGAAAATGAGCGTGTCTTCCACTTCCAGCTCTTCCAACCCCAAGAATAGACCAAACAACGTATCGCCCACACAGCCCGTAAGCGGCGTGGTATCTAGTTCGCCCGCATTTGTTAGGCAAAAACACTGCGAGAGCCCCTGAATAGGTAGTGGCGTGCACTTGTTCGCATCGCTAAGCAGTAAGTTGTAAGAGTCATTAAGCGGAATGGGTACACTGGTAAAATGGTTGCCCGTAAACGAACCGCCTACACCTGTTACAGAAAATGGCGCGGTGCCCAAGGCATCGAACTCGACAGTGTATGTCTGGTCAACGAGGTTGCAAAAGATGAACAGGTTTTCGATGCGCGGAGGGTAGTTCACAAAGACAGTAGTTTTGCCCACAACCGACCCTACGCATCCTGGCGATTCCACGCCGATAAGTTCATATACCGTCGTTTTGTCCACTTTTACCGGAATCAAGTAAGGGTCATCAAAGGTCTCCACCACTGGCTGTACTACCCCATCTATGGCGTATTCTAAGAGAAAAGGCCCGCTACCGGTGAAGTCAACTACCAGGAAGGTGTCGGCGTTTTCACACACGGTGATATCGCCTTGCAACTCTGCTGTGGATGGCGTGAACACAGCCACTACAGCCACACCTGACACAGTACCCGTGCAGGAGGACGCGTTGCTGACACTGACCAACTGATAAAACGTGCCTGAAGAGGGGTTGACTGGAATAACCAGAGGATTATCGCTCGTGGTAATGGCCGGCTGCACGTTGGCATTGGCCCGATACACGACGGTGTAAGGGCCTGTACCAGTAAAAGAAATAGAGATAGTAGTGCCCGCCCCGCCTTGACAAATCTGGCCTCCCCCTGAAATTTCAGCAGATAAGGGAGGTAGCACATTTACCTGAGCTGTGCCCGCGACGGAACCGTTACAGCCGTTTGAGCTAACGCTCAGAAGGGTATAGAGAGTGGTATCAGATGGAGACACCCTGAGCACCTTCGGACTGGAGAGCGCCGTATCGGGTGGTTGCGGTACGCCATTGGCTGCGTAAGTAAACACAAACGGCGGTGAGCCTGTAAAAGTAAATGTGAGGTTAGTGGAGTCGCCGCTGCACAGCGTGGCTCCGCCTGTCAGGGTGGCCGTGGGCGGAGTGCCCACCAAAGCCACTAACGTGTCGCCACTGAGGGCGTCGCACAAGCTATCAGCCAAGAAAAAGATTCGGTAAGTCGTCGTGCCCAGGGGCGGGGTGATGGGAATGCGCAGCAGCGTATCGCTGGTGGTAAGTAGCGGCACCGTGTCCGCTTTCATGGTATCGGTTCGCACCGAATACTGCAGTCGAAAGGGTGGCAAGCCTGTCAGCTTGATGCGCAGAGTATCCGTCTGGCCTGCACACAGAGTGAGGGTATCCTGTAGAAAAGTAGCCTTAGGCGCTGAGCGCGCAAAAATGGTGTCGCGTCCGCTGGGAATCCCAATGCAGCTATCCGCCGTGACGCTTTCCAGCTGGATAATGTGCCGCCCAGCAGGCAGAGGCGGAGTTAAAAAACGATGCGGGTTGTTATTGGTAAAAATGGGCGGCTGATTAACACCATTGATAGAGTAAACAAAAGAATAGGGTGGGTTGCTCGTAGAAAACTGTACCTGGAGTGTGTCGCGCTGCCCAGCGCAGATAGTGTCTGGCCCCACCAGCGTCAGCGTACAGGAGGGAGCGCCGGTGACTACGGCTAAAGCACTAGCATTAGGCCCTTTGCAAAAAGCATCCTCCAGACCTTGGATGGTGTAGGTTGTTGTGGATGTGGGAAAAATAGGGTGAATCCACGGTGATTCGCTGGCAATGAAAGACCCTAACGGATTACCGTTGGCCAGCAGATTAAACGACCAAGGCGCCTGGCCCTGGAAAGTGACTGTCAGCCGCACCGACTTGCCCGGACAAACCGTGGGAATAGGGCTAATGCTCACTTGCGGCGGAGTGTGCACGGTTACTGTGGTTTGATTAGGCAATTTGCATACTGCCGTAGTGAAAGTCAACAGCTGAGGTCCCAACAGACCCAGCGGATTGAAGAAGAGACCGCTCGCTCCTGGCCCTGACCACGTACCGTTGGGCACGGCAGGGTCTTGAAGTTTCGTTAGGTCAAAAGGCCCGCCATTTTGGCAAACGTCGGCAGTGCCCAAGTTAGGTTTTGGGCATATGACATCAAATGCCATGTAGTTAGTAAAAGTCTGATTGCACCCCGGTGGCAGCGGCTCTACAATGCCCACGACCCAAAACGGGCCCTTGTTGCACATGTCTTCCGTTACAGTGGCTGTATAGGGTGGTATTTCTATAGGTGAGCTGCCTCCACCCCCACCTCCGCCACCAGGCAGGCTCGGGAAGCCGCAGCCGGCATTGCCATAAAAGGTAGGAAAACCACCATCCGTCACGAACGCACCATCGCCCCCTACCAATTGGGCTGTGTTGTAGGTGGTACTCCAAGAGCAGCCGCAATTTAGCCCAAATGTGACCGTCTGAGCGCCGCCCGTGTTTGGAAACGCCTCACCGCTGCGCGTACAACCGTTTTGCATCACATAAATCACCGGCGACAGCGGGCACAAGCTGCCGAAATTGTAGTTGTAGTCGTAAGCTGCGCTGGTAAACACAATCACGGGCACGCCTGGCGGCACTGTCTCTCCGGGGCCAACGCCAATCACAATAGCGTTAGAACAGATGGACTGAATGCTCGAAATAGCATTAGCACTAGGCACTTGCCACGAACAACCCACGCCAACGTCGGCATCGCCGCCGCTGTTGTTCGGAAACGTTAGCGTAGCGTCGTCCACAGAGAAACCGCTACTCGACCATATAGCCATCATTTCGTTGTTTTGCTCAGTGCCACAGGCATTTACGAACAGGGCTAATGTCCTAGGGCAGCTGTTACACGAATTGGGCGGCGTACTGCGCACCTTGGAGCAGCCCAACAGTGTGCCTTCGCCCTGATAGGGGTTGAAGTTGGGAGTAGTGCCATAGTACCAATTGACGCACACCCCAGGCCGCAAGCCCGTACCCGTTGCGCGCAGCGTAAACTCATCGCCCGGACATAACGTACACGGCGTCAGCCCTGGGCGACAACTGTTGGAGGTAAACGTAGCGTTCTTATTGAGCGAAGGACAAGGCTGAGCCGCCAGATGATGAGCGAATGTCAGGCAGCCGAGCCACAAAGAGGCGGAGATGAAGACTCTAAACATGGGAAATGTCTTGGGTTCTTTGTCCATGCGGGAGGTTAGCGATAGTTGATTACGGAAGATTGTTCGGAAGTTATGTCGTGCGCGAAGGTAGGACACCCCTAATTTTGACCGACCAAAAATAGCCGTCCAACATGTATGAGGAACTGTTAAAAAATCTCCAAAATCGAAGTGTTGCGTTGGTAGCCGTGTCGAAGACCCATTCGCCAGAACGCATCTTGGAACTGTACCGCCGCGGTCAGCGCGATTTTGGCGAGAACCGCGTGCAAGAACTTTTGGCCAAAGTGCCCCAACTCCCCGAAGACATCCGTTGGCACCTCATCGGCCATCTGCAGACAAACAAGGTGCGTCTAATCACCCCGTTTATCCATATGATTCATTCTGTGGACAGTTTGCGGCTTTTGGAAGAAATTGAAAAACACGCCGCCCGCATCAGACGCCCGGTAAATTGCCTGCTCCAATTTCATATTGCTCAAGAGGAAACCAAATTCGGCCTAAGTGAGCCCGAAGCCGACGCCCTCCTGCAAAGTGCATCTTACCAGACCATGCAGTATGCGCGCCTGTGTGGCGTCATGGGCATGGCCTCTTTCACCGACAATAGCGAACAAGTACGCGCAGAGTTTCGTCACTTGCGCCGCATCTTCGAACGCTTGCGCGATACCTATTTCGCCCAAGCGCCGCATTTTCGGGAAATCTCCATGGGTATGTCTTCGGATTGGGCTATTGCCGTGGAAGAAGGCAGCACCATGGTACGCATTGGCAGCCTGCTCTTTGGGCCGCGCTCCTGACTACTCCCACGCGCCTAAGATGGCTTGCGGCGAATACTTTCCAACACCCGCCGCATGCTTGCTTCAAATTGCCCGCCCGAGATATCCGGCGCTAACACGCTCTTCAACTGCTGGATAATTTTACCCAAATTGTTTTTTAATTCGAACAGTCTATCGCGATCGTCGTCAAAAGCGCGCGTGTCGCCCCCCAGGGCCCTTAGCCGCGCAATCTTGTCGTCCAGCTCCTGCAGCCGCTGTAGGAGGGCCTCCTGCGCCGCCATTTGAAAGTCAATGTCGAAGGCGACGCTATCTAAGCGCACGGGGATAAACTTCTTGTCGGCCAGCCAGATAGCGTACATCGCTGCTATGCTTTCCTGCCCCACCCAGCCGGATTTGAGGCTTCGTTCCGACACGATAGAAACCACTGCATCGCATGCGCGCACCGACTCCTGGATGAACTCCATGATATTCTTCCCCGCAGGCATGTTGTCTTCGTCTAAAATCACCCGCACGCCATTTTGCAGCAGAAAGTCGCGCACCCGCCGGGCCATCTCTGCGTCGGCGTGGTTGTACGAGATGAAGACTGTTGGCCCTGGCGTTGAAAGCCCACTATTCTCAGAAGAAAGAGGTGACGCAACGTCGGGTGTGTCCTCAGGAGCAAACGCCACCACTGCCTGGCAAATGCGCGTCATCTCTCTGGAATGCTCGCGGTAGTCAATCAGCCCTTGATGGTATTGGTTATTGGCTCTATGATATTGCGATAAGAGCTGCGTTGCAGGGTCGGGCTTGGCCTTAGCCAGCAGCTCCAACGCTTCTTTTATCTTTCCTTCGGCAATGAGTACTCTGATTTGCTCCTTCATAATCAGGTGTTACTTTCTTTCTGCGCCAAAGATAGCCGCCTCCCAATTGGTGGAAAGACCTCGCCACGGGCTGCCGCTTTGCTTCAGTTGAAATAGAGCAGCCAGATGAAGGCCCCTATCCAACCCAGCAGCGTAACCTGCAGAAAAGCGTCGCGCAACAAGGCACGCGTAGGAGACTCCGTTCGGCCAAAGACCAAGGCCAGTTGGAGATAGCGCAAAATGCCCGTGATGACGAAAAAGGCAGTGTAATAAATACGCTGGCTGCCAATGCGTTCTGTAACCTCTGGAGAGAAACAATACATCAGATATGCCACAATAGCTACCGTCGAGCACACAATCATGGCAGCGTCTAAAAAAGGCAAGTTGTAGCCCTCTAACGCCCGCCGAAAACGGTGGCCACGCACCGCGACGACGTACTCGCCGCGGCGCTTAGCCAATCCTAAAATAAGCGCGAGCAGAAAAGTCATCACCGTCAGCCAATGCGACACCTCGACATCCGTAGCCGCTCCGCCTGCCAGCACGCGCAGCAGAAAGCCCATGCCAATAAGGCTGATGTCTACGATAGCGATGTGTTTGAGCACAAAAGTGTAGAGCACATTGATGCCGGTATAGAGGGCGCCAAAGAGTAGCACAACTGGGCCTAAAGAACTCGCCAACGCAAAACCAATAATAAAAGCGCCAAAAAGCAACAGCAACGCCTCGCGCCGTTGAATCACCCCCCGGGCCATAGGCCGATGCTGCTTATCGGGATGATTGCGGTCTTGCGGAGCATCTACCCAGTCGTTGAGCACATACACGCCAGAGGAAATGGCCGAAAAGGCCAAAAAGGCCAATATGGCTTCCCGCAAGATAGCCCATTCCGTCAGCCGAGCAGCAAAGAAGGCGGGTAAAAACACAAAAAGGTTTTTTACCCAGTGCTCTAAGCGGAGGAGCTGTAACGCATCGCGAAGCGTCATGAGAGGATTGTAGCAGTAGGACAAAGCAAATGCTCAAGCACTCTGGGATAATGCTCGTGCTCCAGCGCCTGCACTTTTCGAGCAATATCGGCAGGCGTGTCATCGGGCGACACCGGGCAACGTGCCTGAAAAATGACATCGCCCTCATCGTATCGCTCATTGACATAGTGAATGGTGATGCCGGTCTCGCGTTCGCCGGCTGCCTTGACAGCTTCATGTACGTGCATGCCGTACATTCCCTTGCCACCATAAGCCGGCAACAGCGCCGGGTGAATGTTGACCATGCGCCGCCAATAAGCGCGGACTAAATAGGCAGGCACCAACCACAGAAACCCCGCTAAGACCACAAAATCAATTTCGTGCTCCCTCAGCACGGTAAGCACCTGCTCGCTGCCGTAAAAGTCGGCGCGATCAACCACGTGCACCGGGATGCCTCGGGCGCGCGCCAAAGTGAGCACAGGAGCCTGGGGCTTATTAGAAACCACCAATCGCACCCGAGCACAGTCACTTTGGGCAAAGTAATCGGCAAGGCGCGCAGCATTACTCCCTGTGCCAGAGGCGAAAACGGCAATGTGAGTCATGCCCTATAGGCTTTGTATCAAATCGTACGGCGTGATGACGTGCACCCCTCCCGAGCGGTCCTGAGCGACAACGGCGGGCGTACTTTTGCTAAAATAGCGGCTCAGCTGGCTAATGGGCACATCGTCGGAAACTATCGGTAACGGCTCTTCCATGAAATCAGCCACCGTTTTCTGGCTGTTTTCCAGCGGGTTTTGCAACAACAAACGCAATACTTGGCGCTCTGTGATAACGCCTACGATGCGTTCCCCTTCCATCACCGGCAGCTGGCTAATATCGTGCGTCTTCATTTGGTGAAAAGCCGACTGCAGCGTGTCGCTTTTTTGCACAGCGTAGAAATGGCGGTCCTTCTTGTAGGCAATGATGTCTGCCACCCGCAGCTCCTCTTCCAAAAAACCGCGTTGGCGCATCCACTCATCGTTGTAGATTTTGCCCACGTAGCGGCTGCCGTGGTCGTGGAAAATGACCACCACGACGTCGTCCTTCTTCAGCCGGTGGCGCAGCTGCCACAGGGCGCCAATCGCACTACCCGCCGAATACCCCAACAGCAGCCCCTCTTCGCGAGCCAATCGCCGCGCCCAAATGGCCGCGTCCTTATCCGTTACCTTTTCAAACAAATCTATTAGTGAGAAATCGACATTGGCCGGCAGGATATCTTCACCGATGCCTTCCGTAATGTAAGGATAGATTTCTTTAGGGTCAAAAACACCAGTTTCATGGTACTTTTTAAACACAGACCCGTACGTGTCGGCCCCCCATACCTGTATTTGGGGGTTGCGCTCTTTGAGGTACTTGGCCACACCTGAGACGGTGCCGCCCGTACCGACGCCTACCACCAGGTGTGTTATCCGCCCATCTGTCTGATCCCAGATTTCCGGGCCTGTCGTTTCGTAATGCGCCTGGCGGTTAGAGAGATTATCGTACTGGTTGCACCAAAACGAGTTGGGTATTTCTTGGCTTAATCGCCGCGCCACTGAGTAATACGAGCGCGGGTCGTCAGGCTCCACGTTCGTTGGGCAAACGATGACCTCTGCCCCCATGGCCTTGAGGATGTCCACCTTTTCTTTGCTCTGCTTGTCGGTAGTGGTGAAAATGGCGCGATATCCGCGCACGCAAGCTACTAAAGCCAGCCCCATGCCTGTGTTGCCACTGGTGCACTCAATGATGGTGCCGCCCGGCTTGAGCAGCCCTTGCGCCTCGGCGTCGTCAATCATCTTGCGCGCCATACGGTCTTTGATGGAATGGCCAGGGTTGAATGTCTCCACTTTGCCCAAAACCAGTGCCGGCACATCAACGACGACCCGATTGAGCTTTACCATAGGCGTGTTGCCAATGGTTTCGAGAATGTTGTTTTTGTATTTCACAATAAAAAACCGTGGTAGGGTTAAAAACTCGCTTTAGCCCGTCGAAATGGCAAAGCGAGCGGGTTGGGTGTTCAATAAATGGGCCAACATCACTTGCCGTACCTGCTCGCGCAGGCGAGGTAAGTCGTCCAGGGTCATACCAGCCGTTTCAATAGGTGGGCTCCAGATAATGTGCACCGTGCCCGGATGCAGGTCGAGCCCAGCAGCGCTGCTACAGATGTTGCGCATATTCACCAGCGTTTGTACAGCTATTGGCGCCTGCGTCTGGATAGCCACTCGAAAAGCGCCATCGTAAAACGGGCCCAGCGGTTCTGCCGTGCGGTTGCGGCGTCCCTCCGGGTAAATGAAGATGCTCCACCCCTGCAGCAGCCGTTCTCGCAACAAGGCTACGCTTCGCGCTCGACTGGCCCGGTCGCTGCGGTCTACGCTCAGACACATTTTCTTTACTACCCAGCCAAATACTGGCACGCGGTGCAATTCCTCTTTGGCCAAAAATTGAAAAATGCCTGGAAAGGCGCGCGCGTTGACGATGAAATCCAGCGCCGAGGCGTGATTGCTCACTATCACATAAGAGCGCTCTGCCGAAAGGTACTCTTGGCCATCTATGCTTAGGCGGATGCCGATAAGTGCCAGAAAAATAGGCGTAAAGATGTGGTGCAGGTAGAAAATGCTTCGGCGCAGGGCCTGCTCGCCAGGCATGAACGCCATGAAAAAAAGCAGCACCGGCACGCCCAACACTAACATGAGCAATAAGAACAGCACCACGGCGTAAGCGCCCCAAATCTTTCGGAATACCGCAGTCATTTCGGCAGCAAAGGTAACCAATAAGGCGCCTTCGGGGCAGCTCTGCCCAAAATTCTATTGCTGCCGCCAATAGTGAATAAGCGCGTGCCGGATATCCTTGCGCAAGTCGTTTGGGTTGTTCGGGTCGGGCTTGTCTATGCGCAAGATGTCGGGGTTAGACGTGCCTGAAGCCTCGCCAGGCAGTGGCTCCGCCTTGAGAAAATCCATGTTTGTCTCTTGACCCGTGAGCAAAAAATCTGGCATGACGACGCGGTAAATGCGCGCAGGCTCGAGCGGCGTTCCGCGAATAAGCCAGCGCCCTCCTGCCTCATCGCGCTCGATGTGAGCCAGTTGCAAGTAGCCGCCCTTGCCCTTGTTGCGCCAACCGGCATCGAGCATGCGCTGCAAAAGAGTGCCGCGCATCTCGGCTTCGCGGATACCTCCGCCAAAAGGCAACATTCGAACAACGTCCAGTTCGGTTAGCGGGCCGTTCAGCACATCGTCCACGCGAATGGAGCCGCTGTTCAGCACAGCGCAGTCGGGTTTTCCCTTAGCTGCCGCCAGCATGGCCGATAGGATAATTTGCCCTACTGGTGCCTGTTGGTGCCTAATGTAGGCCTCGCGGCAATCCAACGGCGCTCGCAGTTCCGTTACCCGGGCTGTTGCGTTAAAACCGGCGTTGCTCAGGGCCTCCTCTTTGATTTTTTCCCATCGGGCCACCACAGAGGCCGTATTGGGCTCAGCAGGGATGCTGGCGTCTATGCGGCGAAGTTCGGAGCGTACCTGGGCGATGCGTTTCCGCTTATCGTAGCGCAGCCGGTGCACGTACACGGTGCGCGCGTTGGCGTCGGCTTTAGCTACCGTCGTTTTGCCCACCCGGTGGAGCATATTGTCGTGGTCGTGTCCGCCCATGATGAGCGGCACCTCCGGCAACCGCGCGGCCAGCCGAAGGTCGTCTTCGATGTCCAAGTGGGTAAGCCCGATTTGCACGTCGCATTCCCCCTGCAGGCGCTCATACATACGCTGTGCTGTTTCGATGGGGTCGGTGTAGCGCACGTAAGGCTTTTGGTTAGCGGCTACCGTAACGCCCCACAGTCCTACGCGCAGTTTGGTGCCGTCAGCATCGCTAAACTCCACTATGGTGTAATCCGGGCAATTTACCGGTAAGGCGCCGGGTGCTTGCTTGAAAAATGGCCCGGTCAGTGTATCGCCCTGTGCGCGCCGGATGTTAGTTCCCAGCCATAGAAAATTGGACTCGTTAATCCGAGCCTGGAGGTCGTCGTAGTCGTAGTCAAACTCGTGGTTGCCAAAAGCGACAGCGTCCGTGCCCAGCGTGTTGAGCACATCTATCATGTGCCGCCCGCGGATGCGCTTACCTTCGTGGCGCAACGTACCAATCACCGAAGGGCTGATGAAGTCCCCGGCCAAAATGGTGTACGTGTTCGGGTTCTTGGTCTTGAGGCTTTGGCGAACAGCGGCTACACGCGCCAGCCCACCGGTGCCATCCGAAAGAGGGGCTATTTCGTATACGTCATTCAAGTGCAAAAAGACGATGTCAATAAGACCGTCATCCTGGCCGCCACCCAAACGAGCCGAACGACAAGAGAAAAACAGCAACAAAAAAAGCCAGAACAACGGCTGCAGTCGAAGCATATCAGATGTGTTTTTGAAATGAAAGGGGAAGGTCTCTGGGTGATACCAGTTTTTGTAGGTCAAAGCAAAGGCGATTTTTCATACAACCTGCCTTTTTAACGGTACACAGTGATATCGCCGGTAAAAACTTCCTCCTCACCATCGAGGAAAGCTACCACCGCCTGCCATACATAGACGCCAGGCAACACCGCTTGCCCTCGGAAGGAGCCATCCCAGCCCGCTGACTCATCGTTGGGGCGCAAGTCCTGACCGGAGAAAACGAGGCTCCCCCAGCGGTCAAACACCTGAAGCGAGCGAATAGCCGTCACGCCGCGGTTTCCGTAAAGCGTAAAGCGATCGTTGATCCCGTCGCCATTAGGCGAAAATATGTTGGGCGCATAGAGCAAACGGCTACGACTCACGGGCACCAATACAGAAGCCTCTGCCGCACACCCGTTAGCATCCAATACCCACAGGCGATAGCGCATACTGCGGAGCGGGCTTGCCCATGGCGCCGGGCAGTCATCGCACGAAAGACCATCCGCGGGCGTCCACTGCCAATCGGCCACCTGGGCGGGGGGAAGGTTGAGCACAGGTTGTAGCTGCACGGAGTCGCCCAAGTCTAACGGTGCTATTTGGGCAAAAGAAACCTGAGGGAGGAAAGGTGGGTCAATGGCCGCGACGGCGCTAGCGGTGCACCCCAGCGCATCGCTCAACACCATAGCGTAGGTGCCTGGCGACAGACCGCTGAATGAGCCAGTGGAGCGGAAATTTTGTCCGCCGTCAATTGAATAGCGGAAGGGCGGTTGGCCGCCGCTAAGGGCTTCGAAGGACAGCGTCCCTGTGTTTCGGTGGCAATTAGGTTGGTCGGCGCGCACCTGGAAGGCTGGAAGAGGCACTGCGCTTACCTGTACTTCATCAGAGGCGCTACATCCATTGGATAATTGAGTGACAATCAGGCGATAGACGCCAGGCGAACGGGTCGCTGTTTGGGCAGCGTTAGGGTCGCCAGAGAGAGGTCCACCGCTAATGACCGTCCAGCTAAAAGATACTGGAGCGGGCGTGGTGCTTTGTCCAGACAGTAAAACTTCGGGCTTCAGACAGTAAAGAGTCTGGTCGGGGCCGGCGTCCGCTGGCGGAGGTGTTCGGTCTTCCTGCACCAAGACCGTGGCCGAGCTCGTGCAACCGTTGGGTCCGTTGGTCAACAGCAAGGTATAAAGGCCGGGAGCGCTCACGTCGGGCGTCAGCGTTTGGTGACCGGTGACGATTTGCCCAGTGGTCGTGCTCCATAGGGCAATGAGCGGCATTTGGCCTATAGAGGCCGAGGCATCCAGACCAGTCGTCTGGCGCGCGCAAGTAAGTGGTAGGGGAGGAGCAATGCGAGCCACTGGCGCTGCCGTGTCGGCAGGCACAACAACGGAAGCCATCGCAGAGCAGCCATTAGAGGCATCCGTTAGCGTGAGGGTGTATGTGTCCGGCAACCCTACCGTAGGCGCAGAGGTGTTTTGTCCGCTGACAATAAGGCCACCAGCCCACTCAAACAACAGCGCTCCTTTGCCCGTCGAGGCGGAGGCATTCAGCCCTACTTGCCGTTGGGCGCAGGTGATGGGCGGTGCTGCGCTGATGCGGGCCAGAGGGGCCACAGTATCCTGATCCACAGTGGCGGTACTGCTGGCAGTACAACCATTGGCCGTGTTCTGCACGGCGAGCACGTATAGCCCGGGTGCTGATACCGTGGGTGAAAGTCCCTGTGCCCCGGCAATAATCTGGCCGTTAGCCGTGCTCCACTGAGCGCTAAGGGAGGCCGATGGAGCATTACTCACTGTGGCTTGCAAGCTTACCTGAGGCATTCGGCAGGTAAGTAAGGGCGGGGCAGCAATGCTTATTTGCGGCACCGCGACGTTGGCATTCACGACTACGGAGCGCTGGCTGGAGCACCCCGTGCGGCGGTCTGTAGTCGTGAGCACATATACACCGGGCTGGTCCACACTGGCCGAGGCACTGCTGCTACCACTTACGATATGGCCGTTGGTTGTCTGCCATTGATGGGAAAAGGCCGTCGTGTCTGGTTGGGCACTCAAGACTACCGCGGTTGTAGCGCAGGTCAGCAGAGGTGGGCTGGACACTGTCACCACGGGGGCGGCGGTATCCTGCCTAACCATCACCTCCGCAGTGGCCGTACAGCCGTTCTGAGTATTCACGACGGTAAGAAGGTAGCGGCCCGGAGCATTCACGATGGGTGAGAAGCTCCCGGCTCCTGCCGCAATATTTCCACCTGCCGTAGCCGTCCAATTGGCGCTTACGGATGTGGCCGGGCTACCGCTACCTTGCAACTGGATTTGCGTTCGTGCGCAAGTG
>Ga0101944_10001689_pt1 | contig 42929 bp, 42 predicted proteins | sample DewCreD2012metaG_FD_75245 | JGI IMG/M metagenome (GOLD analysis project Ga0101944, IMG submission 75245) | Hot spring sediment bacterial and archeal communities from British Columbia, Canada, to study Microbial Dark Matter (Phase II) - Dewar... ... | reverse complement strand
CTCCGACCGATCTTGCCGTCCCCGCGCTGAGCGGAGCGCAAGAACTCGGCCACTTCCGCCGGGGTGGGGACGATGCCCCCGGGCAGTCCGTAAAAAGTGATTTCCGCTCTGTCGCCCACGGAAAGAATGACATCTTCCAGCATCTGGCCCATGGAGAACTCAAAGACCGCGAGCTTCTTGATCCGCTTCGAGAGGTTGCGGAGCGCCTCGGTCGGATAGGGCCACACCGTGATGGGGCGGAAGAGCCCGGCGGCGATCCCCTCGGCCCTGAGCTCTTCAATGGCGCTCTCCGCGATCTGGGCCGCCGATCCGTAAGCCACCACGACCATTTCCGCATCGTCGGTCTGGAGGGCCTCCCACCGGGTCTCCTTCTCGGCGATCTCGTCGTATTTTTTCTGGAGGTCCAGGTTATGGCGGTTGAGCACATGGACATTCAACATCATAGAAAAGAGCGCCCTGGGCTCTCTGCCTTTGCACCCCGTCAATGCCCATTCCTTTTTGGGCAGGGAAGCGGGGTCAATCGGGTCGGGAAAAACCACCGGCTCCATGACCTGCCCCATGAGGCCGTCTCCCAGGATGACAACGGGGGTTCGGTAGCGGTCCGCAATATCGAAAGCGACAAAAGTGAGGTTGCACAATTCCTGGCATCCTGCAGGCGCGAGGACCGGGGTGCGGTAGTCGCCGTTGCCTCCGCCTCTGGTGGCCTGGAAGTAGTCGGCGCCAGAGGGAGCGATATTTCCCAGGCCAGGACCTCCCCGCATCATGTTGATGATCACGGCCGGCAGTTCCGTGCCGGCAAGGTAGGATATCCCCTCCTGCTTCAGAGCGAGACCGGGGGAGGACGAAGAAGTCATGGCCCTTGCCCCGGCGGCTGCGGCTCCGAGCACCATGTTGATGGAAGCGATCTCGCTTTCCCCCTGAATGAACGTTCCGCCTGCCTCCACGATTCCGGCCGAGAGATACTCGGGGAGCTCATTCTGGGGGGTGATCGGGTAGCCGGCATAAAAGCGGCAGCCTGCGCGCACCGCTGCCTCGCCGACCACGTGGGACCCGCGCATCAGCATCTTTTCACTTGGCACGATACACCTCGATAGCCACCTCAGGGCAGACCGTGGCGCACTGAGCGCATCCGGTGCAGCCCTTCCTGTCTTCCTGGGCGGTTTCTTTGAATCGAGCGGGGATGTACCCTTTTCTGTTCAGGGCCTTATCCGCCTCGATGTTGAGATTCGGGCAGACTTCGACACACAGGAGGCAGCCTTTGCACCGTTCCCTGTCAATCACGATCTTGCCTTTTGCCTTTTTTTCAGCCATCCCTTTTTACCTTGTCCATGTCTCCTCTGTGTTCCGTCAGAATTCTCGGAGGAGAGTTTCACGCGGATTCGCAACCTGACGTAAACGGAGATCTATATTTTGCGATTTCCTTTTTGTCAATGATTTTCTTGCGGCAACACTTGTTTTACGTTTTTTCTTGAAAAAGAATCTCCAAGTGCTATAAGCGATTTCTTTGTGTATCGCTTTTCAGACGGTGCCGTGACAGGCCCGCTTTTCTCTATTCCAGACACAGAGTTCAAAGACTTTCAAATCGAAGGATCGCTTATGGAAACGAGCAACATGATTCTGATCGACGGACGTGAGCTGACGTTTTTTCCCGGAGAAACCATCCTGCAGGTGGCGCGCAGAAATGGGATCGAGATCCCGACCCTGTGTTACATGAAGAACGCTTCGCCGACAGGCGCCTGTCGGATCTGCCTCGTGGAAGTGCAGGGAGCGAGGACCCTGGTCGCCTCCTGCGCCACGCCGGCCGCACCCAAAATGGTGGTGAGTACGGAGACGCCGCGCGTGAGGTTGGCGCGGCGGATGAACCTCGAGCTGCTCTTCTCCTCAGGGCACCACAACTGCTTGACTCAGGAGCCGATCGGGGAGTCGCGGAGGGATTTTCAGCTGAGGCCCAAAACCCTCACAGAGCAAGAGGACCTTTGTCCGGCTTCTGGAACGTGCCGGCTCCAGGAGCTCGCCATGAGAGACCGGATCAAGATTGACCGCTTCTCACCGACCGATCCCGGGCATCGCCTTGAGGATGTGAACCCCTTCATTGTCCGAAACCTTTCCCGCTGCATCCTGTGCGGCCGGTGCGTTCAGGCCTGCAACGAGGTGCAGGTCAACAATGCCATCAGCTTCGGGTACCGCGGCAAGCACTCCAAGATCGTGGCCAGGGGAGATCGGGCCCTGAGAGATTCGGACTGTGTTTTCTGCGGGGAGTGTGTTCAGGCCTGCCCCGTGGGCGCCTTGGTGACCAAACAAGACATGCAGTCACACGGCCGGGACAGAGATGAAACAGAGCGGGTTCGCACCACCTGTTCCTACTGCGGCGTGGGCTGCCAAATGCTCCTCCATGTCACGGATGACCGAATTGCGAAGGTGACCGGGGTGGAGGACGTGGGCCCCAATTATGGAAGCCTCTGTGTGAAAGGGCGATTCGGGTACGATTTCGTGGATGACCCAGGAAGGCTGAAAAAGCCTTTGATCCGGGAGAAGGGGTCCTTCAGGGAAGCCTCATGGGATGAGGCCCTGAGCCTGGTGGCCGAGAAACTCGGGAGCATCAAATCGCAGCACGGGGCCGATGCGATCGGGGTTCTGAGCAGCGCCAGGATCACCAACGAGGAGAACTACCTTGTCCAGAAATTCACCCGTGCGGTCCTGGGAACGAACAACATCGACCACTGCGCACGGCTCTGACACTCTTCCACGGTGGCCGGTCTGGCCGCTGCGTTCGGAAGCGGTGCCATGACAAACCCCATTGGGGACATCGAGAAAGCCCATGTCATTCTGATCACCGGGTCCAACACCACGGAGAACCACCCGGTCCTCTCCTCTTATGTGAAAAGAGCCGTCACTCAGAAGGGCGCAAAGCTGATCGTGGTGGATCCGAGGCGAATCCCCATCGTGGACCATGCCTCGCTGTGGCTGAGGCAGACCCTCGGCACGGATGTGGCCTGGATCAACGGGTTCATGCATGTCATCATCAAGGAAAAGCTCTATGACGAACCTTACGTGACCTCCCGCACCGTGGGGTTTGAGGACCTGAAGAAAAAGGTGGAGAAGTACACTCCCGAATTTGTGGAACGCATCACGGGCATTCCCCAAGACCAGCTCATCAAGGCCGCCCGGCTTTATGCGTCTGCCAAAGCGGCCTCCATCCTCTACGCCATGGGCATTACCCAGCACATCTGCGGGACCGACAATGTCAAATCCCTCGCCAACCTGGCGATGCTCTGCGGCAATGTGGGGATTGAAGGCGGGGGGGTGAATCCCCTACGCGGCCAGAACAATGTGCAGGGCGCCTGCGACATGGGATGCCTGCCCAATGTTTATACCGGGTACAGGAAGGTTGCGGACCTGGCCGTCCGGGACGCCATGGCAAAAGCATGGGGCGTGGAAAAGCTTCCAGCCAAGGACGGGCTCGTGGTCACGGAGATGATGAAGGAAGCCCATGAAGGCCGGCTCAAGGCCATGTACATTGTCGGGGAAAACCCCATGGTGTCGGACCCGGACCTGAAGCATGCGAGGAAAACCCTTGAGAAACTGGACTTCTTGGTGGTGCAGGACATTTTCATGACGGAAACGGCGAACCTCGCCCATGTGGTGTTGCCTTCGGCTTCTTTTGCGGAAAAAGACGGCACCTTTACGAACACGGAGCGAAAGGTCCAGAGGGTGAGAAAAGCAGTCCCTTCGCCGGGCGAAGCCAGAGAAGACTGGAGGATCCTCTGCGACCTCTCCACCCGGATGGGATACCCCATGAGCTATGAGTCTGCAAAGGAGATCTTCGAGGAGATCGCGCGGGTGACCCCCTCCTATTGCGGTATCCACTACGGCCGCCTCGAAAGGGACGGGATCTTCTGGCCGTGCACGGGCACCGAGCATCCGGGCACCCCTTGCCTCCACATGGACCAGTTCACCTGCGGTCTTGGCGTCTTTCATGCCATTGATTGGATTCCGCCGGCTGAGGTTCCGGACCAAACGTACCCGCTCTACCTCACCACAGGTCGCGTGCTTTACCAGTATCACACGGGCACGATGACCATGCGGTCGGAGGGATTGAACCAGCTGTCGCCCGAGTGTTTTGTCGAGATGTCCCCAGGCGATGCAGGGCGCTATCAACTGAAAGACGGGCAGTTTGTCAGGGTGATGTCCCGAAGGGGGGCGATCACGGCCAAAGCCAGGATATCCGGGAAAGCGGTGGACGGCACACTCTTCATTCCTTTCCACTGGGGTGAGGCCGCCGCCAATGTTCTCACCCATACGGCCCTGGATCCGGTGGCCAAAATCCCCGAGCTGAAAGTCTGTGCCGTTCGAATCGAAAAAGCGTGATCCCTGCAGCCCCATTTAGGGAGGGGAAAAGGCAGAGGCTCTCCCTTCGGGATGCCAAGAAGGGTCGGGGAGAACGAATAAGAATGGAAGATCCCGTGGAAAAGGAGCAGATGACGATGAGGGTCGGACAAAGTCTTGCGGAAGTGAATCCGGATTTGACGCCCGAGGTCATGGCCCGGGTGGATTCGATTATTGAGAAGTACAGAGAGAAGCCGGGCGCCTTGATCCCGGTGCTGGAGGAATGCCAAGGCGTGGCGGGCTATCTCCCGGTGGAGCTCCAGGAGTATATCGGCAGGGGGCTCAATGTCCCGGCCAGTGCCGTCTACGGCGTGGTGACCTTTTATTCCTTTTTCTCCATGGTGCCCAAGGGCAGGCACACCGTCAAGGTCTGCATGGGGACGGCCTGCTATGTAAAGGGGATCGGGGAAGTCCTGAACCGCCTTCAGAGCGCTTTCAATCTGGAGGTGGGAAAGATGTCAGAAGATCGGCGGTTTTCTTTGGAAGTGGTCCGCTGTCTGGGCGCCTGCGGCTTGGCGCCGGTGGTCGTGGTGGACACGGATACGCATGGCGCAGTGACGGCAGACGTGGTTACGGAGATTCTGGACCAGTACAAATAATGTAAAGCTCAGGAGGAGGGTCTTCGGTTGAAGATCTCGGAGGTGAGAGACATCCTGGGTGCCAGCGTGATCGCGGGGGAGGACCACCTGGATCGATCCGCCTCGGTCGGTGCGGCGAGTGATCTCATGAGCGATTTGTTGCGCTGCGCCAGAGCAGGGGTCATTATCCTCTCGGGACTCAATACGGTTCAGGCGGTCCGCACGGCGATCATTTCCGGGGCCGTGGCATTGGTGCTGGTCAGGAACAAACAGCCGGACGAAGAAATGGTCGCCCAGGCGCGAGCCCACGGGATGCCGCTCCTGTGCAGTGCCCACAGCCTTTTCGCGGCCTGCGGGATGCTCTTCCGGGAAGGACTCCGAGGAGTCGATGAGCCTCCTTCACCGGAATAGCGGCAGGGCGATGGGATGCCTAGCCTGACGAGACGCTTCATGATCAGCCCCAGGGATTTCGTTCGCGCCGGGGAGGTCTCCATCGAAATCCAGGGGCTGCTCAAGGGCATCGGATTTCCTGCGGAGATCATCAGCCGCGCGTGCATTTGCGCCTACGAAGCGGAAATGAACGTGGTGATCCACGGCGGAAAAGGGACCGCCACGCTGACCCTCGATGAAGATCATATTATAATCGAAGTGGAAGACGACGGACCGGGAATCGAAGACATCGAGCTGGCTTTTCAGGAGGGATACAGCACGGCCGGCGAAGAGGTTCGGGAAATGGGCTTTGGCGCGGGAATGGGCCTTCCCAATATCAGAAAAAACGCAGACACGGTGGAGCTCCGGTCGGAAAAAAACAAAGGGGCTTACCTCCGTATGTCGTTCTCGGTGAAAAGAGAGCGGTGAGCCATGGCAACAGGGGATGCAGGCGATCTACATTTTGTACAGATTCTCGAAAATCGATGCAATGGATGCGTCCTGTGCATGAAAGCGTGTCCCATGAAGGCGATCCGAGTAAGGGACGGCAAGGCGAGGATCGAAGGCGTCTGTATCGATTGCGGGGAATGCTACCGCGTTTGTCCCAGGGGAGCGGTCAGCGTTTTCACTGCCGGCAGGGATGTGAGCCGGCTGGGCTATGGAATCACGGTCATCGCCTCGCCCGTGATGTATGCTCAGTTCGGAGAGGCCACAACGCCCAACGAGATCCTTGCCGCGGTTGAAAGGATTTTCGGGTGCGTCTATGACCAGGCCTATGCCTGTGAGATGTTCAACCTGGCCACGGAGTTTTATCTGCGCGAGAATAGAGTAAAAAAAGACGCCCTGAGGCCCCTCATTTCCCCCTTTTGCCCGGTGGTGAACCGGATCATTGCCTACCGGTTTCCTTCCCTGCTGAAACACCTGCTTCCCATCAATACGCCGAGGGAGATCGCCGCCAAGGATATCAGGGAGCGGGCCCTGCGGGAGGGCTTCCCACCGGGGGAACCCTTGAGAGTCTATCAAATCACCTCTTGCTCCGCGAACATGAAGTGCATCAGGGAACCTCTTTTCCTGAAGAAATCCAACCTGGACGGGGCGCTGGGCATAAGCGAGATCTATGAGATGGTCAAGGGACAGCTCCATAACAGCGACGAGGAGCCGCTGCTCTTTCGCTCCGGCGGCGTGGGAATCGGTTGGGGGATCTGCGGGGGAGAAATCGCCGGACTGGGGGAAGGCAATTATATCGCCGTCTCCGGCGTGCAGGAGACGATCCGATATCTTGAGAAAATTGAAATGGGCCTTGTCCGGAATATCGAGTACTGCGAGTTCCGTTCCTGTCTGGAGGGTTGCGTGGCCGGTCCCTTGACCATTACGGATCGATATGAAGCCAAGCGGATACTTCAACGGCAAGTGAGCCTGTTTGGGCAAGGAAAAAGGTTGAACGCCCGAAGGGTGAAGAAGGCCTATGATGAGGGCTGGTTTTTCACGGAGAAGAGGGGCGAGCAACCTTCCGGTGCCGCCAGGCCCATGAGCATCTCCGGGGCGATCGAAAGACAGGAGGGCATCGAGCGGATTTTCAGGGCGCTTCCAGAAAAAGAATGCGGGGCGTGCGGCTCGCCGGACTGCCGAACCTTTGCCGAGGATGTGGCGGACGGTCGGTCCGATTTGGAACGCTGTGTTTTCCTTAAAAAGAGGAAAGAGGGACAGGGGGAGTGAATTGAAGGGGGCAGAGCTTCAGAAGCTTTTGGGTGTGGAGGTGGCTGCGGGGGCGAGGGGCTTGGAAAAGGAGGTGACGAGCGGCTATTGCGGGGACCTCCTGAGCGATGTGATGGCGAATGCCAAAGAGGGGGCGATTTGGGTCACGATTCAGTCCCATCAAAACATCGTGGCGGTCGCGGTGCTCAAGAGACTCGCTGCCATCGTCCTGGCAAACAGCCGAATCCCGGACGAAGAAACGCGCGCCAAGGCCGAGGCGGAAGGAATTCCCATTCTTCTTTCTGCCCTCGGCGCCTATCAGATTGCGGGCCGGCTCTACGAGCTCGGAATCGGCAGGATTGAGGCTTGAGGTCTTTTAGGGCGGACTTGCATATCCATTCGTGCCTTTCCCCCTGCGCGGACCTCGAGATGAGCCCAAGGGCCGTGGTGGAGGCGAGCCTGGCACGGGGCCTCGATGTAATCGCCCTCTGCGATCACAACTCGGCGGAGAACGTGGGAGCTGCCATGAGGGCGGGATTCAGAGAGGGACTCCATGTCCTTGCAGGCATCGAAATGTGCTCGCAGGAGGAGGTGCACCTCCTGGCCATCTTCGACCGGGAAGAGCAGGCCTTGAGATTGCAGGAGACTCTCTATCGACATCTCAAGGGAACCAACAGGCCGGAACTCTTCGGGGATCAGATCGTCGTGAACGAGGACGACGAGGTGGTGTTCTTCAACGACCGGCTGCTGATCGGGGCCGTTCAGCTGGAGTTGGGTCGGCTCGTCGAGGATGCGAGGCGTCTGGGAGGGCTGGTGATTGCTTCTCATATCGATCGGCCGGCCTTCAGTCTCCTCAGCCAGCTTGGTTTTGTACCAAAAGATCTGGCGCTGGACGGACTGGAGATTTCCCGATATCAGGATCCGGAGGGTGCAAGGGAGCGCTTTCAAGGCTTGCAGGGATTGCCGCTCCTCACTTTTTCTGATGCCCATTTTCTCAAGGATATCGGCAACCCTTGCAGCACTTTTTTCTTGGAGGCCCCTACGGTGGAAGAGATCCGCATGGCTTTGAGAGGGGAGCAGGGGCGACATCTTTCGTAAATGAGGGAAATCTCGCTCCATATCATGGATATCGCCGAAAACGCAGTTTCGGCGGATGCTTCGTTGATCGAGATCACCGTGGTGGAAGACGCCGGGAGAAACCGGTTGGAAATCGAAATACGCGACAACGGTCGCGGCATTCCCTCCGATCTTCTGGAAAGGGTCCTCGATCCCTTTTACACGTCCCGGAAAACCAGACGGGTCGGGCTGGGACTTTCCCTCTTCAGGGAGGCGGCCAGGAGATGCGAGGGAGATTTGTTCATCCGCTCAGAGGAGGGAAAAGGGACGCAAGTGTCATCCTTCTTCCGATTGGACCACATCGACCGGGCGCCTCTGGGAGACATGGCCGGAGCGCTCGCAGGTCTGATCGTAGGCAATCCACGGGTGGATTTCGTCTACACCCACAACGTGGACGGCAGGGTCTTCCGGGTGGATACTCGGGACTTGAGAGAGACGCTCGACGGGGTGCCCATAACCCACCCAGACGTCCTAAGCTATTTGAGAGACTATCTTCGGGAGGGGATGGCTGAATTGAGAACCAGACATGATTCGGCGCATTGCGCTTGAGGAGAAAAGGGGATGCCGAAACTGACGATTGAAGATCTTAAGAGGATAAGGGAAAAGGCCAAGAAGTCCACCTCCCTCCGGGAAGGGGAGACGACGGTCAAGATCACCGTGCATATGGGGACCTGTGGAATTGCCGCCGGAGCGAGAGAGGTCATGGATGCTCTGCTGGAAGAGCTTGCCCAGTCCGACAGACAAGACATCCGTGTCGTTACGGCGGGGTGCATGGGCATGTGCAGCAGCGAGCCCAACGTGACCGTGGAGCTGCACGGCCGGGACCCTGTTATTTACCAGCACATGGACAAGAACAAAATGCGCCAAGTGTTTAGAAGGCATGTGCTGTTGAACGAGGTGCAGACGGATTTCGCTTTGGCAAGGATCAGGTAAGGCCGAGCCGGGGACTGGAGATATAAGCGCGGGCAGATGGAGGACACCGACGAATGACAACGTACAGAATGGATCTGCTTCTTTGCGGGGGGACCGGGTGCCATGCATCGGGGGCCCAGAAGATCAAGATGGCGCTGCAACGGGAACTTGAACGCCAAAAACTCGACAAGGAAATCCGGGTGATTGAAACCGGCTGCAACGGTTTTTGCGCGCAAGGGCCGCTCATGATCGTGCAGCCGGAGGGTATCTTTTATCAGAAACTCAAAGAGGAGAATATCCCTTATCTGGTTGAAGAGCATTTCTTGAAGGGGAGGCCGGTGAAGAAGTTCTTTTACAAAGAACCGGCTTCTTCCGAGACCATCCCGGCCATGAATGACATTCCTTTCTATGCCAAGCAGATGCTCATCGTGCTGAAGAACAGGGGGGTCATCGACCCTGAAAGCATTGACGAGTACATTGCCAGAGACGGGTATATCGCTGCAAGCAAGGCCCTGCTGGAAATGACCCGCGATCAGATCATCCAGGAAGTCAAACTCTCGGGTCTGAGGGGGCGAGGGGGCGCAGGATTTCCGACCGGCTTGAAATGGGAATTCGCCAGGAAGGAAGACGGACCGCTGAAGTATGTGCTTTGCAATGCCGACGAGGGCGATCCCGGAGCTTTCATGGACCGGAGTGTCCTGGAAGCGGATCCTCACGCGGTGTTGGAGGGAATGATCATCGCAGGCAAAGCCGTGGGCGCCCATCAAGGTTTTATCTATTGCCGCGCGGAGTATCCCCTTGCCATCAAGAGGCTCGATATCGCCATTTCACAGGCCCGTGAGTACGGGCTGTTGGGCAAGGACATTTTAGGCAGTGGATTTGACTTTGACTTGGAGGTGTACCAGGGGGCAGGCGCTTTTGTGTGCGGTGAGGAAACGGCCCTGATGAAATCGATTGAAGGAAAGCGGGGCATGCCCAGGCCCAGACCTCCTTTCCCTGCCCAGAAAGGGTTGTGGGACAAGCCTACGGTGCTCAACAATGTGGAGACCTACGCCAATGTCCCGCAGATCATCCAAAAGGGCGGCGCTTGGTATGCAGGAATCGGCACGGCCACCAGCAAGGGCACCAAGGTCTTTGCCCTCACCGGTGCGGTGAACAATATCGGCCTGGTGGAGGTGCCCATGGGCATCACCCTGCGGGAGATCATTTTCGACATCGGCGGGGGAATCCCCAAGAAGAGGAAATTCAAAGCCGTCCAGTTGGGTGGGCCTTCGGGAGGGTGTGTGCCGGAGCAATATCTGGACACCCCGGTGGACTATGAATCCATCATTAAAGTGGGAGCCATCATGGGATCCGGTGGGATGATTGTCATGAATGACCAGACCTGCATGGTGGACATGGCGCGCTTTTTCATGGATTTCATCCAGGACGAGTCGTGCGGCAAGTGTACGCCATGCCGGGAAGGGACGAGAAGGATGCTGGAAATCCTGGTCAAGATCACCCGCGGCCAAGGAGAGCCGGGGGATATCGAACTGCTGGAGGAGCTGAGCGACATGATCAAGAACAGCGCCCTGTGCGGCCTCGGCCAGACGGGTCCCAACCCGGTGCTCTCCACCCTGCAGTATTTCAGAAGCGAATACGAAGCGCACATCTACGATAAGAAATGCCCCGCCAAGCGCTGCGCCGCTTTGCTCCAATTCGAGGTGGATCCGGAGTTATGCACCAAGTGCGGCATTTGCTTCAGAAACTGCCCCGTAAAGGCCGTGCAGTGGAAGAAGAAAGAAACGGCGTTTATCGTGAAGGAGAAGTGCGTCAAGTGCCTTAGCTGCATTACCAACTGCCCGGCGGACGCCATCTCCTAAGCGGGACATCTTGTCGCAGCCTTCGCGGATATGCTGCAAAGGCCCGAAGGACAAAAAAACGCTCAGATTTCAAACGCGGAGGAAATATGATTTCTTGTCCCCCAAAATCCTATGAGTTGGGTATGAGACATGGAGGGAAGGCGGGGTCTCCCGGGAGGTCCACAAGGACTCCTTCATCGCAAAGCCGATGGAGCGGTGTTCATGCCGGTTGAGAAAGGAATACAAATGAATGGGAAAAGGGATACCTTCGTCTCCTGCGCGCTGGCGGCCATCCTGCTCCTGGTGGGAGTGATCTCCTACGCCGCTTATCCAGCCAAGGCGCCTGAAGAGCCCATCCGGATCATGTTCAAGAACATTGCAGGGAATGTGCTCTTTAATCACAAAGAGCACGCCTCGGATGAGGGATATGGAATCGCCTGCACCGATTGCCATCATGACATTGACAAAAAAGGACAGAAACCCGCTCCCTGCGGAGAGTGCCACAAGGCTGAGGAGGGCGAAGGAGAGGGTCCACTGCGTTCCGACGCCTACCACAAGCAATGCATCGGGTGCCACGAAGACGGGGGCATGGGGCCGGTCAACTGCTCGGCCTGTCATGTGGCGTTTTAGCGGATGGCGGGGTGCGTGTTGTCCGTTGTCAGTTGTCTTTCGCGTGTGGCTGGGGGCAGGTTGCGGGCTGCCTGTTGCAGGTGATGTGTTGAAAAGGCATGGGCTGTTTTGGATGAAGGGGGAACCAAGTTCGGAGGAATGAGAGGAGCGCAATGATCAAGAGGCCCTTTTTTGCGATCACCAAACCCAAGCTCAGGTGCGCCAGGATCTGGGCTCTTCCGAAAGAGACCTTGGTGGAGATCCCGCCGCCCAAGACTGCGGTCTTCTTGGTGAAAGGCCCACTCCCCAAAGCCGATGAGCTCATGGTGCGGGTCGGAGACCGGGTGCGAACCGGCCGGAAGGTTCTGCCGGCCAAGGACAGGGGAGAGGGCTTCATCTCCACCGTGACCGGCAGAGTGTCAGGTATTTCCTTCTGTACAGGAACCATGGGCCAACCCTATACGTCCGTCTGCGTCGAGGCGGACGATCAGGATCAGTGGGATGACTCTTTCGGCCTTCAGGCCAAGGAACCGAGTCTTTCAACCTTTGTGGATTTCCTTGGAGACGTTCCCGGCGCCCCTGATTTTGGATCGCTGTTGAAGGGCAGCCCTGCGGTGGAGACCCTGGTGGTTTTGGGAACCGACGAAGACCTTGTGGTGACCAAGAACCAGTTCGTGGTTCACGAGGAGGCCGAAGCCCTGAAGCAGGGGATGGAGGTGCTCAAGAAGCTTTCAGGAGTATCGCGATTGCTCCTGCTGGTCCCCGATTACCTTAAGGAGGAGGCGGAAAAAATAGGGGTGGAAGTGAACGTCATGAAGCCCTTGTATCCGGATACCCTTCCGAAAATGATCATGAAAAATCTCTTCAGAAAGCCGGTCCCGGTGGGGAAGAAATGCGAGGATTTGGGGGTCGGCTTTCTCAGTGCCGAGGCGGTGGCGGCATTGGGCAAGGCCTTTTCAGAGGGGAAGGCTCCAATTCACAAACGGATGACGGTCATCCAGAAAGACGGGAGTACGGTCCAAGCGAGGGCCCGGATAGGGACCCCGGTGAAAGACGTGTTGAAGGCCCTGAACATCGAGACACACCACGGAGACCGCGTCGTCCTAGGAGGGGCCATGACCGGTCGGCCCGCTTTTTCCGGGGAGGCGCCGGTGGAAGCCGACACGGACGCGATCCTTGTTCAGGACCGCACGCAGATCATTCCGAGTTCCGACAGCCATTGCGTGAACTGCGGGGAATGCGTGAGAGTGTGCCCGGCGAAAATGCCCGTGAACCTGCTGATTCGGTATCTTGAAAACAGCCTCTTTGAAGAGGCGGCTCAGGACCTGGACCTTTTTTCCTGCGTGGAGTGCGGCCTTTGCAGTTATGTCTGCATGGTGAGAATCCCCATTTTCCAATACATCATGCTTGGAAAGCAGGAGGCGGCAAGGATCAGGAGCGCGGAGGAAGCCCATGCTTAGTCAGAAGTTACTCGTCGGATCGCACGCCCCTTACTGGCACAATGGAATCGGCATTCGAGACAAGAGCGCTCACACCATACTGGCCGCTCTTCCCGCCGTGGTCATGGGCATCTATCAGTTTGGGGTCCCGGCCCTCGGGGTCATGGCCCTTTCCATCTCCTGCGCCATGGTCTGGGAACTGATCCTGAACCGGGTGATGAAACGTTCCGTCACTCTAGGAGATGGGGACGCCGCAGGGATCGGGCTTGTTTTCGGCATGATGCTGCCCGCCACAGCGCCCTGGTGGGTGGTTGTGTTGGGCACGGCGGTGGCGATCACCGTGGGCAAATGGATCTATGGGGGGCTGGGTTGCAACCCCTTGAATCCGGCGCTGGTGGCTATCGCAACGCTCATCATCTCCTACAAGGGGATCATGGATTTCGACCTGGCCTATCTGAACTATGATTTCAGCTTCCCTGCACCGGATCCTCTCAAGGCCGTGAAAGCTTTTGGGCCCGACGCAGCGGCCCGCTACAGCCTGACGGGGTTGCTCATGGGGCAGCAGGTCGGAGGCGTGGGAACGGTGTTCGGCCTAGGCCTCATCCTGGGGGGGCTTTACCTGATGGCTCGCGGCCTGATCCGCTGGGAGCTGTCGCTGTCCTACCTCGTGGGCCTTGTGGCGGCAGCCTACATCTTCAATCTTTCCAACCCGGAGAAATATGCAGGGCCCTGGTTTCACCTGCTCGCGGGATACACCCTGCTCGGGGCTTTTTTCCTGATCACGGAGTATTCCTCTTCCCCTGTGAACCCCATCCCCATGATCCTTTACGGGGCGGGTGCAGGAGTCATGACCATCCTCATCCGCAATGTGGGCGGCTTCACGGACGGCGTGGTGTTTGCCATCTTGCTTTTCAACGTGGCCAATCCGCTCTTGGACAGAATACGGCCCAGAGCCTTGGGAAGGAGCTGAGAACATGCGTGAAATGCTTAAACTCTTTCTGGTGGTCACCCTTTTCGGAGCCATTTCAGGCGGCCTGCTGGCCGGGGTGCGGGCCGGGACCAAGGAGCGGATCGAGTACCAGCAGATCAAGTTTGTCAAGGGACCGGCGGTGCTTGAAATCCTGAAAGGGTGTTCCAATGACCCCCTCGCGACGCGGTTCAAGATTCAGGACGGTAAGGAGGAGAGAAGCTTTTTCGTCGGGGTCTTTGACGGAAAACCGAACACGGTTGCTTTCGAGAGTTCGGGAAAAGGCTACGGCGGCGACATCGGGGTGGTGGTGGCCGTGAACATCGACAACGACCAGATCGTGGGCGTGGGGGTGACCACCCATCGGGAAACTCCGGGGCTGGGGTCCAGGGCGAAAACGGACCCCAGGTTTGCGGCCCAATTCAAGGGGCAGCCCGTTATGGAGCCTTTTAAAGTGAAAAGCGACGGGGGCAAGATCGACGCCCTGAGCGGGGCCACGGTCACATCGCGAGGGGTGGTGGGGGGCGTGGTCGCCTCGGGGGAGATTTACAAGCGGTTGAAGTTCAATATCGCTGAGAAAATGAAATCCATCAAATCCTAGGAAGAGGATTTTATTATGGCAAAAACCGTGCTTCAGGAATTCACCAAGGGGTTATGGGCCGAGGTTCCTCCTTATCGTCTCGTCCTGGGGCTCTGCCCGGCCCTGGCCATGACGAAGTCGGTGGACAACGGGGTCGGCATGGGGCTTGCGGTGACCTTTGTGCTCGTGTGCTCCAACGTCCTGATTTCCCTGCTTCGCAAGGTGATTCCCAGAAATGTGAGGATCGCCTGCTTCATTGTGGTGGTCGCCACGTTCGTCATCATCGTGGAACTGGTCATGCAGGCTTACGCCTACACGCTTTTTGAGCAGATGGGCATCTTCATTCCCCTGATCGTGGTCAACTGCATTCTGCTGGGTCGTGCCGAAGCTTTTGCATCCAAGAACAGCGTGATTCCTTCTATTGCAGACGGATTCGGCATGGGCTTGGGGTTCACCATTTCCCTGACCATCCTGGCTGCGATTCGCGAAGTCCTGGGCAACGGCACCTTTTTGAACAAGGCGGTGTTCGGGCCGTCCTTTGAGCCCTATGCTTTTATGGTCACGGCGCCGGGGGCCTTTGTCTGTCTCGGCCTCATGCTCTGCATCATGAACCTGCTGGGAAAGAAGTAGGGGAGAAGAAACCATGGGCGACTACATCGGACTGATCATCGGCTGCATCTTTGTGAACAACATCCTGCTCATGCAGTACCTCGGCAACTGCCCGTTCCTTGGAGTGTCGAAAAAAATGGAGACGGCCATCGGCATGACCGGGGGAGTGGTTTTCGTTCTGGTCATGGCCGGGGCCGTGACGTGGATGGTGGAGTATGCGCTGCTCAAGCCCTTTGACGTGCAGTACTTGAGAACGCTCGCCTTCATTCTCGTGATCGCCACCCTCGTTCAGTTCGTGGAGATGTATCTCAGGAAGTTCATCCCCACGCTCTACGCAGGGTTGGGCATTTACCTGCCCCTGATCACGACGAATTGCGCGGTGCTGGGAGTGTGCTTCATCAATATTAAGGAAGAGTACAGCTTCACCATGACGCTGGTTTCTTCCTTTGCCTATCCGGCAGGGTTCGGGTTGGCGCTCATCCTTTTTGCGGCGGTGAGAGAGCGCGTGGCCCTGGCCAGGGTGCCGAAACCCTTGAGGGAGACCTCCATCGGCCTGGTCACGGCCGGCATGATGTCTCTGGCCTTCTATGCTTTCAAGGGAATGGCGTGAGAGGTTTTGAGTCTTGAAATAAAACTTCTGTGCATCTTGCATAGATCTTATGAGCCCAGGACAGGGGGGTGTGGGCTCTGGCGAGTCCGCAACCGGAAATGGACCCATCAAGCCAACCGCCCCCTTGCCTTCGATCCTTCCCCGAAGGAGGCGCAGACTTATCTGCCAGTCGGAGGGCCTTTACCAAAGGGCTTACCCCTTGACCCACTGACTTTTCGGCGCCGATGAATGGCACTGAAGAAATGGTTGCGGCTCTCAAGAGACCACACCCCCCTGTCCTGGGCTCGATGATTCCTTGGTTGCGGCCAAAGGCCTGCGTTAGGAGGATGTGAATGATTACCGGACTTTTGGTGCTTGGCGGACTGGGCGCCCTGAGCGGCATCGTGCTCGCCCTGGCCTCCAAGATCTTCTATGTCTACGTAGACCCGAGGGTGGAAGCGGTGGCCGACGCTTTTGCCGGCGCCAACTGCGGAGGGTGCGGATTTGCCGGTTGCTCGGCGGCAGCGGCGGCCGTGGTGAGCGGCAAGGCCAAACCCAACGTATGCGTGGTCGGCGGGCTGGAGTCCGCCCAGAAAGTCGCGGCCGTCATGGGCGTGGAGGTGGGAGCGGCTGAAACCCCGAAATCCCAAAACCCTTGCACCGGCGGCCTGCGCGCCGAGGACAAGTTTATTTATCTCGGCGTGGGCACCTGCCGCGCGGAAGCGGCGCTGTTTGGGGGCCGAAAAGTGTGCGACGTGGGTTGCATCGGCCATGGGGACTGTGTGCGGTCATGCCTTTTTGATGCGATCGCCATGGGGCCTCAGGGGTACCCCGTGGTGGACGAGGAAAAGTGCGTGGGCTGCGGCGCCTGCGCTCGGGCCTGTCCGAAGAACCTGCTCAAGGTCCGCACCCCCTCGGAGCGCCTGCTGCACTTCAACCAGGTCGGGGACCCTCTGGCTCCCTGCAGGCAGACCTGTCCCGCAGAGATCGACATCCCTCTGTACATTGACCAGATCCGCCGGGGAGACTACCTCGGGGCCGTGGAGACCATCCGCGAGCGAAACCCGCTCCTGTTGGTCTGCGGTCGCGTCTGCCCCCATCCCTGCGAGCTCAACTGCCGCCGCGGCGTGGAGGATGAGCCCGTGTCCATCAACCAGCTCAAGCGCTTTGCCGCCGATTTTGAAATGAATTCCGGGAGCCGTCTGCCCGTGAGGGTCGCCCCGGACACCGGCAAGCGCATCGCCGTGGTCGGAGGGGGGCCTGCGGGCCTCACCTGCGCCTTTTTTCTGCGTCGCCTCGGCCACTCGGTGACGATCCTTGAAGCCATGCCCGAGCTGGGGGGCATGCTGCGCTATGGAATTCCCGAGTACCGCCTTCCCAAGAAGGTGCTCGATTGGGAGATCCAAGGCATTCTCGACCTAGGCATCGAGGTGCGCACGGGTGTGCGCTTCGGGCGGGATACGGATCTGAGCCGGCTCCTGGGAGAGGGGTTCAATGCTGTCTTCCTCGGAATCGGAGCCTGGAAAGACTCCCTGATGGACATCCCCGGAGAGCAGCTGCAGGGCTGCTACACGGGGATTGATTTCCTCTCGCGCCTGGCAGCAGGCGAAAAGCTGGACATCCGGCCGGTCGCGGCGGTCATCGGCGGAGGCAACACGGCCATTGACTGCACCCGAAACCTCATCCGGCTCGGAGCGAAAAAGGTCACCCTCGTCTATCGCCGCACCCGCAAGGAGATGCCCGCCAATCCCGTGGAAGTCGAGGCCGCGGAGGCAGAGGGGGTTGAGCTGATGTTTCTTTCTGCGCCTGTCCGCGTGATCGCCGACGATCAGGGACGCGTCACGCATTTGGAGTACCTTCGGATGGAGCTGGGCGAGCCGGATGCGAGCGGCCGGCGCCGTCCCGTGCCCGTGGCCGGATCCGAGACCCTGCTGGACACACACATGGTGATTGCGGCCATCGGACAGAACCCGGACTTGGGGTTCGCAGCCCAAGAGGACGCCGAGATCCGCCAGTTGAAAACCACGCGCTGGAATACGATCGACGTCAACCCCGCCACGCTGCAGACCAGCTTGCCCTATGTTTTTGCGGCTGGAGATGGCGCGACCGGGCCGGCCCTCGTGGTGGACGCCATTGGCGGAGGCCGTCGCGCGGCGCGCTCCATCCACCAGTTCGTCATGGGTCAGCCCGTGAAGGCTGAGGACAACGAACTCAACAAACGGGTGCTGAGCGAAACCTTGTTCAAGCAGGTCCAGGGGATTGTTCGCCGGCCGCGGGCCGAGATGGTCGAACTGCCTGTGGGCGAGCGCATTCGCAGCTTTGCGGAAGTCGACCAGACGCTCACCGAGGCGGCTGCCCGCGGCGAAAGCGAACGCTGTCTTTACTGCTGTCTCACCTGCTACAACCCGGATGTGGCGGATGGGGCCGAAGCCGCCGGCGAGGAGGTGCGGCGAGCGGCGTGAGGGGGTCCGTTTCCGGTTGCGGAAGCGCCGGAGACCATTCCCCCGTCCTGGGCTCAAGCAGACTTTGATTGCGGGTAGGCCTGCATTAGGCTGATCTGTGAAGGATTCGCGTCATGCGGGGGTGGTAATCCGGACGGGAACGAGCAAAGCGGTCGAAGGCCTTGAGAGCGAGGAGGCTCGCAGCAAGGAAAACTGCTCCCCCGATGACCGCTGGTAAAGGCGAGTCGAGCTGCAAGGCCTTCTCCAGGGCATCCCCAACAAGAGCGCCCGCGATCAAGGCTGCCACGGGCCCGAAATAGACGACCAAGGCCATCTTGGCCAAAGATCGTTCGGGTATGCTCATTTCCACGGTATCGCCCTCTTTGGCGTCAAGATTGTTTTCCACCTCTACCCGCATCTCCGCATCCCCCTCTGCATGGCAGGAGGTCTTGGCTTTGCAGGTTTCACAGCCGGCGGCTCTCTGAAGCTTGATCACGGCTGTGTGATGAACGATTTTTTCCACAACGCCTCTTTCGTGGATCATGGAAATCCTTTCTCAGCGGGATCTTGCATTTATAGCATGACCCTGCGATGGGTGGGAAGCGTGATGAAAATTGGTGACAAAAGTAAAATTAATATGTTAGAATTCGCCAAGTTGCGCGTAAAACTCACGCATGCCCTTCCTGAGGGACAGCGTATTTTCTGAACACCAAGGATGTGGACCCATGATTGCCCTCGCCCCTGCACCCAGTTTTACTTCTCTTCATGAAATCAGAGACAAAGCGATCCTTTTGAGCCTTGGGAAGGCCTTTCTTTGCGAAGAAGTGTTCCTCATGAAAATCGGCCGATCCCTGGATGAATCCCTGGAACACCTGAGAGAGGACATCCTTTCCCTCAAAATGAGGTATGTCGGCAAGTTCGTGGAAGATGTGGATACGGACAGCATCCTGGAGGAACTTCATTCTCAAGCGGAGGTCCTTCAGAGCCCTGATCGCCGGGTCACGGACAAATGCACCGTCGGAACCCTGGGAGCTGAGTTGGAGCGGACGGTCCAAACCCTCACCGATGCGATCAAGACCATCAAGGCTAAGGTCGAAGGGGAGGTGGAGGAGTACACGAGCAAGGACGCGGTTGTGAAAGGAGCGAAGACCGCGGGCAGCTTCGTTTCTTCCCTTTTTTCCCTGGTGATCAAGCTGGTCATTCTGCTCTTCCTTCTGGCCCTGGGCCCTGCCATCTACCTTGGGGTCACCATGGACAGGGAAGGAACCCTTCAGAAACAAATTGCCGAGAGCACGAACACGATCCAATCCCAAAAAGCGCAGATCGCGTCGCTGAGAAAAGAAAGGGATGAGCTTGCGGCAAAAGCGGAAGCTTCCCAGGCGGATCATTTAAGGCGGGAGCAGAAGCTCGAGATCATGGACCTCAACGTAAAGGTCCACACTCTGGACCAACAGGTTCACAAGGCAGAGGCGGAGATCACGGAGCACGAGAGAAGAATCAAGGTGAACCAGAAAAAAATCGAAGAGATCAAGACGAAAACTTTTCTCCAAAGGTTCCTGCGGCAATAAGGGGACCTTCCCTTCGAAGCTCTCCAACAAAGTCATTCCGAGGCGTCAGCCGAGGAATCTTGCGTTATCAGGATCCCTGATTTTTTGGATTTCTCCCCCGGCTTTTGCCGGCGTCGAAATGACGGGGACCGGCCTCAAATCATCATGTTCTGAAATTCAGCCTTTGACGCCTTTACCGCCGACACGGTTCTCTCCTCTCCTCTTCCTTTGATCCTGACTTCAGTGGGTTCCCGGTCTCTCGCATCGCTGTAGGAGACGGTGATTGACGCGGCAAGACGCTCTTGCTCCGGAGGCAGAGCGCCCAGAACCAGAACGGTGGGACCCGGTACAGACCGTGCGACGAGGAGGAAATCGTCGGATTTGGCCAAGGAGGCAATGGTCTCGTTCTCGGCTTTATTCCTTCCCACCACGAGCCTTGTGTGGGGAGCGATTCGGAAATGGCGGCCCACTTTCATGAGTTCGATGTCGCGGATCTCGACTTGAGTCTCGTGCGAAAAAAGATCTTTGAGGCGTTTTGAAAAAATGGGGTCCGTGAGAAGGCAGCCTCCTGCCGGAGACGGGTAATCCATGATGTTGAGCTTCCGGGCAAGCTCCATCTGCGGCTTTCGGCTCCTGCCGGAGAGGTTCAACAGGAGTTCCCTCTGAACCCATCCTTTTTCTTCAGGAAGGGTCGCTTGAAGAAGCTTGGCGGAAAGGGGCCGCAAGATCAGCCTGGGGAAACCGCTTTGAGAGGCGACCGTGGCAAGGGCCTTTAGGTTCTGGGACATGGGTCTCTGCCCAAGGACCTCGCCGGTGATGATGAAGTGCGCCCCTTCCTCTTCAAGCATCTGGCCGGCTGTGCGAAGCATGAGGGCGTGGCAGTCAATGCAGGGGTTCATGTTTCCGCCGTAGCCGTGAGCCGGATGTCTGACGATCTCGAGGTGAGGCTCGGTCAGGTCAACGACTTTGAGAGGGAGTTGTATCGCTGCAGCGGAGGCCCTGGCCTTTTGGGAAGAAAAAAAGGGGGTTTCAAAGAAAAGGCCCAGGACGTCGATTCCCTGGGCCCGGATGAGTTGAGCGGCGAGCATGCTGTCCAGCCCGCCTGAAAACACGCACAACGCCTTCATTCAGAATCCCGCTTCTTCCATCTCTTTGAGCAGAGCTTTTTGCCTCTTGTTCAGCTTGGTCGGCACGGCAATAGAGACCTGGACATAGGCATCTCCCCTCCCGTCGCCGTCCATGCGGGGCATGCCGTATCCTTTCATCCTGAATTTTGCATGATCCTGAGTTCCAGGAGGGATTTTGAGACGAAGCGTCTTGCGGTCAATGGTGGGCACCTCGATCTCCGCACCTGAAAGCGCTTCGGTAAATTTGATCTCCCTGGTCAAGATCAGATCGTCACCCTCTCTTTTGAAGACCGGGTGGTCGAGGACCCGAATGAGAACATACAGGTCGCCGTTGGGACCGCCGTGAGGGCTGGCCGCCCCTTTGCCGGAGAGCCTCAGCTTCTTGCCGGTGGAAATCCCTGCCGGCACCTTCACGGAGACCGTTTGTTGCCTTCCGCCTTCGTGATAGGAGATGACTTTTGTTGTGGAGGCAGCCGCTTCTTCAAGGGTCAGAGCAAGTTCATAGGTCAGATCCTGGCCCTTCATCATTTGAGGACGGCCCTGAAAACCTTGAAAACCTCCGCCGCGACCGTAAGCGCGACTCCCGGAGAACCCCTGGCCGGCACCTCCAAAGAACTGGCTGAAGATATTACCGCTCCCTCCAAAGCCGAATTCCTTGAAGATGCTCGAAAAGTCGAAATCCCGGAAAATGTCTTCCTGGCTGAAACGCTGTCCGAAACCTTCGGCGCCATAGGTATCGTACTGTTTTCTTTTTTCTTCATTGCCCAGAACCGCGTAGGCTTCGTTGATTTCTTTGAACCTGGATTCAGCCGTCTTATCGCCCTTGTTCCGGTCAGGGTGATATTTCATCGCCAGCTTGCGGTAGGATTTCTTGATTTCTTCCTGCGTGGCGGTTCGAGGCACTTCAAGAGTTTTATAGTAGTCTTTACCGGGCATAAGATCCTGATAATGAAATTAATTTTATATCCAAGATCTTAATCACCTGCTCGGACCAAGTCAAGGAATGGTTGGAGCTTACGCTCATGTTCTGACTGCCGTCTCCTGGATGCTGTCTTCTTCATCTTGCATATTTTTTCGTTGAAATGAGTGCCTTTTTTCATTACTCTGTCGTCCTGATGCAATCCCCTCCCTCTCACAAGGATTGCTTCGCTCCTCACAATCGAGAAGTCGGTTTCTTTCAAGAATGGCACCACGAAGGCGGCTGCGGAATCCGTGCCGCTTGGGAAAAGGGCTTGAGATGGCGATCATCTCAAAGGACATGAACCTTTTGACCTTTCTGGAGGAGGGATGACCATGAAAAAGAAACGGCTTTTCTTGATGACCTTCATATCGGCTTTGATCCTGCTGTTTGCCCCGTTCTCCACAGCGTCGGCTGCCAACAACATCGTCATCGGTGCTCCGCTTTCCACTGCGTTCCTGTACGGCTGGGATGCGGAAAGAGGCATCAAACTCGCCGTAGAGGAAATCAATGCGCAGGGAGGCGTCAATGTGGGTGGAAAGAAACTCCCCTTCAAGGTGGAGGTGATCGACACCAGGGATCTTGAACCCGGAGTGCCGGTCAGCGACGCTCTCATGGCCGTTGAAAAGCTGATCCTTGAAAAGAAGGCTGATTTTATCATCGGTGGACCTGTGCGGTCTGAAGCGGCCCTGGCGGCCATGGACCTCCTCGGCAAGTACAAGAAGGTTTCCATTCTCACAACAGGAGTCCTCACTCCAAAATATCACGCCCGCGTAGCGGAGGAATACAACAAACTTAAGTATTGTTTCCGCATCCACGGAGAAGCGGGACAGCTCGTTAAAGAGAAGATGGCCTGCTTCAAGGAACTTCAAGATAAGTATGGCCTGAATAAGGTATTCATCATGGCGCAGGATGTGGCCCACGCCAGAGGTGCCGGCGAAGGTTTCGCAAAGGCGGTTAGCCAGCAAGGATGGACTGTCACAGGGACGGAGGTCTATCCTACCGGTACCACGGACTTCTCCATGGGACTGCTTAAGGCGAAGAGTGCCGAAGGGCAGGTGCTCAGTATCTGGATGGATATGCCGGAGAGTTCCATCCTCCTGAAACAGTGGTACGAGCTCAAGATTCCAGCTTTACCCTTTGGTTCCACGCTGGCGGCGGTTGAACAGCCCGGCTTCTGGAAGGCTTCGGAGGGCAAAGGCGAATACGCTCTCTGCAATGTGGTCAACGCAGGGAACGCTCCTTCCAAGGCGACGGATTGGACCATGAAATTCTACGATGCCTACACCAAGAAATGGAACGTCGAGCCTGAAGGTCTGGGCAGCTCCAGCAGCTACATGGCGGTCTACACCCTGAAGGATGCTATTGAGCGGGCAAAGAGCACCGATTCAGACAACGTTGTGGATGCTTTGGAAAAGACGGACTTGATGGGTGTTTACGGCAGGATCCGGTTTGATCCCAAAAACCACCAGGTGATTCCCGCTTTGGATCCGAAAGAGGGAGCTGTGGGCAGCATCTTTCAGTGGCAGGCGGGCAAGAGAATCGTGGTCTATCCTAAGAGTATCGCCATGGGTGAGATCCAGCTGCCGCCATGGATGAAGAAGTAAGTCTTCCAACCCCCACCACCGATTCCATCAGACAAGACTAGAATCCCCTCTCTCTGTTGATGGGGGAGGGGAAGGGTGGGGGTGAATGAGAGAACAAGCATTCCTGATCTAAAGTGTTACCCCCTCCCCTGCATCCCCTCCCGCCAGGGGAGGGGAGAATACTAGGTGAACAGGAGGGAGGGGGATTGATTCATTGTGAGCGGCCATGCAAATCCTGATCTACGGAACGATCAACAGCATTGCTTTGACGTTGATGGCCCTGGGCTTTGCCCTGGTTTACGGCATCAGCCGGGTTCCCAACTTCGCCCACGGTGCGATCTACGTGGTTGCAGGCTTTATCACCTGGACCTGTCTCAAAGCCCTGGGCCTGAGCTATTTCCTCAGCGCGCTCATCGCGATCCTGATCACAGGCGTCATCGGAGCCATGATCTACCGGTTCATGCTGATCCGCGTAAGGGGGATGGCCATCTCGGAGATCATCGCCTCCTATGCCATCGGGCTTGCTATCCTGGAGGGGTTGCGCTGGGGCGGGTTCAAGGGCATGACCTACACGCTGCCCCTTTTCATTCCGGGGAGCGTCAATCTGGCAGGAGTTCCGGTCGACATTCACCGTCTGCTGCTCATCGGGATCGGCGCAGCCGTCATTGTCCTGCTCTGGCTGTTCACGCATTACACGCGGATCGGGCTGGCGCTCCGGGGCATGGCCCAGGATGAACGGGCCGCCCTGATGCTGGGCATTGACTCGGACCTGATGGCGCTCCTGGCCACCGCCTTCGGTTCCATGCTCGCAGGCCTGGCCGCCATCGTGCTTCTGCCCCTCGGAAACATCGTGGTGGAGGCCGGATATAATGTGCTGATCCTGGCCATTGCCGTTTGCATCGTGGGGGGCCTGGGGAGTTGGATGGGAGCTGTGCTGGCGGCCTTCCTGATCGGCTTTGCCCAGATTCTCACAGTGGTCTACTTGGGCAGTCACTATCAAATGGTCGTGGCCCTGCTCGCCATCATCTTCACCCTCATCCTACGGCCTTCAGGACTTTTTGGACAGCAGAAGGAGCTCGAGGAAAGAGTCTGAACCATGGCAAAAGCGGATCGTCGAAAGGAGAGACTGGACCGGGGCATCAAGGTGCGATCGGACGGAATCTACGCGCTGTTGTCCTGGAGGGAACTGGCCTATCTCGTCTTGCCAAGGCTGGTGCTCATCGTGGGGCTGCTTGTGTTGCCTCTTGTGATGCCGAGCCTTTACTGGCAGCGGGTCATTTCCAATGTCTGCCTATATGCTCTTTTGGCCTTGAGCTTTGATTTCCTGGCCCATTACGTGGGCCTCGTGTCTCTCGGGGGCGCTCTGTTCATCGGAGTCGGGGCCTACATTGCCGCACTCCTGAACAAGTATCTGGGCTTTTCCATCATCCTGACGATCCCCATCGCTTCCATAGCCGGTGCGGCGATCTGCACCCTGCTTCTCCTTCCCTGCCTGCCCTTGAGGGGGGTGTATTTCGCCATTGTGAGCCTCATGTACCCCCTGGCGGCGATGCGCATCATCGAAGCCCTCAACATTTTCGGGGGAACGGACGGAATCATGGGAATCGACAGCTTCCCCTCCTCCTGGGCGGAGCAGTATTTCGTCATCGTCATGGTGCTTCTGTTCCTGTTCGGGCTCAGGAGGCTGGTGAATCTGGATATCGGCCTGGTGTTTCGAGGGGTTAAGGACAATGACCAGGCGGTGCGGGCTTCGGGGATGAGCATCACCTATTACAAATCGGTGGCGGTCTTCATCGCCTCCATCATGGGGTGCCTGGCCGGCGCCTGCCTGACCCACATCTACATGTTTTCAGGGATTTCCCTTTTTGCCCTGGATTTCTCCATCCTTCCCATTGCGGCCACCGTCATCGGCGGGGGAGGGACTCTCGCAGGCCCGGTCATCGGATGTTTCATCCTTGTGCCCATCTCCGAACTGCTGAGGGAGTTTGGAACCCTGCGCATTGCCTTCTACGCCGTCATCCTCATGGCGTTCATCGTTTTCAAGAGCGAGGGTCTCATGGTCTACGGCCAGCGCAAATATCACCAATTCGAGCGGTGGGTGAAGATATAGATAAAGGTTCAAGGTTCAGGGTTCAAGGTTAAAGGCGAGGACGAATGAAAACGGACAATCAGCCTATGCTCCATGTCGAAGAGGCGACCAAGGCGTTCGGCGGTATCCTGGCTTTGAACCGGGTCAGCTTCGATCTATACCAGGGAGACATTCTAGGCATCATCGGGCCCAACGGATCCGGCAAGACCACCTTGGTCAACTGCATCACCGGTTTCGTGACCATGACCTCGGGAAAGATCTTTTTCAAAGGCAAGGACATTACAGGAAAGCCGGCCCACAAGATCGCAGACCTGGGGGTGACCAGGACCTTTCAAATCATGCGGCCCTATTACAGCCTGCCGGCCTACAAGAACCTGGTCATCCCGTTGTTCTCGCCCAGGGCGAAGAGAACCGGAGGGTGGCGAGGGGGGGGAAAACTCGGAGACAGGAATACCGTGGGGATTGACATCCTCGAAGAGATCGGATTCGAGAGGGACTCCTTTGTGCCTTACAAGATGGCGTCGTCCCTGCCCACCGGCTATCTCAAAAGGCTGGAACTGGCGCGATGCCTGGCCCTGAAACCCGAAATCATTCTCTGCGATGAGGTCTTTTCCGGCCTCAGCATGAGCGAGATCGCGAGCATGGTTCCCCTCATCGAGCGGCTGCAGATGGACGGCATCACCCTGATCATGATCGAGCACCGGCTGCGGGAGCTGTTCCGTGTGGCCAACCGGGTGATGGTGCTGAACTTCGGGGAAAAGCTCGTGGAGGGGACCCCGGAAGAGGTGATGGCCAACCCAAAGGTCAAGGAGGCCTACTTCGGGTCGGAAGAGGTGGAGGAGGTCATGACCTATGCTTGAAGCCACCGGCCTCATGGTCTTCTACGAGAACATGCTCGCCCTCAACAACGTGACCATCCGTTGCGAAGAGAACAAGATCGTGGGGGTTTTCGGCGCCAACAGCGCCGGGAAGTCCACGCTGATGTACACGCTTTCCGGCATCATGGAGGACATCCGGAAGAAAGAGGAGATGGCCGGAGGCGAGCGCATCACGGTGGTCGGTCACATCCGGTACAAGGGCGAAGACATCACGGAGATGAAGCCGAGCCAGCGAGCCAGGAAAGGACTTGTGCTCTGCCCCGAGAGGCGGCGCATCTTCAAGGAGAGCACGGTCCTCGAGAATCTGAAAATCGGCGGCTATCTGGCAACGCCGGCTCAAGCCAGGGAGACCATGGAGTATGTGTTCAAGGTCTTTCCCGCGCTGGTGAAACTCAAGAAAAGAGTGGGTGGGTTCCTGAGCGGCGGAGAGCAGCAGATGCTGGCCATCGGCCGCGCGCTCATGGCCCAACCGCAGCTCCTTCTCCTGGATGAGCCCTTGCTCGGGTTGAGTCCGCTCATGCAGGCCATCCTGATCCGGGGAACCAAGGTGATTCGGGATGAAAAGAATCTCTCCATCATCGTGACGGAACAGTACGCAAGGCCCGTGCTTCCGATTGTGGACTATGCCTTTATCCTGGAAAACGGGGCGGCCGTCATGGAGGGGACGCGGCAGGAGCTGATGAATAACCCGGATGTGAGGGCCGCCTATTTCGGCGTTTAGAGGTGTCCATTGTCCGTGGTCCATGGTCCGTTGAGGGAAATCTAAAACAACGAGATGAAATTACGGCGTTGCTGAGTGGCCACGAGGGAAGACTGAACACAATGGACAACTGACAATGGACGACTGACAACGCACAGCTCGCATTGGACAGCGGACCACGGACGACGGACGGTTTGCATCGGACGACGGACGGCAAGCTACAAATCCCGAGAGTCGCAGACAGAGATACCCTATGAACACCGGTGACCAGTCCTTAGATCACGAACTCACCTTCACCCGCTTCGATAGGATGAGCGAAGTCTATCCCAAACGGCCGGCGGTCATGTACCTCGGGCAGACCTTCTCCTACCGCAGGCTTCGCGAGCTGAGCGAGAGGTTTGCCGGGGCCCTGAAGGACCTGGGCGTCAAAAAGGGCGACCGGGTTATGATCTACATCCCAAACTGCATCCAGTGGATTATCGGGTTTCTGGCCATTCAGAAAATCGGAGCCGTGCTGGTTCCGATTTCGCCCATCTACACGTCCTTTGAGATCGAGTACATGATCAAGGACGCCGGCGTCGAGACAGTGATTTGCCAGGACACGAACTTCTGCTACGTGAAAGAGGTCCTGCCGAGCACGGGCATCAAGCGCATCATCGTGACAAACCTCGCAGATCTCCTGCCTCTCTGGAAAAGGTTTCTGGGGGTTCTTTTCGACAGAATCCCTCACGGCAAGGTGGAGCGGGACGCCCAGGTGCTCGGGTTCAGGAGCCTTCTCAAGCACCCGCCCCTGAGAGACAAGGTGGAGCTGGATCCCTGGAAAGACCTTTCCTACATTCTCTACACCGGGGGAACCACGGGCTTTCCCAAAGGGGTTCCCGGCAACCATATCGGGATGACCTCCTACGTGAACGATGTGACCGAAGACGTGGCAGGACCGTACCTCAAGGAAGGGGAAGACGTGTACCTGGCCGTGAACCCCCTGTTCCACATCATGGCGCTCGGTCTTTTCATGGCGGTGGGGCTCAACAAGGGCAACCTGACCCTGCTCATGCCCGTGCCGCAGGTGGATGCGATCCTGGAATGCATTCAGCGTTACAGGGCCAGATGGATGCTGGGGGTCCCGGCGCTCTACCGCATGATTCTGGAGAACGACCGGCTCGACCGTTATGATTTGAGTTCTTTGACCTACTGTTACTGCGGCGGCGACGTGCTGCCTCTGGAAGTGTTCAACCGGTGGAAGCAACACACAGGCGTGCCCATCTATCAAGTCTATGGGTCCACCGAGGCCGGGCACGTGACCTACAGCCGCATTGGCAGAGAACCCAAGCCCAACACCATCGGCGAACCTCTAAAGAGCAGACGGTGTCTTGTGGTCGACCCGGATACCCTGGAGCCTGTGCCGCAGGGGGAAACAGGAGAACTCCTGGTCACCTCTCCTTTCACGATCAAAGAGTATTTGAACAAACCCGACGAGACCAGCCGCTCTTATGTGAAGATCGGGGGCGACATCTACTACCGCATGAGCGATTTCGTGAAGCAGGATGCCGACGGCGACCTCATTTACGTGGAGCGGTCGGCGGACATCATCAAGCACAAAGCCTTCCGGGTCTCCGCCTCAGAGGTGGAAGCGGTGCTTCAAGACCACCCCACGGTGGTGGGAGCCTGCGTGGTCGGCGTGCCGGACCCCAAGGTCGGCGAGCGGATCAAGGCGATCGTGGTTCTCAAGGAAGACGCCAGGGGCGTGGGCGGCGCGGATCTTCTCAACTGGTGCCGGGACCGGTTGGCGGCCTACAAGGTGCCGAGCTACATCGAGTTCCGGGACATGCTTCCCAAGTCCAAGGTGGGAAAACTTCTGCGTAGGGAAATCCGCGACGAAGAAAAGAGGAAGATGGCCAAAGGGAAAACGTAACAGGGTGAAGAAAAAGCCCCTGTTTGCAGGTTGCTCAAAAACGCCCAGATACAAGGCGCCCGAAAATCTTTATCCGCCGCCGGCGGGCCGAGGAGTGAGGCGTACATTGAAGTACGCCGCAGCGACGTGGGATGAGGCTTGCCAGCCTCCGGCCGGGCAACGCAGGAGATGGGCGCTTTTCAGCAACCTGCTAAGAGGAAGACGATGGTTGAGAGCATCCTGAACAACAAGCGTGTGCTGGCGGTGGACGACGAGCCGGACATCCTGGCGACCCTGAAAGACCAGCTCGATGAGTTTCCGGGGCTGGTTCTGGATACCGCCGGGGACTATGAAACCGGGTACCACCTGATCCGATCCTGGACCTACGATCTGGTCATCCTGGACATCATGGGAGTTCGAGGGTTTGACTTGCTGAACGCTGCGGTGAGTCTTGGGTTCCCTACGGTTATGCTCACGGCACACGCCCTATCCGTGGAGGCTTTGAAGAAATCCATTGAGATGGGCGCCAGAGCCTACATTCCCAAGGAGAAGATGGCGGAGATCGTCCCTTTTCTCGAAGACGTTCTGTCCCTTTCCTACCGGCCGGCCTGGAAACGCGTTTTTGAAAAACTGGGCGGCTTCTTCAGCGCCACCTTCGGGAAGGATTGGGAAAAGAGCGAAAAAGCCTTCTATGAAGAGGTCAGCTCGGGCAAGTACGAACAAAAGCCCGTTCTCTTGAAGAAATAGTCCCCTCACCGTCCAAAATCATAACCTTAACCTTCTGGAGTCAGACATGACGGGGAGAAAAAACGTCTGGTTTCAACTTATTTCTTTAAGAACACTTTCGAAGCGGCTTCCAAACAACTCGCCCGTGGCTTCTGACAGTTCATTCAGCCATTTCCGGATATAAGGGAAATCCATACCAGGGTTCTTAATGAGAATGGATTTGACATCCTCCATGTCTCGGGGCCTTCCGGCGAATACCTTGTGGATAAGGAGGTCCTCGGCCGACGCAAACTTAACCTTTACACCCTCCATTTCCACCAGGCAGACCCGCTCCATGGCCTGTCGCTCATAGGGCGAAAAAGAAAAGATAAAATCCACTCGAATAGGGCTTTCGAAGTGTTGACAGGGAAGCACCATGGTTTGAAGGGTGAAGTCATTTGGTTCCACCAGTGGTTTCAGTCCAATTTCCCCAATAAGGGCTAATACCAGATCCAGTTTCTCGGTTGTGATGCCCAGAGTGATATCAATGTCCCGGGTTAGCCTTGGTTCGCCGTGGAGAAGAACTGCCTGGCCGCCTATGATCATGTAAGGAATACCCGACGCATCCAGGGCCATTGCAACTTTCTTAAGAAGTTGTATGAACATTGATTATGCGTGCCAGCCTGATATCGGTTTCGATTCCTTCGAGCGGGTCTCTTCGGTGCCACGCCCCGATCGCTTTGGCTTCATTATAGAGGCTTTCAAACAGGGATAGATTCCTGAGATAGTCGGATGGGAAGGCCTTGATCTGGTCCTTGTTCAGCGCATCAAGCAAATGGGCATTCCGTATCACTGGACATGCAATCCTTTCTTAAGAAGTGACAGCGCTCACAACGATCCCCTTTTTCTTTACAGAGAGTTCCGGCAGGCGATCGCAATCAATCACGATTGCAGCATATCAATATCCTGTTGATTTGTAAATTAAGAAGGATCGGATTCGTTATCTTTAGTCATCACTGCCTGCTATCGGTGTTGAAGTTATGATTTGTGATCGTAGCTTATGGTGCCGTCAGGATATAGACGATTCAAGCATACCAAATGCATGGCGCTGCGGCTGTCCTGCGAGAATTATGCCTGTTTCTTGTCCTGCAGGTGATTGCGCCGTCGTGGATGATTACAGGCGTTCATTGCTTGTCAGATCGAGCAACCAAAAGATCTAGACATCCGTTCTGCGTTCGCTCCCCGAGCGGGAAAGACTCCGCAGAGAAGGGGTAGCAAAGGCGGGCAGCGAGGTTTACCCGCCTCTGGCGGCGCCGAAGGCGACTAGGGTCTCCTCGGCACCTGTCCGATGGGAATTCGATGGCGAGTTTCCCGGTGGCCCTCCGCCCGCCTCACCCATAGCCCAAAGCCGGCCAAGGTGGTGTGGCATCTTCGTTGTTCTGTTTTTAGAGAGACCCCCATGGCCCGAGCCATCCATTTCAAAGAGCCAAACGGTTACCATCTTCGCAAGGCAAGTTTGCAGGAAGGACAGAAGACACCCCGCCGCTTTCGGCGGAGAAGGTCATTCTCTTGTCACTCGTCCCTATGACTTGTCACTTTCTTTTGGCGAGCGTGTAATCGAAAGAGACGTTGATGTTGAGTCGGCTCACCGTAATCGTTGAAGGGAATGGAGGAAAGGGAGCGGCACTCTCGATGGCTCTGGCCGCCTCCCGGTCCAGGACCTCGTGGCCTGAAGAGCGGGTGATTTCCATGCGGGTCAGGGCGCCTTCCCGGTTGAGGCTGAAAAGGGCCACCAGCCTGCCTTCCAGCTTTTTCTTTCGCGCCTCCTGCGGGTATTTCCACTGCCCGGCGATTCTCTCCTTGACGGCCTGGGCGTAGGTCACATATCTTTTGTCCTCCGTGTCCAGAGAAATCGTCTCCTGGGTGTCCTCGGAAGAGGCCGGAGGCGCTTCGGTTTTGGAAATGTCCGTGTCAGGCTTTTCCGCCAAGTCCATGGAGTCCACAGGCGGCCTGAGAAGTTCCACGCGGTAGACCCTGAAGTCGTCGGAGAAGTAGGTGGGAAAGGCGGTCTGAAGCGAGAGAACCATGAGGGCGTGAAAGGCCAGGGACACGATCAGGCAGACTCGGAGAATCCTTTCGGTTGGGTGGATGGAAACATCAGTCCCCGTGGTGATTGTTCTGAGGGCCATTGACCCACCACTCCGTGTTTTTTTCAAACCACCATTCCGTGCTGTCCGTCTCCAGGATCTCCCGGGCCATGAGTCTGGCCGCATCGCTCTGGAGTCTTTTCAGGGCGTAGTGAAGCCACTCCCGGGCATACGCGTTGCCGAGGTCCTGCTGCTCTTTGAGGGAGAGGATCAGGTCGAGCTGGTCGGCGTCCCTGGAAAGGCGGGCTTCGAGGGACGTGCCCTCGGCAAACTCACGGGCCAGAGAGACCATTCGATCCTTGAAAGGAAGTCCTTCGGCCAGATCCTGAATGGCTTTGTCTTCATCCACCCGGACATATCGTTTGTTGACGTAATTCTGGTCCCCGGTCCTTGCCTCGTGAAGGTCATGAAAAAGACACATGAGCGTTGTCTTCATAGGGTCGGCCTGCGGCTCCTGAAGGGAGAGCAGGTACCCGATGATCGTCATGCGGAAGCTGTGCTCAGCGACGGATTCTTTGCCTGAGCCGAGGAATTGATAACCGCTGCGGGGCGTTTTTTTTAACATGCCCACTTCGAATAAAAAGTTGACGATGTTTTTCATGACTTCAGATCAATAGGAAGAAGAGGACGAAAAGTCAAGACTGTTTTGGGGCCGTCGCTGTCTTGATTTCCAGGCGGGAAAAATATAATATGTTTCAGAAGCACAAAAAAAGTGGTAACCGTTTAGCTCTTTGAAATGGACGGCTCGGGCCATGGGGGTCTCTCTCAAAACAGAACAACGAAGATGCCACACCCCCATGACCCTTTTAAGCGATTATTTCAAAGAGCTGAACGGTTACAGAAAGTGAAATTCCGATGACCAGGCCGGAGATCAGGAAGATCTACAAGTTCCCGGAGCCTGTGTTGAGAGAGAGGGCGGAACCGGTTGAAAACATCGACGATGAGCTTCAAAGGCTCATCGACGACATGGGCGAAACCATGTACTCCGCCCCGGGTATCGGGCTTGCAGCCAATCAGGTGGGGGAGCCCATCCGGTTGCTTGTCTACGACCTCAACGCCAGAGACAAGGGAAGAAATCTGTGCGTGCTCATGAACCCGGAGATCGTTGCCGCCGAGGGGGAGATTGTTTACGACGAGGCCTGCCTGAGTGTCGTGGATTTTTCTGCAGAAGTGAAACGGCACGCCAAGGTCCAGGTGCGGGGTTTTGACCGCCATGGGAAACCGGTGAACATCGAGGCGGAAGGCCTCATGGCCATATGCCTTCAGCATGAAATCGATCACCTCGACGGGAAACTCTTTATCGATCACATCAGCAGCTTGAAAAGAGCCCTGTACAAGAGAAGGCTCCAGAAGATGCTCAAAAAAGAGAAGGACTGAGCGATGGCGGGAATCCCGGCGGAACCGTTTCCCGGACGCCCAGGGCTCATCTTCATGGGCACCCCCGATTTTGCCGTTCCCACGCTGAAGGCTTTGATCGATCACGGTCACCGCCTCCTGGCGGTGGTGACCCAGCCGGACAAACCCAAGGGGAGAGGGAAGAGGCTCGCCGCGCCCCCGGTAAAGGAGCTTGCCGTAAAACGCGGGCTGGAGGTTCTCCAGCCAGAGAAAGCGGCTGACGAGTCCTTTTGCGCTCTGATCAGCGCCAAGGCGCCCGATCTCATCATTGTCGTTGCTTTCGGCCAGATTCTCAGAAAGCGGCTTTTAGACATTCCCAGGTGGGGGGTGGTCAATATCCACGGCTCTCTCCTGCCGGCCCTGAGAGGCGCGGCGCCCATCCAGTGGACGATTTTAAACGACGAATCGAAAACCGGCCTCACGCTGATGCAGATGGATGAGGGCATGGACACAGGCCCCATCCTTTTCCAGGAGGAGGTTCCGGTGCTCAAGGATGAGACGGCGGGCCACCTTCACGACAGGCTCGCGGTGATGGCGGCAGAGCTCATGATTAGAAGCCTGAACCGCATGTCCGGGACCGTGCCCCGGCCGATCCCTCAGGATCACAGCCTGGCTACCTACGCGCCCAAGATTACGAAAGATCTCTGCGTTATCGACTGGGGGGAAAAGGCGGCTAAAGTGTCGGCACGGATCCGGGGCATGGACCCCAGGCCCGGAGCCTACACCCTCTGGGAGGGAGAGGAAATAAAGCTCTTTGCATCGACGGTGATCGACGGAGACTGGGAGGGCTTGCCGGGGAAAGTGCTTGGGGTGAAAGACGATTGTCTTGTCATCGGAACAGGCGGAGGGACCATAGGGGTCAGAGAGCTGCAATATCCAGGGAAGAAGAGGCTGCGTGCAAGGGAGTTCCTGCGCGGTTTTCCCATTCCCGAAGGGGCGATATTAGGGCGATAGAGCCCAACCCCCTCGGAACGAAAAAGGATACCCCCATGACCCCAGGAAACGGTTTGGTGTCGGCAAAAGGCGTGGGTTGAGGAAAGAGTGAGCGACGCGGTATCCCACAGGATCAAAGAGGCGAGAGAAGTGGAGACGGATCAGGGGCCGGAGAAGAGGATCTTCATCCTCCTCCTGCTGCTCACTTGCGGCGCCCTGATCGTGGTGGCCGTGGCCTTGTGGCTCATCCCCTACATCGGTTTCACCAATATTCATCCCCATCTCCCTCTGATCATGGCCGTTGTGTTTGCCCTGGTCGTGGCCTTCCTGATCGGGGGCGGGCTGACCCTGGTCTTCACCATCCTGAGGGGAAAGAACCTCTTTTTCAACCGGGAAATTCGCGGGGTGGTCATTCGATTTCTCTTTCCCCTTCTGGTCCTTGTGGGAAAATGCATCGGCATCAGCAAGGACCAGGTGCGTCGGGCATTTGTGGCCATGAACAACCAGCTGGTCCTGGCAGAGGCCAGGCGGGTGCCTCCCAGTCGGCTCCTGATCCTGTTGCCCCAGTGCCTGCAGTTCCACGAATGCGGTGTCCGCATCACGGGCAATGTGAAGAACTGCAAGGCCTGCGGCAAGTGCAAGATCAAGGACCTGGTGGAACTTTCGGAAAAATACGGCGTATCCATTTCGGTGGCCACCGGAGGGACTCTGGCGAGGAAGATCGTGGTGGACAAGAAACCTCAGATGATCATTGGGGTTGCCTGTGAGAGGGACCTCACGAGCGGCATCCAGGACACGTATCCCATTCCGGTTTTTGGAATCCTCAACCGCAGACCCAACGGCCCGTGTTATGACACGGATGTGGACTTGGAACTCGTCGAAAGGGGCATGGCTTTATTTCTGAACCATGAAACAAGAGACACCGAGGGATCTCGCCCTGAGGGTGCTGAACGGCCTCTCTCGTAGGCCCGGATTCTCTGCAGCCGCCCTGGACAGCCTTTTTAGATCCGCCCCTCAGCTGGCGGAGCGGGACCGAGCCCTGATCGGCCAACTGGTGCAGGGCGTGGTCCGGTGGCGGGTTCGCCTCGACTGGACCCTGAGGCAGGCCGCCGATGTCCCTCTGAAGAAGATCTCCCTCTCCGTTCTGAACCTGCTTCGCCTTGCCCTCTATCAAATTCTCTTCCTGGACCGCATCCCCGAGTCGGCCGCTGTCAACGAAGCCGTGAAGCAGGCCAAGAAAGCACAGCCTGCTTATGTCGTTTCTTTTGTCAACGCAGTTCTCAGGAACATCTGTCGCCGCAGGAATGAAATCCCCTTCCCTGATCGCGGCCAAAGCCCGGTCGAGTTCTTGTCGGTCTTCTACTCCTACCCGGAATGGCTGGTGCGGAAATGGATCAGGGAGTGGGGGAGGGATGTTGCTGAAGCTCTTCTGGAGGCCCAGAACCGGATTCCCGGTCTCACGGTTCGGTCCAATGCGCTGAGGATCCACCGAGACGATCTGATCGATCGGTTTGAGATGGAAAGCGGTATGGTGGGGACACCAACGCGCTATTCTCCACAAGGAGTCCGTCTGGCTGATTTCCGGGGACGGGTGGATCAGAACAAGGCGTTCCGAGAGGGTCTTTTTCAGGTTCAGGACGAGGCGGCTCAACTGACCTCCATTCTTCTTACCCCTGCCGGAGGCGAAAGGGTCCTGGATCTGTGCGCAGGGCATGGGGGAAAGACAACGCACCTGGCGGAGCTGATGGGCGACCAGGGCAAAGTGATCGCCCTTGACAGGAACCGAACAAGGTTGGTAAGTCTTGCGGCGAACGCGGTTCGACTCGGAATCAGGAGCACCGAGGGAGTCGTGGCGGATGCCTCAAGAGACCTGTCTTCCCTTTTTCAAGGACGCTTCGATCGGATCGTGGTCGATGCGCCCTGTTCAGGGCTCGGGGTAATCTCAAGGCATCCGGATGGGAAGTGGAACAAGAAGGAAGAGGATATCCCGAGGCTGGCGCGGCTCCAGAAGTCCATCCTCAAGAATGGGTGCTCCCTGCTTCGCCGCGGGGGGATGCTTCTCTACGTAACATGCACCCTGTCCAGGGAGGAGAACGAAGAGGTCGTGGAGGCTTGCCTTGCGGAGAACAAGAACATGGTTCTCCTGGACCTGAGGGAAAGGGCACCGGTGTGGGCGAGGGATCTGATCGATGATCGGGGTTTCCTCAGGACTTTTCCGCATCTTCACCACATGGACGGCTTCTTTGCCGCGTTGATGAAGAAGAAGTAGAGGGGCTTTGCCCAGAAAATGAGTCTCCACTTTCTGAAGTCGCCTGTTTGTTCACCGTAGGTCATTCCCGCGAAGGCGGGAATCCAGGAAATCCAGACGAAGACTGGATGCCCGCCTGCGCCGGCATGACGGAGCTGGCTATCTTGATACTCCCAGACTGCCTCTGTTCTCTCGGGGCATGAAAGACTGAGTTGGCGCCGCGTTGGAAGCCGAAAGGAGTGTGACGATGGGAAAAATCGCGCCCTCCATCCTGTCTGCAGATTTCACCAGACTGGGGGAAGAAGTGAAAGCGGTTGAGCGGGCAGGAGCCGACTATATCCATGTCGACGTGATGGACGGGCATTTTGTCCCCAACATCACCATCGGCCCCATGATCGTGAAGGCCGTTCGGCGGGTCACCCGGCTTCCCCTCGATGTGCACCTGATGATCTCAAACCCGGATAATTTCATCCAGAGTTTTGTGGATGCGGGCGCGGACATGATCACGGTGCATGCGGAAGCTGTTTGTCACCTTCACCGGTCCATTCAGCACATCCGAAAGGCAGGAGCCAAGCCCGGGGTTTCTCTGAATCCGGCCACCCCTCCGGAGGTTTTGGAGTATGTGCTTTCCGACCTGAACCTGGTCCTGCTCATGACAGTGAACCCGGGATTCGAATCCCAGGCGTTCATCCCGGAAGTGGTGCCGAAGATCCGGCGCTTGAAGGAAATGATCGACCGGAGAAAGCTGGGGGTCGAGATCGAGGTGGACGGGGGCATCAATCCGGAGACCATCCACCAGGTTTCGGCGGCCGGCGCAGAGGTTTTTGTGGCAGGCTCGGCGATCTTCTACAGCAAGGATTACGCTCAAACCATCCGGATGATGCGCGAGAGGATGGTCCCTTTGGCGAAGAAGAATAAGGACTGAAGAGTAGGCAGTAAGCAGCATACAGTAGGCAGCGAAGAGCGTGAATGAGGCTCCTGAGCCTTTTAGAGTTTTTTCTCCTTACTGCATACTCCCTTCTGCCTACTGTTTTTCAAAAGGCTTTGACTCCTTGTGGGTCAGGTGTTATAGTTTAGCGCTAACGTCGGAGGGATGGCCGAGTGGTTTAAGGCGGCGGTCTTGAAAACCGTTGAGGCTCGACAGGGTCTCCGTGGGTTCAAATCCTACTCCCTCCGCCAGGGAATTTCCCTTAGGGAAATTTCACGATTAGCTTGTGGCCCATAGCTATTGGCCGAGAGGAACCAGGGCTGGACTTTCGCCAGAAGCTGAGATAGGTTGGTCTTGGCTGATAGCCGATAGCCGTGAGCTGAGAGTGTTTTGCGCAGCAAAACCGCGGAGAGATGGCCGAGTTGGCTGAAGGCGCTCGCCTGCTAAGCGAGTGTAGGGGGTAAACCTCTACCTCGGGTTCGAATCCCGATCTCTCCGCCATTTTTTTCCCTCTCCCCGATCAAGCACCATCCCTCCTCGCTGCCTCAGGGCGCATACTTCACGAAGATCGGGTTTGAAGCGAGGTGCTTCTGCGCGTCGGCGAGGCGGTAGAAAGTCATCCGGTGGGCGGGAACCCCGTCGTCCAAGAGTTCGAATTCCAGGGGCGTCTCCCCCCGGACACTTCGCAGGAGAACGCCTTCCCTCACAATCTGAATCGTCACAGGAACTTTTTCATCCCCTCTGTAAGAGACCCGGAATCGGATCAAGGGAAACCCGCCTGTTCTCAGGGTTTCACCCATGTGAGCTTTGTCGCCGTTCGGCGCAATGACGTTGAAATAATCCAGTTGAAGCCAGGACTTTCCATCCCCCCGTGAGCAATACATTCTGCCGGAGCGCAGGGCGTCGAGGACCGCATCCTTTGAAAACTCCCGCACCAGAAAGGTGGTGGGGAAAGCTCCAAGTTTGAGCCCCAGTCTGCCCTCCTCGTGGAAGTCGGCCGTGGAAATGCCCCATACAGGGCGCTGCCTCTTCCCTTCGCAGTATTCCCTCAAAACCAGGTCCCAGTGTTTGCCTGGATCGGTCACGGTGATCCGGTCTCCATAAATCGCTGCGAACCCGGTGTAGTTCTCGGATTGCAGGAGCACTTCGGGATAGGGCGGGGTGTTCACGTTGATGGGGCCGTGCTTGCGGACTCCTGACCTTTGTTCGGGATAGTTCCAGAAGGCAAACCCGCCGCGCTCCTCGATGGAGTCGATGGCCTCCTGAAACGGTGCGATGCCTTGATCCCCCTCATAGGGGCTGAAGGGCGAGCCTCTCCAAGGATGGTAATCGATTATGGCAAGGGAAGAGAAAACCAGGATCGCAAGTCCGGCCAGGCGCGTCCTGCCCTTCGCCCCGACGGTGAAAGCGAGACCGATCATCCATGGGACGGTGAACAAGAGCAGAGCGGGAAGGCGCGCCTTGGTGTGCTGAAGAGACCATCCGGCTTCGAGCATGGGCACGCCCTCATAGTCCTGGGCCTTTGTGAGATTCAGGGCCAGGAGTTTCCGATCATAGTGATGAACCGTGAGATCTCCCCTGAACCAGGATCCGGTCCAATAGTAGAAGGGGGAGAGGATCGAGCCCGGGACCAGGATCATGTCCGGGTACAACCCGGACAATCGGGCGATTTCATGGAGATACGCTTCAGGGCCGTGGGTCATGATGGAAGGGTATTCCTTGGTGTATTTCAGGAGATTCCTGAAGGGGGGAATCCCGTAGGAAAGCTTGATCCTGTGGTGGTCGTTAAAGAAAAGCACGCGGAACCCCCTGAGGCGGGCAAGGAGGACAAGGTCTTCAGGGCTGTGGACCCCATCGCTGAAGGTGGTTCTGAGGTCCATGAGACCGGGAACGGGGAGGTATTCTTGGGGGGCAGCCCCTAGAGCAGGGCTCCCGGCGAGGATCTGGGCCAGCAAGAGGAAGAGGCGCCAGGCGCTCCGCTTGGGGCGGGAAAAGCCCTGAACGATGGTCAAGAGATCGGCGGTCAATGTATCCTTTCAGGCCTGCTTGCGTTTCTGGAGTGCTTCCAGCAGTCCTGCATGAGAATCGAGAGAGATCTGGAGATAGGCCGCCATATCCTCCACGTGACGAAAGGTTTCAGCCATCAGGCCGTCGATCGTGTCGGAGTCAAGATCGAGGAGACGTTGGGCGCGATCATAGACGACGCCCGAATCCGGTGATTCGCCGAACACATAGGCGGTCAGCCGTCTCGCCATCTCCACCATGACGCAGAGGTAGGATCTCTGAGGCTCCAGAGCTGAATCTCCCCTGAAGCGCTGGCACTCCGCCAGGGCCTCCGGAAAGCCCCAGCGCTCCATGGCGGAGGCTCCCACATCCCTGTGGTTGATTCCAACGGTCTTTTCTTCCCACTGCAAGAGATCTTCGAGCGGAACCTGCAGACCGGGAAAGGATTTCTGATTCTGCGCCGAGAGACCTCCCTGATAGAGGAGGAGCACGCCCACTTCCAACGTGAGAGCCGCGAGAAAAGCTTCCTCAGGATCCAAGGGACGCTCCGCCGCAGCCTTGACGAGATTTCGTGCGATGAGGGCCCGGTAGAGGGAGCTTCGCCAGAAGTAATCATAATCCATGTTCCCGACCCTGCCGAAGGGGAAGGTATCCCTGAGGGAAAGGCTCAGGGCCATCATGCGTATTCTCCTGAACCCCAAGTTCACCACGGCCTGGGAGACGGATGACACCGGGGATCGCGTTGCAAAAGCGACGCTGTTGACCACTTGAAGCAGCCGGGTCGCCAGCCCGGGGTCCCTCTGGATGATGGCGGCCAGGTCTCGTGCAGAGGTGCGCTCATCGGAGGCCGCATTGATGAGTTCAAGCGCTACGGCCGAGAGGGACGGAATGGCCCGGTCAGCCAGGATCTTTTTTGCCAGCAGTTGTTTTTGCTTTTCGTCCATAGAAAAATTCTATCAAAGGACGGCGCGTCTTTCAAGACCTATCCACAGAGTCGGCCCAGGTCGGCCGCAGCCATTTCATCCTTCCTCACCTTCGGCAGGTCCCGTCTTGTTCTTTCACCAGGACAGGCACAAGAATTGCTTGTTTCTTGAAAAGAGGCTGGAGAGGGCTCTCATGGAAGAAACATGGCCTGCGAAAATCGGCCGTTTTCAGATCGTCCGTCGCCTTGGAGAAGGAGCTCAGGGAGTTGTCTACCTGGCGACAGACCCTGTCCTGCAACGCCCGGTCGCCATAAAAGTGCTGCAAAACCCATCGGCCAGGGCAAAGGCCGTGCAGAACAATTGGCTTCAGGAAGCGCGCATCGTCAGCAAGTTGCAGCATCCCCATGTGGTGTCCATTTTCGAAGCGGATGAGCACGAGGGGACTCCCTACCTGGTGTTCGAGTACGTGGAAGGCGTTTCTTTGCAGCAGCTCATAGAGAAAAAGGCTCTCGACGTCTCCCGGGCGGTTCCCCTGATGCGTCAAATTCTTGACGGTGTCGGGTATGCCCATCAGAAGGGGATCATCCACAGGGACCTCAAGCCGGCGAATATTCTGGTCTCTCCGAAAGGGGTGGCCCGGGTGATGGACTTCGGGCTGTCCGACAAAGGCGGCGACTGCAGTCGTTCCAGGGACGAACTGAAAGGCACCCTGAGATACATGTCGCCGGAGCATTTCGCGGAGACGCCCGTCATAGGGCCGCCTTCGGACGTGTTCGCCCTGGGCCTCATCTTCTTCGAAATGCTCACCCTCTCTCCTGCGATCAGCGGGCGGGACCACTTCAACAGCATTTACAAAACCATCTTTGAGCCTACGGTCGCTCCGTCCCTCTTAAACCCTGAAGTGGACGAAGGTCTTGACCGCATTGTCTTGAAGGCGGCGCAAAAGGATCCGAAGGCACGATTCGCCGACGCGGAGGCCATGAAGAAGGCGCTGGATGAATACACGGACAGGGGGAAAAGAGGGCCGAGGATTGTCTCCGAGGAGGCTCCCCCTCACAGCACCATTGATTTCCTGCTGCGTCGCATGCAGCGCAAGAAGGACTTTCCGGCTTTTTCCAAATCCATCCTGGAGGTCAACCGACTGACCTCCTCGACGAGCAAGGCCACAGCCAAAGAAGTGGCCGGCGTCATTCTCAAGGATTACTCTCTGACCAACAAGCTTCTCAAGCTTGTCAACTCGTCCTTTTATGGTCAGGTCGGGGGAAGCGTCACGAGCGTCAAGAAGGCGGTGGTCCTTTTAGGCCATGAGCAGGTCCGCCTGGCGGCTTCCAGCCTCCTGCTCTTTGGGCACCTCCAGGGCCAAGCACAGACCGCTGCACTGAAGGACGCCATGATCAAATCCTTCATGAGCGCCATCCTGGCCAGGGACCTTGCCCAGAGGGCAGGGATCAGGCAAACCGAAGTGGCCTTCCTCTGTTCCATGTTCCACGATCTCGGGACGAACCTGACGATTTACTACTTCCCGGAAGAGTATGAGGAAATCAAGAGCCTCATGTCCTCAAAGGGCCTGGACCTTCAAGGGGCCGCACGTGCCGTTTTGGGAGTGTCCCTCGACGAACTGGGGGTGAGTGTCGCGCGAGCGTGGAAATTCCCGGAAAGCATCATATACTGCATGCGGGGTTTGCCCGGGGGACCTGTGGAAAAACCGTGTTCTGCTCTTGATCTCCTGCGCCACTTTTCCGTTCTTGCCAATGAGCTGTGCCGTCTCGCCGGCACCGGCCGGCCGGAAGACCTGGGTGAGCCTTTATCCCTCCTGGTCCAGCGGTTTGAAGAAAGCTATTCCATCTCAGGGTCTGAGGCCCTAAACCTGCTCCAGGCAGGCCTGAACACGGTGAACACCTATGCGGCGGTGATGAACATTGATCCGGAGAGAAGTCCGTTCCTCCAAGGATTGATGAAAAGCATTGCCCCCCATTGCTCCAGAGGCTCAGGCGATCCGCCGGGTCCATCCGGGGAGCCTTCCGAAACAAGCCAAGGGGATGATGTTAGGACTTCTAGAACCCGTTCCCTGCGCTCTTTGGCCTCATAGTTTTCGCAAAGAGGAAGGAGTAATTGACGACGCGGCGCAATTATCCTATAGATTCCACAATCTGATCGAACCAATCCTGGTGGCGCGTGAATTCCTCACAAGGCTCATCTCCTATTTGTTCTGCTCTGCTTCCTTTTCCACGCCACCTCTGGGCCGAGAAGGTACCCAGTCCGCTGATCCCATGCAAGGATGCATGAGCGGTACCTGCAGTTGTCAATGGCAAAGGCCGCTTTCGGGAACGCCTCGTGTGAAACATTTTCTTTCAGAAAGGGAACCGTGTGAAGAAGCTTCTGATGGCATTCGGTGGAGTCAGTCTGGCGCTCGGAATGTATCTTGCTTGGAACTGGGTGAATCAAATCCAGGAACCCACCGGCGTCACGGCCAAGGACAACACCCTTTCTCTTAAGAGGAGCAAGGCCCCGGCACCATCCCGCGCTGGCAGCATCCGCCTGGCGGTCATCAGCCCCCCGCGGAGGCCGATCCCCGACGAAGGTCCGAACGTGGCGCTGCCGGTCCAATTTTGCCTCGACCGGATCAATGCGGCGGGGGGAATCAAGTCCACACCCATCGATCTCTTGGTACTGGAAAGC
>Ga0101944_10001687_pt1 | contig 42939 bp, 45 predicted proteins | sample DewCreD2012metaG_FD_75245 | JGI IMG/M metagenome (GOLD analysis project Ga0101944, IMG submission 75245) | Hot spring sediment bacterial and archeal communities from British Columbia, Canada, to study Microbial Dark Matter (Phase II) - Dewar... ... | reverse complement strand
TACTCAGGTGCCTCACTGGTCGGGTTAGCTGCGGTTTTAGATGTCGCTAAACCCGAGGAGCGTATCTTGGTTACCAGTTACGGTTCAGGCGCAGGCAGCGACGCATACATACTGCGCACCACAAGCCAACTGCTCGACAAACGCCCACGCCAAAAAATCAACGTCAAATTCCTAGCAGAAAACCCGTTTGTTGAGTACGTGGATTACACGACTTACCGAAGACTAAAACTGGGCATGTAAAAGAGCCCTACTTTTTCTTTTTCCTTCTATACGCATATACGCCTACACTGATAGCGGCTACTGTTATTGCACAAATGACCGCGACAAGGAGCACGGGAAACTCGGAGGGCGGCGTAATTGTAAAACTGATTGTTTCTGATGCTGCAGTGTTGCCATATTTGTCTTCAGCGTAAACGGTAATGTTATGAAGCCCAGCAGACAGGTTGGTGAGGGTTAGGTTTCCAGTGATTGTTGCGTTGTCTTGTCCGTCTAAACTGTAGCCCAACCACGAAACTTGCTTGTTTAAAGCGAAGTCTAAGGTGACATTGGCGATTGGGTAAGTTGTGTTCTGTGGGTTAATCAAGCTCACTGAGGGCATCACCAGCCAGTCAGGCACCAATTCTTCTACGACGGAAAGGTTGTATGGCGTCATAAGCGGGTAGCGGTCGAGGTGCGTGGTGTCCAAATAGAATGGCGAATCACCTATGCCGTCGCTGTTGCTGTCTACGCCTTGATAAGTGCTCCAGTAGTTGCCTTCATTGCCGTTGTCTAAATAGTCGGTGTCATTTGACATAGAGAATGTCCACATTTGGTAGTATCGATTATCTACGAAGTTGTTGTGTGTCAAGAAGCTGAGATTACCATTGGGGTTTAGGATAGAGTTACGTGCGTTTATAGTCCACTCATTATAGGCAACGTAGTTAGCATACATGAAACTATCTGGACTTGGGGCGATACCTATTCGGCAATAAGTTATGTTATTCAACAAGGCTCTATTGCCAAAGCCGACTAAAACTAAACCTGAACCATAATGATCTAGCACATTTCTACATATGATATTGTTGTTGCCATTTACTTTGAATTCCCCGCTTTCCTTGAAGAGATTTTTGTAATAGAAACAATCATCTGAAACCGAAGAAAAGGAACCTGTGACGTTGTTAAAGGAAATAACATCATAAGTGCCCGCGAAATTGACATCGCCGCCATTGATTTCATTTAAGGTAAAGTTGCAGTGGCTCCCTGCAATATTATAATCGTACAAGCGCTTGGCAGTGGGGCTTTCTGAAAATGTATTGCCTATTATTTCGATATGGTTTCCAATAATAGTCAATGAGGCAGCTATTGAGTTGTCCTTTATTCGGTTATTATTTCCAGTTATGTCGATGTCTCCGCCTGTTGTAGAAATTGAGAAGCCAGAAATCCCAAAGTTATCTGTATTCACAGCCATGGCTCTGTCATACCAGATTGCACGGTAAAGATCTGGAATATCTGGGTACAGTGGTTCATCATGTTTTGTTGACTGCAAATGTAGTTTTGTAGATTCAGCACCTTCTCCTATTATTGAAATCGCTTTGTTTATTCTAAGCTCATATTCAGTGTAGGTTCCTCTTTTAACGTAAACCGTGTCTCCATCTGTGGCGTTTGCAATGGCACTGGATATAGAAGGGTAACTGTCTGGCACAACAAGGGTTCTAGCCCCCGTTGCCTTAACAGGTAAGAATGTAATTATTGATGATGTGATAAGAAGCAGAAGGATTATTGAAAATGCGCGCTTAGTCACTATTGTGCGCTCCTTCTTCTTAAAAACAAGTAAAGTAAAACAACGCTGACTAAAACTACTACAGGTATAACGAATAAGGCACCGACCGAAAATTCCAGTGGATGCTCGATTGTGAAGTTTGTTGTTTCGGAAGCTGCCAAGTTACCAAAGTTATCTGTAGCATAAATCGTTATGTTATGCTGACCAGAAGGTAACCCCGAGAGTGAGGTATTCCCATAAATCACAGCGACTTGTCCGTCTAAACTGTAACTATACCCCAAGACTTGCTTATCGACTAAAAAGGCTATTGTTAGGTTTCCAATAGGATATGTTGTGTTTTGAGGGCTAATCAGGTTCACCGAAGGGGGAGATAACCAGTCAGGGAATGGTCTGGACACGGTTGATGTGTTAAAGGGCGACATAAGGGGGTAATGGTCTATATTCGCGGAATCTAAAATGTAAGGTTCGTCGCCTACGCCGTCGCTATTTGCGTCAGTTCCACGGTAGTCACTCCAATAGTTTCCTTCTTTGCCATCGTCAAAGACGCATTGCTCAGTAGATGTAATTGGGTGTTTTAGGTTATAATTGTGGTTGTCCTCAAAGTTGTTATGCACTAAAACGCTTTTGTTTCCTTCTCCAGTGGTCATCGCTTCAAAGTTGCTAAGAATCCATGCGTTTCCAGAAAAATAATTCGCATAATACTTGTTGCCTGTTCCGGGTGAAACAGCCATTCCGCAGCGGGTTATGTCATTTAGGAGAAACGTGTTGTTAGAGCCACTTACTCTTAGTCCAATAGCGTAACGGTCGACAGTATTATCGGATACTATATTGTTGTTGCCGCTGACAGTGAAGAAATCGCTGGAGTCATGAAAGTGGTTGTTTTCTATTAGGGAGTTATTAGCTGAAATACCTACGTTGCCTCTAACGTTGTTTGAAGAGAGAAGACAGTGTTCACCGCCCACATACAGTGCCCCTACGACCTGATTAGAAGAAACGTTGCAGAACGACCCAGTTACAGATACTCCGTTTAGTGATACTTGTGGATAAAAACTGTTATTACAAACTTGATTGTGAGAACCCGTAACTGAAATGTGTGCAGTAATTGAGTTATCAGTCAGTTTTGTTTCGTTGCCGTTTATTGATATAATTCCCCCTGTGGTAGTGATTGTGAAACCTGAAAGCCTGAAGCCGCTGCAGTTAACAACCAACGCGGGGTCATACCATACGTAATGGAAGATTAAGCTCATTACTCCCTCGTGGCTGGGTGAATCTAAGTTGATTATCGTTGAATCAGTGTTTTCTCCGATTATCGAAATTAACTTGTTAATCGACAAAGAAAACTCGTTGTAAGTGCCGCTTTTTACGTAGATGGTGTCTCCGATAGCGGCATGGGAAATAGCCTCCGCGATTGAACCGTAATCGTCTGGCACAAACAAGGTTTCTGGGGAGGTTGCATTGACAGACAACAGGGTGCTACATGAGCTGAGCAAGAGAAGGATAAGCAGGGCGGTGGAGGCGTTTTTCGGCATGAGTTTTGATGGTTTTGCAGGGAATTTAAGGGTTCTTGTATAGGTTTCTTGACTATGCAGAGGCGTTTTTAGTCAAGATATGTTGACAAAACTGATTCAACCAGAAACCCAATTAATCTTTCAGATACAGCACAATTTTGCCTTTAAATAAGGGGAGGGAGGTCAGCAGAGATGGGTTGTGTAGTTAGGTTTTTGTGAATTCCTTTTTTTCTTATATGGTTTCACTGTTTTAGGGTGCTGCGTATCCACCCAAGATACTCCGCTGAGCCATCCACAACGGGCAACGCCAAAACCTCAGGCACCTCATAACTATGCAGAGCCTTCACTCGGCACGCTAACTCTGCAAACAAATCCTTACGCGTCTTCATCACAACTAGGCATTCTTCTGCGCGGTCGATTTTGCCTTGCCACAAAAAACACGACGCCACAGGGTTAACTATGTTTGCGCAGGCAATCAGGCGTTCGTCGAGGAGGGTTTGGCTGATTTTTTCTGCTTCCGCTTGGTCTTTGGTGGTGACTAAAACAACGATAAAATCCGTATCCATACCTCATCGCTAGATATGTTTGTGTTAGCTGGCTAAAAACGCTTCCCAACGTTGATTTAAATTAGCGTATGCTTATATGAGCCCCCCGCTTACTCTATAGGTCACACAAAAAATTGAGGCACCACTCTATGTCTGCGTTTGCATCCCCCGGAGCATACGATCATGCACACACCGTTTTCTCGCCTGACGGGCGACTTTTCCAAGTAGAATACGCCATGGAACTAGTGAACCGCGGAGCCACCATAGTGGGCATCCAATGCCCCGAAGGCGTGGTTTTAGGTTCCGAAGAGAACGTGGAACCCCTTGAGGAAGAGGGCAGTTCATGGAAGATTTTCCGCGTTGACAGCCACATAGGCGCAGCTATCGTCGGGTTGAGTTCTGACGCAAGAATTCTAATCGACCGCGCACGTCTTGAGGCACAGAGAAACCGATTAACCTACGATGAACCCATAGACGTTGAGGTGGCTACAGAAAAAATCTGTGACATCCAACATACCTACACCCAGCACGGCGGAGGTCGACCCTTCGGTGTAGCCATGATATTGGCTGGTGTGGACAAGACGGGGCCGCATGTTTTGGCGACGCATCCAAGCGGAACCTACCGCGGCTACAAAGCCACAGCGGCGGGCGGTGGAAGAGAGACTGCTCTGGCGATTCTCAAAGAAGAGTACAGGGAGGATTTGTCTTTGCAGAAAAGCGCTGAGTTGGCTGTGAAGTGTTTGGTTAAGGCTTTGGAGGCGAGGCAGTTGCCTCTTAGAATTAAAGTCGCAGTGATTCCAACTCAATCGAAGAAGATGGATATGCTTTCTGAAGAGGCGGTTGAGGGCTACATAAAAGCGGTTGCGTCGAAGAACTAGACGCAGCTTTTTGTTTCTTTTTTGTTTTCAACTTATAGTCAACTCGCTGCTTGGTTTGCGTGGTAGTGGATATTTTATCAATTGGTAAATTTGTAAATTTACCAAATAGCGAGTCTTTATATTTAAGATGATACATTTCTTCTAAGGGGAAGAAAGGAGAAAATGAAAGAAATTCAATCTCAAATCAAAACTCTAACCGCAGGCGACCTCGTCTGCGTAGAATGGTGCGACGCCAGCATCGGCAAATCACTCAGCAACGGCTTAGGCGGCATCGACGTACCCGTCAAAAGCTGGGGCGTCTTCATCGGCGTCCTCGGCAAGCGCCGCGAGCACGTGGTTTTAGCTCAGAACGCGTTCCGCTACAGCGACGGCCTCTACGACATCGACTACACGGCGGTGCCGCTGCCTTGGGCAACGGGCGCAACCCTCATCGAAAAGGCGCATGTCGGCGCTGAAGAAGCCAAGGTGCTGCTCAACAGTTTCACCATCAACCAGAAGACCAAGAGCGAGAAAACGACGTTTAACCGCTCCCGATGCAGCCAGCGGAGGCTACGGAACCATTGACGGACTGGGTGAAACGGGCGCTGACTCGCAAGACCAGCAGCAAAAGGGGCCTCAAAGAAGAAATTGAACCTGACGAGCGGCTGGTGTTGGGAACTAAAGTCGTAATAGCGCTGATTTTTAGCCTTACAGCTCTTGAGGTTGCGCATCTGGCTTTTTTGGGCACATGGAGCAGCGAGGTTTTCGCGGCGATTACAGGACTAACTGGAACCGCCACAGGCATACTGATTTCACAGAAGTCGCGTTGAGGCGTGTCTTTTTGTCCGAGGATCAATCGGAAGGTTTTGTTGCTCTCAGAGGACCCCCATCCCCCTATAAAAAGGACGAAACAGCGCAAACCAGAGGCGCGACAGAACTCATAAAAACAGAGTGGAAAATAATCGACTCACTGCTAGGCATGGTTGAAAACGCCAAAGACGACACCAAAAAAGCCTACATATACCAAGTCATGATGGGACACACAAGAGTACTCTCCACACTCCTCAAAGAACACGGAGCCGCCGACCAGAGCCAAGACCTCGCCAAAGTCCTCAGCGAACTCACCAAAGAAGCCAAAACCACAGCCAAGAGGTTGAAACTGCGATGAGCGCCCCAGACGCCACAGAAGCGCTGAAACGGCTAGCCGAGGAACCAACGCTGTTTGCGCAGTTGCTTTTGGATTTTAAGCCGTTCTCCTACCAAGAGCGGCTCCTAAACGACCAATCCGAACGCATCATCGCCTGCATGGGACGACAAACAGGCAAAACCACCACCATAGCCACCAAAGCCATCCACTACGCCTACACCCACCCCAAAACCACAACGCTCATCGTTTCGCCTTCGCTGCGGCAGAGCATGATAATGTTCGACAAAATCCTCACATTCACCCAAAGCAACCCATACCTAAAGAAAAGCGTAACCAGAAAAACCCACACCCTAATCAAACTCACAACAGGCTCACAAATCATCGCCTTGCCTTGCAGCGAGCACATGCTAAGAGGCTACACGGCGAATTTGGTAATCTGTGACGAAGCCTCATTCATCCCAGAATCTATAATCACAGAAATCATCTACCCCATGATAAGCACAACCAAAGGCACTACAATCCTACTCTCCACACCATGGGACAAAAACCACTTCTTCTACAAAGCCTTCCTCAACCCAACCTACAGCGCCCACAAAATCCCCTCCACAGAAAACCCCCTCATCCCGCAAGAATTCCTTGAAGAAATGAAGCAAACCATGACACAAGAAGCCTACATGCGCGAATACCAAGCGGAGTTCACCGAAGCCGCAACCAGCTACTTCCAGCAGGAACTCATCCGCAGATGCATCGAAAAAGCCCAGCAACTAAACCTCGAGCCATACACAAGCCTCGAACAAACCATCCTAAAGGGCGATTATTACGCTGGGTTGGATTTGGGCAAAATGCAAGACTACAGTGTCTTTGTAGTCATACAGAAGACCCAAGACCACCTAAAAGTCGTCTACACCCACCAGTTCCCATTACAGACACCCTACACCGAAGTCATAAACACCCTTGTTGCGGCTGATCAGAAATTTCAGTTCAAAAAACTCTTAGCCGACCAATCAGGCATCGGCGAACCGATCCTCGAAAGCCTAAAAGACGAGGGCTTAACCTCAGCCGATGGACTCACCCTCACCCAAGACTCCAAAACCGAACTCCTCACATTCCTCAAACTCTCCATGGAACAAAACAGCCTAGCCATCCCCTACAACAAAAATCTCTGTCAACAAATCAACGACCAACAATACAGTTACGGCAAAAACGGCAAACTAACATTTGACCATCCACCAAACACGCACGATGACATGCTTTGGGCACTGGCACTAGCCGTCTACGCCGCGAAGAGTCAGGTGACACCTAAGCTTTGGGTTGTTTCAAAAACTGCCCGACGCAGAAGTAGACTTCAAACGCTAAAACACAAACTTGCCCACATAGGAGGCGCAAATAGATGACACGACGTAGACCAGAACATTTTCATATTGCCCAACTAAAACGTACTTACGACAGAAAAACCGATACTTTCACGGTTAACATCAGCTACGAAACGGCTCCAACACTCTTAACAGAACGCACTAAAGAAGTGGCAGAAGCTTTTGGGCTCGGCGTTGACCAAACCCGCCAATTCACCCTCTATGACAACGTCAACATCCATATTCGCCCAACTGACGTGGTTCTGATTACGGGCGACAGCGGAAGCGGAAAAAGCGCATTGCTGAAAGCAATTAAATCTGATTTAGGCTCAGAGGCGCTAGACACAAAAGACATACCCATTAACAGCAACCAACCTATCATCGAAACAATAGGAACAAACACAACCACAGCCATAGAAGCCCTTAGCCAAGTTGGGCTAAACGATGCCTTCATATTTCTACGCCCATACAACCAACTGAGTGAGGGACAGAAACACCGTTATCAAGCCGCGCTACTTGCCGCCTCAAGCAAGCCATTTTGGATTGTTGACGAATTTACAAGCACCTTAGACCGTGATACCGCGAAGATTTTGGCGTTTAATCTCCAAAAATTAGCTCGTAAGAATGGCAAGGCAGTAATCGCCGCTACTACTCACCGAGATCTTCTAAAGGACTTTGCCCCCAACGTTCACATCCATAAACGGTATGGGAAAGAAGTCACTGTCCGCTACTACCCCAAAGCCAAAGCCGTCCACTGCTCACTCACACGCCAAATGTCCATAGCTCAGGGCACTTCAGCCGACTACAAAGCACTCTGCGAATTCCACTACCGCGCCCACCGCACCCCGCCAACAAGAAAAATCTTTACCCTAAAACGCAAAGACGAACTCTGCGGAGTCATAGTCTATTGTTATCCGCCGCCGATGAGTTTTGGCAGAAAAAAGGTCTGGAAAGGCGACATCAAGCAACTTCAGAAAGAAGTCAGCGTTATCAGCCGCGTAATCATTCACCCGAAGTATCGCAGTATTGGTTTGGGCGAAAAGTTGGTTCGGGACACGCTAATGTTTGCGGGGATGCCTTATGTTGAGGCGGTTGCTGTTATGGCGAAGTACAATCCGTTCTTTGAGAAGGCGGGGATGCAGAAAATCGCTGAAAGCAAACCCAGCAAACCCATAACCGAAGCACTACAACGGCTCGAGAAGTTGGGCTTTGACTGCATGCTCATGGGCTCAGCAAGCTACAACCAACAAAAAATCGCCCAAACAGGCACCCAACCAATCATCGACATCCTAACCGAACTCTCGCAACGTGACGGCGGAATCAGACGCAGACTAGCCAACACCACAAACCCCTATCCACGCCACCCCGAAGCAGCGCAAAAAATCGCCGCCTACACCTCAGCCGACCTAGCAGAAGCCCTAAAACGCCTCAGCTTCGCAAATCAAACAAAAACCTACCTATTTTGGAGACCGCCTTAGATCTTCTTTAAAAACACAACTGTAAATAGTTAAGACCTAAAAGGAATAGCCAATTAGGCAGGTTTCTTTGGCCAGTCTTCAAACTTCAAGGTTATTGACTTGTCGCCTACAGGTTTGAGTACCAAATTGAGTGTAGAACCATCAGTCTGTGCATCTGCGAGCCGTTCCACCTCGTCTATGGGGAGCGCAAACTGCATATCAGGTAAGTCGATGGTATTCTTCCCAAACGGAATCTCCTCGTCGAAGAGCTTTAGCGTTGTGGTCTGTGTTACTTTCATTTGAGAAATCTTGCCTTGCTTTTTCTGAATATCGATAATCTGCCTTGTGCCTTGCTTCAGGAATCCCATTGTTATTTCGTTGATTTGCCCTGAGTCTTCGCCTGTGTCTATCACTCGGATGGCAGTGAAAATATCTTTTATGTCTTCCTGAGTGATTTTCTTTGGCATTTGTATTCTATGATTGGTTTTCTCTTGGATATAGGCCAGTTTTGACAATAGATAGCGCCAGTCCTCCGATTGCTCAAAGGTGTCACGCATTTGGAAAATGAGTAACGGCTTGTTATCTTTCGGATTTACAAGCGAAATACGCTTGTGCTTATTGATAGCACTTATCAACTCTTGAAACTGATAAGCCTGCTTTACATCAGCCTTCTCCGTTTCAAACTCAAAGTTAAACTTGTTACTTTTCCCTGCCGCATCAACTATGAAATTGAAAATAAAAGGCAAATTCCTATCCTGTGATGACAAGTAATTAACGGTTCCCTCTGATTTGGTACGCCAGAGGTGGACATTATCAAATGCAATGTCGGAGCCGGGCACTTCCAGCCTTACGGGTGGTGCGGCTTGCGGTTGTGGAGCGAAAGTTAATGAAGCCTTTCCTTTTTCCACATCTATCAGTGACTTTCCATTCATTGTCAAGCCTTTGAGTTGCGGCGACTCTATCGTAAATGGCTTTAAGGTCTTAATCGACTCATTCAACCTTTCTAAAAGAGTTGGCTCACCTTTCTTTGTCTCTGCCGTAATAGTAAACGGTATGCCGCCTTCCTCAGGAGGCTTGGTCGATTTGAAAGCAAGACTAACCTCTGGCTTTCCTAAGACACCGTCACTGAGGCCCTCGCTTAAGCCCTTGACAACCTCTTCCAAAGCCTCTCCGAGAGGTCGAGATTGCATTTCTCTCTTTATCTGCTCAGACAAGTTGTGTTTAAGGCTTAGAGTTTGCAGTTTTCCCTCAAGCTTTCGCTTGTTCTCCTCATTACCGTAGATATCCTCAAAAAGAAACAGGTTATGCTGAGCGATATAATTAGTCAAATCATCTTTATGGCCTTCGGAAAGCTTTCCCTTGTAGATTATCATAAAATGATGCCAAGGCTTCGGCACCTTACCTGTTGGTGTCCCGTAAATCTTCAGAGTGTTCGCAAATATTGACCTATTATCCTTAGTTTCAACCTCAAAGGTCATGAGAGGGGTTTGCTCTTTCTTAAGCTTCCAAATAACATCAACAAAGTATTCTCTGGCAACCAAAGGGTATTCTAATTCAGCTATGTACCCAAGCGATTCTCCTTTTGCCTTTAACCAATCGATAAACTCTAAAGTATCTCTATCTCTATGCTTTCCCATAGCTGGTAGATACGCTGGTTAGTATATAATTTTGTTTATTCAGAGATAAAGAAAAAAGAGGAGAAGAATCAACCCTTTCGGGTGTTGTACGCTGGGTATTTACCAGACTGCCTGCGATATGTATCAAGTTCTGCATTTTGCCTCTGAACGCAACGATCCTTTCCACCAGTATATTCAACTCTATAGTAGGACGCACCAGGACATGGTTCTGAACCTTGTGCAAAATGGCACATCAGTCTATCGTATATGCGACCTTCACCGATGTATATAACTCCAGAGCCATTTCCAAGTTCATAGATACCATAGTTATTGCTCTCTCTCCCAACGTTTTCTTTAGTGTAGTACGACCATTTTATTGCTAATGGCACTGCTATCACCAAGGTAGGGTTTACTTGATTGGAAATAAAAGTGTTCTTTGCATAACTAGCAATTTTTTCAGGTACCTGAATGAAATTTTACAGAAAAAATTCTAAGAATACTAATCAGGGTATTAAACGGAAGCTGGTGCGAAAAAGTTCGAAGTAACGATGGACTACAGCAGCGATTCCCGAGGCTCCCTCGAACTATTATGGATTCACCTAAAAAGTCTCTCAGTTCAGCGTTGAGGAGTTGGTTTTGGCGCTTGCGCGGTTTGGGTTTTGTGTGCAGAGCAAAGTGTACTTGTTTTGGGATTCTAGCAAGTAGCTCTTTTTTGGATTATTTTATATTGAACTTTACACAGATAGCTAGACTGATATAGGCGCATTTTATGTCTGAATCCTCCACTGTGGTGGACCGAAACGCCCTGTTAGCTTCGTTTCCGATTCTTAACCCCAACCCAATCATCGAAGCTGACTTTGAAGGCAACTTGCTGTTCGCTAACCCAGCAGCACAAATCATCTTCGCAGGTCTCACAAGCAACCTTGCTGTTCACCCAATTTTTAATCAGTGGAAAGAAATCGTCTCCACCTTCACCGAGAAAAAGGCGACACATCTCCAGCGGGAAATCGAAGTTGAAGGTTCATGGTTTATCCAGCAAATCTTGGCAGTTCCAGGCAGCCACAAAATAAGGATCTACTTTACCCAGATTAACGAATTAAAAAAGACGCAGCAGCTTTTGGAGAAAGAAAGAAACCTGCTACGTTCAGTGATGAACGGCGCTAAAAACGTCCATTTAGTCTATCTTGATAGGGACTTCAATTTTGTCCGCGTCAACGAAGCTTACGCCAAAACCTGCGGCTACACACCTGAAGAAATGGTGGGGAAAAACCATTTTGTTCTCTATCCAAATCCAGAGAATGAAGCGGTTTTTAGGCGGGTGAGAGACACAGGCATATCCATCGAGTTTAAGGATAAACCCTTTGTTTTCCCCGACCAACCAAACCGAGGCACCACATACTGGGATTGGACGCTTGAACCCATCAAAAACAGCCAAGGAAAAGTGGAAGGCCTAGTTTTCTCGCTGGTGGAAACCACAGAACGCAAACGAATCCAAAGAAAACTCGAAGAATACGCTTGCCGTATGGAAGAGTTGGCGCGGCAGAGCGCCAAAGAGTTAAGCAACAGTGAACGGATGGCGGCGATTGGGCAAACCGCGGGTATGGTTGGCCATGACATTCGTAATCCACTGCAGGCTATTGCGGGGGAACTTTACCTTGCTAAAGAGGAGTTGGAAGCGATGCCTGATTCTGACTCTAAACGGTACCTGCAGGAGAGCATCAGCGGGATTGAGCAGAACCTGTTCTACATCGACAAAATCGTGGCTGACTTGCAGGATTACACTAAACCCCTAAAACCCAACATGGAACAAGTAGACATCAACAAAGCCATCGAAGAAGCTTTACTTGTCGTATCTATCCCCAACAACATCGCTGTGAACATAAACACAGAAGGCTGCACCCCAATCAACGCAGACATGTCGATGCTCAAACGAGTCCTAATCAACCTCATCCAAAACGCGGTGCAAGCCATGCCAAACGGCGGAACCCTAAAAATCCATGCATCCAACCAAAACAGCCAAACCCACATCGCCATCCAAGACACAGGAGAAGGCATCCCCCAAGAAGTCCAAGAAAAACTCTTCACTCCCCTTTTCACAACAAAATCCAAAGGACAAGGCTTCGGATTAGCAGTCGTCAAACGCCTCATAGAAGCCCAAAACGGCACCATCACCTACCAAACCCAAAAAGGCAAAGGCACAACCTTCACCATCCAACTCCCACAAAACCAAAAACAGTAGCGATGGACCACAGCAGTTCGACGCCCAGACTCCACCTAGACACCCTCAACCCTACACTCTTACCCGCACCCCCTTGAGCGCATAACGTCCAAACTTAGGTTGCTCTCTCCCGAGCCTAGCCGGGTTCGCCTGCTAAACAACGAAACAGTTTCCCTACGGAAACCGCCCGTTGACCGCCAGCCCCAAAGGACGGATAGTCACTGGTTCGGAAATGAAGATCTAAGCGGCCTTTGACGCCTCAGCTGCCGATGTCAGCCCGTCATGTAGAGGATTTACGGAAGTAATGGACCCCTAACCCACCGCCTAAGATCCATCGCCGCAGATAGATGGGGCAGTGTTTGGTTTAAAACTTTCGCAAAACCCAAAACAGCATGATAATGGTTCTACAGGCGAAAAGCAAATAGCTACAGAAAAACATAGTTTGGGTGAGGTTTTTGTGTGACTTGTTGGAAGTGGTTTGGAGGCGTTCTAAAAGAGGCAGGCGTGGAGGCAACGGATGCAAACAAAACAAAAATCGACCAAGTTATTCATAGCTACATCGGGGAACAGTCAAGTTATGGGCGATGTTCGGCAGACTGGAAAACCGCGCGCAAACAGATTGCTGGCGACGAAAAGATGAAGGCAGAACTCATCGCGGAACTCAAGAAACTGGTCTGAGCCTGCCTCTCCTAACTTTTTTTAGTTGCCCTTTTGAGTGCTTCTGCACTGGTCTGCAGCTGGTTTAGCATGTCGTTTCGGTTTTGTTGCACTATGTTGATGAATGCGCTACCCACGATGGCGGCGTCTGCCCCCGCGTCGATGACGGTTTTGACGTGTTCAGGTTTGGATATGCCAAAACCCACTGCGAGCGGTACTTTGCCCGCCACTTGAGGCTGCACCTTTCGGATAAGCTGCACAGTGGAGTCCGCTACGTTTTGCTGTGCGCCTGTGACCCCAAAGCGTGAGACCAAGTAGAGGAACCCTGAGGAGGCATTGACGATTTTGATTAAGCGGTCTTTGGAGGTGGCTGGCGAAGCGAGGAATATGGTGTCGAGGTGGTGTGCTGCTGCGGCTTTGCGGTAGTCATCTGCTTCTTCTACAGGCAAGTCGGGAACGATGAAGCCGTCTACGCCCGCCGTTTTGGCTGCACCAAGGAAGTGGTCGAGTCCAAGGTGAAACACGGGGTTGTAGTAAGTCATCACAACCACTGGCACATCATGCTTGCTTTTGATTTCTTTGGCTATTTCCAGCACCTGCATCGGCGTTGTGCCTGCGGTTAAGGCTCGCAGACTTGCCGCCTGAATTGTTGGGCCATCGGCGATGGGGTCAGAGAACGGCAACCCCAACTCCAAAATGTCCACGCCGCCTCGAATTAGAGCGTCTGCGATTTGAGGTGTCGCTTGGGGTGTGGGGTCACCTGCAGTTATGTAACCGATTAGGCAGCCGCTGCCGTTGGCTTTTGCTTTTTGGAAAACTGATTGTATGCTGTTCATATCTTTGCACCCATGTATTTGGCTATGGTTTCTACGTCTTTGTCTCCGCGTCCCGAGAGTGTAACTACGATGGATTGTGACTTCTGCATCTTCGGCGCCAACTTGACGGCGTGCGCTATGGCATGCGAGGATTCTAACGCGGGAAGAATTCCTTCTTGTTTGCAGAGCAACAGAAAAGCGTCTACCGCTTCTTTGTCGTTGACGTAGGCGTATTCCGCGCGTTTGATGGATTTGAGGAAGGAGTGCTCTGGGCCGACACCGGGGTAATCTAAGCCTGCTGAGACGCTGTGGGTTTGGGATATCTGCCCGTTTTTGTCCTGCAGTACATAGGTGTACATTCCGTGGAATACTCCTTCGCTGCCAGCGGCCAACGTAGCGGAGTGTTTGCCTGATTCGATGCCTTCACCTGCGGCTTCGACGCCATAGAGCTTGACGTCTGTGTCGTCTTCGAAGGGGTAGAAGGTTCCTATCGCGTTGGAGCCGCCGCCGACGCAGGCAACCAGCGCATCGGGTAAACCGCCTGTTTTCTGTTTGAACTGTTGCTTGATTTCTTTGCCGATGACGCTTTGGAAGTCTCGCACGATCATGGGGTATGGATGTGGCCCCATGGTGGAGCCGATGAGGTAATATGTAGATTCCAAGTTGGTTACCCAGTCACGAAACGCCTCGTTAATGGAGTCCTTCAAGGTTTTGGAACCTGAATCGACAGGGTAAACTTCCGTGTCAAGGAGCTTCATGCGAAAAACGTTCAGCCGCTGCCGCTCACAATCCTCGGTTCCCATGTATACGACGCCTTTCAATCCAAGTGCAGCACATGCGATTGCTGTGGCGACGCCGTGTTGTCCTGCGCCTGTTTCGGCTATGACGCGTGTTTTGCCCATCCGTTTGGCGAGGAGCGCTTGCCCCAGTGTGTTGTTGATTTTGTGTGCGCCGCCATGTGCGAGGTCTTCGCGTTTGAGGTAGATTTTTGCGCCGCCGAGTTTGCGGGTGAGGTTTTCGGCGAAATAGAGCGGTGTGGGTCTGCCGACGAATTCGGCGAGGTAGTAGTCGAGTTGTTTTTGGAAAGTTGGGTCCGCTTTGGCTTCCGAGTATGCCTTTTCTAACTCGGTGATGGCTTCCATCAAGACCTCAGGGACGAAGCGTCCGCCGTACTTGCCGTATTTTCCGTCTATGGGGTAGTTGCTTAACTTCACGGGGTATTCACTAACTCCTTAACTTTACTTTCAACGTCTTCCGTTAACATGATACTTGAACCGACCAAAAAAGCGTCCGCACCGCAACCGCGCAGAAACTGCAAATCAGAAGGCGATTTTATGCCGCTTTCGCTTACCACAGTTTTGCCTTGTTTGCGGTAGTTTTGGAGGATTTGCTGGGTGGTGTTTAGGTCGATTTTTAAGGTGGCGAGGTTACGGTTGTTTATGCCGACCAAATCTGCCTCTGTTTCGACGGCTACTTCGAATTCGGCTTCAGTGTGAGTTTCAAGCAACACTTCCAATCCCTTCGCGTGCGCATAAACTATCATTTTATCAACAACCATTTCTGTGCAACGCCTATCAAACAACGCCTGAATAAGCAGGACAGCGTTTGCGCCGATTTTTGCTGCCGCCTCAATTTGGTCTGCAACGATAACTATATCTTTCATCAGAATCGGCAAACCCACTGCAGAGCGTGCTTGGATGAGGGCTTCAAGTGAACCATTGAAGTAAATGGGTTCCGTCAAAACCGAAAGCCCTACAGCGCCGCCACTCTGCATAGCTTTTGCGATTTCAGCGGGGTTTGTGTTGCTGCGTATGGTTCCAAGCGAGGGCGATGCCGATTTTATTTCGGTTATGACGGCGTTTGTTTTGCAGTTTTGGATTGCAGTTTTGAGGCTGATTTTTGGGTGGCTTCGCGTTGGGATGTTTTGGTAGTAGCCGCGTTCAATTGTCTTGACGGCATCCATCGCCAAAGTGTCCAGAAAATCACTCATTTGATTCTAACTCCTCAAGGTTTGCCAAGTTGCCGCCTGACGCTTTGACTAATTCTTTGAGTTTAGCGTAAGCTGCGCCGCTGGTGACAGATTTTTTGGCTAACTCCAATCCTTCAGCGAAGTCGCAGGCTTTTCCGCCGACGATGATTCCCGCAGCTGCGTTAACGAGGACTATGTCGGCTTTAGCGGTGCCGTTTGCTTTTCCGTTTAGGATTTTGAACATGCTTTCAGCGCTTTCATCAGCAGAGTCACAATGCAAATCTTTAACTGCAGCCTTTTTTACTCCGAAATCAGCTGGAACCAGCGTTTTACGTGTCACTTTTCCCTCTTTAACGTGGGCCATTGCTGTTTTTCCCACAGTTGAGATTTCGTCAAGCCCATCAAGACCATGCACCACAATCGCTTCTTCGCAACCCAACTTTTGCAGCGTGTACGCCATCGGCTCAACCAATTTGGCATCGTAGACACCGAGCAGTTGCCCAGCGGCAGATGCAGGGTTAGTTAGAGGCCCCAAGATGTTGAAAACGGTGCGTATGCCGATTTCACGTCGGGGTTCAGCGGCGTATTTCATGGCGGGGTGGAAGGCTGGCGCAAACATAAAACCGACACCGACTTGCTCAATGATTTGTTCTATGGTTTGGGGTTCCAAAGAGAGATTCAACCCTAGTTTTTCTAAGACATCGGCGCTTCCGCTTTTACTCGTCACCGCCCTGTTGCCATGCTTCGCGACTGGAACGCCTGCGCCAGCGATGACAAACGCAGCAGCTGTGCTGACGTTGAAGGTTTTGACTTTGTCGCCTCCAGTTCCACAAGTATCCACAAGTCGACCCTTGACTTTGGGGTGGATTTGGCGGCAGTGTACCTTCATAACTGAAGCAAACGCGATGAGTTCTTCGACTGATTCGCCTTTCATGCGCAGGGCTGTGAGAAATGCTGCGGTTTGTGAGTTGGTGGCTTTACCCGACATTATCTCAGTCATTATCGCACCTGATTCCTCGAAAGTGAGGCTGGCGCCTTCGATGAGTTTTTGGATGCCCTCGCGAATCATGGTTTTATCCCTAAGAAGTTTTTGATTATGATTTTTCCGTCTTCGCAAAGGATGCTTTCAGGGTGGAACTGGACGCCATAGATTGGGTACTTGATGTGACGTATACCCATGATTTCTCCATCATCTATGGCTTCAGCAGTAATTTGGAGACACTCTGGAATTGAAGTTCGTTCGCCTGCCAGCGAGTGGTAACGTGTGGCGTTGAAGGGGTTGCGAACGCCTTTGAAGATGCCTTTCTGGTCGTGGCGTATAACACAGGTTTTGCCATGCATGAGTTTTTTGGCGTGCACGACTTTGCCGCCATAGGTGTGGATGATGCCTTGGTGACCGAGGCAGACGCCGAGTGTGGGAATAGTTGGGCTAAGTGTTTGCAGTATTGCTTTGCAGACGCCGAAGAATTTGTCGTCTTCAGGGTTGCCTGGTCCAGGTGAGATGACGATGCGGTCTGGTTTGAGTTGGGCAGCTTCTTGAAGGGTGATTTGGTCGTTTCGGTAAACTGCTGTTTCTGCACCTTGTTCACCTATGTATTGGACGAGGTTGTAGACGAATGAATCGTAATTGTCAATGACTAAGACTTTCATGGTTGTCTTCCTCCTGCGGCATGTTCAAGCGCCTTCATCAGCGCCTTGGCTTTGTGGTCCGTTTCATACCACTCTTTCTCAGGGTTCGAGTCCGCAACAATCCCTGCACCTGCTTGGATGTACGCTCGGTTGCCTTCCGCGAACAGGGTGCGTATGGTTATGGCAAAATCCGCGTTGCCGTTACAGCTAAAGTAACCCACAGCGCCAGCGTATGGTCCACGACGTGAAGTTTCAAGTTCCTCAATGATTTCCATGGCGCGAACTTTAGGTGCTCCAGAAACCGTACCAGCTGGAAAAACCGCTTTGAGAGCATCAAAACTCTCTAAACCCTCCTGCAAGTCACCCATAACTTGGGAAACAATGTGCTGAACATGGCTAAACTGGTGCACTTGCATAAACTCTGGGACAGAAACGCTGCCGTACTTGCTGATTCTGCCAATGTCGTTTCTGGCTAAATCAACCAGCATGACGTGTTCAGCGCGTTCTTTTTGGTCTTTGAGTAAATCGTTGGCGAGGTGCTGGTTTTCTTCTGGGTTGGGCGTGAAGGGTACAGTGCCAGCGATGGGGAAGGTTATGACTTTGCGTTTATCTACTCGAACGAGCATTTCGGGGCTTGCACCGACGATTTGGCGGCTTCCTGACTTGTAATAGAACATGTAGGGTGAGGGGTTGATTTGACGCAGACTCTTGTAGAAAGAGAGCAGGCTACCGCTGTATTGGAATTGGAAGCGTTTGGAGAGAACTACTTGGAAGATGTCGCCTGCTGTAACGTATTCTTTAGCTTTCACGACGGCTTTCTCGAAATCAGTTTTTGCTGTGTCAACCGTTGGCTGCGTGTAGCTGAAGGGTAAATCTTTTGTTGCGGGTTCTTTGAGTAGTTCTTCGATTTCGCTTAGGCGGTTTTCGCCGCGGAAATAGTAGTAGGCTTGGTTTTGGGTGTGGTCAAAAACGACGCCGTCCTCAAAGATGCCCATCTCAATGTCGGGGAAACCGAGGGTGTCGGGTTTCTGGTTTGGTAGCTTTTCGATGTAGCGTATGGCGTCGTAGCTGATGTAGCCTAATGCGCCTCCGACGAAACGGAAGTCCACCATGTCGTTGTCGTAGGGGCGGAGTTGTTGTTGGATGATTTTGAAGGGGTCGCTGGTTTGCTGAGTGGTGGTTTGGGCTGTTTTGGTGTTGGTGATGGTTAGGGTGCCGTTTTTGGCGGTTATGGTGGTTTTTGGGTCGAAGCCTAAGAAGCTGAACTGGGCGAGTTTTTGTGGGCCTTCGATGGATTCGAGGAGGTATGTGGTTTGGTAGTGTTGGTGGAGTTTTGAGAATACTTCTATGGGTTGGTTTGTGTAGGTGAATTTAATGTAGTTTAGTGGTTTGGTTTGGGTGGTTGTTTGTGGGCCAAAGGCGATTCCCCATTTGAATCATGCTCCAGTATGGTTCACAACCATACAGCAATGGCATATTTAAGGCTTGTTTGTACAAAACTGTACTGGGAGTATGTGGCATCGTATCCGCACCTGCTGAAAACCACGCGACGTCTCAGCGTCTACCTCCCCTCCCTTATATAAAGAACAAAATGGCAGTTTGAAGTTTGCCTCGTTGCCCAACGTTTCTATCTGTTAAGGCTCATAGGGCTGATGGCAGGGTTTGGTATACTATACCCTTTTTAGTGTAGGATAGGCTAAAATGTTAAACCCAACATTTGGGGGTCTAGCAATTTTAATAAGGGCGATACCAAACGATTTGTTGGAGACCTATCTTTGCCAGAGAAAGTTCTTGTAACATCCGCTTGGCCTTACATCAACGCCACCCCACACTTGGGCAACCTAGTCGGCTCCGTCCTCTCAGCCGACGTAGCAGCCCGCTACTACCGATTGAAGGGTGCAGATACGTTGATGGTCAGCGGTTCAGACACACACGGCACACCCATGGAAGTCGCAGCCCTAAAAGAAGGCATAACCCCCAAAGCCCTCACCGAACGCAACCACGCCAAAGTCGCCGAGCTGTTTCGCCGTTGGGACGCCTCGTTTGATAACTACACCAGCACAGAGAGTCCAGTGCACAAAGAGTTCGTACAAAAAACACTCCTCCAAATAGAAAAAAACGGCTACATCTTCGCCAAAGACACCCAGATGCTCTACTGCGAACATGACCAGCGTTTTCTACCCGACCGCTTCGTGGAAGGCAAATGCCCCTACTGCGGTTGCGAAAAAGCCCGCGGCGACCAATGTGACAGTTGCGGCAAGCTTCTTGAACCCACACTCTTGGTTGAGCCTTACTGCATCATATGCAAAAGCAAACCCGTAGTGAAGACCACAAAACACTGGTTCATCGACCTAACTAAACTCGAGCAGCCCCTGATCCAGTACATAGAAAACAACTGTCAACTGCCGACTAACGCCAAGAACTTTAGTTTAAACTGGATAAAAGAGGGCTTAAAACCCCGAGCAGTCACCCGTGACGTGGACTGGGGGATTCCAGCTCCGTTTGAGGGCGCAGAAGGCAAAACGATCTATGTCTGGGTTGAAGCTGTGTTGGGTTATGTTTCAGCCACCATTGAGCAGTGCCAACGGCTTGGGCAGCCTGAGCGGTGGCGTGAATTCTGGTTCAACAAAGACGCAAAGACCCTGTACTTTGTTGGCAAAGACAACATCCCCTTCCACACAATCATCCTCCCCGCACTGCTGCTGGCTTCTGGTCAAGGCTACAACTTGCCATGGAACGTGTCCGCAACCGAGTTCCTCCAGTTCCGCGGTCAAAAAGCCTCAAAAAGCCAGCGCGTGGGCATCTGGATAGATGAAGCCTTAGAGATGTTTCCTGTGGATTACTGGCGCTTTTTCCTCATTTCGACGCGTCCAGAAAGCAAAGACACTAATTTCACTTGGTGTAGCTTTGCCGATAAAATCAACGCGGACTTAAACGACACCTTCGGCAACTTTATCCACAGAACGCTCTCGTTCATCAACAGCAAATTTGAAGCCACAATCCCCGCACCCACCAAAATAGATGCCGACGACCAAACGGTGCTCGACTGCGTAAAAGAGAAAGTGGCGCAAGCAGCTAAAGAAATCGAGGATGGCTGGCTTCAATCCGCCGCCAACACGCTTATCGCGATTAGTCGCGCAGGGAACCAGTACTTGAACACTAAAGAGCCCTGGAACCTTATGAAGACCGACAAAGAAAAAGCAGGAACCGTCTTCTACGTTTCAGCGCAGGTCGTAAAAGCTATTGCAGTGGTTTGTGAGCCGTTTATGCCCAGGACTGCACAGCAACTGTGGCAAACCCTAAACCTGGCGGGCGCGGTTGACCACTGCAAATGGGCAGATGCATTGGTGCCAGTTGAGGCTGGACATAAAATCAACAAGCCAACGCCGTTGTTCCACAAGATTGACCCAGACGAAGATATCCTTGACGGGCAACTGGCAGAGGTACGTGCGAAGTTAGGGTCAAAATAGAGCGACCCAGCTATTTCCTACTTTTATTGGTTTTTCCGACATTTTTATAAGTGTAAGTCAAGTTAAATTTATGTAAGGAGAAAAGAATTTTGGTTGAAGCAGAGACTGTAACTGTTTCTTCAAAAGGACAGGTAACTCTCCCCTCAAAGCTACGAAAACGCCTAAAAATAACCAAAGGCGAAAAACTCTTAATCGTTAACGAAGACAACATAATTAAACTGGTTCCTGTCCCAAAATTATCCAAGCTTGCGGGTGCCGATGAGGAATTATTCGCTCATAGAAAACCCTCGGAAGAACTAAAATCCATGCGCAAAGAGTGGACAACAGAATTTGACAAACGAATCCAAGAACTGTAGATTACTGCTGGACACAAAGCCGTTGATTAAACTCTTCGCAAAAGAACAAGGTTGGGAAGCAGTACAAAATATCATCCTGCAAATAGAAAATGGAGAAATAGACGCAGCCATAAGCGTAGTTACATTAACGGAGATCTATTACAAATATTTGCACGAAAAAAGGCCCGATTTAGCCAAAGCAAGAGTTGAAGCCCTAAAGTATGCGACTTACATAGAAAAAATTGGCATCGACGAAAAAATAGCGATAAAAGCAGGCGACTTTAAAGGAAAATACCGAATCCCCATATCAGACTCACTGATAGCCGCAACGGCATACTACAGCGGCGCCATCACAGTAACTGACGACGATGACTTCAAGCAAATCTCTGAAATAACCGTGTTAAGTGAAAAAGAGTTTCTTTCCTCCAAAAAACAACGTTAAGGAAAACCAGAAAGTGACGATACAAATAAGAGCCGACCTCCACGTTCACACCACTTACTCAAATGACTCGCTAATCACACCCAAAGACCTCGTCTTCTACGCAAAAAAACGCGGCTTAAACGCGTGTGCAGTCACAGACCACAACTTTTTGGATGGCGCTTTCAAGATTGCAAAAGAAACCGATTTCCTCATAATTCCCGGCATGGAAGTCTCCAGTGCCCACGGACACATCGTAGCTCTCAACGTCAAAGAACCCGTACCTCGAGGTTTAAGCGCAACTGAAACGGTGGAGCGCATCCACAAAGCTGGGGGAATAGCCATCGCCTGCCACCCATACGTCTTCTTCAAAGGTTGCCTGCAAAACAACGTCTGCGAAGCCTTCGACGCTATAGAAGTGATTAATGCGCGGGCGTTTCCGTTTGGCAGCAGCGTCAGAAAAGCACAGGAAGCTGCTGAGAGGTTCAGGTTGTCACGTGTGGCGGGGACGGATGCGCATTATGGGCCGCAGATTGGATACGGCTACACCGAAATCGAAGCTTCAGCACCAACGGTTGAAGCCGTTGTTGAGGCGATTGTGGAGGGCCGTTGTTCACCGCATGGGCAAAGGGTGCCTGTTTATTTGAATGCTGCGCAGACGATCATGAGGTTTAAGCGGATGGTTAAGAAGCTCAGCCATGTATGAGAGTTTATTGCTGTATCTGGCTTTAACTGAATTAGTAGATGGTTGCGGGTATCCACAAAATGAATATATTACGGGAAGCTATTTAGCGCTTTAAGTGGGCAATTTATGAAAACCAAAGTTATCGCAACAGTAGCCGTGATAATAGCAGTTATTGTAGGTGCAACGTTTGCAGCGTTGTACTTCACCACCTACAACAATTTGGTCGCTTTAAACGCCTCAGTAGATGAAAAGTGGGCACAGGTGGAGCAGGAGCTGCAACGCCGATACGACTTAATCCCCAACGTGGTGGCTGCCGCGAGGGCTTACATCAACTATGAAGGCTCAATCTTGGAGAACATCACAAGACTGCGGAGCCAATGGATGAGTGCAGCACAAAGCGGAGATTTAGACGCAATAAACAGCGCCACCAGCCAGATGGAGTCAGGCATATCAAACTTGGTTGTTACCTTTGAAGCGTACCCTGATCTAAAAGCTTCAAGTGTTGTACAGTCTTTGATGATTACTTTAGAGGGTACAGAGAACAGAATCTCCACCGAACGCATGCGATACAACGAAGCAGTTCGCGACTACAACACTGCCATCAAAATGTTCCCAGCAAACCTCTGGAGTGCAGGATGGGGTTTCACATCTGCGGCGTACTTCCAAGCTAAGGTTGGTTCAACTGAAGTTCCGCCAGTAGATATTTGAGGCAACACATTTTGGCTAAATGCGTCTACGCCATTATTTTTCTCTCACTTCTGCTGATACCAGCCACTTTTGCAGTCCCATGCAACGCCCAACTCATCGAAACCGAATGGATCGACAGCATCGAAAACTACGCCTACGCAATTGACCAAAACACCACTGCAGAAATCGTCGTCTGTGTGTTTCCCTCACTGTTTGGACATGGCATAAAAGACAAGTCTGGCCAAGAAATCAATGACATAGTCAAGTTAGGGGTTCATGTTTTCAATGATGAGGCGCTGGATGTTTTGGACGGCACGCAGACGGGAATTGGTAAAAAAGGCAAAGACAACGGAGTGCTGGTGCTAGTTGCACTTGAGGAACAGCAGTGGCGCATCGAAGTAGGGTATGGTTTAGAAGGTGACATAACCGACATAGAGACAAACCTAATTGCGCAACAGTACCTTGTGCCAGCTTTAAAGGAGGGCTACTTGGGTCAAGGCCTATACGATACAGTTGTGGCTCTGGGCGAGCAAATTCCTCCAAGCAACCAACCTGCCAGCTATGTTAGGGGTTACTATTACTATGAAAGCGACACCACCACCCCGAAGTCTACGCCGTTTTGGCTCTACGAAATCTATGGGTTACCGCTGTGGCTGATTATTTTGCTTGCAATCCTCGGCGTAGGTGTGCCTGTTTTTGGTGGCAGAGGCCGAAGAGGCGGTGGTCGCTCAGGTGGCGGTGGCTCTTCGGGTAAATGGTAACTTAGAGGTTGAGTCTAAAAGCCAGCATATCTCGCATTATCTTTTTGGAGTCCCTCATGGGGTTGACTTTTGAGCCATTCTTGTTGTGCTCACACCAGTTGACTGGAACTTCAGTTACTGGGAACCCCATCTTTTTGCAGTTCACAATCATTTCCGTGTCAAAAAAGTAGCCGTCTGAGCGGGAATTGCTAAGGACCGCTGCGGCGAGGGTTCGGCTCATGGTTTTAAAGCCGCACTGATGGTCACGTATACCGTCGAGGAAAAGCAGCCGTACAAAAACGTTGTAGCTGAGGCTGAACAGGGTTCTTTTGGCGTGGCGCTGCACGTTGGAGCCTTTGACGTGCCGTGATCCGATTGCCATGCCACCGCGGGATTTGGCGACTTCGAAAAGTTTTGGCAAACAGGCAAGATCGGTGGCTAAATCCACATCCATAAACGCGATGTATCGGCCTTTGGAGGCGTTGACGGCGTTTTTGATGGCTTTGCCTTTTCCCAGTCGCTTAGGGTAATGTAGCAGAACCAAATCTGGGTTGCCTTTTGCCATTTCGGCGACGATTTTGTCTGTGCCATCCGTGCTGCCGTCTTCGGAAACGATGATTTCGTAGCTATTACAGAATTGTCTAACCGCCGCATCGACTGCTTGTATGCACCGCCGTATCTGCGATGCCTCGTTAAACGCTGGCAGCAGTATGGAGAGTTCCTTTTGGGGCGGTTGATTCTTCAAGCGGATTCCACGACGTTTAGACTTTTGAAGAACCAACCTTCCATAAATTACTTGTGCATCCAGCTGGGGTTTGTTATCGCAAACTCTTTTTAGAACCGCCAACTAATCATCCATCCAAAAAGAGAGGGGCGCAATCATCACCCAAACCAGCAGCACACACAAAAACGGCTTTGTGAAAAACCAGAAATACAGGTTGGCGTTGCTTGCGTTTCTTGTAGTTTTCGCTGCTGCCGCCAGCTACGAGTTAGGGTACATGTCGGTGCAGTGGGATGAGATGCCTCACCTCTTCGGTGCCACCCTACTAAGCCGCGGACAAATTTGGGATTACATGACCACATACGGCTATTACCCGCCTCTTTTTGACTTAGCCGCAACAGGCTTCTTCGCATTGCTGGGTGTAACTGAGGTGGCGGGGCGGCTTGTAGCGGTTACGTTTTCGGTTTTGGCGATTTGGCTGCTCTTTGAATTCACCAAGCGCACCTATGGACAAAAACACGCCTTGCTTGCCAGTGTATTGTTGGGGACGATGCCGGGGTTCTTTTGGCTCAGCCGCGTAACCATGCTTGAAACCATGCTCATTTTCTTCTTTACGCTAGTCATGTTTGCCTTCTACACTTGGCTAAACAAGCAAGACAGCAACCGGGCATTGATTTTTTGCGGTTTAGCGTTGGGTATAGGTGTCTTGGCGAAGTACCAGATTATCGTAGCCGCGTTAGCGATGCTACTAAGCGTCCTGTTTTTGGCGCGCAAACACCTAAAGCGCAACATCGGCAAACTCGTCGTAATCGGCGTCATCACCGTTTTGATTGTGTCACCATGGTTCTTGGCGATTTACCACTATAATGGCATGACTAAATTTGAAACCATACAGTACGTCATGAGCGAAGGCGGACAAGACCGCCCTGCATACAGCAACCGCTTCCAACCCTTGCCCATCTTTTACCTCGTCGAGATGACTTGGCCGTTTAAAGACATCCCCGTCCACCCCATCGCGCTACCCATCTTCCTCTTGGGGTTATGTGGGTTGGGGTTGTTTGCGTACCGTAGAAACCGCCAAGACATCTTCTTCTTAACATGGTTCTTGGTGGTTTATGTTTTCTTTTCGTTCATCCCCAACAGGCAATGGCGCTACATCACGCCGCTGTTTCCCATCATGGCGATTTCAGCTGCAAGTTTTGTCATGTTTCTCTACGGCAAAGTGGAACGGTGGCATCCAAAGCAAGTGGGGCTCAAAGCGGAGCGGCTAAAGAAACTGGCTGCAGTATCCTTCATCGCGTTGATTGCAGGTGCCGTCGCTTACAGCGGATACGCCTCATATCAAATGACTGAGCGCGACCAAATCCACATCCCAATAAAAGAGGCAACAGCGTATCTCGCAGGCAACTTAACCAAAGACCAATCGGCGGTGTTGGTCTGCGCCTACAACCTCTTGAGCCAAGACATGTTCCGCTTCTATTTACCTCAAAACATGTCCAGTCAACAGATCTGGCAGTACCCCGCGCTTGCCGTAGACGCCTTTACACCGTACTTTAACATAACGGAGTTTGTGGAGTTGTGCCGCGAGCGAAACGTGAAATACATAATACTCTACGATTACGGCGTCAACGCAGAATTCTTCAACACTACGCTTGATTACACACAGGTGAGGCGGATGATTGCCGAGACAGGTTTGTTCGGTGACCCTAAAGACCAACCGTTTTGGGGCGAATACAACGGTTGGATGGGCTACCGCATATTCCTCGTCCGCTTCTTAGGATAACTAGACGGTTTCAAGGAACTCAAAGCCAGTAGCTTTATTTTTAACACGCTTCGCCGAGCCACCCACCAACTCTAAAATGGCGACTTCGCCTATTTGCCAAACCTCAACCCCCATCCGCACGCAACCCGTAACTGCGTTGTCGTTGCGCCCGAAGCTTGCATGCATGTGGAGTTTGGGTGTGCCTGATTCATCGGTGAATATGGTGCCGACTCCAGCTCCTTCATGTACCCCTTTGAGCAGCGTAACCATGGGTTGTGGGGGCATGGCGTTGCCGTCTTTGGGTCCGACGACTATTTTGCTTTGGTCTTCTGCGCCGCCTAAAAAGAAGCACAATGCGCTTTTGATTTGTTTTTGAGCTGCTAGTTTCTCGATTTCTTGGTGGAGGATGTCTCCTTGGTGGAGTCGGAGGATGAATATTCTGCCTATGGTGGCTTCAGTGTAGTCCATGTTTAGTCTTCTCTGGTTAAACGGAAGGCGAAGGGGTATAAAAGAATTAAAAAAGCCCATTCAAAGATAAGTGCTATGTATAAAGCAGATTATGGAGCAATTAGGCAGGCGATTTTTCCTTTAGACGCGGGTTATGTAGAGCGGTTCTTGGGCGTCGTTTTTGCGTGTCTTGGCTGAAACGACGATTTCCGCCATTACCTCTGATGATTCATCTGAAAATTCGAGTTTGGTGATTTTTTTCTGGGACATATTCTGTGACCTCGTAAGAGTCCAACGTAGTATCACAGACCCCTTATAAATGTTGCCTTATTTTTAAAATATTAAACTAAGCGCTCAAACTATTGCAAACCACCCAACAGCAAAAACCACATTGATTTAATCGAAACCCCGCTCAACGGCGGTAGCGATCGTTTCGCCACACATCGGCGCTGTCACTGTAACCCCGCCGCTCCCAAAACCCCAACTCCTTGACGCTGGTAAATTTTAACCCAACAACCCACAAAGCACTCTTATACGCATATTTGTTGGGTACAATTAACCGCACAGGAAACCCAAGCCCCTCCTCTAAAGGTTCATCGTTGAGTTTATGCGCCAAAAGCACATCGTCGCCTGCGAGTTCCTCTCGGAAAAGTGAGGTTGTATAGTTGTCGGCGCATTCAAACGTGACGGCTCGGGCAACATCGCGGGGTTTGACGAGTGCCTCTATGTCGCGGATACGTACGCCTGTCCATTTGCAGCCCAAAACGCTCCAGCCCTCGACACAGTGAAAATCGCTAACAGAAACGGTCTGCGGCAACGCTAAGAAATCTGACCAGCTAAGCTTGGCGGGGTTTTCGACTTCGCCGTCTATTGTGAGGGTGTATGTTTCGAGTTTTAGCTGCGGATTGGTGGTGGTTATGCCTGGGTGGTCGGTGCCCCATCTTAGAATGTGGTCTGTTTCTGTTTGGTCAGGCGGTAACCTGTTTTGTTTATGAGTCATGGAAAACCCTGTTTTGTTATGGTTTTCTTTGATAATTAAATGTTGTTGTTTAGTTGGTGTTTGATTCAAATTTTTATAAAACTTCACATAGGTATTTAATGTTTTAAAATTATCAATTATTATTAATTAAATTATTGAGAATTTTTAGCTTTAAAAAACAGCATCATAAATATATCTTAACATTTCATAAACAATATAGTTGTCACCGACCTTCTTGATTTAAGAATCTATACAGGGGAACAGAACACACCATGAAAATCAAAGGAAAAATGTTAGCATCCTATATGCTAATAGTTGCTCTTTTCGTCGGCATAGGCGTTGCCATAACATTAAACACAATGAAAATGAGCGAAATCCAAGCCAACGTAAACAAGCAAGTAGAAATCGGAAACTACGCAAACGCATACCAGAAAGGTTTCCAGCTAAGAAGCCAAGGACTTGCTGAAGTCACAAATGACCCAGAAAACGCAATCAAAGACACACAAACAGGCCAAACCCTGACAGCCGCAACCTCAGAATACCTATCAAATAACCTACCAAAAGACTCAACCCTATACACAGTTTTTAGCTTATGTAAACAAATAGATACAACCATCATAACACCAGCCGTTGACAAAGCAATCCAAGCATACAGTTCAAAAGACATGACTGGTTTTGCTGCACAGATGGAAATCATCGAAAACGCAAATCGCGAAGTCGACGCAAACATGGACAACTTCCAGCTGCTAGTAGTAGAAAACGTGCAAGCTGCAACTGAGGAATCACAGAACTACGCAAACTTTAGCGTACTCCTTTCAGCAGCAGGCATCTCCTCTATTGCAGTCGTGTCAATCGTGATGGCATTAGTCATGGGCAACCGCATCACTAATCCACTCAAAAAACTAACAGACATCGCAGGCAAAGTAAGCATGGGCGAACTTGAACACGAAGTTAAAATCAACAGCAAAGACGAAATCGGCGACTTAGGCGAAGCCTTCCAGAGAATGATAAACGCCTTCAAGATGACAAGTGCAATGAGCCAAACGGAGGAATAAGTCAATGTCACTGGAACAACAATGCCTAGCCGTACTGACAAAACAGATGGGTCCAGCCGCTAAAGCCTTCCTTGAAAGGCAGTGCAAATCACACCTCAAAAAGGAACCCGCCGCATTACAGAAAAGCGACCTTGACGAATTGGCGAAGTGGTGCCAAATCGGTACGCAACTCATCTTGGGTCAAGTAGTCGGGGACAAAGTCAAAGCTGACCTATTGGCACTCAAATAAGCCAAACACCCTTTTTTCCTTTTTTCAAATTTTATTGACCAGAAATCGATTGTGCTACGGGTCAATCCAATAATTGCAAAACGATATAAGCAATTGGTACAAATCCCAGCCTATGGTGTTTCGCAGAACATTCATGGCATCTTTACTCATGACACTTTTTGTGTTTTCAGCTTTGACTATGACACAAGATTTCGTTCAAGCACAAAGCCTTCCACCAAACAAATCAGATGCGCCCACTTTGATATGGGAACAGTATTATGAAAATATGGCTAGCCGTTGGACCGACTCAATAAAATTCATTTGCCAAAACGATGAAGACTACATCTTGGTTGCCAGTAACGACCCACACTATTATGTATCCTCAGTTGTATTGCTTAACGTTAACTCGTCTGGTTCGCTTCTGTGGCATAAACGCTATCTGATTGCTGGGTCGTCAGGTTTTGCGCAGACTTCTGACGGAGGATTTGTCATTGCAGGGGCTCTGGAGAGGGTCAATCCAGATTTCCCTTGGACCCCTGTTGGCGTGGAAGCCATTGTCTTAATCAAAGCAGATGATGAAGGCAACATGCAGTGGAATCGCACCTACCCTCATGAGGAATTAAGTTCAATGACGCAAACTAAGGATAGCGGTTTCGTCTTAGTAGGAACGGAGCAGACCTCGTCAAATGGCATATCAAGTGCTTGGGTTCTAAAGACCGATTCAAGGGGAAAAGTACAGTGGAATACGACGATTGACGGGCTTTGGCGATATGGAAAATTAATGCAGATGACACAAACTTATGATGGCGGTTACGCAATCGTAGGACACAAATACTTTGACAATGGAACTTACATTTCAAGTGGCGAAGGCTCTTTGGTTGTTTTAAAATTAGATTCTAACGGTAAACTGCTGTGGAATAAAACCATTAATTCAGGCATAAGCAATGGGAGTCAAAAAACGATAATTCAAACAAGCGATGAAGGATACATCCTAACTGACTCCGTTGGACCGACTCAAATTCCCACTGTAGTCAAAATAGATAGTGCAGGTAACGTGAAATGGAGCAGGACCTATGGAATGAGGGGCGCTTTAGATGCTGTTACTCAAACAAGCGACGGCGGCTTGGTCTTCGCAGGCAACCTTATCGAGTATTCTGGGTACGGTCACATCTGGATAGTTAAAACAGATTCCGCGGGAAAAGTAGAGTGGAATCAAACTTTTGGTGGACAAAAATATATACAGAATGGCTATAGAAGTCAATGTGTAATTCAAGCCCACGATGGAACCCTCATGGTTGGCGGGGTTTGGGTAAGGAGTGAAAGCATCGCGGATTATTACTTAGCCAAAATTGACTCTGGATTACCTACCCCAACTCCAGCACCCGCCCCTTCAATTGCCAATCCATCCTCCACAACATCAAATTCAGGCAACTTGGCTTTAGCAGTAATTCTAGCGTTGATTGCGACAGCGGTGACCATTGGATTGGCGGCTTACCTAAAAAAAGAGAACCGCCCAAAATCAGCTTGATCCAAAGAAACTCGTTAAACTCTTCTGCCTCGGTTCTTCTTTGCTGAAACCTGAAACCTTCACACCGACCCGTCGAATTTCAAGAGGCGACTCAGAGAGGAACTTTTCAAACAGCACCTTGACGTTTCGCAGGATTGTTTCTTTGTCTTTAGCTGGCTGCTCAAGCGTCACTGAGCGAGTTTTACTGCTCAAATCCACATTAACCACGTAGATAGAGATGGTTTTGTAGTTGTAGCCTTTGGTTGCAACTTCTTTGTAGACGTATTCGGTTAGTTCGTCGGTTTTCTGCAGAATAAACGCCAAATCGTGTGTGTCTTGTTTTAGGGTGCCGATTTTGCTTATGGATTCGGCTTCGCCTTGCTCTTGGACGGGTTCGTTGTCGATGGCGTTGGCGGCGTTGTGGAAGTATATGCCGAGGGCTTTGCCGAAGACTTCGATGAGGACTTGGCAGTCGTAGTTTGCTAGGTCGCGTATGGTTTTTATGCCCATCTTTTCCATTCGGGCGGTGGTTTTTTTGCCCACACCCAAGAGGCGGTCAACGGGCAGCGGTGCAAGAAACGCCTCGGCTTCGTCGGGTTTGATGATGGTTAAGCCGTCGGGTTTTTGGCTGTCGCAGGCAATTTTTGCCACAAGCTTGTTGGGTCCAACGCCGATGGTGAAAGTTATGCCGACTTGTGCTTTCACGTCAGCTTTGATTTTGAGGGCGTAATCCTTTGCCTTTTCAAAGCTACCCTCCACCTGCTCCGTGACATCCAAATAAGCTTCATCCACGCTGACCTGTTCGATGGCGGATGCGTGGGTTCGGAAGATATTCATGATTTTGGTGCTGATTTCGTCGTAGTACTCGTGGTCAACCTTGAAGAAAACCGCGTCGGTGCCTTCAAGTTTCTGTTTAGCCATAAAAAGTGGGAGCCCTGATTTGACGCCGTATTTGCGGGCGATGTAGTTACTTGTAGATACCGCTCCGCTGTCTTCAGTGCGCCCCGAATAAACACCGACCACGATGGGTTTGTCTTTAATAGCTGGGTTTCGGAGTTCCTCGCATTGGGCAAAGAAGTAATCGAAGTCAGCCAACATTATCACGCGAGTCTGCACTGTTTAACCTCCTTTGCTTTAGGCATAAGCCACGAACCGTCGCAGGAAGCCGTATTCAACTCGGCTAAGCCTTCACGGCAAACCCCAAACCCCAAACCGCAGTTCACCGCCGAATCCCGCACACCCTTGAGAAGCTTGAATCGGTACTCTTTAGGCAAGAGCACGCTTCCGCCGACACGTTCACCCTGCTGAAAATACAGTGGCTTAAGCGGCTCCATCACCTTCGGCAAGGCTTTGGCGAGGCGTGCCCAGTTGTCGGGTTTGGCTTTGTAGGTTGAGGCGGTTATGTGTTTGACGCCGATGCTGGCTAAGTCGGAGATGAGTTTTTGGGGTTGGTCGTTTAGGTTGGGAATGATGGGGTCTATGCGGACGGAGACGGGGATGCCTGCTTTGGCTAGGTCTTGGGCTGCTCTTATCCGCTGGCTTGGCGGCGGCGCGTATGGCTCAATGATTTTGGCGAGGTTATCGTCATCTGTAGTTATGGTTAGCGCCACCGTGGCGGGCACCTTGCAGAGCAGGTCGTCGTCTCGGGTGACGAGGTTGCTTTTGGTTATGATTTGGACTCGACAGTTGTACTCCGCTAAAACTTCGAGGCACCGCCGAGTTAAACCCTCGGAGGCTTCTATTTGGGGGTATGGATCGGATGAGTTGGAAAGCGATACGGTTTCTCCGTTGAGTTTTGCTGCTTCCCTCTTTAGCGTGGTAAGGAGCTCTTTTTTTGGGTGGATTTCGTGGAAGTTTGGGATGTAGCTGGATGCGTAGCAGTAGAGGCATTGGTGGTCGCAGCCTGTGTAGGGGTTAAAGGTCAACTTGGCTGGGCATGTGCAGAGGCTGGAACGCCATGGGTCAAAGGGGGAAATCAGCGGCAATCTGCGTCACTAAGCAGTATATTGGTGGGGTTTGGGTCAAAAAGGATTCGCTTTATCCCATCAAAAAGTTAGTCAAGAAACCTTGACTAAACTTTAGTCCAGAAACCTTGACAAAAACGCTTTTACATCAAAAAAAGGAAGCAGCATAATGGAGCGATATGTAATGGCAACAAACCACTATGTGATTAACCACAGACTAATGTTGCGAATCCAGAAAAAAGGAACCCTCTCATGTCTAATCTGCCACAAACCCATCCTAGAAGGGCAACGGGTTGCAGCCCGAAAAGCCACCGCGCTAAGACATGAAGAATGCTACCAAAAATCCTTCTTCTAAAACCCCAAAAACCATACGGAAACGCGTTGACTGCATCGAAAGTGTTTTAAACACTTTCAAGTCTTTTCCAATCTTGGGAAAGGACAGCCAGTGAGGAAAACGTCACTCTTCGAGTTCGAAGTGCCATCCTACCGCAAACGCGCAGTCGGACTCGACGCCAACACTAAACGCCCACGATAAAGCGGTTGACACTTGAGGCAAAGCAAACCTAAGTGCCTACTTGACTAGCAGATTTTCTCGAAGACAAACAGGAAGCAAAGCTTTCCCGCTTAACATAAACAAAGACCGAAATCAAAACCACAACAAAAACCAAAAGCGCAACCCAAATTGTCGAGTCTTGGGTTGGCGTGTCTTTGGGGGTTGCAGGTAGAGTGTTGCTTGCGAAGACTATGACTAAATCGCCTGGTAAGTCTGTGGCATATTGAGATTGTATTTCCAGTTTTAGAGTGTTGATTGGGCCTTCTTGGGTTAGGTTGTATTCTTTAGGTTCCCACTCTCTTGGAGAACTATTGGGCGGCGCGGTGTAAACATGCAATTCAGCGATGTCAGTTTCGAATTGGATCGTGAAAGAGGCTGTGGATGTGGGGTTTTCTGCAGACAGGTACTGGGCGATGTTGAGGTCGTAGAGGAACACGTAGCTCCCGTTTATGGTTTCCAGCGGGTGCTCGTAGTGAATTCGCATGGTGAACGCGTCTGAGATGTTTTCGAGCAGGCAGTAGATTTGCCCCCAGTCACCTATAGCGGTTTTATGCAGCATCGAAGGATACGCCTGGGTGTAATTGCTCCACGCTAAATCTTTGCCGTCTAAGGTGACGGCGATGTTTGTTGCGTTGGGCGGCATAGGATAGAGCATCGGCAACCCGTCGAGGTTTCGTTTGTCTGTGTAGATGGGGTATTCGCCGTCAATTTTAGCCCACAATACACCGTTAACTTCGGAGATGGTGTAGCTGATGTGTTCTTTGGGCATCGCAAACTTTGGAAACGCCTGCTGATTCACGGAGGCAGCGCAAACTCCAACGCCAACTACTATGAAAATGACAAACGCAAAAGCAATGAAGACAGCAGTCGGCTTCATGAATCAACAACAAAAGGTTCCCAGAGACGCTTTTAACATTTTGCACACAACAATCCAAGAGGCGTGGTGGTGTAAGCTTTTAATTAGGCTGGACGCTTAGTTTTGGTAAGAGTCTGTTTTATTCGAGGCTTTTTGGGAATAATTATGGGCACCTGCAAAGAGAAACCAGAGCACGCACTTGGAGAAGAATCAGAAAACAAACGAGTACTTGTCGGCTTCGCGGTTTGGCTGGGCATAACCATACTTGTATGCGGCGTACTCGACATATTCTTCGACGGCATCCCCATCAACTTCACCGTTCCCCTCCTCAATCTCCCCGCGTCAGCAAGTATGATTCTATACTACACAGCCATCTTAGCCGCCGCCATCTACATCGGCATCACAGGATTAAAAGAACTCGTGGTTGAGCGGCGTTTCAGCGTTGAATTTCTCATGGCAGTTGCTGGGCTGGGCGCTTTGGCGCTGGATTACCGCTTCGAAGCAGCCACCGTGCTCTTTCTGTACTGCATCGCCGAGTACTTTGAGGGCTACATTCAAAATCGTGCTCGGCGGACGGTGGAGAAGCTTTCAAGGGTGATTCCTGAAAACGCCCGCTTAATAATCGACGGAAAAGAAGTAAGCGTCAAGGTCTCCGAAGTACAAACAGGCAGCACCATAATGGTTAAACCGGGTGAGCGAATTCCGCTTGACGGCAACGTAGTGGATGGGTTTTCGCATGTGGATCAGGCGCTGGTGACTGGGGAATCGGTGCCTGTGCCTAAACGGGTCAACGACTGCGTCTTTGCAGGCACCCTCAACACAGGTGGCGTACTCAAAATCGCCGTAACCAAGAAAGCCAGCGAAACTCTCGTCTCCCGAATTGTAGAGTTGGTTGTGGAGTCGCAAAAGCGGAAAGCAGGCATCGAGCGATTGGTGGACCGTTTTGCGCGGTTCTATGTACCAGTTGTTATTGCTTTGGCGGTTTTCACAGCTGCGGGGCTACCGTTTTTGCTGGGAGGCGGCTTTGAAACGTGGTTTTATCGTTCCCTGATCCTGCTGGTAGTGTCCTGTCCAAGCGCGTTTATCATCTCGGTGCCCGCAACGATTTTCGTAGCGATAACGATTGCCGCTAAACATGGCGTCATAATCAAAGGCGGCGTCTTCATCGAAAAACTCGCCAAAGTCAAACGAGTCGTCTTCGACAAAACAGGAACATTGACGCTTGGGCGGCAAGCAGTTCATGAAGTCAGACGCGTGGACTTAACCAAAGCGGAGGATGAAGCAATCGCGTACGCAGCGGCGCTGGACCAGTTCTCCAATCACCCCATCGCCCAAGCCATCGTACGCAAAGCCGTGGAACGCAAGATTGATTTAAGCAAACTCAAAGTCACCGACGTAGTTGAAGTCCCCGGAAAAGGCATCGTTGGCTTAGTTAACGACAAACACGTCGCCATCGGAAACCTCGAATTCATGCGCGAACTCGGCTGCAACTGCACAGAAGCATTTGAAATTAGCGAAGGCGACGTCCACACAGCGGTTTGCGTTTCGGTGGCTAAGACGGGGTTGGCTGCGGTGTGTGTGGTTGACCAAATCCGAGAGGATGCGCTACGCGCTGTAAAAGAGCTTAAAGCGGCAGGCGTCAAAACTGCGATGCTCACTGGTGACCGAGCTGAAATCGCCAACGACACCGCACTTGGATTGGGCATCGAAGAGGTGCATTCTGAGCTTTTCCCCGAAGACAAACTGCGCTGCATAGAAGACATGAAGGGCAAAGACGGGTTGGTGGCGATGGTCGGTGACGGCGTGAACGATGCACCTGCGTTGGCGGCTAGTGATGTGGGGATTGCGATGGGTGCGCGGGGGGTGGATGTGGCTTTGGAGTCGGCTGATGTGGTGCTGGTCAAGGATGAACTTGCCCAAATCCCCTATCTGCTAAAGCTAAGCCAGAAAGCCATGGTTATAGCTAAACAAAACATCGCCGCTTCACTGGCGATAAAGTTTGTTTTGGGGGCTTTGGGGTTAGTGGGGTTGACGCCCCTGTGGTTTACGGTGGCGGCAGGCGACGACGGCGTAACCATGCTGCTGCTGCTCAATACGCTGCGACTGGAACGCATCAAATAGCTGCACTTGAGGGAATATACACCCAGCTTGCTAAATGGATAGTTGCTTGTCAAACAGAAACAAACATGTTTTTGGAGATTTGAAAATATGAAATGTTAATAAGGGCTGGGTCTGCAACTATGCTTTATGCCTAAAGCCTCAAAAACGCAGCCCAAAACCAAACCCAAACCAAAAGGCAAACCTGAACCCCAAACCCCAAGCTTCACCGCCAAAAAATCCTACTGGGTTATGCTGACGGCTATGTTTGTTGTGGTTTCCGCAGTTTTTGGGGTTACCCTGAGTTTGGGTTTAGAAAAGACGGCGGTGTTGGCGGCGACGTTTGCGGTGATTATTGGCGTTGTAGGCTTTATCCGCACCAGCCCCTCTGTTTTGTCGATTAGCAAGCGGATGACGGTTATCTTTGTAGGTGCCTCGTTCATCGGTTTCGGCATATGGGCGGTGACGGCTTTGGTGTTTATGCCCCAGATGGTTGCATTCGACATCTTCTTCGTGGTTTCAAGTTTGGCGGTTTGCTTAGCCTTTGGAGCCTTGATTGGAGATTTGCTTGGCAGAGTTCGCAGAGTACAACAGCGACTTTTCCCCCAGAACCTTTAAGAAGGAAAACCCTTTGCATGTTTTAAGCATCTAAGGACAGACCCCAATGAAAATTGGCATAATGACACGGAACCCTGAAGCTTGGAGCAGTAGCCAAGTCCGCGAAGCACTCACAAACCGCGGCATCGCCTATGAATGTTTTACTTTTCCTCGACTAGTTGCACGGCTGGCGTATCGACCTTACTTCAAAGTTAACGAAATAAGCATCCTAGACGATTTGGATGCGCTCATCATTCGCCCCATCGGACGCGGCAGCCTCGAAGAGCTAGTGTTCCGCATGGACATGCTCTACAAGCTTGAACGCAAAGGCTTCTACATGGTAAACCCACCCACAGCGATTGAGCATTGCGTCGACAAATACGACATCCTCGCACTTTTGGAAGATGTAGGCGTCCCCGTCCCCCGAACGTTGGCAACTGAAAGCGTTAATGAAGCCCTAAAAGCATTCCATGAACTCGGCGGCGACGTCGTCGTCAAACCCATCTTCGGCAGCCGCGGACAAGGAGCCACACGCGTCAACGACATAGACATAGCCGACACGATATTCAAAGCCATAACCTTCCATCACGGCGTCATATACATGCAGGAATTCGTTGACCATGGCTTTAGCGACATCCGTGCCTTCGTCTTAGGCGACCAAGTTATCGCTTCGATGCGGCGAATTGCGACGGGGTGGAAGACCAATTATAGCCGAGGCGCCAAACCTGCGCCGACGGAGATAAGCGACGAATTCAAAGAACTCGCAGTTAAAGCCGCTAAAGCGGTGGGTTGCAAAGTTGCAGGCGTAGACATTCTAGAAGGGCCAAAAGGACCCTGCATCGTGGACGTGAATAGTCAACCAGGCTGGAAAGGGCTACAGGTCGTATCAAAAGTCAACATTGCAGATGAAATCGTCAAGTTCGTGTTGTCTGAACTCAAAAAGTAGCGGCCATCATGGCTGTGTAGGGGTCGTCAGCTTGCTCTGGAAAAGCCGCCTCACTTTGCCCTTTAGCTATAATACGGTCTTTGTATTCGGTGAATTGCCCGATAAAGTAGCCCCTAAGCCCCAACCCTTCAAGAGTCTGTAACGCCGCTCTTTTTGCTTTGGGTTCTACCGCAGCCAAAATCGTCCCAGTCGAAGACATAGCCAACAATTGCGCGTCACTTAAATCAAAATGCCTCTGCAACACCAAAGCTTCAGGTTGTATGGCAATTTTGTTCCAGTCCACTTCGAAACCGAGTTTTGAAGCCCCCGCAAGCTCGTTTAGCGCCGCCACAAACCCTCCCTCCGTCGCATCATGCATGGCATGCACCCCCTCAACCTCTGCAAGTGACAAGGCTTCTTTTACGCAGCTCTGCATAGACACAAGTTCGCTGTATTCCGCGGGGTTTTTGGAGCTGAAAAGGTTTTGGGCCGCTTCTTTGTGGGCAAGCGCGAAGTTTGTGACTGTTTCCAGTCCAAGCGGCTTGGTGCACAGAATCAGATCACCTGCTTTTGCGTCGCCCGAGGTTATCAACCGCTCGGGTTTGACTGTGCCGTAGACGGTGCAGACTCCGACGAGATCGTTTAAGCTGTCGTACATACCTGTGTGGCCACGCACTATGGCTATATCAAGTTCGTCAGCGGCTTGGCAGGTCTGCTGCATGGCACGTTGGAAACGGACGGGGTCGGTGGGGCGGGGTCCAAGCAGGGTAACGGTGCAGAATTCGGGTTTGGCGCCTGAGAGTGCGACGTCGGAGGCGGCGTAGTTGATGAGTAACCAACCGAACCATTCCTCAGGCACACCCGTGCAGGGGTCTGCAGCAACGACGAGGTACTGGTCGCCTATGCGGTGAACTCCCGCGTCGTAGCCGATTAACGGCGGAACAACTACGCGGTCGTCGGGTTTTATGCACTGTAACAGTGCCTTTAGTTTTTCTCCAGACAGCTTCACGCCAAATGCGCTCCTCTACAGATATGCCTTTAACACTTTAGTTTTCTGCAACAGAAAGAGTATAAATCCGCTTACAGCCAACTCAGGCAAGAGGTAGCTACCGTTATAGACGGATGAGTAGATGATTGGGTCTATGCCGGGGGCGTAGATGGGTGCCCAATAGATTACACCCGAAGTGAAGTGCATCACAAACCGCAACCCGATACCAACTGCCGCGCCCACAACAGGCCACTTCTGAAAGAAACCCGCTAACCCCAACACGCCAAACGCCAAGGGGTAATCGAGCAGGACTTGGATGGGGTCGATTGCATAGGGCAATAGCATGAATTGTATGCCACCATAGATTGTACCCGTGACCGCTCCAACTATTGGGCCTCGTCTGAGTGAGAGCCACAAAATCGGCACCATCGACGCCAACGTGATTGAGCCGCCTTGAGGCATGACGTAGATGACTATGGTGCTCAACGCGGTTGCCAACGCGGTGAAGATGGCTATTTCAGCTAAAACACGTGGGTTTCTAAAGGACTGATAATATTTACTGTTTTGTTTTATAGAGTCTAGATGGTTGTTTGTTTTCACTTATGGTTTCCCTCCGCCAGTATTACCTGGTTCAGGTTCACAGGGTCGACGCCGCTTTAGGCATCCTCTCAGCCGGGTCTTTCCCAGCTCCCCAAGAACAAAAATCTAAACCTACACGCGAAATATTAGTTTTACCATTCCAACCCCGATTAATGCAGGGGTTACTTGGGCAGGGGCTTGACCAGCACCACCATCAAGTCCTGTGTAACCGTTGACACCTTAATTTCTAACCCCAAATCCGAATAAACCGCGCCTGCCACTGCGGGAAAAGACCGTGTCTGCTCCAAGTTCTTGGCCACATAGAACAGGCCTGACTCATCAGAAGGAGACATACGGTAGCTGAAAACATACGAGTCTCCATTGTGCTGATATGTCTGTGAGGTGCCAGAAACCAGACTCAAAGTGGTGTATCGAGAGTCTGAACCGTTTGAGCTTTGAAAGAAGGAGGATATGGCTGGTGCCTGCCAAACCAAAACCGCGACGCCTACCGCAATCAGAAAGCCGATTATTAGGAGTTCGTAGAGTAAGGTTTTCTTCTTAGAATTAAAGTTGAATGATAAAGTCCGCGGCATTGGTGTTCTATTTTGTTAAGGCGGCAAACCTAAAAAACCTGTTCTCCAACACAAGAGATCGATTGTTCTCAGAATTGGTAAGTTGATTTCGGTTTTTTTAGGTAAATTCTGCTTTTTCGTCCAGCCACACCAGCCACTTTGGCTTGTTGAAACCATTACGTTTGCCAACCCAATAACCCCAAACTGCACCAATAGTAAAGAACCGTAAGAGAGCCTATAGAGAATATATCGGGCAACCCTAAAAACCGCTCCAACCATAACTCAACTGGAGACAGCAAACAATGTGTAACTTGGCATTGGTAGTGAACCGCGGCGACACGTTTCCCAAGCTGGACGTGAAGCCGAAGAAAGAAAACAGTTCCTGCTCGTTGGAACTGATAGTGGAGCAGTTAAGTGAGGTGCCCGCAGCATGTACAAAACGATAGTTATAGACTGCCAAAACATAGTCGCTGAAGTTTCCTGCAGCGATTGCTTGGTTTTCAAAAAATGTGAATTGACAAAACAAAAACCAGAACCCCCCAAATAAGCCACAAAGCAGCCTTTATCTGTCGATGCAGTCAGCCGCGACGCTAAATTATAAAGCCAACTTCAGCATTGACCATACCAACAAGGAGATCAGTCATGAAGCAGTTTCTCTTAACTCCCCAAGCGGGCAAACGCCTCATCGCCAAAACCATAGCCACCCACCCAGTCGTCAGAAAAGCCATCCGAAACGGCACCGTCGTCATCGTGGCGGGAACCACCAACGGCTACGTAGCTGAAGAAATCCTTAGAACCCACAACATAGAAGGCGACTTTTCCCGCAGGCACTTCTTTCGTGGTGTCACGTTACCGCCGAACATGCCTGTCACCAAAGAGGGCAGACTCTTAGATGAAAGTCGATTCCCCGGCGACGTAGTCATTGTCAGGGGCGTCTGGCAGAAGGGCAAAACCATCGCTGATGTTGTTGACGACCTAAAAGAAGGTGACGTTATCCTAAAAGGCGCCAACGCGCTGGATTTAGAGCGCAAGCAGGCGGCGGTGTTGATTGGTCACCCCAAAGCAGGCACAATCGGCTTAGCTTTACCTGCAATCGTGGGACGCAGAGTCAGGCTTATAGTTCCAGTCGGGTTAGAGAAGCGGATTTGCGGCGATTTGGATGAGTTATCCGCCAAACTCAACAGACCAGGTGCAGACGGATACCGAATGCTGCCGTTGCCGGGAGAGGTTTTCACTGAAATCGAAGCCTTAGAAGCCTTGACCGCTGCAAACGTTGAGTTGATTGCAGCTGGAGGTGTATGCGGCGCAGAAGGTTCAGTTTGGCTGGCTGTGAGTGGGGAGCCTGAACAGGAAGAGTTTGCGGCCCAAGTCATCGCTTCGGTATCGGCTGAACCGCCATTCACCACCGAGTTTCTCTAACTCTTTTCTTCTCCATGAATCATGCCGTGTCCGCTTTCCATTTTGCCTTTGCCGCTTTGTCCACGCCACTGAGATGCCATATCTACCATGTGAGACATGTTTTCTTTAATCAAATCCATCGCGGCAGGGTTGATTTCGAGTTCCATGGTGAGTTTGACTTTGCCGTTTTTCTCGGCTGTCTCCATTGATTCACCTCCTAAAGAACGCAGAATTTAGCTACCTATGTGGTGGCAGGTGCTGGTTTAAACGTGAGTGACTGTTCAGATGCAACAACAAGAAGAAGCGACGCCAAGTTTGCTGCTCTGCGGTGACTATAACCCCTTATTTAGTGGCGCATACGAATCCGTATCCGCAAATGCGGGAATCACGCGACGTCTCAAAGCGGACCTCCCCTCCCTTATATAAAGGCGGATTGGTTTGTGGTCCTAAAGTGTAGGCGGTTTTATTGGTTCCAGTGTTTGGCTAACGCGTCAAGTGCGCTGTCGAAGAGGTAATCGTCTGGCACCACATCGACTTTCACTTTGAGTTCTCTGAGAGCTTGGGCTGTGGTGGGTCCGATGGCGACGACTGTAACTTTCTCGGCGAGGATTCTGCGCAGTTCCTCCATAGGGACTTTTTCTGTTAGCATCTTGAAGATGTTTTTGGCGCTTAACCCGCTGCCGAACAGAATTGCGTTTATGCGTCCGCTGGTCAAGTCGTCGTAGAATTTGGTTTTTAGTGCTTCATCCACAGGTAAGCCTGACTCGTACACGTAGATTTCCTCCACATCCGCGCCCATTTGCCTCAGTTGGTTGGTAAGTGTTGGGGTTGCGTTGCTGGTTCGGGGGATGCGGATTTTTTTGCCCACGACGTTTCGGTCTTGGAACGCTTCGAGTAAGCCTTCGCTGCTGTACTTCTGCGGAACCAAATCTACCCGCACGCCTGCGTCATTTAGGGCTTCAGCGGTTTTTGGTCCAACACCGATGACAAAGGACTTCGCTAAGCCCTCGCAAAGTTTGCGGTTTTGTCCAACCTCTTGGGCTGATTCGAAGAGGTATTTGACGCCGTTGGTGCTCATCAAAATCACGTAGTCCACTGTGCCCGCTTGAAGTTCTGCGATGAATTTCTTCATGGGTTCGGGGTTGCTGAGCGGTTTGATTTCTATGGCGGGAATGTAGTAGGGTACACCGCCTTTTGCCCGAATCAGCGCGCCTGCTTCTTCTGCTTGTCCAGATGGGCGGGTGATGGCTACGACGCGGCCTTTTAGAGGGGTTGTTTGAACCATGCGAGTTTCCTGCCTAAGGTTGCGACTTCTCCGATGAGGATGACTGAGGGCGGCTTGATTTGCTGCTTTTGGGCTTCTGCGACGATTGTGCCTAATGTGGCTATGAGTGTGCGTTGCTGGGGGAGAGTGCCTGATTCAATCATGGCGACGGGTTTCTGTGGGTTAATGCCGCCTGCCAGCAGTTTGCTGACGATGCCCTCTAAGGATTCGACGCCCATCAAGATGACCATGGTGTCGACGGCGTTGGCGATTTTTACCCAGTCTACGGGTTTTTCTGCGTCGCCCGCTCGGTGCCCCGTGATAATGGCGACTGAAGCTGCATAGTCACGGTGAGTTAATGGTATGCCTGCATACATTGGAGCCGCAACGGAGGAACTAACACCTGGCACGATTTCGAATTCGATACCTTCCGCCACTAGCGCTTCGGCTTCTTCGCCTCCTCTGCCGAAGATGAAGGGGTCGCCGCCTTTGAGCCGCACCACTTTGCCGCCTTCTTTGGCTTTCTCGATTATGATGTTTGTGATTTGGTCTTGTGGTACCTCATGGAGACCTGTGCGTTTGCCTACAAAAATCCGCTCAGCT
>Ga0101944_10001686_pt1 | contig 42939 bp, 31 predicted proteins | sample DewCreD2012metaG_FD_75245 | JGI IMG/M metagenome (GOLD analysis project Ga0101944, IMG submission 75245) | Hot spring sediment bacterial and archeal communities from British Columbia, Canada, to study Microbial Dark Matter (Phase II) - Dewar... ... | reverse complement strand
GGCGCGTCGAGGAACTGGCGGTAGTAGTCGGTGAAGAAGCTCTGCGCCACTTGCTGCTGGACCCCGAGGGGGACGGGCTCCTCGTGCCGCCTTGGCCGCGGCTCCTCGTCCCCGGCATCGCCACCCCGTGCGCGGCGCTCCGCCATCTCCTGGGCGAGGTCCACCACCGTCTCACGGCAGAAGCTGACGAGTCCCCCAAAGTAGCGCTCGGCCATGTCCTTGGCAAAGGCGAACTTCTGAAGGCTGAAGGTCGTGATCACCAGGCCGTCCGGGAGCAGCTTGACCTTGCCGAGTGAGCCGACTATGTCCGAGCCCCCGTCGCTGCTTAGGAGCCCCGGCATGTCCTTCTCGATCTCCTTGCTCTCACCGCGCCGCAGCCACGAGTAGTAGAGGGTGCCCGGGGGATCGCCCTCCTCGACCGCGTCGAGCTCGTCGTCGAGCTCGAAGTCCGGCTTACTCGATAGCACTGCCTCCACCTCGGCCCGCGGTCTCCGGAGCGCGTAATAGGCGGTGCACTCGTGGAGGTCAACGGACCTGAGGATCTCCTGGAATCTCTGCTCGCTCATCTCGGCCACCAGCGCGCAGCATTCTGAGAAGTGCTCCTTGAGATACTCCTTCGGGTCCGCCGCCTGGGGATCCTGGGCTTCCGCCTGGGCGAGCAGCCGGATCGCCTCGATGACCCTCCCCGAGAGGTCGCGTGGGAGCGTCACCCCCTCCGGGCCGAGGCGGCTGAAGTGCGGATAGTGGCAGAGCCACACGAGGAGGCGGTCGAAGCGGACGGCTCGCGCGGCCGTGTTGCGGTCGAAGATGATGAAGGGCTTCGGCTCCGGCGCGAACAGGTCGGTGCACTCGACGCCCTGCGCGTCCAACACCCTCTGGATTTCGATGATGGTGGGGAACGACTGGCGGCGGTAGCGCGTCATGACCCGCTCGTCGTTGTTGAGGCCCCGCCAGCCCTCGGCCTCCCAGCGCTCGGCGAGGGTCTTGCCCTCATTGTCGGGCCGCAGGAAGAGAGCACGATGCAGGGCGGCAGCGAACGCGGAGAGGAAGACTTCCTCGTCCTCGGGGTCGCCGATGAGTTCCTCCCTCGCAAGGGCCTCCAGAGCATCAGAGCCAATGCGCTCGACGACGTAGCGCGTCGCCTTGGCACTCCAGGTCGCGTCCACCCTGAGCCACAGGTCGTAGGCCACGGTCCCAAAGGGGAAGTTGGGACAGTGAGCAGGGCAGCTCAACTCGCTGCCGCGCCTCGAGCCACAGCAGGCGGGGCAGATGACCCCGCCGAGGGCCGGGCAGTCCCGCCTGCCTCGCGCGCCGCAGGCACAACGGGGGATGGGCATTTTCATTGCTTCCTCCTCCGCCGCGAGCGGAACTGGGGCAGCCAGGCGGCGCTGGCCTCGAAGAGCTCGTCGCACATCGCGTGCACCTCGTCGAGCGAGCACACGGCGCCCGTGAGCGGGTCGAGGGCGCAGGCCTGGTAGACCGCGTCGCGGTCCCCCGTCAGGGCGGCGCGCACGGCCAGCTCCTGCGAGCTGACGTTGGCGCGGTTTATCGCCGCCAGTTGCGGCGGCAGCTCGCCCACCCGGGCGGGGTTCACCCCGTGGCGGTCGGCGTAGCAGGGCACCTCCACGCAGCAGCCCTCGGGCAGGTTCGTGATCAGCCCATGGTTCTCGACGTTGCCGTTGAAGCAGAAGGGCCGCCCCGTCACCACGGCGTCAATGATGTAGGAGCCGTACTCGTTGCTGCGGGCGAGGTTGATGGGGTCTTTGCCCGAGGCCATGCGCTCGAGGCCCTTGCGGAAGTCCTTGCGGTTCGTGCCGTAGAGCTCGAGGATGAAAGCCGTGCCGCCATTCCAGCCGCCGCCCGGGCAGTACTTCTTGATCAGCTCGGGGCGCTTGCGAATCCAGGGCACGTATTCGGAGTTGTGGCCGCTGGACTCGGTGACGAAGTATCCGAAGTGGCGGAAGAGCTCGAAGCGGGTCGTCTCCTTTGCGACGAGCTCGGGGTCGTCGAGCTTCCGCCGCAGGCGCGGATACAGGTCGCGGCCCTTGCGGGTGAGCTCGAGAAACCAGGCCTGGTGGTTGATGCCGGCGACCCAGTAGTCCACCTCGGCGGGCGGGAGGCCCAGCCAGCGGGCGATCTGGTGGGCCGTGCCCTGCACGCTGTGGCACAGGCCAACCGTCCTCACCTGCGGCACCGCGGCCTTCACGCCCCACATCAGCATGGACATCGGGTTGGTGTAGTTCAGCAGGAGCGCGTCGGGGCACAGCTCGGCCATGTCGCGCGCGATGCTGACCATGACGGGAATGGTCCGGAGCGCGCGGAAGATGCCGCCCACGCCCATCGAGTCGCCAATGCACTGGTCCACCCCGTAGCGGAGCGGGATGAGGATGTCGTGCTTGAAGACCTCGATGCCGGCCACCAGGATCATCGTGATCACGAAGTCGGCGTCCGCCAGCGCCTTGCGGCGGTCGGTCGTCACGAAGTGCCGAGCCGGCACCTTCATCTCCTCGATGATCCGCCTCGCTATCCGGTCCATGTAGCCCAGCCGCTCGCGGTCAACGTCCATCAGTGCGAACTCCGTGTCGCGGAGCGCAGGGCAGTTGAGCAGGTCAATCATCAGCCTGCGCGAAAAGCCCAGGCTCCCAGCCCCGATGAACGCGATCTTCGCCATGTAGCCTTCTCCAAGGGGGAACGGTTGCCAATTCAAAACACAATCCATACCACAGCGCAGGGCCGGTGTCAACCGAGGCTCCAATAGCCCCCCGCAGCAGTTGACTTTTTCTGGCGCTATGGTACAAGGGACTGACCAGGCGTCGAAGTCTCTTGGGCCAGACAATCGCGAGGAAAGCCATGAGCGAGCAATTGCAGTGCGTGAAGCCGACCAGCATCATCACAGGCGCCGACTTCTCGACCGGGGCCGTCAAATGCCTCGCCTTCGACCTCGAGGGCCGCGTGCTCGCCGAAGTCCGCCTCCCCACCGACCTGTGGCATGAAGGCGACGAGGAAGGCATCTCCGAGCTCAACCTCATGCAGCTCGAGGGCCAGGCACGCGCGAGCGTCCGAGCCATCGCCTCGCGCCTCCGCGACCTCGGTCGCCTCCGCGACTGGGCCGCAGGCGGCATCTCCGCCACCCATCACACCGCCGGCCGCATTGACCGCGACGCCGTCCAGGTGCGCCGCGCCATCTGTTGGAACGACCATAGCCTCGCCCGCTACAACGCCCTCGGCCTCGAACGCCTCGGCGGACAGGAGCGCGTCCGCGCCCTCATCGGCGGGCCGTGGGCCATACGCTACTCCCTCTCCCACCTCGTCAAGGACGAGGAGCGCCTGCCCGAGGCCGACTGGCGCCGCACCTGGCGCATCCTCCCCCACGGCCCACTCGCCGCCGGCTACCTCACCGCCAACTTTGGCGTCACCAGCGTCTCCGCCGCCGCCTCGACCGGCATCATGGACCTCCGCCGCCGCAGATGGTGCCGCGCCATGCTCGACGCCCTCCGCTCCCCCCACTACCGCGCGCTCGCCTGGCGCCAGCTCCCACGCATCATCCACCACTACACGCCCGTCGGCCCGCTCGCCGAGCACGTCGCAATCGAGGCGGGCATTGACAAGCGCCGCCGCCCCCTCATCTTCCCCACCAGCGACGACCAGCAGGCCGGCCTCGTCGGCGGCGGCGCCGTGGACAGCGGCCAGATGGCCGTCATCCTCGGAAACTCCGCCGTCGTCAACTCCTCATCCCGCGAGCTCCCCGCACGCGGCAACCTCGACGTCATGGCCCTCAACTGGGGGCCTTACCTCTACATGCGCTGCTACAACAACGGCGCGCAATTCCTCGACCAGGTCGTCGGCCCGAAGCCCGACTGGCGGGCGCTCGAGGCCGCAGCGCGCGCCTGCCCCCCCGGCTGCGGCGCCACCGCCGTCATCCCCTTCGCCGTGCCCGAGCCCTCCATCGGCATTGACGCGGCCAAGGCCGGCCTCCGCTGGTTTGGCGCCGACGGCGCCTCCGCGGGAGCCAAGTTCCGCGCCTCCCTCGAAGCCATCGCCTACCTCATCCGCCGGGGGGTCGAGGAACACGAGTTCGCCGGCCAGAAGATAACCCGCATCACCGTCAGCGGCGGCATCGCCCGCAGCGACCTCATGTGCGAAATCCTCGCCACAGTCCTCGGGCGCCGCCTCGAACGCCTGGAGTCCGACGAAGGCCCCGCCCTCGGCGCAGCCGTAACCGCACTCGCCGCCCTGGAGAGCCATCTCCGCAAGCAGCGGGGAGTCAAGGGGCGCTACACCGTCGGCGACGCCGTCGCCCAGCTCATCCGCTTCAAGGCCCCCGTGGACCCCAATCCCGCCTGGCTCGACGCCTACCGCGCCGGCTGGCGCACCTTCACCGAGCGCCTCGCCCAGCTCTTAGACCCGCCGATAGCGACCGCCAAGACGCCAAGGGAGTGGGGCGTTCATACCTGCACGCGGAACTGCGCGGAACGCCGCGGGGAGACCAATGATAGCACAGAAGGGCACGGATGATGAGAACAGGCTTGTGACAGACGGGTAGAGAGGCGAGCAGAGAAGGCTAGGGCATGGCCTTCAGCAGCGCACTATTCTTGACACCACGGCGTCGATCTCTTTGAGCTCCTCTGTGAGCATGTCCCGCACTATACTCCGCAGGGTTCCGATAGGAGCGTCTTGGGGCACTCGATTGCTCTCTAGTGCATGCCTGACCACTTCAGCACAATGCCGCCCCAGGTCGGCCAACAATGCGTGTTCTGAGTTGCTGGCCACGTACTCCGGGATGGGCAACTCCAGCACCTTCTTGTGGATGTCTCTGGGACCCCACAACCCACGGCTCTGCATGGGTTTCAGCGCGTCGTTCACAAGGGGCGAATTCAGCACGGCACAGAGGTAGTGCTCCTCACCGCTTTGGGGCGTCGGGTAGAAGTATGTCTTGCTCTCCGCTATGAACCCAGCGGCACGGAGCGACTGCCCCTGCACATCGAACAAGAACGTTCCCCTCTCCACCATGCACGATGTTAGATCAGTTCCAGACGTGTTGTACATGACCATTGAACGAGATTCCGGGTTCTGGGTTGAGAGCTTGTGGCGGTAGTCCAGCCACCCCACGGCGCTCGCATCCTTTGCTTTCCTGCCACGGCGGGCACGCCACTCCTGTTCACACCTCTCGATCCATTTGGAGAGATGAACGAAGCCCTTCATTCGAGCTGACTCGGCATCCAGGACTGCATAGCAATCACGTAAAGGAAGGATCGGCAGCACCACGAGGCGATGGGGCAGATGCCCGAAAGGGATCATGTCAGTCGAAAGGAGGGTTGCATAGAGGAACTGAGCCTCGACGACGCCTTCGAGCCGCAGATCTCGGTATGGTGGTTTTGCCTCGTCAATGGCACGAGGGTCCGTCGCCACCGGTGGGGTGTTGGGATCGAATCCGAGCGGGGACGGGCTGATCCTGACGAACCACGCTGAGCGCGGAAAGATGGTTGCTCCTTGCCTGAACCGCTCCTTGTAAGGGCTCGGTGCCGAGGTGGAGGATTTCCGCTCTCCGCTCCAGTAAGATCGCTTCCCGATCGAGTTGAGGAAGAAGGTAGTTGCCTGAGCGGTGAGAGCCTTGCTCGCCTGATGAAGGGGAGCATTCCTGCCGGTTAGCTCGCCTCGCAGAATCTGGCCTGGGACCACGGGTTCCCGCGCGGCCCCAGCCTGGGTCCGCTCGGCCACCGCGACGCAAGCGGACATGTTGAACAGGGGCGTGACCCCTTCGCAGTCCCACAACGTCCTGATGGTAAGGGTCTCATCTTTGTGCTCGGCGAACCTGAAAGTTCCCCGCCTGATGGCGTCGTGGTGGTCCGCTGCGAATAGGCTCTTTGGCAAGACAAAGGCGATCTTGCCCCCGGGCCTCAGGTAAAGGTCCGCTGCACGAACGAGGAACAGCGTGCCGACCTCCAGGTGAGTGATCAGCTCCCCGCGCCCCTTCAGCAATCCATACTGCTCCGTGACCTGACGCTTGACAAACTTCTGGTAGTCGGGGTCCAGGTACCGATAAGAGATCCAGGGTGGGTTGCCGATAACTACGTCGAACTTGTCAAGGAAGAAGATGGGCTTGTAAGAGTTCTTGAGCACGAAGGCCCAGATTGTGTCGCGGTCCCTGTCAATGACCTTCTTGAGGTTCGCAGCCACGGAAAAGAGGGCTGCAACGAGCTCTTCGTTGTCGGCGTGCGGGTATTGCTGTGCAGCCAGGAAAGCCCGGAAGCCCGCTAGATCAACCCGGCGGCCCTTGCCTTTGTTTGCTTGCGCGAAGTCCTTCGCAATCTCTATCGCGTCGTCGTAGACCTCTAGGCTGCCGAGCAGCGCGTCGGACACGTAAACGGTTTCCCCCTCGATGAGTATCTCATAGCTACCTCCCATTGAATAGCGCTCTGCCAGTTTGATGGTGTCGGCGAGGTATATGGGCAGGGAGAACTTGCCTTTGCGCTTCTTGATCAGATCCCCTAGTGCCAGGATGTAGTTGGTCTTGGCGATCGTGACGGCCAAGGGGTGAACATCGGCGCCGCAGACGCAATCGCGGATGTGCTTCAACGTTATCTGGGAACGGCCGAGCCTCTCCAGCTTCTCGCGGATTGTGAAGTACAGAAAGGTGCCGGAGCCACAAGCGGGGTCAAGGACTGACGCCTCAGGGTTGCCTTCCAGCATAGTCCTCACCATTCGGTGAGCGAGCCAGTCCGGCGTGTAAAACTCACCGAGGTCGTGCCGGGTCTCCGGGTCAACAAGCTCCTGGTAAAGAGCCTTGAGCACATCTTCCGACAGCCCACGCAAGTTGTAGCTCTTGAGGAGGCTGAAAAGCCATTTGACTGCATTAAGGCCGGCCTCCGTGACAGGCTCGCGCGCTACCCAGGAAAAGAAGTCCTCTTCGATGAAGTTCTCAATTCCTTGCGCCTTGAACAGTCGGCCCTCCAAGAGGTCAACGACTTGGTCTTTGCTTGGCAGGTTGGGTGCCTCGGTAAGGCGCCACCAGCACATGAGCTTGGCCAATGTCGCCAGGTAGGTGTGACGAACGAATAAGTCGTCAGCGGCGACTCTCTCGCCGTAGACGATCCGCAGGTACTTATCCCACGTGTCATACAAGACTGAAAAGGATGGCTGAGCCTTTACGTCGCGCCATGCCTCGGTGAGGATGTGGCTGACCGTGAGAAACGCATGGCTGCTGAGCCCGAAGTCACTGACAACGCGGTCGGTCGTTGGATCAAGGGGCTCCCCACGCAGGAAGTAACGATCCAACCAGAAGTAGACCTCCGCAGGCTTGAGGCCGGTCCAGTCGGTCTCGTCGTGCACGTTAAGGACAACGGCCTCAGGAGGCACCTCCCCCAGGTCCTCGTCCTTGAGTGTCGGGGTGTAGCAGACGAAGCGAACGCCGTCAGACGCAATGCACAGGTACCTGGCTCTGAGTCGCGGCCGCTCCTGCGACCACAGGATCGAGACATAGCGGCGCAACTGCTCTTCGGCCTCCCTCTTCTTGCCGGGGATACTTGCCTCAAACTCAATGATCACGTTGCCGAACAGGCAATCTGCTTCGCCCGTGACGATGCGGTCCTTCTGGCGAACGGTCACGGTCTTCTCGATGCCCGAAGCGTAGGTTTCTATAAGCCCCGGCTCCGGGACCCCAAGGATTTCCTGCACAAACATTGCGAAACGGTGGGATCGCGCACTCTCCTTGTGGAGATGCTGCATCTCTCTGAGATATGCCGACAGCGCGTTGGCCCACGCTACCTCCCTAAGCTCAGGCGTTCGCGTTGGTTTCTCAGCCAGTTTGCTTATCTTGGCCATGGGCCTCTCCTCGCTTCCTCAGAGAAGCGCCTGGCGATCTCGAGGGCCGCAGCCAACCGGATTATCTTCACGTCAGAAAGGCCCCTTATCTCCAGGAAGCGTTCGAGCGGTTGATTGCTCATGCCCTCCAGCGACCCGAAGCGCTCCAGTATCTCGTGGGCGATGTCCAGAGCTGACTTGCCCTTGATTCCGGTGGAGATCAGTATGGCCAGCAGTTCGGCCTCGGTGAGCGCTGCGGCGCCTTGATCCCTCAGCTTCCCACCGGGATGGCCAGGCACCGGAGCCAAGATGCGTGCCCCCCTAAAGGGCGCCGGGTCGAGTGGATGCAGGGCCCTCTAAGCCTGTTGGTAGCACAGCCACAGCTTCACCGGGAAAGAGGCTGGGCTCGACTGGCAGCCTCATCATAGGTGCCACATGTCCGAAAGTCAAGCCGCAAGCGCGCACCGGCATGGTCAAGTCGCAGATGCCTGTCCTGTAGTGGAGCCGGGGGGTGCCTTTAGCTGATGACCATCGGGCGCAACTGGCAGGCGATTGGCGCTCCGGTGGGGTGCACACCACGCGCTTGCTCCGCGGCCCCCTGTCTACGTGGTTCGCCCAGCCGAATCCCATACATGTCACTCGTGGTGGCCCCATCGGTTTGGGGTTTCGCGTGATTGGGGGTTGGACTTGTCTCCGGCCTGCCTGTGGTTCCTCTGCTGCCTGTGCTCCTCTGCGTGAGCCCTTCGGTATTCGGCGTCTGGGTTTCGCGTTTCGTGTCCTTTCGTGTGTTTCGTGGGCAGGGTTTCGCGGCGGGCGGGGGCATGCGGAAAAGGGACTATCCCGACTAAATCGGTCGTGGTCAGGGAGTTGAAGGGCGCGAGGCCCGGCAGGTCGCCAGGAGCCTAGGGGGAAGGGTTTGGCAATGTGTGAGGGGTCTGGCCCGATGGGGGATGTGAACTGAGCGTGTGGCGCGGGGTGGGGGGGGGGGACGGCGCGCCATAAGCGTTTGATGCGCCACGCCTTAGGGCGAATCAGCGGGGTCCACAGAGGAGCAAGCTCAGGGGCGGGGAGATTGGGCGCCGGTGGTCTGGGGGCGGGGGAGTTGGCAATGTGTGAGGGGGCTCAAGGGGGCAGTCGTGCGCCGTAAGAGCTGTGGGTGCAAGTGGTTAGGACGAGCCGCCGTGTGCTACAGATTGCCAAATGCCCACGCGGGGAGATTGGCAATGTGTAATCTGTCGGGCGGCATCAGCCGGGGGCGGGGGCGGGGGCGGGGCCATACTTGGCCATGATGCTCTGGAGGATGGGCTTGTTGTAGAGCCACCAGACGCAGGCTGGGATGGTGCGGACTTCGCCCGTGGCGGTGTCTTCGCAGGCGAAGCCTGCGGCGCACATTTCCATGCGCTCGGACTCGATGGAGTGGATTTCCTCGAAGGGGAGGATGATCGAGGTGAGGCGTTCGCCGATCCGGGTGTGGCGGGCGAGTTGGTCGTAGAGGGTCTTGCCGAGGAGCAGGCCGCCGAGGAGTCGGGGGATGGTGAGCCAGGGGCTGCCCTTGAGGAGGCGGCGGAAGCGGACGTTTCGGCGGATGAAGGGTAGGAAGGCGCGGAGGACGATGAGTTTGCCGCGGAGGCGTGAGAGGCCGCGGGTGGCGTCGAGGCGGGCGAGGCGTGGTTCGAGGGTCTTGGCGATGGCGACGGCCTCGGCGGCAAGCTGGTCGAGGGGGCGCTTGAGGTAGTGGCTCACGGGGCGGTAGCGGGCGCCGTCGGGGATGAAGATGGTGGCGGCCTCGCAGTTGGGGTGGACCTTGTTGAAGGTGCGTGCGCCGCCTGAGCGGAAGAAGGAGAGTGCGCGGTCGAAGTGGAATTGAAGGCCGAGGGAGACGAATTCGACCTTTTCGTCTGGGAAGGCGGCGGCGACGATTTGCTGAACGTCCTCGATGGTTGTCGAAATGTCGGCCTCGAAGCGGCCTGGCTCCCAGGTTTCGGTGAGTGGGAGGAAGTTGAGGGCTTTGATGTGGCTGCGGTGCTCGTAGCAGAGGGCGAAGAGGTCGGCGATGTAGGCGTCGTTGATGTGGCGGGCGACGGTGCACATAATGGCGTCCTGGCGCTGCTGGCTGAAGCGCTGGAGGTTTTCGAGGGCTTTGAGCTTTGGCTCGTAGCAGGCGGTGGTCTTGCGCATGCGCTGGTAGATGGAGGGGTGGCGGCCGTCGAAGCCGAGGAAGACTGGGAGCTTTTTTTCGCAGACGCGGCGGCAGTAGTCGGGGTCGGCGAGCTTGAGGCCGTTGGTGACGAGGTGGCAGCGGAGGCCGAGGTTGTGGGCGAGGTCTACGATCTCGAAGAGGTCGTCGCGCAGGGTCGGCTCGCCGCCGAAGAGGTGGATGACTGGCTTGGGGTCGAGGCGTGCGAGGCCACGGAGGACGTTTTCGAAGTAGGCGAAGGGGGGATGGTAGTCGAAGCCCATCCAGGGGGCGTTGGCCACGCAGATGGGGCAGTTCATGTTGCAGCGGTTGGTGAGGTCGAGGAAGACGAGTTTGAGGGAGCGTGGGTGGCGGCAGCCGTCGCATTGGAGGTGGCAGATGTGGGCGGTCGCTGTTGGGGCATCATATTGCCAGATTTGGCGTTTGCGTTGCCAGGTGGCGGGGTCGTTGCTGACCAGGCCCTCGGTGGTGCCGCAGGTGGGGCATTGCTTGGTAAGGTAGACCCTGCCGTCGCGGATGGAGTGGGTGGCTGGGACGCGCTGGTGGCACTTGTCGCAGACGCCGTAGTTGACGCTCATGGGGATTGTCTCGTTCCTGGGCGGCCCTGCTCCCGGCCACGGGAAAGAGTATACCGGGAGTGGTGATCTGAGGCAAGCGCGGCTTGCGCGGCGCGCCTCAAAGGGTATAATGGGGGTTCTTTCTCGGCATCGCTGTGCTCAACTGTTCATTGGAGACCGGGATGGCGGACCATAGGACGGCGGACATTCGGAACCTGGCAATCGCGGGCCATGGGGCGGCGGGCAAGACGACGCTCGCCGAGGCCATCTTGATGGAGGCCGGGGTCATTTCGCGCATGGGCAAGCCGCGCGAGGGGACCTCGGTGGTGGACTACGACGACGAGGAAAAGGAGCGGCGCTTCACGATTCTGGCCTCGCTGCTGCACGTGAAGCACAAGGGCAAGGACCTCCAGATCATTGACACGCCTGGGTACGACGACTTCTTTGGCGAGGTCGTGAGCGCAGCGGCGGCGGTGGAGACGCTGCTCGTGGCGGTGTCTGCGGACGGCGGGATTCAGGTGAACACTCGGCGTGCGTGGAAGCTGGCGACGCAGCGCGGGCTGGCGCGCGCCATCGTCATCACCAAGCTCGATGCCGAGAATGCGAAGTACGACGAGGTGCTGGAGGCCATCCAGTCGCACTTTGGCAAGGGGTGTGTGCCGGTCACGCTGCCTGTGGGGTTGGGGGCGAAGTTCAGCGGCGTGGCGAGCGTGCTGGGTGCGGCGACTGATGCGCCGGCAGAGGTGGCAGAGCGGGTGGCGGCGGCCGCGGATGCGCTCAAAGAGGCCATCGTCGAGTCGGACGACTCGCTGATGGAGCGTTATCTGGCGGAGGAGGAGATTGCGGCTGCGGAGCTGATGGCGGCGGCGGGCCGGGCGATGGCGAAGGGGACACTGGTGCCCGTCTTCTGCGTGGCGGCTGAGAAGCGGCTGGGCATCGTCGAGCTTCTCGATGGGGTAGCTGCGCTGTTCCCGTCGCCGGCGGAGGGCCTCCAGCGGCGGGGCACGAGGCCGGGCAGCGGGGAGGCGGTGGAGCGGCCTGCGTCGGAAGCCGCGCCGTTCAGCGCGCAGGTTTTCAAGGCGATGTACGACCCCTACGTGGGCAAGCTGGCCTATCTGCGCATCTTTTCGGGCACGCTGCGGCCCGAGGACGGGCTCTATAACGCGCGGGCGGGCGAGCGCAGCAAGCTGGGCCACATCTATCGCGTGCAATGCAAGGAGCAGGAGGAGGTGGACTCGGCAGTGGCCGGGGACATCATCGCGGTGGCGAAGGTCGAGAGCCTGGAGGTCTCGGACACGCTGTGCGACGAGCGGGACCCCGTGGCTTATCCCCCGATCGTCTTCCCCGTGCCGATGGTGTCGCGTGCGGCGGAGCCTAAGACTCGCGCCGACGAGCAGCGGATGAGCACCGCCCTCGCGCGGATAGCGAGCCAGGACAAGACGTTTCTCGCCGGGCGCGACCCTCAGACGGGTGAGCTGGTGATCAGCGGGATGAGCGACCTGCACCTCGACGTGGTGACGAGCAAGCTGCGGCGAAAGCCCTTCGAGGTCGAGATGAACCTCAAGGAGCCGCGGATTCCCTACAAGGAGACCATCGCCGGCAAGTCGTCCGCGGCCTATCGCCACAAGAAGCAGACGGGCGGGCGCGGCCAGTTCGCAGAGGTCCACCTACGCGTCGAGCCGATGGAGCGCGGCAGCGAGTTCGAGTTCGTGGACGAAATCTACGGCGGCGCCATCCCGCGCCAGTTCATCCCTGCGGTCGAGAAGGGCGTGCGGGAGACGATGGCCAAGGGGGTGATCGCCGGCTACCCGGTCGTGGACGTGCGCGTGGCGGTCTACGACGGCAAGCACCACGAGGTAGACAGCTCCGAGGCGGCGTTCAAGATCGCCTCGTCGCGTGCCTTCTCGGAGGCATTCCGGGGCGCCAAGCCGATCCTGCTGGAGCCTATCGTGAACATGGAGATCACGGTTCCGGCGAAGTACTTCGGGGACATTTCGGGGGACCTCAGCGGCCGGCGGGGACGCATCCAGGGCCTGGCCGTCGAGGGCGACCAGCAGGTCATCTCTGCCCAGGTGCCGCTGGCCGAGGTCGCCAACTACTCCACCCAGCTCCGCTCCATCACGGGGGGCGAGGGCAGCTACACGATGGAGCTGTCGCACTACGAGCCCGTGCCAGCGCGCATTCAAGAGGTCATCGTCGCCAAGGCCGCCAAGGCCAAGGCGGGCGAGGAAGAAGAATAGCTCTCGCCTGCGACCGCGCTCGATTCGCCGAGGGGCTGCGCAAGAGCAGCCACTTTGCGTTGGAGCGGATCCCTCCTTGATAGGACCGGTCTTATAGCTCCTACATGTCCTATGCCCGTGGCCCCTCACGCTGGAGCGTTTTCCCGCACTGCGCGATTGTGTATAATGGGTGCCATCTGGGCTTCCGCGTGGTCCAAGGGCAGGAGGCTGGCAACCATGGAACGCGTGAATGAGAGCGACAAGGCATACCGCGACGGCGACCACGGGGTGAAGTATCTCTTCCGCGGCCCGCGGCTCGACTGGGGCGTGCTGCGCTTTCTCCCGGGCCAGAAGCTCGGCGTCCACTACCACGAGAAGGTCGAGGAGACCTTTTACTTCACAAGGGGCACGCCACTCGTCGTCGTCAACGGCCAGGAGTTCCGCGTCCGCGTCGGCGACGCCTTCCGCATGGAGCCGGGCGACGTCCACGACATCATCAACGACACCCCCGAGCCCATTGACGCCGTTTTCATCAAGAGCGAGTACCTGCCCAAGGACAAAGTGGATGTCAAGTCGTGACGCATGACCCGTGACGCGTGAAAAAGAGAAGACGTGCCGCGTCCGGCGTGCGGCGTGGAGCGCGATAGGACGGCTCTGAAATCGCAAATCTCAAATCGCAAGTCGGCAATCTGTCCTACCGGCGCCTGGTGTTCCTCGACCTGGAGACCACGGGCCTGGACCCCGAGCGCGAGGAGATCATCGAGTTCGCGGCCATCCGGGTCGTGGGCGGTGCGGTGGCTGGGGAGTTCTCGCGCCTGGCCAATCCCGGCCGGCCGCTGCCCCTGGCCATCACGCGGCTGACAGGGCTGACCGATGGCGAACTGCGCCGCCAGCCGCCCAGCCGCGTCGTGCTTGAGGAGTTCCTGCGCTTCGTGGGCGACGACCCCGTTGTGGCCCACAACGCCCCCTTCGACCAGGGTTTCCTCCAGCAGAAGAGCGACGGCGGCTTCCGCAACACGGTGATTGACACCCTTGCGCTGTGCCGCATCCTGTACCCCACGTTGGAACACCACAGCCTCGACGCGATTGCGGCACACCTCGGCCTGGCGGCCACCGAGCGCCACCGGGCGCTGGGCGACACCCGCCTGCTCGCCGCCCTCTGGCCGCGGCTGCTCGCGCGCCTCGACGAGCTGCCCTTCGAGGTCGTCGCCTCGCTGAGCGCCGTTTCCGGCCTCACGGCTTGGCCGGCCCGCAACCTGTTCCTCGAGGCCGAGGCCCGCCGCCTCACGGGACCATTCGACGCCGGCCCGCCGAACTATCGCCGGCTGCTGCGGGACCACACGGCGGAGCTGAGCCAGGCCCGCGAGGCGCGGCGCGAGGCCGAGCCCCGGGACCGCCCGCCGCCCAAGCGGCTCGACGTGGCGGCCCTCAAGGCGCTCTTCGCCCCCGGCGGCGCCTTCGCCCGCAAGCTCCCCGGCTACGAGAGCCGCCCCCAGCAGGTGCGCATGGTCGAGCTCGTCGCCCAGGCATTCAACCAGGGCCAACACCTCCTCGTCGAGGCCGGCACGGGCGTCGGAAAGTCCATCGCCTACCTCGTCCCCGCCATCCACTGGGCGCGAGCCAACGGCGAGAAGATCGTCGTCTCGACCAACACCAAGAACCTCCAGGAGCAGCTCTTCTTCAAGGACCTCCCACTCCTGGCCGCGGCGCTGGAGGCGCCCCTCAAGGCCGCGCTCATCAAAGGGCGGGGCAACTACCTGTGCGTCCGAAAGCTCCTCTACCTCCTCGAGGAGGCCGAGCGCGAGCTTTCCGAGGAGGAGCGCGTCGCCTTCCTCGCTGTGCTCGTGTGGGCCGCGACTACCGAGACGGGGGACGTGGCGGAGTGCACGGGCTTCCTGGCCTTCCGCGAAAGCGACTTGTGGCCGAAGCTGTGCGCCGCCGCCGAGGAGTGCCCCGGTCCGAACTGCCCCGAACGGCGCTATTGCTTCCTGGCGCGCGCCCGCGCGCTCTCGATGCTGGCCGACATCGTCGTGGCCAACCACGCCGTGGTCTTCGCCGACCTGGAGGCCGACAGCCCGGTGCTGCCGCCCTACGCCCATGTGGTCTTTGACGAGGCCCACAACCTCGAGGACGCCGCCACGGAGTTCCTCGGCGTCCAGGTGGACCGCTGGGAGGTGATGCGCTCCCTTCGGCGCCTCGTCCGCCGCGAGCGTGGCGGCGCCGAGCGCGGTCTCCTGCCCAGCATCCGCTACAGGATGAAGAAGGGGCGCGAGCGCGACCTCGCCGAGCGCGAGGAGCGCCTCGACCGCTTCATCACCGAGAGCTACGGCCACGTGGCCGAGGTTGAGCGGCGCCTCGATGTCTTTCTACAGGCTGTCGAGATGGCCTTCGCCGCAGCCAAGCGCGAGACCGAGGCCGTCCGCTACGAGGCCGCCACCCGCGGCCCCCAGCTCTGGGACGCGATCGAGCGCGAGAAGAAGGCCCTCGTGTCGGTCCTTGGCGGCCTGCGCAAGCGCCTTGAGCAGCTTGCGGAGGACCTGGAGGCGCTGGCGGACCGCGACTTCCCCCACCGCGCCGAGTCGATCTACGACCTGCGCGGCGTCGCCGAGGGCCTGGCCGAAATCCAGGCCGCGCTCGACTTCCTCGTGGAAGCGAAGGACGAGGGCTACGTCTACTGGATCGAGCAGATCGGCCGCCGCAAGCCGATGTTCCGCGTCGCCGCCGCGCCCATCCGCGTCGGCCCGAAGCTCAAGGAACTGCTCTACGACCGCAAGGACACGATCATCTTCACCTCGGCCACGCTCACGGCCGCCCGCAGCTTCGAGTTCCTCAAGGACCGCATCGGGCTTGCCCAGGTGGACAAGGCGCGGCTGGTGGCCGAAGACGTCGGCTCGCCCTTCGACTACGACCGCCAGATGCTGGTGCTTGTGCCCAACTTCCTGCCCGAGCCTGGGGCCGAGGACCGCGACTTCTCGGCCCAGGCGAGCAAGCTGCTGATCGAGGTCTTCCGCGCCAGCGGTGGGCGCGGCCTGGCGCTCTTCACCGCCTACTCGATGCTCAACGACGCCTACCCGCAGCTCAAGGCCGCGCTGGAGGCCGAGGGCATCCTCGTCCTCGGCCAGGGCTTCGACGGCGAGCGCCGCGCCCTAACCGCCATCTTCAAGCGCGACACCACCTCGGTGCTCCTCGGCACCGACAGCTTCTGGGAGGGGGTGGACGTCCCCGGCGAGGCCCTGAGCTGCCTGGTCATCGTCAAGCTCCCCTTCGCCGTCCACACCGCGCCCGTCGTCCAGGCCCGCTGCGAGGAGGTGGAGGCCCGCGGCCTGAGCTCGTTCCGCAACTACACCCTGCCCAGCGCCGTCATCAAGTTCAAGCAGGGGGCCGGCCGCCTCATCCGCACCAAGACCGACTTCGGCGTCGTCGTCGTCCTCGACCGCCGCGTGCTCACGCGCAACTACGGCCCGAGCTTCCTCCGCTCGCTCCCCACCGGCCACCGCACGGCGCTCAACACGCGCCACCTTTGCGATATGATCCGCGGCTTCCTCACCGCCCATGCGCCGGCGAAGGGGGCGCCGTGAAAGCACCAGACCGCGGAGCATACCTCCTGGTGATCCACCTCAAGGCCGACCGCGAGATCACCATTGGGCGCCTCGGCCGCTTCGCCTTCAGAAAGGGCTTCTACTTCTATGTGGGTAGCGCCATGCGTGGCCTGACCGCTCGCGTCGCCCGACACGTGCGGCGGGCCAAGAAGCTCCGCTGGCACATTGACTATCTTCTCGCTCTCCCCGCCGCGCAGGTTCTTGCCGCCATGCCGCACCCATCCGCCCGACGCGAGGAGTGCAGGCTCAACCGAGCCGTCCAGCGGCTTCCCGGGGCCACGGTGCCCGTCCCCGGCTTCGGCTCCTCCGACTGCAAAGAGGGCTGCCCGGCGCACCTGACCTACTTCGGCCGGCGTCTGCTTTTGCCCGGGTAGCGAGAAGATTCATCACGAATAACACGAATGGACGAATGGCACGAATAGGAGCAAACCGGGTATAATCTGGCTCGGCATTCGTGCCATTCGTCCATTCGTCCCATTCGTGATGAGTCGCGAGGAGCCGGGATGAACCTTCCCATTGACCTGCGCAGCGACACGGTGACGAAGCCCTCTGCGGCGATGAGGGCGGCGATGGCAGCGGCCGAGGTCGGCGACGACGTGGCCCGCGAGGACCCCACGGTCAACCGCCTGGAGGCCATCTGCGCCGAGCTGTATGCAATGGAGGCAGCTCTATTCGTCCCCTCCGGCACCATGGCCAACCAGGTGGCGATCAAGACGTGGACGCGCGCGGGCGACGAGATAATCGTGGACCTCAACGCGCACTGCTACAACCTGGAGAGCGCGGCCATCGCGGCGCTCTCGGGCGTCCAGGTCGCCCCGGTCGAGGGCAAGCGCGGCATCATGACCCCCGAGCAGGTCGAGGCGCGCATCCGCCCGAAAAACGTCCACCACGGCCCCACCACCCTCATCGCCATCGAGAACACCCACAACCGCGGCGGCGGCTCGATCTATCCCGTCGAGACCGTGCGCGGCATCGCCGAGGTCGCACGCCGCCACGGCATCCGCCTCCACCTCGACGGCGCGCGCCTGCTGAATGCCTGCGTGGAGCTCAAGGTCGGGGCGAGCGACTACACCCGCCACTGCGATTCGGCCACACTGTGCTTCTCCAAGGGCCTCGGCTGCCCCGTCGGCTCCATCGTGGCCGGGCCGCGCGAGTTCATCGAGCAGGCCCGCCGCTGGCGAAAAGTCTTCGGCGGCGGCATGCGGCAGGCCGGCATTCTCGCTGCGGCCGCTATCTACGCCCTAGAGCACAACGTCGAGCGCCTGGCCGAGGACCACGTCAACGCCCGCCTGCTGGCACGCGGCCTGGCGGAGATTGACACCCTGGACCTCGACCCCGCCGAGGTGGAGACCAACATGGTCTTCTTCGATTGCCGCCGCACGGGAATGACCGCTGCCGAGCTGCGGGGGCGGATGGCCAGGGCGGGCGTGCTCATGTACGACACCGCCCCCTACCGCATCCGCCTCGTCACCCACCTCGACGTCAGCCGCGAGCAAGTGCTGGCCGCTGTGGCCATTTTCAAGCAGGTGCTCATGTCGGTTTGACCCTGCCACGCGCACGGGCTACCATAGGTATAGGACCCACGGGTCCTATAGGTCCTATCGAGAGCCCGCTATAGGCCGCAGCATCGCATGTCCCGCCCCCGCATAGTCATCACCGGCCTGGGCGCCATCGCCCCCAACGGCAACTCGGTCGCCGAGTTCTGGGCCGGGCTGTGCGCGGGGCGCGACGCCCTCGGGCCAATCACCCACTTCGACGCCACCCCGTTCCGCAACCCCAACGGCGGCGAGGTGAAGAACTTTACAATGCCCGACCCCGCAGCAAGCCGAGCGAGGGCATACGCCCTCGCCGCCATCGAGCAGGCCATCGCCGACGCCCGCCTCGACGCCGAGGCGCTCAGTGCGGCCGGCATCGTGCTGGCCACCAACTTCGGCGGCTGCGAGCACGGGGAGCGGTTCCTCGCCGCACGCATCCGCCGCGAGGCGCCCGACCCTGCCTGGCTCGCCGAGTTCGACTTTCACGCGGCCGCCGTTGCCGCCGTGAGGCGTTGGGGCCTCCGCGGCCCGTCGGCCACGCTCTCGCTCTCGTGCGCCTCGGGCGTCGCCGCCATCGGCTACGCGGCCGACCTCATCGGCGAGGGGCGCTGCCAGCGGGCCATCGCCGGCGGCTACGACGAGCTGGCCCTCATGTCCTACAGCGGCCTGAGCGCGCTCCGCGCCATCACGCCCGAGACCATCCGCCCCTTCGACAAGAACCGCCAGGGCACGATGTTCGCCGAGGGCGCAGGCATCGTCGTCGTCGAATCGCTTGAATCCGCCCTTGCCCGTGGCGCGACCATTCACGCAGAAGTCCTCGGCCACGCGATGAACAACGATGCCTTCCACATGACCGCGCCCGACACCAGCGGCAAGGGGATCATCGCCGTTATCCGCGGCGCACTCGAGGACGCCGGCGTCAACCCCAGCGACGTCCAGCACGTCAACGCCCACGGCACCGGCACGCCCTACAACGACAAGATCGAGACGGCGGCGATAAAGGCCGTCTTTAACGCCCACGCCTACAAGCTCGCAATTACCGCCAACAAGTCCATGATCGGCCACACCTGCGGCGCCGCAGGCACACTCGAGTCCATCGCCACCATCAAGACCCTTCAGACCGGCATCGTGCCGCCAACGATTCACTACGAGACGCCCGACCCCGAGTGCGACCTGGACTACGTGCCCAACGTCGCCCGTCGCTGCGATGTGCGCCTCGCCCTCTGCAACGCCTACGGCATCGGCGGCACCAACTCCGCCATCGTCCTCGCACGCTGGGAGGGCGGGTAGCGCGTGCATACCTGCACGCGGAGGGAGCGAGGAGGACGACGAGGACGACGACGAGGACGAGGGCGATGATGAGGACGATGGGATGAATAATGAGGTCGTCATCACGGGGGTCGGGTGCGTTACGCCGCTGGGGCTGTCGCTGGAGGCCCTGAGCACGGCGCTGCGCGAGGGCAGGAACGGCTTCGGCGAGGTCGCCGGCTTCGACGCCTCGGCCTATCCCTGCCGCCTCGGGGCCGAGGTGCTCGACCTGGAATTGGGCGACTTCATCGAGTCTTCGAAGACTTACATTGACCGCACGTCGGCCTTCGCCTTGGCCGCGTGTGCCTCAGCGCTCAAGGACGCCCACTGGCTGGGCGACGAGAGCGTGGGCCTCGTGCTCGGCACCGCATGGGGCTGCATGGACTCTCTCGGACTCTTCGCCCAGAAACTCGTCGAGGGCAAGCCGAAGTTCGTCCCCCCGCTCCCCTTCACCCACAGCTATGCCAACGCCCCGAACAGCCTGGCCTCAATTGAGTTCAAGCTCCGCGGTTTCAACGCCTGCCTGACGTGTGGGCACACGGCGGGCCTGGCCGCCGTCGAGTACGCCTGCCGCCGCGTGGCGCTCGGCAAGGAGAGGCGGCTGCTGGCCGGCGGCGCCGAGGGGCTTTCGGAGGCCATCTTCCACGCCTACTGCCTGCGGGGGGAGCTGAATGCCGCCGACGCCCCGCTGCCCTACGACCCCGCCTCGAAGGGGATGCTCCTAGGCGAGGGCGCGGCCATCGTCGCCATCGAGGAGGCCGAATCGGCCCGACAGTGGGGCGCCCCCGTCCTCGCACGCCTCCTCGGCTGGGCCGCCTGCCAGGGGCAGCCTGATTGCGGATTGCGGATTGCGGATTGCGGATTGAAATCGGCAATCGGCAATCGGCAATCGGAGATGCTCCCCGCGGTTGCCGACGGGCTTGCCCGCTCGATGCGCGAGGCACTCGAGCGGGGCGGGGTCCGTCCTGGCGACGTGGATGCCATCATCGGCATCGGCTGCGGCCTGCCCGCCCTCGACGCCGCCGAGCTCGATGCGGCGCGAGCTGTCTTCGGCGATTGCAGATTCAGGGTTTCGGATTCCGGGCCGAAATCGGCAATCGGCAATCGGCAATCGGCAATCTGCCCTGTCCTCACGTCGGTCAAGGGCTTTCTCGGCGAGGCAATGGGCGCAGGCGGCCCGCTCTCGCTCGCCGCTGCACTCGCCTGCCTGGAAGACCACTTCCTCCCCGGCGCCGAGCCGCTTGGCCGCCCCCCGCGCACCCTCCTCGTCAACGCCGCCGACCCCAACGGCGCCTGCGTGAGCCTTGTCGTGGGCTCGGCCTGATCCGCTGGGTCACGGCATGAACTCGCGGTGCCAGAGCTCGAGGTTGAGGAGCGCCCAGAGGCGGTCGGCGTGGTCGGCGCGGGCGGCGGCGTGCTCGTCGAGGAGGCGGCGGACGGCTTCCTCGCGGAAGTAGCCGCGGCGGAGGGCGTCGGGCGAGAGGAGGATGTCGCGGGCGTAGTCGCGCAGCTCGCCGCGGAGCCAGTGGGCGATGGGCACTCCGAAGCCCATCTTGCCCCGGCGGCGAATCGCAGGCGGCAGCAGGTCAGCGAAGGCCGCACGCAGGAGCTTCTTGGTCGAGAGGCCCAGCCTGCCCATCTTGAGCCTCGTGGGCAGCGAGAGCCCGAAGCCAATGACCTCGTGGTCGAGGAACGGGCAGCGAACCTCCAGGCTGTTGGCCATGCTCGCGATGTCCACCTTCACCAGGATGTCGTTGGGCAGATACGTCGCGGCATCCACCCGCGCCGTCGCCGCCACGGGGTCGAGCGAGGCGGCCTTGGCGAACTCCTCGGCGAGCCAGCGGACGGCCAAGGGGATTGCCGATTGCCGATTGCCGATTGCCGATTTCAATCCGCAATCCGCAATCCGCGATCCGCAATCGGCCGCATCGAGGCGCTCGGCGAACTCATCCGAGTAGAGCTCCGTCTTGTCGGCCTGCTTGAAGTAGGCGATCCATTGGAGGTAGCGCTCGACCGGCGGGAGGGCGAGCCCCTCGACGAAGCGGCGGAGGCGTCGCCGCCGGCTCTTGGGCCGACTGGTCCCCAGGCCGCCGAAGAGCATCCGGGCAAGTCCGCCGACCGCGTTGCGGAGCGGCCGAGGCAGCGCATCGTGGCGTGCAGCGAGGGCCACGGCGGGGTAGCGTTCGTAGCCGCCGAAGCCCTCGTCGCCACCATCCCCCGAGAGGGCCACCGTCACGTGCTCCCGCGTCTTCTGAGCCAGGTAGTAGGTCGGGATGGCGGAGGAGTCGGCGAACGGCTCGCCGTAGTGGCGGACAAGGAGGGGGAGAACCTCGACGGCCTTCGGCTCCACGACGAACTCGTGGTGGTCGGTCTTGAAGCGGCTGGCGGCCAGGCGGGCGTAGACCAGCTCGTCGTAGCGCGGCTGACCGAAGCCGATGGAGAAGGTCTTGACCGGCTCGCGGGTGCGGCGTGCCATGAGGCCGACGACGATGGAGGAGTCAATGCCGCCTGAGAGGAAGGCTCCGAGTGGCACGTCCGCCACGAGGCGCATCTTCACCGCCTCATCGAGCCGCTCGCGCAGCTTGCTGGCGGCGTGGGCGGGGCCTGCTGCAAGCGAGGCCGACGCCGCAGCGTCGAGAGCAGTCTCGGTCGGCAGGTCCCAGTAGCGTTCGATGCGAACGCCCTCGCGCGAGGCGACGAGGAAGTGTGCGGGGGGGAGCTTGCAGACGCCCTCGAAGATGGTGAGCGGCGCGGGGACGTATTGGTAGGTGAGGTACAGGTCGAGTGCGGCGGGCGAGAGGGCGCGGGGCACGCCGGGCGCCTCCACGAGGGCCTGAAGCTCGGAGGCGAATGCCAGCCGCGAGCCGTCGTAGTGGTAGACGAGCGGCTTCTTGCCGAGCCGATCGCGGGCCAGGAGGAGCCGCTCGCGGCACTCGTCCCAGAGAGCAAGGGCGAACATGCCGCGCAAGCGACCGAGCGCCAGCTCGCCGAGCTCCTCGTAGAGATGGAGGATGACCTCGGTGTCGGCGCGGGAGCGGAAGGCGTGGCCGCGGGCGACAAGCTCGTTGCGCAGTTCGCGGAAATTGTAGACCTCGCCGTTGAGGACGAGCCACAGGGTGCCGTCCTCGTTGCTCATCGGCTGGTGGCCGCCGAGCACGTCAATGATCGAGAGGCGGGTCATGCCGAGGCCGACGTTATGGGGTTTGCCGATTGCCGATTGCCGATTGCCGATTGCGAGCTCAGGCCCGCTCCCCGGTGCCGATGGGTGAGCGGCGGGCAGGTCGCCGCGGAGAAAGGTGCCGGCGTCGTCTGGGCCGCGGTGGCGCAGCCGGGCGATCATCGCGCGCACGGTCTCGCGCGAGACCGTGCTGGCGGGATCGCGCTGGAAGATGCCGCAGATGCCGCACATGGGAGCCTCGAGCTGCAAGCCGCAAGCTACAAGCCGCAAGCCTATCGGATGCCGCGTTGCTGGCTTGGGGCTTGTAGCTTGCAGCTTGCGGCCCCTATTGCTTCGCCCGCCCCTGGCTGTTTCCTTTGGGCTGCGCGCGCCGGGCCTCGGCCTTGGCGCGCTCGAAGGCGAGCACGCGCCTCACGAGCACCACGACCATCACGGCCAGCATCACCAGGGCCAGCACGTGCCAGATGATGCCCTCCCACTGAAGAATGTAGGGCGGCCACAGGGAAGCGATGGCGAGGATGGCTGCGAGGCTCTCCCAGAGGGGCACGCGCGGCCGCGGCACCGGAGTGTGGTCGAACATGACTTGCCACCCTGAAGATGGACTTGGCGGCTTCAGTATAGCCGAGAGCCGACGCTTGTTCAATGGGCATTGTGGGCTTGCCGCTTGAGCCACGGGGCGTGAGGAGATGGGAACCCCGCGTGGGGCTTGAGCCTGCTCACGCATCGTGCAGCTCGGGGGACGTCTTATTGGTTGGCCCGTGGTCTCGCAGATGGTGCGGGCGGGCGGGCTTCTGGGGCTATGTGCGGTGGCTGGCGTGGGGGCGGAGTTCTTGGAGGGCGCCGAGGAGGGCGAGAAAGTCGGCAGGGGGCGGGGCGGTGAACTCGATGCGCTGGCCTGTGGCGGGGTGGGCGACGGCGATGCGGTGGGCGTGGAGGGCCTGGCGCGCGATGAGGGGGGACTCGTCGTCGGGGGGCTCGAGGCCGAGGAGGTCGGAGCGGTAGAGGGCGCTGCGGGAGCCGTAGGAGCCGTCGGCGACGACGGGGTGGCCGATGTGGGCGAGGTGGACTCGAATCTGGTGGGTGCGGCCGGTGAGGAGCTGGACGTCGAGTAGTGCGAAGCCGCGGAAGCGCTGCTGGACGCGGTAGATGGTGCGGGCAGACTTGCCGCCCTGGCGGCGGACGGCCATGGCCTCGGGGTGGCGGGTGCTGCGGCCGAGGGCTGCGTCAATCAGGTCAGCATCGAGCTCGGGCTCGCCCTCGACGATGGCGAGGTAGTGTTTTTCGACGGTGCGGGCCTCGAACTGCTTGGCGAGGGCCGAGTGGGCGGCGTCGGTCTTGGCACAGAGGATGACCCCGCTGGTGTCGCGGTCGAGGCGGTGGACGATGCCGGCGCGCAGCTCGCCGTAGGCGGAGGAGAGGGTGTGGGTGTGGCCGACGAGGGCGTTGACGAGGGTGCCGCTCTGATGGCCTTTGGCGGGGTGGACGACCATGTCGGGCGGCTTGTTCACCGCCAGCATGTGGTCGTCTTCATAGAGGATGTCGAGTGCGATGTCCTCGGGGGGGACGGCGGGGCCTTGGGGGAGGTCGAGGACGACCTCGATGCGGTCGCCGCGACGGATGCGATAGCTGGGCTCGGAGGGCGCGGCGTTGACGGTGACGTGTCCATCGCGGATGAGGCGCTGGATGAACGTGCGCGAGAGGCCGGGGAGGGCCGCGGCGAGATACTGGTCGAGCCGCCGCTCGCTCACGCGGCCCCTGATGGTGAAGCGCTGGTGGAGGGTGCCTGGCTCAAGGGCGCTCATGTGCTTGGAGGTGGCCACGAGGCGCCCTCCCGAAGGCTCGAATACCTTCGGGGGCGTCGTCGGCGTCGCCGCCGTGCTGTGGCTGCGAGGCGTTACCCTCCCGAACGTATTGGAACGTTCGGGAGGGAGGACAGGGAAAACCCAGGCGCAGGGGCAAGGCGCCGCTCACCCCTGCGCCTGGCGCAGTCACGAAGAGGACCGACAAGCGCGCCTGCGGGGGGGTGCCGCTCGGGGTTATTTTCTGCCCTTCTTGGTCGGCTTCTTGGCGGCCTTTTTCGGGGCGGCCTTCTTGGCCGGCTTCTTGGGCGCTGCCTTCTTGGGCGCTGCCTTCTTGGCCGCGGGCTTCTTTGGGGCAGCCTTCTTTGGGGCCGGCTTTCTTGCGGCTGGCTTCCTGGCCGCCGGCTTGGGGGCCGCCGCGGGTGCGGGGGCTGCCTGCGGGGCAGGGGCGGCAGCGGGCGCAGGGGCTGGGGCCGCCGCGGGTGCGGGGGCCTGAGCCGCGGCTGGCGCCGGGGCCGGAGCTTGAGCCTTGGCCAGGAGGGCCTTTGCGACGTCCACAGCGGTGGCGGCATCGGGGCCATAGCCGTCGGCGCCGATTTCGTCGGCATAGTTCTGGGTCACTGGCGCGCCGCCGATCATGACCTTGGCGTTGACGCCGGCCTCCTTGAGGGCGGAGATGACGTTTTTCATTTGGGGCATGGTGGTGGTGAGGAGTGCCGAGAGGCCGACGATGGTGCAGCCCTGGGTCTTGACGGCGTCTACGAACTTCTCGGGCGGGACGTCAATGCCGAGGTCTACGACCTTGAAGCCGGCGCCCTGGAGCATCATGCCGACGAGGTTCTTGCCGATGTCGTGGAGGTCGCCCTTGACGGTGCCGATGGCGATAGAGGCTACGGGCTCGACGCCGGCCTTCTTGAGCTCGGGTTCGAGGACTTCCATGCCCCACTTCATGGCGCGGGCGGCGATGAGGACTTCTGGGACGTAGAACTCGTTAGCCTTGAATTTCTCCCCGACGACGTTCATCCCGGCGACGAGTCCCTTGTTGAGGACGTCGGCGACGGGCACTCCTTCCTGGAGTGCCTGGGCGACGAGCGCCTTGGTGTCAGGCGCCTTGCCCGCAATGACGCTGTTGGCGATCTCCTGCAAGTCCACCATGTGCGCGTTCTCCTACTTCGAGGGTGCGGGATTTGCTGGCGGCGCGGCGGGGCCTGGGGGACGCGCCAGGGCTTTGGCCGGCAGCCGGCCGAGCTCGGCGAGAGCGAAGTCTGCCTGCTCGGCACACCACCCTGCCATGGGATCCAGGCGGATTCGTTCGTAGATGGCCCGAGCTTCGTCCACGCGGCCGAGCTGTCGGTGGCAGTATGCCGCGTGCCACTGGGCCAGTGTGGCCAGCGCGGGGATGTCGGACTGGCTGGCCTTGTCGAGGTGGGCGGCGGCGCGCTCGGCCTCGCCGAGGTCGAGGCGGGCCTTGCCGGCCGCGTAGTGAGCGAGGGCTACGAGGCGGTGATTGGGGAAGTCGGCGACGAATTGCTCGGCGGCGGCGGCGGCCTTCTCAAGGTGTTCCTTGGCCTCCTTAGGGGCGTCGGCCTGCCTGGCCTCGGCGGTGGCCAGGTGGCCCTGAGCCAGCTCCAGGAGGGTGAGCGCGGCCGCCGGGTCGCCCTGGTAGTTGCGCGCGAGGTCGCTCATCTTGGCCAGGAGCGTTTCGCCGCTCTTGAGGTCATCGCGCGAAAGCTCTGAGGCCTCCTCGGCCAGCTTCACGCGCTCTTCCCACGCAGCATCGGAGCGCCCGCCGAAGAGGCGCGCAGCGACAATCCAGACTATGATGACGGCGAGGGCGCAGCCCATTGCGAGACCGCACCAGATGACAACGCGCTCGCTCTTGGCCCAGAGCCTGGAGAGGGTCAGGGCGAACTTGTCGGGGTGCTTGACTTCGCTGTACTTGACGTGCTTGCCCACGCAGCACCCTTCGAGGCAACTAAGAAAGGGCTGGTACGCCCGAGAGGACTCGAACCTCTGACCTGCGGTTTAGGAAACCGCCGCTCTGTCCATCTGAGCTACGGGCGCACCCGAAGGCGCCAACCCTGCGCTTGGCTCCTGGGCCTGCCCGCGCCACGGGCCGACAGCCTCATTCGTCCTCGCTGGCGAACTGGACCAGCGAGAAGACGGTGTGGGGGGCGAGCTTGGCGCGCCCACCCAGGAAGCTGAGCTCGACGAGGAACGCGCAGGCGACCACGACGCCGCCCGCCGCCTCCACCATGTCGCAACAGGCCCGCATCGTGCCGCCCGTCGCCAGCAAGTCGTCTACCATCAGCACGCGAGCGCCCGGCTGGATCGCGTCGCGGTGCATCTCCAAGGTGTCTGTGCCGTACTCCAGGGCGTAGCTCGCCTGGAATGTGGCGCAGGGGAGCTTGCCTTTCTTTCGAATGGGGACGAACCCCGCGGCAAGCTGAAAGGCCACGGCGGGGGCAAGGATGAAGCCGCGCGCCTCGGTGCCCGCCACGATCTGGATACCTTCATCGTAGAAGGGCTCGCTGAGCCTCTCCACGGTCTCCCGCAGGAGGGCCGGGGATGCAAGCACGGGCGTGATGTCGCGGAATAGGATCCCCTTCTTGGGAAAGTCCCGCACGCCGCGGATCGTCGCCTTCAGGTTGTCGTGCACCGTCGTCTCCTGGCGGGGCTGGCCCCCGAACTAGCGAATAGAGTGTAACAGCTTGGCACTCTCTCGTCAACTCATTTTGCGGGTCCGGGCGGGGCGCCTGGGCCGCGGCCCGCGGCGTGGCCCCTCTCTCCCGGCGGCGAGGTGAGGCGCGGGGACGGTGACGGCTTGCGGACCCCCGTGAGGTATTGGTGGAGCTTGCGGAGCGCCTCTGCCTCGATCTGGCGGATGCGCTCGCGCGTGAGCCTCAACCGCTCGCCGATCTCCTCGAGGGTCAGCGGCGTGTTGTCCTCGATCCCATAACGCATGCGCAGCACCTGGGCCTCGCGCTCGCTGATGAGGTCGAGGAGCTCTCGGATCCGGGCCTTCTCGTCTTCGTCGAAGAACTGCTGGTCGGGCCTGGGCGCTGCGCGGTCCTCGATGACCTCGTGGAGTGACGAGAGGACGTCGAGGCTGACCGGTTGCGCGGAGCTGGCAGTGGCGCTGATGATGCGGCGAATGGCCCTGGCGTTACCGGGCGACAGGTGCATGGCGCGCGCGATCTCCTCAACCGTGGGCGCACGGCCCAGCCTGGCGGCCAGCGCGGCGTCGGCGCTCTTCCAGCGCGCGATCGTCTCGACCATGTGGGCGGGGATGCGGACGATCTTGACGGTGTTGACGATGGCGCGGCGGATGGCCTGCTTGATCCACCAGGTGGCGTAGGTGGAGAAGCGGCAGTCGGCCCCCGGGGAGAAGCGCTCGACCGCCTTGAGCAACCCGATGTTGCCCTCCTCGATGAGGTCGGAGAGCGACAGGCCGCGGTTGACATAGTTGCGTGCGATGGAGACGACGAGTCGGAGGTTGGCCTTGACCAGACGCTCGCGCGCCGCAGCGTCCCCGCGGGCCATGCGGCGGGCCAACTGCTTCTCCTCCTTGGCGGTCAGCAGGGGCACCTTGCTGATCTCGTGGAGGTAGGACTCGAGGTTTGCTTCGCGCGCGATGGCAGGGCCTCCTGTGTGCCTCAATCGCTGACCCTGGGGCAGACGCGGAAGAGCTCCTCCTCCGCCTCACGGGTCCAGAACCCGTGGTCGTCGAGCTTCGCGGCCACGGTGGGGAAGTGCTTCCCCAGGTCCCCCAGCGGTATGAGGTCGGGCAGGGCCAGCTCTGGGAAGATGCATATCTTGCCGCTGGTCTCGCGGTACATGACCCTGCGCATGGCCTCCCACACCCGCGCCAGTGGGCCGATGACGGCGACAGAGGTGTTGGGGCGCAGCTCGCCGCGGAGAGCGCCCAGGACAACGCCCTGGAGGTCTTCGACCGCCGAGCCGCTGTTGCCGATGACCGTCACGCCACGCCCCGAGAGCATCCCGAGGTCCACCGCGCCCTTGGTCCCCGCTTTGATGCCGGCGAAGATGTTGATCACGCCGTCGCGCGCGACGAGGGGCTCCGCCGCCTTGATCGGGCCCCAGGCGGGGCACAGGCCCACCACGTCGTCAAGGCTCTCGGCGGGCACGAGGTCGGCGAGCTTGGTGGTGAGGGGGTTGGCGAACTCGATCTCCATGCCCCTGGCCGCGGCCTGGGGGCGGAAGAGCCGCTCGAGGAGCGCCAGCCGCGCATCGTCAATCTCCGTCACCAGCAGCCATCGCGGGGCCTGCGGGCTATCGAGCGCCGTCTGGAGCCATATCTGGCCCATCGGTCCGCCGGCGCCCACGAGGAGCGCGCGGCCGCCCGGCTTGAGGCGCGTGCGGCGCGGCTTGGCGTAGGTGGCCGTAAGCGTCGGCTCGGTGTCGCCGATGTAGTAGAGGGCTTTGTAGTGGATGGCGCCGACATCGAGGTTCGCCTGCGTGCCCGCCGGGAATTGCGGGAGGAGCATGACCGCGCCGGTCGCCATGGCGTCCGAGGCCGCCTCGACCAGCTCGGGCGACGGCTCCTTGAGGATGATGTCGTCCACGCTCCCCGCGCCCGGGCTCCTGCGGAGCGCGGCAACGTCCTCCACCACCTCGATGGCGCACTCTGCCCGCGCCGCGCGCCGCGCGGCACGCGCCAGCTCCGCTGCATCGCCGCCGGTGAGGAGCACGCGCGCCGCGGTGCCAGCCGCCTCGAGCACCTGGGCGAGATGGGCTCTGGTGGCGCCGATGAACCAGGCGGTGCCGCCGGGCCTGAGGGACGTGCGGTATTGGATCCTCGCGGCCACGCAGCCCCACGGCTCGGCCAGCCCGGCCTCGGCCCGCCCCAGGTCGCGCTTCACAAAGCCCCCGCCGCCAAAGCGCGCCGCCTCCACGGGGATCAGGCAGTTCCCACGGTCGTTGTCCATCACCTCCTCGGGGAGCACGACGTATTGCTGCATGGCCCCACGGTGGAAGTATCCGAACGCGTGGCTCACGCCGTTCACATAGATGTCCGCCTGAATAACGTAGCGCTCGCCCACCTTCAGGCCGTACTTGGCTGCTGTGCCCTTGCCGAGCTTGACGATCTCCAGGCACGCTTCGTGGCCGGGGATGTTCGGCTCCCGCGACAGGTCGCGGTTGAACAGGCGGACGTGTGCCCCGCCCTGGTCAATGATCTTGCAGTCGGAAAAGCACAGACAGATGGCCTGGACCTTGGCGAGGGCCTGACCCGGCCCAGGTTCATACATGGGCACGCGCTGCGGGCGAAAGTAGCGCGCGAAGGGAGCTATGTCTATCAGCTCGTGGGACATGAAGCTGATCAGGTCGCGCGGGTCGGCGTCCGGCGGCGGTGCGCCCTTTGGGGCAAAGATGCGGAAGAACGCCGCCAGGGACCTGTCGGGCGAAGCCGCCCACGCCGCACGCTGCTCCTCGCTCGCGCCGCGCGGCGGGCGCACCGCGCTCGCGTCCAGCTCACTTGACGAGGCGGGGCCAGTATACTCGCAGAAGCGGCCCATGCCGGTCCCGGTCAGCATGCAGGCCGAAATCTCCTTGGGCAGCCGCCGAGCAGCCATCGGGCCGTGCCTCCATCTGTCAGTGCAACGAAAGGCGGGGCCTCCCCGAACGCTCCACACTCTTGCATGTTACGGGAATCGCGGGGGCCTGTCAAGGCGCACAACACCCATGGCCGTGGCCCCTGCGTGGGCTTCGCTCCTCGTCAATCGTCCTCGTCCCTCCTCCCCAGTCCCTTGTTGTCGTCATAGTTCTCGATCCCTTGCCCCGCGTCCCAGCCAAATCGAGGAAGGCGGTCGCGGGAGAGGCGGGGGGCCGAGGGGCGTGTAATCCCCTTTGCCGTGGTCCGCGCGCCGCGGATCGCTGTACATTCATTTTTTGGCCCCGCCACGGGTCTGAGGCTCTGACCCTCCCCCTCCCCCTCCCCCTCCCTGAAAGGGAGGGGGGTTGGAAGACCCTCTACCTCCACCCCCCTTCCTGGAAGGAAAGGGGTTGGAAACACCTCTCCCTTTCAGGGAGAGGGTGGGGAGAGGGTGGGAAGCTGAGCTGAGGTCGCCCCTTGCCCGGTGGCGGGAGCCCTATGTCAAGCCTCCTCTGGCGCACTATAGTAGGAGGGCGCGTGCGCAGAAGATTGCGCGCCCCTGTCCACATCCGCGACCTTGACTGCGCGGCCGGTTTGCGCTACCATTTTTCTAGCTGTAAGCGCGGGCGGTGATAGGGATAGGACTGACGCCGATGCCTGTTGACCTTACGCCCATCTTCGACGATTGGCGGCACGACCCGCGGGACGAGGGGAAAAACGTCCGATGCATCCGCGGGCGCGACGGCCGGCTCAAGCTCCAGGTTCGCGTGCACTGCGGCATCTTCCAGTGGGAGTTTGACGGCCGCCCCGATGGCTCGACCCCCTACGGCTATCCGTCGCTACTCGACTACTACCGAGCGCGCTTCCCGGCGGGCCGCCGCGGCAAGGGCTCGGCCTCCGGCGCCCACCTCACCAAGGACCAGGTGGACGAGATCGCTGAGGAGATCATGGACTACTACCAGCGGCGCGTGCTCTTCTTTCGCGTGGGCGAGTACGAGCGCGCCCGCGACGACGCGGAGCACAGCCTGGCGCTGATGGACATCATCCGCGAGCACTGCGACGACCCAGAGGTCGTGGCCCAGCACGAGAAGTGGCGCGCCTTCGGACTGATGGACCGCGCCCGCGCCGCCGCCCTCGTGCAGTGCCAGGCCGGGGCATTCGCCGACGCCATTGCCACCCTCGACCGCGGCATCGAGGAGATCGCCCGCCTCTTCCGCAGCCAAGGCCGCGAGAACTTCATCCCCCTCAGCCAGGAGCTCGCCGCCCTCAAAGACCTCAAACACCAGTTGCGCGAAAGCTACGGCATACCCCTCACCCGCACCGAGATTCTCGCCGGCCTCCGTGAGGAGCAGGCCAAAGCCATCGCCGACGAGGATTACGAGCGCGCCGCACGCCTACGCGACGAAATCGCCCAATTCGAGAAAGACGAGGGGCAGAAGACCGCCTGAGCCTTCCGTCGGGGTCGTCTCTGTCGTAGTCGAAAAGCCCTCACTTACCGGCAGCGCCCAATGACCCAGCGCCAAGCCTTCCACGCCCTCCTCAACTTCGACCGCCCCGACACCCTCTGCCAGTTCGAGTGGGGCTACTGGCCCGAAACCCTCGACCGCTGGCGCACCGAGGGGCTTCCCCAGGGCGTCGAGCCCTGGGACCATTGCGGCATCACCCACTACTTCCGCCCCCCCATCGAGATCTACCTCTATCCGCCCTTCGAACGCCAAGTGCTCGAAGAGGACGCCGACACCCTCGTCGTCCGCACCGAGATGGGCATCATCTGCCGCGAGAGCAAGCGCGGTCTGCGGCTGCCTCAGTTCATCAAGCACCCCGTCGCCACCCGCGACGACTTCGAGGCCATCAAGGAGCGCCTCGACCCCAAGACCCCAGGCCGCTACCCCGCCAACTGGGACGAGTGGGCCAAGGCCGCCCCCGACTTCCCCCACCTCCTTTGCCTCGGACGCCGTGAAAACGGCTTCTTCGGCTGGCTCCGCGAGATGATGGGCCTCGAGGGGCTCCTAATGGCCTACTTCGAACAGCCCGACCTCATCCACGAAATCTGCCGATACCACGTTACCTACCTCCAGACCCTCTACGAGCGAGCCTTGCGCGATGTGGACTTCGACTTCATCTTCATGTGGGAGGACATGGCCTTCAAGAACGGCCCGCTCATCAGCCCAGAGCTCGTCCGCACTTTTATGCTCCCCTACTACCGCGAAATGATCGACTTCTACCGCCAGATGGGCGCAAGGTGGATACTCCAGGACAGCGACGGCAACATGACACGCCTTATCCCCCTCTTCCACGAGGCCGGCGTGGACGGCATGCTCCCCTTCGAAGTCGCAGCGGGAATGGACGTCCTGAAGGCCCGCGAGGCGTTCCCCAGGCTCCGCATCCTCGGCGGCATAGACAAGCGCGCCCTCTACGGCACGAAGGCCGACATTGACCGCGAGCTGAAGGCCAAGCTTCCCGCCATGTTCAGGGCCGGCGGCTACATCCCCACCCTCGACCACCACGCACCGCCCGAGGTCTCCTACGACAACTTCCGCCACTACCTCCGCCGCTGCCGCGAGCTTTACGATGGGGCGAGGTGAGACTCCGCCACGCCCAGGTCGTGCAATGCCTGCTCGATGCCCACGTAGCCGATCCGCCTGCCGAGCCGCTCCTGCCAGCCGGCCCTCGCCACCAAGTCGCGGACTGGGCCTTTCATGCCAGCGAAGGCGAACTGGATGTTGTGCTGGCGATAGCCATCCATGAGGCGCTCAAGGGACTCTACGGCCACGGCGTCAATGTCGTTGACTCCCGACATGTCCATGATGACCCACTTCACCGCCGGGCGCTCATGGAGGTGCCGCCGCAGCCAGTCCTCCAGGAAGCTCATGTTGGCGAAGTAGAGCGAGGCGTCCACGCGAACGATGAGCGCGTGGGGAAAGGTCTTCGCCTCGGGGAATCGCGCAACGTTGCGGAAGACGCCTGTCCCCTCAACGTAGCCCAGCTCGGCCGTATGGGGGTGGGCTGTGCGCCAGATGAAAAGGAGAAGGGACAGGCCCACGCCCAAAAGCACTCCGGCCCCGACGCCCAAGGCAAGGGTCCCGACGAACGCCGCCACCAGCGACCAGCCGTCCGCCCGCTTCACGGCAAATAGGCGACGCGGCGTCCGAAGGTCCACCAGGCCCGCAACAGCGACGATGACCGTGGCCCCGAGCACAGCGTTGGGGAGGAAGCGGAAGAGCGGCGTGAGGACCAGAAGCGTGAGGAGGACAAGGGCTGCGGCAACGAGCGAAGCCAGAGGCGTCCGCGCCCCGGCCTGGTGGTTCACCGCAGTGCGCGAGACGCCGCCCGTGACCGGCATGCCGCTCAACAGCCCCGCCACGATGTTCGCCAGGCCAAGCGCCACAAGCTCGCGGTTCGCGCTAACCCTGTAGCGCTCCTTCACTGCGATCACCTGTGCGATGGAGATGGCCTCGATGAAGGCGACGAATGCTATCGTCAGCGCAGCGGGGAGCAGCAGTGCAGCGCCGCGCAGGCTCAGGTCGGGCGCCGACAGCCCGGGGAGGCCGCCAGGCACCTTCCCCACGAGGCTTACTCCGCGACCCTCAAGGCCCAGCAGCCAGGCGCCAAGTGTGCCCGCCACCACGACTGCGATTGCGGACGGGAAACGGGGCGCGAGCCGCTTCAGCAACACCAGCGCCGCGATGCTGCCCAGACCCACGGCCAGCGTCGGCAGATGCGTGGCCCCGATGCCGCGCGCCGTTGCCGTCAGAAGCTCCAACGCTGTGTGGTGGGATGGCAAAGGGATTCCCAGGACGTGCTTGAGCTGGCTGAGCGCGATCAGCACGGCGGCCGCCGACGTGAAGCCGCTGATGACCGCGTGGGACAGGAAGTTGACGATGAAGCCCATCCTCAAGAGGCCGAACGCCACCTGGAGCACGCCGACCATCAGGCTGAGGAGGAGCACGAGGCGAACGTAGTCGCGCGAGCCGACCTCCGGCACGATTGCCGAGCACTTGGCGACGACGACTAGCGATACCATTGCCACCGGCCCGACTGCCAGGTGGCGCGACGAGCCGAAGAGCGCATAGGCAGCCAGGGGAGCAGTGGAGGCATACAGCCCCGCCACCGGCGGCAGGCCGGCCAGCATCGCATACGCCATGCTCTGCGGCACCAGCATGACCGCCATGACCGCACCGGCTGCCAGGTCGCCGGCCAGGTCCGCACGCCGATAGCCCCGCAGCCAGTCCCAGGCCGGGACGATGCGCGCAAGCATCCGCTTTCTCCCGCCGTCCGCGTCAGTGGCCCGAGGCCTCGAGCCAGTAGAGCAGCCCGATCACGGCCAGGGAAACGGGGACGATGACCGCCCAGGGGTTGACGTTGAGCAGCTGGGGAAGCGTGGCCTCGCCGAAGAAGCCTTTGCTCAGGATGCCGCGCTTGAGCCTGGGGAAGAGAGCGGCGAAGAGGGCCGCGCCCAGGAGCGCGCCGACCAGTCCCCCAAAGAGCGCGTCCAGGGCGCCTTGCCCCACCGCTCCCACCACCGTCCCCGGGCAGTAGCCCAGCGTGCCAAAGCCGACGCCGAAGATGAGCGCGCCCACAAGCGTCGAGCCGAAGCCCCCGGGCTTCACCTTGGGCTGAGCCAGCCCCAGCCCCTTGAGCACGTGGAATCCGCTCATGCCCGTGACCATCGCCGTGAGCATGACCTTCAGCACCGTGAAGTCCCGGAACAGCAGTTGGTTGATGATCACGTCGTAGGTGGTTACTCCGGCCTTCTGGAGGAGGAAGCCGAACGCGAAGCCTATCGCCAGGCCGATGATCAGTTGCGCGCCCTTGCGGGAATGGAGTGTCGAGAGCATCGCGCCATCTCCTCACGCCAGGATGATGTGGAACAGGACAACGGCGGTGGCGATACCGCCGATGAAGAAGCCGGCGACGGCCAGCCAGCCGCTCGCGGCGAGCTGGAGCGTGCCGCTGATGCCGTGGCCGCTCGTGCAGCCGCCCGCCCAGCGCGCCCCGAAGCCCATGAGTATGCCGCCGAAAAAGGCCACGACCCATCGCACCACGGGGTTCGTCCCCGCCGTAGCCGCCCACAGCGGCGGCACCCAGTGGGGGCGAAACGTGTCCGAGAGCAGCGCCGAGGCCGCCGCGCCAAGCAGCAGCCCCGCCACCAGCATCCACTCCCAGTCCACCACCGGCTTGAATTGCTGGTAGTACGGCTTGGCCTCGACCGCCTTGCCCCGGACCAACCGCTCCAGCATCCCCGCAGTCCGGGCAAACGCGGTCGAGCACCCAACCGTCTTGTCAGAGAGCAGGAACGCCAGGCAGCAGAGCACGCCAATACCCGCGCCCGCGACGTAGGGGGACCAACGGGGCATCGTGAACGGATTGCCGCTCGCCGGCCGCGGGGAAGCCAACTCCACTTCCCTGCCGCCGTCCGTGGGTGGCGGGGCACCCTTTGCCATCGCAAGTGTCGCCACGCCCAGCAGCGTGGTGAGTGCCACGAGACATGTCGTCGCGCGCATCCCGGCTCCTCCTCGCATCGCGTGAGAAGATACGTCGCTGTCTACTGGGTGACTCGCGGGCCGTGGGTGAGGGCGCAGGTGGCGCACTCGGGGGCGTAGCCGGCCGCGACCCAGGCGGTCATGCCGCCGGCGACAACCGCGAGATTACGGAAGCCCTTCTGCTCGAGGATGCTGGCGGCCGTGCTCGCCCGCGCGCCGCTCTTGCACACGAGGGCAATGGTGGCCTCCTTGTCCAGCTCGGCGAAACGCGTGCGCGTTGCAGGCAGGGGCATGTGCGTCGCACCCTCGATGTGGCTAGCGTTCCACTCGCCGGCCGCGCGAACGTCGAGGAACACGATCGGGGTCTTGGCCTGGCAGGCCTCGCGCGCCTCGTGCACGGTCATGGTGGGGATTCGAGCGACGGGCAAGCCGCTGGTGATCCACGGCCCCATGCCCCCATCCAGGTAGCCCGCCACCTGGTCGAGTCCCACCCTGCGCAGCATGGTGGCCAGGGGCGGCACCTCGTCAGCGGACCTGGCGACGAGGATGATCGGCTTGTCGGGCGGCAGGAGCCAGCCGCAGAAGGTGGAGAAGTTGTGAGCCGCATCAATGTTGATCGCCCCGGGCACGTGCGCGCCGCCGAAGCTGGCGTAGTCGCGGGTGTCAAGCACGATGTGCCCGCGGGCAGCAAGGGCCTGAACGTCGCCAGGCGCCAACGCCTTGGGCGCCGGCAGGTCGGCCACAAGGGTCGGGCCGCGGCGATTGATGTCCGAGCACCGAGCAAAGTGGTCGGGCGCCTCAGGCATCCCGCTCAGCAGGGCCCTCGTGAACTCACCCAGGCTGGCGTGCTGGAGGGCGGGGTTGTGGGCGCGCTCGTAGCCAATGGTGCTCACGCGCATGGCGCCCATCGCCTTTCCGCAAAGCGACCCCGCACCGTGGGCGGGGTAGACCAGACAGGTGTCGGGCAGCCGCATGAGCTTCTTGAGGTTCTCGAAGAGGGCGGCGGCCAGCTCCTCGCCGCGGCCGGGGAAGAGGTCGGGTCGCCCCACATCGCCCACGAACAGCGTGTCGCCGCTGAAGACGACCGCAGGCTCCTCGCCGCGCGAGTTGTCGGTCACAACGAAGCAGATGCAGTCGGGCGTGTGCCCAGGCGTGTCGAGCACCTGAATGTGCATGTCCTCAAGCTCGAAGCTATCGCCCTCGGCCACAGCCACGTGGGGATACTTGCAGCCCCCAGACTTTGGGGCATAGATGGTTGCGCCAGTCTGCTTCGCAAGGTCCATGTGCCCGCTGACGAAGTCCGCGTGCAGATGCGTTTCCAGGATGTGGGTGATCTTCAGCCCCATCGCCTTGGCGGCGGCGAGATAGTCCGCGACGTCGCGCTTGGGATCAACAATCGCACACGACGTCTTGCCTCCCAGAAGGTACGACAGGTGAGCAATGCCCTCGACATAGAACTGCTGGACGAACATCTCCCGGCTCCTCTGTTCCAGCGGTTCACCGCAACGCCACGGGCGCGGGCGCAGGGCCGCCCGCGCCCATGAGAAAACGCGGCTCGGATCCCTCCCTCCTCCCGCTCACGCCTTCCACAGCCCGTGGAGGTTGCACCACTCGCGGGCAGTGACCTTCTCCGCAACGACAGGGAAGATGGCCTCGGGCTTGTCGGTCGGGGTGAGGAACTGGCGGTAGACCTTGCCGTCGGCCAACAGCTCAATCCACTCGATGTAGTGGGCGGGGGTCATGGGGTGCGGGACGCTGCCGACCTTGACCTTGATGCCGCCCTCGACCCGCTCGATGACGGGCACGTGCTTCTCCTTCGCGGCGTCCACCGTGTTCTCCACGAAGAGCTTCATCGGCTCGCCGCAGCACACCAGCTCGCCCGCGCCGCCATCGAGCACCTCGACGATGTTCCCACACTCCATGCACTTGTAGACCTGTAGCCGCTCGGCCATCGCTAGGGCCTCCTCAAGAGCCTGCGCCATCGGGGCAGCACCTCGGCCGCCTCTCCCAGCGCCATAACCATCGTAAGGCGTATCCCGTTCTGAGTCAATCCCCCCGGCTCGGTCGGGCACATGGCCCCCAGTCCTGGTAACCCCCCGGATTGCTGTCTTCTCGTGCTCGTCGTCCTCGCCGTCGAATCCCCGACTTCGTCGCCTCAGCGACTGGACGACGAGGACGACGACCACGACTACGATTCTGGGGCCAGGCTGGCGCCGGAGCGGCTTGACCACCTCCCGCGCGCCCAGTATACTCCCGCAGCAGCATGGCAACAGCACTGGACCAACCCGTAGGCGTGGTGAAGGGGGTCGGCCCCATCGTCGCCGAGCGGTTGGGAAGCCTCGGCATCACCACCGTGCGTGACCTGTTGTGGCACTTCCCGCGCGCCTACCAGGACCGCTCGCGGCTCAAGACCATCTCCCAGCTCACCCTCGGCCAGCACGAGGCCGTCGCAGGCACCATCCGCGACGTCCGCCAGACCTATTGGCGCGGCCGCGGCGGCGTGCTCACGGCCATCGTCGAGGACGCCACGGGCCAGCTCGCCGCCCTCTGGTTCGGCATGCCCTACCTGGCTAAGCAGCTCAAGGTCGGCACCCAGCTCGTGCTGTGGGGCAAGGTGACGATGGGCAAGCGCCTCTCCATCCTCTCGCCGGAGTTCGAGCTCGTGACCGAGGAAGAGCCGCTTCACGCCCAACGCATCGTGCCCATCTATCCCGCCACGGCCGGCATCGGGCAGAAGCGGTTCCGGCGAATCCTCCGCGCCGCGCTCGACCAGTTTGGCGCCGAGGCGCCGGAGCTCTTCCCCGAAGCCTTCCGCGGGAAGCGCCGCCTAATCGCCATCGCCGACGCCATCGAGCAAATCCACTTCCCCGAGGCAATGGCCGCTGTCGCCCTCGCACGCCGCCGCCTCGCCTACGAGGAGTTCTTCGTCCTCGAAACCGCCGTTGCGCTCCGCAGGCGCGCCATCCAGCACGACCTCAAGGGGATCGCCTTCGACATCCCGCCGAAGGTTGACCAGCGCATCCGCCGCCGGTTCCCCTTCCGCCTCACCGCCGCCCAGGAGCGCGCCATCGCGGAGATCGCCGCTGACATGGCCAGCCCGCGGCCGATGAATCGCCTGCTCCAGGGCGACGTCGGCTCGGGCAAGACCGTCGTCGCCGCCTACGCCATCCTCGCCGCCATCGCCAACCGCTGCCAGGCCGCGCTCATGGCCCCAACCGAAATCCTCGCCATGCAGCACTTCCGCACCCTCGAGACCCTCCTCAAGGGCAGCCGGGTTCGCACGATGCTCCTCCTCGGCGGCGCCTCGGCCGCCGAGCGGCGGGCCAATCTCGCGGCCATCCGTCAGGGGGCCGTTGACCTCATCGTCGGCACCCACGCCCTAATCCAGCGCGACGTGGAGTTCGCCCGCCTCGGCCTCGTGGTGGTGGACGAACAGCACAAGTTCGGCGTCCTCCAACGCGCCACGCTCCGCTGGAAGGGCGCCCGCCCCGACGTCCTCGTGATGACCGCCACGCCTATCCCACGCTCCCTCGCCCTCACCGTCTTCGGCGACCTCGATCTCTCGACCCTCGACGAGATGCCGCCAGGCCGCCAGCCGATCACCACCACCATCATCCCCCCCGCCCGCCGCAACGAAGCCTGGCAACTCATCCGCCGCGAGCTGGAGGCCGGCCGCCAAGCCTACGTCGTCTACCCCCTCGTCGAGCAGTCCGACAAGTCCCAGCTCAAGGCCGCGACTGAAATGGTCACCCACCTCCAACGCGACATCTTCCCCACCCATCGCGTCGGCCTTCTCCACGGCCAGATGAAGCCCGACGACAAGCGCGAGCGCATGGCCGCCTTTCGAGCGGGCGAGACCCACCTCCTCGTCTGCACCACCGTCGTCGAGGTCGGCCTTGATGTGCCCAACGCCACCGTCATGGCCATCGAGCACGCCGAGCACTACGGCCTCAGCCAGCTCCACCAGCTCCGCGGCCGCATCGGGCGCGGCCAGCACACCTCCCATTGCCTGCTGCTGGTAGACGAGTCCGAGGCATCTGAGAAGCTGGCGATCCTGGCCGAGACAAGCGACGGCTTCCGCATCGCCGAGGAGGACCTCCGCTGCCGCGGGCCAGGCGAATTCCTCGGCACCCGCCAGCATGGCCTGCCCCCCCTAGCGATCGGCGATTTCACCGAGGACATCCGCCTGCTCATGGAGGCCCGCCAGGGCGCTTTCGCCCTTGTCGAGTCCGACCCCGGCCTGTCCAAACCCAGTCATCGCCACCTCCGCCAAGCCGTCGTCGCCCGCCACGGCCCCGCCCTCGACCTCGCTGCAATCGGCTGACGCGCCCCAAAGAGAAGCCGCGGTCATTGGCTGGAGCTTCTCAGCTCCAAACGAGTTTACTATATTACTATATGATGGGCCATGGCAACGCGCTGGGAAAGGGAGCCAACCATGGGCTATGGGCAGGCGCCGGCCAACCAAGAGCGCAGTCGAGCCGCCGCACTCCGGCAGGCTGATGCACGCGGCTCCGCGGGGTCACTTGTCTGCCCCGCTCAGCCAATGGAGCATGACCTCGTCCCAGTGGAGTATCGGCCGGGGAAGGCGCACCGATGACTTCGGGACGCTTGCCCTGGCGCTTCGGGGGCGAGCCCGAGAGGGAAGCGGGCATTGGCGCTCCGCTCCCTTGCGGCGGCGGCTCGGTCCGAGTATACTGCGTGGGGCCGGCGACGGCTCAAGCGTCAGGAGGCGAGCCAATGGTCACAGGTAGGCGAAAGCGGATCTTCAGCACGAACAGGCGCATCCGCCTGGGCATCTGGGGGCTGGGACGGGGGCTGTCGTTTTTCAAGGCCTGCCACGACCTGAACATTGACGTGGTGGCGGGCTGCGACTTCAACGAGCACATGCGGCGGCGATTCGCCGAGCTTGTGCCCGATGCCTTCGTGACCGACAGGGCGGAGGACTTCCTGAAGCACGATATGGACGCGGTGCTGGTTTCGACCTATTGCCCGGCCCACGCGGGCGATGCCATCGCGGCGCTCCAGGCGGGCAAGCACGTGCTTTCGGAGGTCACGGCCTTTCACACGATGGCCGAGGGCGTCCGCCTGATCGAAGCGGTGGAGCGCAGCGGCCTGGTCTACAACATGACCGAGAACTACCCGTGGAACCCCAACCACGCGTGGTGCGCGAGGAAGTGGCAGGAGGGGCTGTTCGGCGACTTTATGTACGCGGAGTGCAACTACGTCCACAACTGCCGCTCGCTGGTCTACACCTACATTGACGGCGTGCCGATCGTGCCGGGCGACCGGCTGCACAACTGGCGCTCGTGGCTGAACTTCCACTACTACTGCACCCATTCGCTCGGCCCGGTCATGGTGGTGACGGGCACGCGGCCGACGCGGGTCGTCTCGCTGCCCAGCCCGGTGCACCTGGCGGGCTACCCGCAGCAGGGGCCGGACGGCATGGGCGGCATCGCCCCATCGCTCATCACGATGGACAACGGCGGGATCGTGCGGAACCTGATGGGCTCGACGACGAACGACAGCTACGCCTACCGCCTCTGGGGCACGCGGGGGGCCGTTGAGATTGACTGGCGGATGGGCGGCATGTTCCTCCGCCTCGGTGGCGGGGGCGAATCGCCCCGCATCCGCATCGAGCCGAAGGGCGACGAGCTGGCGGAGCTGGCACGCAGCATGGGCCACGGCGGGGGCGACTTCTACGTCCTCTACTTCTTCGCCCGCCAGATCCTCACGGGCGAGCCCGCCTTCTTCGACGTCTATCGTTCCGCCGACTGCACCATCCCCGGCATCCTCGCCTACCGCTCAAGCGTGGAGGGCGGGAGACCCTACGACGTGCCGGACTTCCGCAAGAAGGCCGAGCGCGACAGGTGGCGGCACGACGCCCACGCCCAACCGCACCTCGACCCCGACAAGAGCGTGTTCCCCCGCGGCGCCGACCCGCGGCTCACGCATCGCTTCAACAGCATCATGAAAGACCTCATCCGCTATGCCGAGTTATGCCGTGCCTGGCTCGACTGGTCGGCCGTCGCCGACGTTGCGACCGACCTGGCGCCCATCGTGGCTGTTGGCGACAAGCTCATCGCCGAGTACCCTCAGGTGGTCAAGACCCTGCGCTCGGCCCGCGAGCTGGCCGATGCCTATCCCCGCAGCCTGGGCGCACGGCTCCTCAACGAGATGCTCGAGCTTGCGGGCGAAGAAGCGGTCCTGGCCGCTGGCTTCCTGCGGAGCGTCCGCTCGCAGAGCCGAAGGCTAACACGCATCGGGGCCACGCCACGATAGGACCTATGGCACCTATGTGTCCTGTTCGGCCCAGGGGCGCTCCCCCCTTGCCACCCTGAGCGCCAGCCGGCCGATGGGGTTGTAGAGCTTGGCGTCCTCGGCAAGGTCAATCGTGTGGACGAGGACGGCGGGGCGTCCGGCCGGGGCCTGGCACGCTACGCTGCCGTCGGGCCGCAGCACGCGGCTGCCGCACCAGGGCCGCTCGCCCGACGTGTTGTTTGCCACGAGCCAGAAGACGTTCTCGGATGCCCGAGTGGCCATCGTGGCGGGGGCGACGGACTCCATCACGGGACTGGGCTTCGGCGCCGCGAGATAGGACGACAGGAAGATGAGGCGGCAGCGGCGCTTGAGGTACTCACGCCAGATTTCGGGGAAGCGAAAGTCGAAGCAGATGAGCAGGCCGAACTTGATGCCGTTGAGCGTGTGGGTGGCAAGGCGGCGGCCGGGGGAGTAGTGGCGGCAGTCGCGTGGCATCAGGAAGCACTTGTCGTAGCGTTTCACCGCGCGCCCCGTCGGGGCGATGAGATAGAGGCTGTTGAGCGGCTTGCCCTGCCGTTGGCGATGGGTCGAGCCGAGGATGGTCCACAGCCGCAGCTCGGCTGCGAGGTCGCGGACGCGGCGGGTCTCGTCATCGAGCACCTCCCAGGGATAGCGGCGGAAGCTATCGAACTGCGAGCCGGCATAGCCGGAGAGCGCGGCCTCGGAGAAGTGCACGAGCTCGGCCCCGCGCCGCGCGGCCTCGCGCATCAGACGGCGGACGAATGCCCCGTTCGCACGAATGTCCGCACTCACCGGGAACTGGCAGGTCGCTATCGTCAAGCGGCGCGAATTGCTGATCTCTGTTCTCCTGGTCACGCGTCACGGGTCACGCGTCACACTCCTCTTCGCCCGAATCGTCATCCGTGTGGGGTGAAGCTCTTCCTCCATAGAAAACGGCATCCCGCCGAGGCCGAGGAGCGACTCGACGAACATGTCGAAGTACTCGCGGCTGGGGGCCGAGGCGTCAATGGGGCCGAGGTCCCTGTCGCCCACGACGAGACGGGTGTGGGTGCCGCCGTCCGTGGCCTCGACGAAGCCGCGCGTGCCGAAGATGCGCAGGTGCTCGTTACCCCAGCGCCCGAAGCCCTTTGGATTCAGGTAGTTGGCGATGACGGCGGCCACGCCGCCGTTGGCCAGGGTCATCATCAGCGAGGTCGCCATCCGCAAGCCCCCGCCCACCACGGGGTTGCCGAGCGTGGTCTCGACCGCTTGGATGTCGGCGATCTGCTGGCCCGCGACGTGCTCGACGAAGCGGAGGGCGTGGACGCTTGCCTGGCCGATGATGCCGCCGTCCACGCCTTCGTCCTGTGGCCGGCCGTCGTGGTAGGGATA
>Ga0101944_10001685_pt1 | contig 42942 bp, 36 predicted proteins | sample DewCreD2012metaG_FD_75245 | JGI IMG/M metagenome (GOLD analysis project Ga0101944, IMG submission 75245) | Hot spring sediment bacterial and archeal communities from British Columbia, Canada, to study Microbial Dark Matter (Phase II) - Dewar... ... | reverse complement strand
GGATGAAGCAATGGGCTGGGTATCGGCGAGGGCGGTACCAGGGGTTGGACCCCAACCGGTTGGAGTTGGAGTTCAAGAGCATCTGTTGGAACTTGATACGGCTGGTGAAAGTGGTGGCTGCCTGAAGCGGTGTGTCCCGGTGGGCAAAAAACAGTCCGCCGGAGGCCGCCGGACAGCCACAAAGAAGGGCGAACAACCCTTAAAAGCGGCTGTATAGCCCCGCTTGGAGCATTAAAAGACGAAACAGAGACAACAACGGTCATTCAATCGCGTTTTTCAGAGGTCTCAACCCTATCGTTTGCCATGCCGCTCTCATTCTCAAACGTCAGGGGCGAGTGGCTAAACTTCTTCGGAGTTGCTTGGGCATCGCCATATTTTTCACACCGTCTGGCGCGACACCCAGTTGGGTTTACACACTGAAATGCCCATACTCCCAACATCCTGGGAACGGCAAATCAACTTCTCTCAAGCCAAATTTAGTGGCTCGCTTTTTTCCCCATTCGTGGATAACAAAAAGCTCCTGCAATTCAAAATGAGCTTCCTTTCTCCATGAATTTACCAACTCATTGTAGCCAAGCATGAGGTCAAGCTTGTCGGTCAGGAAGTCAACTTCTAGATGTATCTGTGGCAAGACTATTGTATCCCATTCCGACAAAGGAGACGAAGTAAGATTCGCAAGTAGTGGCGCAGCCTCCTTTCTTGCTCTAGCAACACTCTCATGGATTGCATTTAATCGAGGGCTGATACCGGCCAACAATTCCCCCGCGTCCTGGCTCTGCACCCAGTGTTCACCAAGGACAAGCGACCAAATGCGCTCGGGACCGCGATCCTCTCCGCCATACAAGAAAACCGAATCTGCCCAATTCCACATCTGTGACCATGCTTTCATCCCCTCTTTTTTATTGGATTGATACACACGCCAACAAAGTTCAGGATAGCGATCGTGGAACTGTTCACCAAGAAGGAATTCACGGATGTGAACTCGCAGTTCATTAAGCCGCCAATTTGCCAAAGGCGGCACAATCCATAGTTTCTCAGCAAACTGCGACAAGCAGTCCAAGCTCAAGAAGGCTAGTGCGTTGGCAAGCTTCTGTTCTTTCATAGGAGCTAAGGAATAGCGGCGTTAGCCGGGATCGTTGGCCAAAGAGGCGGAAATAAAGATGGGATCATTCGCAGACAGCGGTATCCGATATAGATTGCAGCACCCGTGCCTAAGCCAACGACAACCGCCTCACCTGTGCTCAAGCCTTCTCGGCTTGATGCCCCGACAGGTAAACCAGTCAGAACAGGATTGGGAACGATGACTACTGGCAAAGATGGTGGACCGTATATTCCGGGATTCTTCACATACCACGGCTTTTCCGGAGCAGGCCGCACGGCCCACTCACCAAAGCCGGGCGGCAATGGGTCTTTGCACTTGTATGAGTAGTAATCCTGCAACAACCGATTTAGCCGATTTCTCCACCCCTCATACTGCTGTTGGTGACCTTCCCATGTTCCATAAGGAGTGTTTGGACCAGTAGGTCCTTTGGGAGCTGTGTGATAAAGGTCTTTTGGATCAAGCAGCATATCCCAATACCGCGACTCCATGATTTTCAACGTCGCTTCAATAGCAGCCTTGAGGATTGCGCATGGGTCTGGACTACATGGGCCGATCGGCCCAACTGGCCCATTCGGTCCTGAAACCGGATTTCCATATGCAAGCCCGAAGGGATCAATAAAATTCAGTGGGTTGTTTCTGGCCATGCCGTAGAGATTGGCCCCACCTCGTTCCCCAATAGGATCGCGGCTCAGCCACCGGCCCTGGGTGGGGGAGTAGTAGCGGTAGCCGTAATAGTAATGACCCGTCTCGTCGTCGCAGTACTTGGTCGAGAAACGGAAGGGGTTGACGAAGGCCACTGGGCCAGTGGCGCGTATTGGCTCGCCGAAGGGGCCGTATTCATACTGCGCTGCCCATTGGCCTGTGGCGGCATTCACCAACCCCACCACGTTCCCGTTGCCGTCGTAGGCGTAAAAATACGTCCCGGCATTCGTGCCGCTGGGCACCGTCATCGCCAACAACCCACCAATGCCGCCCGCTCCCTCCCGTGTCCCGCTCAAATCGTTCCCCCACACAAACGACGCCACCAACGCAGAACTGCCCCCGTCCAGTATCGCCACCAAGTTCCAACCGTCATACACATACCGCTGCGCCGTGGCCAGCACCCAAGCCGGACCCGTCCAGTTCGACACCACCTTGCTCACCCGCCGCCCCATCCAGTCGTACCCGTAAACGAGCTTCTGCCGGGGCACACCCCGCGCCGCCGCCGTGGCTGTGGTTTCCTGGGTTGTCAAGCGATTCTCCGCGTCCCAAACATACGTCCACTGCCCGTCCCCGGTCAAGTTGCCGTCCGCATCGTACTGCAAACCCTCGTTGTACGGCGGCACGTACAACCGCCCGATGTTCGAAATGAGGCTTCTGCAAAACAAACTTCACAAAGGAAGCCCCCTAGAATAAACAGGTCATTTTCCTCAGAAAACCAACCATTGCCTAGTGGCGTTGTCATTGTCCGCGAGTTTTGCAAAGTTCTCAAAAAGCGCAGGATCAATCCGGTTTAGAATTTTCGCTACCATTTATTTCTGGATCTTTAACGTAGCCCTGAATGACGAAGCTGCGGCTATCAAACCCAAGATAACGCCAAGCCAGTTGTTTGTTCCGATGTCTCCAATGTGGATATAGGCATGGAAAAAGCCGGGTAGCAAAGGGTTAATAAATGCACCCCATATAACGAATACTCCTACGAAGACAAGGGCCGCACCAGTTAATGCAATTGTGTATTTTATAAGGTTCCTCATTGCTGGTCCCGTTTGTCTTTATTATTTTTAATTCGTCTTTTCAGTCTGACCCAATCTTGCTTGAGTTGAATGGCGCTATACCATCCACTAACGACAGCTATTACCCCGACGACAAAATAATAGACCACCCGTTGACCCCTTGAATATGCCACTCCGCCTGGTTCTTTCAGGTTTTCCGGTCTGGCAGACAATAAGAGCAGCGCACCGATGAAAACAAGATAAAATACTCGCATTATTTCATTCATTTCTCACCGGAACAAAACGTTGAAAGTATCGCGAAAGTTGTTGATCATTCTTCTTGGATCAACGATTAACCCGCCGTAAACCGGCCCGTAGTTTATCCCAAATGAGACATTACTGCCTATTCCGATGCCAAAATTAGCACCGCCATTATAAACTTAGCCGCTCTCGGCAGTGCCTCCGTAAATGCCACCAAATGCAAGCCCATCGGTTGGATTTTGGAAACCGTCCATCTCAATCCAGAATTGGTATCCGCCGCCAACGCCAATGGTTTGGCTGGCAAATCGTCCGCACGAATTTCTCCCGCGTTCTTGGAGACCAACACCAACGTCCAAAGAAATAGCGGCTCCGTCATCAACCGTCCAAGTTCCAGTAAATCCAACCGCTCCGGCGATTGAGCCTTTCCCTTTTACCTTTCCGCCAATTCCCAATCCAATGTAACCGCCACGAACGCCTCCACAGTAGTAAATGTAATCCCCAGCAGCTTCCGTAGCGGCATTATAAACTTCATCGCTGGCGTTTCCATCCCCAGTGTAAAGCCAGCGAATGAATGACCATAGTCCATAAGGATCAACAAAGTTTAGTGGATCATTTACCACATAAGCATAAAGGTTAATTCCACCATATTCCCCGATGGGATCTCTGGACAACCACCGGCCGGTGGTGGGATTGTAATAGCGGTGGCCGTAGTAGGAGAGGCCGGTTTCCCAGTCAAAGTATTTGGTGGAGAAGAGGAAGTTGAAGGAGCGGGCCAAGGGACTACTCGCCCGCAACAATTCCCCAAACGGCCCATACTCATACTGCGCCACCACCACCCCGTCACCGGCCCAAGCACAGCCCAATGGCAAGCCCTCTTGCTCGTCTATTGGCTCTGTAATGGGTACTTGGGGCATGCTTTCCATCTCCTGCATTTGTGTGGCGTTCCGTCCGCAATATCCGACATCTTTTTTCGTAAATCAAGGGCTTTGGTTTGGAACGGCGAGGACGCCGTCGCTCCCGCAAAGGAAAGGAGATTGAAAAGAACGGGAACCGCAGATGGATGCGGATGGACGCGGATGGACGCGGATTTTTTCACCACAAAGGCACAAAGACACAAAGATTTTTTTATGAATTGCCCCTCACCCTGGCCCTCTCCCAAGGGGAGGCCTTGCCTCGCTGACGCGAGGCTTGGATTTTTTTTGAGAAATTTCCCTCACCCCGACCCTCCCCCTGAGGGGGAGGGGGAGTGATTGGGTTTCCTCACCCCGGCCCTATCCTCAAAGGAAGGGGGATTGAATAGGAACCGCGGATGGACGCGGATGAACACGGATTTTTTCCCCTCACCCTGGCCCTCTCCCAAAAGGAGAGGGGATAGTTAGATTTCCTTCACCTTGGCCCTGATGCAAGGGGAGAGGGTCATCGTAATGGGACCTCGGGGCCGGGGTAGTCGCATGAAATGGCGACAACCAGCCTGCATTTAAGCATTGCAGCCAAAGCACGGCTTGGGCATTTTCTAGCCCATTACACCCGACCGGTGGCAGGACGGGTGTTTTTGACAAACACTGCCCGATACCCTCCGGAGCAGTCATCTGGAGGATTTGAGGAAAGGTTGAAGTATGCATTGGCTCGACTGGATTGTCATTGTTTTCTACTTCGTGGTCATTGGTGTGGTGGCCTGGTGGTACGGGCGGCACCAAAAGGACAGCGTGGATTACTTTCTTGCGGGGCGTAATGCCGGGTGGGTGGTCATCGGCGCGTCCATCTTCACCTCCAACATCGGCTCCGAGCATATTGTAGGTTTGGCCGGGCAGGGAGCGGCCACGGGCATGGCCATGGCGCACTGGGAGTTGCACGCATGGTGTCTCATCGTTTTGGCCGGATTATTCGTGCCCTTCTATTACAAGTCCGGTGTCCAGACGATTCCCGAGTTTTTGGAGAAGCGCTTCAGCAGCCGCACGCGGTGGATTTTGTCGTGCGTTTCGTTGGTGGCGTATGTTTTCACGAAGGTGAGCGTGACGGTGTATGCCGGGGCCATCGTGTTTCAGGCCTTGCTGCCCGACACGTTTGGCTCGCCGCAAAATGCGTTTTGGATTGGGGCGTTTTCAACGGTGGTCATTACGGGTATTTACACGGTGTTTGGCGGAATGCGCGCCATCATGTCCACGGCGACGCCGCAGGCGGTTATCATTCTTTTTGGCTCGGCGGTCATTACGACCATCGGCTTGGGCAAATTGGGCGGCTGGGGTGAATTGGTGGCCACCTGCAAAGCGAATGCAGACAGCTTTGCGCTGTGGCGGCCGTTGTCCGATCCCAATTTCCCGTGGCTGGGCATCATCATTGCCTCGCCGATTGTGGGCCTGTGGTACTGGTGCACGGACCAATACATCGTCCAGCGCGCTCTTTCGGCCAAAGACCTTGCCACGGCGCGGCGGGGTGCGTTGTTCGGCGGCTTGTTGAAAGTGTGGCCGGTGCTCATCTTTTTGGTGCCGGGCATGATTGGCTGGGCGTTGCACACCAAGGGCATCATTCAACTGCCGCTCAAGGCCGATGGCTCCACCATTGACGGCGACCAGGTGTTTCCATCGTTGGTTAAAATGCTGCTCCCGCCGGGCATTCGCGGGTTGATTGTGGCCTGCCTGTTGGCGGCGTTGATGAGCTCGCTGGCGTCGCTCTTCAATTCCAGCGCCTCGTTGTTCACGGTGGACATTTACGAAAAACTTTTCCCCGGCCGCTCCGAGCAACACCTGCTCACCGTGGGGCGCATCGCCACGGCCACGGTGGTGGTGTTGGGCATCATCTGGATTCCGGTCATGGCCAAGGTCTCCGGCGGCGGTCTTTATCAATACCTGCAAAGTGTTCAGGGCTACCTGGCGCCGCCCATCACGGCGGTGTTTTTCCTTGGACTGTTTTGGAAACGCATCAACAGCACCGGTGCCACTTGGGCCCTGAGCTGCGGGTTTATCCTGGGCATGATCAAGCTCACCATCCAGGCTTTCTTCGGGAAGGGCAAAATTGAAAATCCGGCGATCCTTGCGCAGATTGGTGATTTCAACTTCCTTTACGCCACGGGCATCCTCTTTGCCATTAGTGCTGTGATTATGGTGGTGGCCTCTTTGCTCACCGCCCCGCCGCCCGAGGAAAAAATCCGTGGTCTGACCTACACCTCCATCCATCAGGTGTACGGCGATGAAATCCGCCGCAGTTGGGACACAGGCAACAAGGTGATGATGGCCGTCATCCTGCTGGCGGTGCTGGGGATGTACCTGTACTTCAGCTTCTGGCTGCGCTGAGGAGTTTTTCCGAAGCACGAATCATTCATTTCACAGCCGCTGGAGAAGCCAAATGAGCTCTTCAGCGGCTGATTTGTTTTTTAAAACTGGGCGGTTGGGAATGCGGGAATAAAAAATGGTCGGGGCGGTGCGATTTGAACGCACGACCTCTTGTACCCGAAACAAGCGCGCTAGCCAGGCTACGCTACGCCCCGAACCACAAGGACACTCTGGTCTTTTTCGGGAAAAAATGCAACGCCAATTTTAACCGCTTTCCTTAAACGGGCACTTCTCCAACTCCCAACAGTTACCGCTCAATGCACCAGGAGCAGCTCGTTGGCAGCGGCATCCGGCTGAACTGATTTTTTGGCGGTCATTTCGCCCCTAAAAAACTGCGTGATTTTTCTGCGGGGACTTCTTTTAATAGCGGCATGCTCATTTGGATTTTGGCGTTGGTGTTGGTGCTGGCCTCCGCGGCCCTGGGTTACACCTGGGGGGCCGTGCGCACCGGCATAACCATGATTGGCCTCCTGCTGGCCTCGGCGCTGTCGGCGCCGTTGGCGCCATTGCTTTACCCTGTGTTCGACAAGTTGGGAGTCGGCACCAAGTTCCACGCCTTTTTTATTGCACCGCTGATTGTGTTTTTCCTTGTGATGGTGGTGTTCAAGCTGGTGGCCACCAAGGTGCACCGGATGTTGGACACGCATTACAAGTATCATGCGCCTGAATTTGTGCAGACGTTGTGGCTGCGGACCAATGAGCGGTTTGGCGCGGCGCTTTCGGTGGTCAACGCCACCATCTATCTGTTGTTGATTGCTGTTTTCATTCAAGCGCTGGCCTACCCCATCAGCCAGCTTTCTTCCGGCGATGAAGATTCGGCTGCCTGGCGCTACCTGCTCAAGGCCCATGAATCCATGGAGTCCACCAAGATGAATCGCGTGGCGGCTGCGTTCAATCCGGCGCCCAAAAAATATTACGATGTTTGCGACATGATCGGGATGATCTATCACAATCCCTTGTTGGTGGGGCGCCTGACGAGTTACCCGCCGATCATGGAGCTGGGGGATCGGGAGGAATACCGCGTGATGTATGACCGGATTGCTGGCGATGTGGAGTTCAAGAAAACCATCCTCTCCATGCCGAAAACGCCGTTCCAGCAAATCATGGGCGAAGAGTCATTTCGGCTGATCGTCACCAACCGCCCCTACATGAACGAGATTTTCAAACTCGATTTCAAGGACTTGTCCAACTATCTGGCCACGGGGAAATCCGCCAAGTTCGATGACAGCATTCTTGGGCGCTGGGTGTACAACTATCAGGCATCGTTGGCGGCGCAACGCCGCACCAAGGCCACTTGGAAGCGCGCCGAATACAACGCCCTGATGGCCAGCTACACCAACAATCTGCGGCGCGTAACGCTTCTGGGGCTCATCAACAACAAGGTGGTCATCCAGAGCGGGGGCGAGGGCCAGCCGGTGAATGTCATCCGCGGCACATGGTCCAAGGAAGGCTCCGACCGCTACACCCTGCAAGTGGATGGTCCGTGGGAGAAGGAAGTGGAAGTGCGCGGGTCGCGTTTGATTGCGCGGTTCAAGCTGGAGCGGGAGACGCGCATCGTGGTGTTCGACAAGGAATAAACGTTCGAGTGTCGTGCCGGGCGGTGACGCTTGACATTTAATGCCCAATCGGGTTGGCTGGCCTCATGCTCAAAGCCGGCATTGTCGGGTTGCCCAATGTGGGCAAGTCCACCCTGTTCAATGCGCTGATTCGCGCCCACAAGGCCCCGGCGGAAAACTACCCCTTTTGCACCATCGAACCCAACCTTGGGGTGGTGGCCGTGCCGGATGAACGGCTGGATCGTCTGGCCGCCGTGGTGAAAGTGCCCCGGCGCGTGCCTGCAACCATTGAATTCATTGATATCGCCGGTCTGGTCAAGGGCGCCGCCAACGGCGAAGGTCTGGGCAACAAATTCCTCGGTCACATCCGCGAAGTGGACGCCCTTGTGCATGTGGTCCGATGTTTTGAAGACCCCGACATTCACCACGTCACCGGCAGCATTGACCCCGTGAGGGACATTGAAATCGTCACCGCAGAACTCATCCTGGCCGATCTCGAAACCCTGAGCCGCCGCCGTGAAAAAATCGCGCGCGACGTGAAACGCCATGACCCGCACGCCGTGCAGGAAGAGCATCTCATCCAAAAACTTGAAGCCCACCTCCACACCGGCAAGCCGGCCATTGCCTTGAATCTTTACCCTGAAGAACGTGCCATCGTGCGGCATTTCTTTTTACTGACCGACAAACCCACCCTTTTTGCGGCCAATCTCAAGGAAAATGAATTGGCGGGGGCATCAAGCAACCCTCACGTCCAGCGTGTGGCCGAATACGCGCGGACGCATCACGGTTGCGATACCGTTCCCCTCAGCGCACAACTCGAGAGTGATTTGGTGGACCTCACGCCGGAGGAGGCTGCCGAATACCTGCAGACCCTTGGCGTGAATGAATCCGGCGTTGCGCGGCTCATCCGGCAGACTTATCAACTTTTGGGCCTGCGCACCTTTTTCACCTTCAATCAGGAGGAAGCCCGCGCCTGGACCATCCATGCAGGCGACACCGCACCCAAGGCGGCGGGAGTCATCCATACCGACTTTGAAAAAGGATTCATCAAGGCCGAGGTGGTGCCTTGGCGGGATTTGGTGGAGTGTGGCTCGGTGGCGCTGGCGCGGGAGAAAGGCCACTACCGCATCGAAGGCCGTGAATATGAAGTCAAGGATGGGGATGTCATCCTGTTCAAATTCAACGTTTGACAAACCCACCCCTCCTTCCCTTTTCAAGGGGGAGTGATTACCGTCCACCGGCTTGCGAGTTTAAGGGTAAAGGATTGGCCGTGGCCGAGGTCAGCGCTCAAGGGCGCGCAAACGGCGGTCCATCTCGCGCAACACCCGTTGCATGTCCATGATGGCGCGCTCCATGCGCTCGGTGCGGTCCGCCATTCCCCCTGCCGCATCATCCATGGGACCACGTCCCCAAGGGCCGCGTGGACGGTCCATGCCTGGGCGGTCATCCATCATGCGGGTCTCGCGGGCTACCATTTCTGCAAGGTCCGGATAACCGGCGGCACGCAACATTTCCACGGCGTTGCGCACCATTTGCTGGCGCCGTTCGGGACCCATCGGCGGACGCGGGCTGTCTTCCGCGGGGGCCATGGGGGCCAACACGTCCCGCGGCTCACGCTCCAGGAGCAGGCGTTCTTTCAACTGCTGGCGCTGCCGCTCCAGGCGGTCCGCTGCTTCATTGTCGCCCAGGCGGCGCAATTCCTTGATTTCGGCGTCCATGCGTTGAAGGCGTTCCTCCATTTCTGCAGCTTCACGGCGGTTGGGCACCGGTCCGCGGCGCTCGGCGCGGAACTCGGGGGGGCGATCTCCGGGTGGCGGTGGAGGCGGTGGTGTGGGCGGCGCCGGGGTTTCATCTCCGGCTGCCTGCAGACACAGGCTTGTCAAAAGCAAAACCAAACCCGCACACAGCCTGCGGACAATTTGAAGCGAGGCCAAAGTTTTCATGTACACCATTCTCCGGTTGTGGTTGAACAGACAATGTCAATGGGACCAACCAAAACCTACCCCCCACCCCTTTTCTCGTCAACTGCGGACCCACCTATAAAGAACCTACGGGGACTCTGCTATGGGGCGCTGCCACTCAAATCATTTATGGAAACCAGCAATTGCCGTAAGGTGGGGTGGTGTTTGCATTTTGAACATCTTTGCCCGCGGACTTGATTTTTCCGGCGCTTTGACGGTTGATGGTGGCCTGTGACAGGCATGCAAGCATCATTGCGATGGACCGCAACCGCCGGCCAAGTCCTGGCTCTGGGATGTGCCTTGTTGGCGTTGCTTACAGGTTGTGCGCGAGATTCCATTGAAAACCGCCGCCACGAAAAATGGATGGCTTATTCGGCGTTGCCGCAGGAGCAGCGGGAGCTGGTGGACCAGGGGCGCATCCGCGTCGGCATGAGCGAAGATGCGGTGTACATTGCTTGGGGAAAACCGGACGAAATCCTGGAGTCTGAAGGTCCCGACGGGATGGAAACAATCTGGCAGTACCACGGGACATGGGCGCAGGAAACCCGCTACTGGACTTACCGCGAAACACGGCGCAACGGCCAGTTGGTGCTTGAGCGATACCTGGCCCGCGATTACCAGCCCCGGCCTTATGTTCGCGCGGAAATCACCTTCCGCAAAGGCCGAGTCGTCAGTTGGCGGATGCTGCCGCGACCCCTTTCTTGAACGGCAACGATTGGATGCAACACGGCGGGGCATTTTCTCTGATTTCTTTACGGCATTGTAATTCACCATGGCGCTGAATTTTATATTTCTCGGCACCGGCACGTCCATCGGAGTGCCGGTGATTGGCAAGACTTACCCGCCTTCCTTTCTGGCCAACCCCAAAAACCATCGCACGCGCTGCTCGCTCTACCTGGCCACTCCTCAAGTCAAACTGGCCATTGACACCCCCCCGGACTTTCGCACTCAGATGCTCCGGGAAAACATCTCCTATCTGGACGCTGTCCTGTTCACTCACGCCCATTCCGATCACGTGATGGGTCTGGATGATTGCCGCCGTGTGTGCGTCGTTCGGCAAGGCCCTCTGCCGGTGTACGCAGACGCGCCCACCATGAACGCCCTGCGCCGCATTTTCAACTATGCCTTTCACGACGGCCCCCATCCCAACGGTTATTTTGTCCCGGAACCCCATTTGATTGAAGGTCCCTTCTATCTGGGAGATTTGCGCATTGTGCCCGTCGCGCTGCCTCACGGGCAGGCGGGTAGTCTGGGTTTTTTGTTTTATCAAAACGGCACTCTTCAACTGGCCTATCTCAACGATTGCAAATCTGTCCCGCCGGCGGTCATTGAGCAGGCCCGCGGGGCGCGTGTGCTTGTGCTCGACGCCCTGCAACGCCGTCCGCATTGGACCCACCTTTCCTTGCCTGAAGCGATGGAAGTCAGCCGCCAAATTCGGCCCGGGCGCACCTTCTTCACCCACTTGTCGGATGACTACGATCACGATGTTGCTCAGGCCGAGCTTCCCGACGGCATGGCGTTCGCCTACGACGGCTTGCGGGTGGAGTTGGATTGAGGCACTGGTGGCACCGGCACCTCCACAAACTTCACTCCCACGCCTTCGGGGCCGGCTTCGCAGACAAAAAATCCTTTTTCGCGGGAGCGGTCGTGATTGTTGCGCTGCAAGGCACAGCAGCGATTGGTGTAGGCCGTCGTCCCAAGCACTGTCTTGCGTGTGTACCCGTGGAAGTGGCCGCAGAAGATGGCCTTGATGTTCAAGCCGTTTAAGTGCTCCAGCACGGCGTCTGCATTTTGCGGGCGGTAACGCACACCGGGCCCCAGTGGAAAATGCGTGAACACCACGGTGGGGGCCGTCGGTGAAAGGCGGGGCACCTGCCGCTTCAACCACAACAGCGTTTCCTCGGAAACGCGGGTGTTCTCGTATTTCAGTCCCTCCGATGTGTCCAACCCCACAAACTGCCAGCCGCGATGTTGAAAGTGATAATTCAACCTGCGGGGAAAGAAATATTTGTAGTAACGCGCACTCCCCGCCGACGTGTAATCATGATTGCCAATGACGGGGTAGCAGCGAAGGCCTGATTCGTCAAAAATCCGGCGCACGGCAGCCAAATCTTCGCGGCGTCCAAACTCGGTCAAGTCGCCCGCCACCAGACACAACTCGGTCTTGAATTCGTTGATGCGTGCAAAAACGCCGCGGAGAAATTTTCCGCATGCTGGTGAGATATAATGTAAATCATTGATGACGGCGAAAGTGAAGGCGCCTGGAGGGTCCACTTCGCGGGCTTCAACGCGTGTCGAAAAACATTGCGCAGCCATCCACCCTCCCGCGCAAAGGCACCGCAAGGCTTTACGTCGTGTCCAGGTCATACTCGAGGATGACAATAAAATCTTTGCGTCGCAAGAAGACAAAACCGCCGAGCGGCGGTTTTTTGAAGGGTGGGTTTATTGTTGAATGGGGGGTGGGGAGGGGTATATTGAAGAGTCTGACGGTGGTTACCAACCGTTCGTATGCTCGTACATCTCTTAAAATCGAAGATTCACCGGGCGCAGGTCACCGGCGGCAGCCTCGACTACGAGGGCAGCCTGACCATTGCGGAGGATTTGATGGAAGCGGCGGGTTTGTATCCGTACGAAAAAATCCTGTGCAGCAACATGGCCAATGGCGCCCGGTTTGAGACTTATGTCATCAAAGGCCCGCGCGGATCGGGGCAAATCGTGCTCAACGGCGCGGCGGCGCATTGCGGCAAACCGGGGGACCGGCTGACGATCATGAGTTTTACCGAGGTGGACGCCGCCCAGGCGGCGCAGTGGCATCCCACCGTCATTGTGTTGGGAGACAACAACAAAATTACCGCCCGCAAATAGGACATCAAGGACACTACATGGCTTTTACAGCAGCTCAGATAGCGGCGCACCTTCAAGGCGAGGTGGTGGGCAATGGCGAGGTTCAGTTGACGGGTTTTGCGCCGGCCAAGGCAGCGCGGCCCGGTGATCTGACGTTTGCGGAAAATGCGCAGTACATGGAGGCTGCGCGGCAGAGCGCGGCCAGCGCGATTTTGGTGGATGCGGATTATCCGGCGGGGGACAAGACGTTGATCAAGGTGAAGAATGCGCGGGTGGCTTTTGCGCGGGTGTTGCCATTGTTTTTTCCGGAGCGGCGCCCGGCGCCCGGGGTGCATCCGACAGCGGTGGTGGCGGCGGGGGCGAAGGTTGACCCAGCGGCGGCGATTGGGCCGTATTGTGTGGTGGGGGATGGAGCAGTGATCGGGGCGGGAGTGATTTTGGAGAGTCACGTGCATGTGGGGGAGGGTGCGCAAGTGGGAGCCGAGTGCCGTTTGTTTCCGCATGTGACGCTGTATCCGGGAGTGCAACTTGGGCAACGAGTAAGGGTGCATGCGGGGACGGTGATTGGGTCGGACGGATTTGGTTATGTGTTGGATGAGGGGCGGCATTTGAAGGTGCCGCAAATCGGGACGGTCATCATTCATGATGATGTGGAGATTGGGGCCAATGTGACGATTGACCGCGGGGCGTTGGGGCCGACGGTTATTGGCCGCGGGACGAAGATAGACAATTTGGTGCAAATCGCCCACAATGTGACGATCGGGGAGCATTGCATCATCGTGGCGCAGGTGGGCATTGCCGGCAGCACATCGCTGGGCAATTACGTGGTCTTGGCGGGGCAGGTGGGGATTGCGGGACATTTGAAAATCGGCAATCAGGTCACCGTGGCGGCGCAATCGGGGGTGATGCATGACATTCCCGATGGCCAAAAATGGCTGGGCAGTCCGGCGCAGCCGGATCGGCAGACGAAGCGGCAACTCATTGCCATAACGCAATTGCCGGATTTGATTCGGCGCGTGCGCGAGTTGGAACAGAGGTTGGAGAGCATGGGGGTGGCCACCGAAGCGCAGAACACACCTCCCGGCACGGAGTAAAAAATAGAACGCAAGCTCCTGAAAATTCACCCGTGCAGCCTTCATCAACAGCCCCGGAGAAATTAAAAGCATTTATGCAAGCGTGGGTCATCACCATGGTGGGTGTGTTGGTGGCGGCCCATGTGGTGGACGGCATTCACTATGATGGGGCGGTGGATTTGGTGGTGGCCACGTTGTTGTTGGGGTTGTTGAATGCGTTTGTGCGGCCCATTTTGATGCTTTTGTCGCTGCCGTTGTTGTTGCTCACCTTGGGGTTGTTCACGCTGGTCATCAATGCGGGGCTGTTATGGTTGGTGGGCGAGATGGTCAAAGGTTTCCACGTGGACGGTTTTTGGGCAGCCTTCAAAGGGGCGTTGGTGATTGCAGTGCTCAGTCTCCTGCTCAACACCCTGACCGGCTCGGGCAACAGCCGGGTCCGCTTCGGGCGGGTTCGCCGACGGGAGGAGCCATCGAACCGGAGTGACTCCGGCGGGCCGGTGATAGATGTTTAAGGGGCCGGGTTGCCGCGCCATTGATAGGACACGGCCAAGGTGGGGATTCCTTTTTGGTTAAACTCCAATTCGAAGTCTGTTTTCAACTGCAACAATTCAGGGGGCGGTGATTGGCGGACAAAGCCGGTGTTGGAGGCAAAGGCGGTCTGAATCCAATCGAAATATCCCGCGTCATCGGTGCGAATGTGGACCCAACCAGCGGGGATTAGGATTTGGGCAAGGATTTGGACAAAACGCTCGTTAATGAGCCGGTTTTTGTGGTGTTTCTTCTTGGGCCAGGGATCGGGAAAATAGATGTGGAACACTTCCACCGAGTGGTGGGGCAGAAGGTATTGGGTGAGGTAGCCTGCCTCCAGCCGGATGATGCGCAGATTGGTGAGGCCGGCGCGGAGGGCTTTGCGTTCGAGCTTGCGTGCGCGGCCCAAGAGGCGTTCCACACCGAGGAAATTGCGCTCTGGATGAAGGCGTGCGTATTGGGCCAAAAAAGAGCCGTCACCGCTGCCGAGTTCGACTTCCACCGGTTGAGGAGTCAGGAAGAGGTCGCGCCAGTCGAGCCGTTCGACGAGGCTGGTAATGGGAAAGAACAAGCGTGGCCGGGTGGGGTCCAGCCAGGCCGGGCCATTGGAAGGTGGCATGTCCATGGTTTGTTTCCAGCGGTTACCTGCCGATTGTCGAGCAGGCAACAGCGGCCAAAACCTTACTCCTCACTTTTGGACTTGGAAGATTTTTTCGGCGCATCTTCCTTGTCTTTGTCGAGGTATTCGAGGGTCCAAACTTCGTTGGTGTCGCGTTTCAGGAAGGCGCGGAAGTCGTACAGGTGGAATTCACCGGATTTATTGACGGCGGTGTAGTCGCATTTGACGAGGAAGCGCCAGTCCACGCCGGTGATTTTGGCTTTGGAATAGGGTTCAAACTTGGCGGTTTCGGGCCGTGCGAGGGTCTGGGAGACAAGATTGGTGGCGGCTTGATAGGCGGCGCGATGGAGGTTGCGGCCCAAGCGGCGCTCCCACGGGGTGGGTTCAATTTTGACGTAAAGATTGCTGGTTTTCTCCCATTTTTTGTAGGAGACGTTGGGCGGTTCGGGCTCGGTACTGGCGGGGGTGGTGAAGTTTTCCTTGAAGTAGAGGTAGCCCGCGCCGCCTCCGATAATCAAGGCGGCGGCAATCACCAAAAGGGCTAAGGTTGCGGCAGTCACCCGGCCTTGCATGTTGGTGGCCAATCGGTTGAGGCCGTTTTGATGGATGGCCAGTTTCATACGACAAGCTTAAGGGGTTGGGGCAAATGTGGCACGCAATTTCCGATGGTGACGGCGCCGGATGTTGAATGAATTGACAATCGGCGGCGTCTCAAAAATGATGTCCGCGTGTTCAGCCATGGGCAAGAGATGATGACGAAACGGGCGCATGTTTTATTCACCAGCATCAAGCCCGGGCGGCACGGCACAACAAAACCATCATGCCCAACAATTTTAGTCCACATATGAAAAAAATCACCATTCTTGTTGGAACGGGCCGCTTGAGCGGTCCTTCTTTGAATCGTCGGCAATTTTTGGGCTCCTCGCTCAAGGCGGGTGTTTTGTTGGCCGCAGCCCCGCAAGTGGTGCCCGGCGCCACCGTGGGGCGGGATGGCGGGGTGGCGCCCAGCGAGCGGATTGTCATGGGGGGCATCGGCATCGGCAACCGCGGCAATTATGTATTGGGTGTGTTTTTAGCCCAAAAGGATGTGCGTTTTTTGGCGGTCGCCGATGTGAAGGCGGCCCGGCGGGATGCCGTGAAGAAACGTGTGGACGCCCATTATCAGGCCAACGATTGCGCGACGTACCGTGATTTGCGGGAGTTGCTGGCGCGGCAGGACATTGATGCGGTGCTTATTGCCACGGGGCCCAACTGGCATGCCGCGGCGTCTTCGTTGGCGGCGCGCGCAGGCAAAGATGTTTATTGCGAGAAGCCCTGCACCAAGAACATCAATGAAAGTCTGGCGTTGGCGGAGGTTTTCAAACGCACCGGCCGCATTTTTCAGGCTGGCACGCAGCGGCGCAGCCTGCCCAATTTTGTGTTCGCGATAGATTTGGCGCGGCAGGGCAAACTGGGCAAGTTGCACACTGTGCATGCGCATCCGGCGGGGCTCGAAACCAAGACCAGCGGCTGGTTGCCCGCCGAACCTGAGCCGGACAAGGAGGAGGTGGACTGGGATTTGTACCTTGGGCCGGCGGCGTGGCGTCCGTTCAACAAGCGGCTGTTGGATGGGTTCAACTTTGAGAAAGGTGGCGGACTGGTGGGCGGCGGGTGTTTGGAATGGGGTTCGCATTGCGTGGATTTGTGCCAGCTTGCAGCGGATTGTGACCACACTGCCGCCATCGAGTACGAACCCAAGAATGGGCAGCTTCATGCGATGTATCCCAACGGGGTCAAGCTGATCGTGCGTAATGACGGATGGTTGCCACTGGGGTCCTGCCCGGTGCGCTTTGAGGGCTCGACGGGATGGGTGGAAACCGCCGACAACGGCGACATTGTGGCCAGCTCGGATTTGCTGCTGGTGGGCAAAGGGGCAAAAATCGGGGGTTACCCTGCAGATTTCCACGTGCGTGACTTTCTTGATTGCGTGAAGTCCCGCGGACGCACGCGGGCCCATGCGGAGGCGGCCTGTTGGTCACATATCACCTGTCACGCGGGCAACATCTCGCTCTTCTTGAACCGTAAGGTCCGGTATGACCCAAAGAAAAACGAGTTTATAAACGACGAGGAAGCCAACCGCTTGCGGTCCGAAGCGTTGCGTGAGCCGTGGCGTGTTTGAGCAGGTACAATCGAGAGACAAAAACTCGCAAGGAATAAAACTTAATTTTCGAGCGAATTATGAAACGAATTTTTCTGATGGTTGCATGGGCCGGGGTATGTGTAATGACCGCGCTATGGAGTGTGCAAGGGGCCGCCATTCCACCCGAAGCGGACTTGATAAGAACGTTGCGCGCGGATGCGCCGCCGGCGGACAAGGCGATAGCCTGCAAGTTCCTGGCCATTAAAGGCACCCGCGAAGCAGTGCCGGCGTTGGCACCGTTGCTGGCGGACAAGGAGCTGGCGTCGTGGGCGCGGATTGCGCTGGAGGCGATACCGGATTCCACTGCGGATGCGGTTTTGCGTGAGGCTGCAGAGCGGCTGCAGGGGCGGTTGTTGGTGGGCGTTATCAATTCCATCAACCGGCGGCGGGATGTGCAGGCCGTGCCGGTGCTGACGGCACGATTGAAGGATGGGGACCCTGAAGTTGTTGCTGCCGCTGCTGCGGCACTGGGCAACATTGGCGGGGCGGCTGCGGCGAAGGCGCTTTCCCAGGCGTTGGTGCAGGCGCCGTTGGCATTGAAAACCGAAATTGCTGAAGGAGCCGTGGTATGCGCCGAGCGATTGTTGGCAGCAGGAAACAATGCAGAGGCCATCCGGCTGTATGATCAAATTCGACAGTCGCCAGTGGCGCGGCAGCGGATACTTGAAGCCACCCGCGGCGCCATTTTAGCTCGCGGCGTCAGCGGTCTGCCATTGTTGTTGGAACAACTGCGTTCGCCGGACCGCGAAACGTTCAACATCGGTTTGGTGGCTGGGCGTGAGCTTCCGGGCCGCAAAGTCACCGAGGCAATTGCCAGTGAACTTGAGAAAGCCCCCGAGGCGCGCAAACCGATGTTGTTGCTGGTGTTGGCCGACAGGGCTGATGCTGCTGCGCTGCCCACTGTGCAAAAGGCTGCGGTGGCCGGTCCCAAGTCGGTGCGGTTGGCGGCCATTACCGCTCTGGATCGCATGGGACAGGCGTCCTCGGTGCCCACATTGTTGGACTTGACCGGAGAAGAGGATGCCGATTTGGCCAAGGCTGCGCGTGTGGCCTTGGCGCGCCTGCCGGGCAAAGAAGTGGACCAACAATTGACGGCGCGCTTGCCCAAGGCAAGCGGGCGGTTGCGGCTGGCTTTGATTGAGCTGGCCGGCCAACGGCAAACGATCAGTGCCTTGCCGGTGATTATGCAAGCTGTTGCGGATGCTGATGCGGCCATCCGCTACGCGGCATTGGGTGCCGTGGGCTTGCTCGGCAACGCGAGCCATGCCGGACAGTTGGTGCAGCAGCTTGCCAAAACCAGCGATGACAAGGACCGGGGGGAAATTGAAAAGGCCCTGCTGGCCATCAGCGGACGCGAGCGGGCGGCGTGCCAGCCGCACTTCATGGTTTTGATGCAAAGCCAGGACCCGGCATTGCGAAAGATTGGCCTGCACACGCTGGCGAGCGTGGGCGGACCGACTGCGCTGGCGGCGGTGCGCACCGCATTGGAGGATGCCGATGCTTCCGTGCAGGATGAAGCTGTGCGGACGTTGTCCACGTGGCCCAACAGTTGGCCGGAGGATGCTGCAGTGGCGGAGCCGTTGCTTGCGCTGGCGCGGGAAGGGAAAAAGACTCTGCACCAAGTTTTGGGCGCGCGAGGTTACCTCCAATATTTGCAGGGGGACCCCAAACTCACCCCCCAAGCCAAACTGGAGAAGGTGAATGCGGTTTACGCCTTGCTCAAACGCCCCGAGGAGCGACGGCAGGCGTTGACCGTGCTTGGCAGTATTCCCAGCGGGCGCGCGTTGGAGCGGTTGATGGAATTGGGCGCGGATGAAGCATTGACTCAAGATGCCTGCTCGGCAATTGCAGGGTTGGCCGGACGCAAAGACTTGTCTGACGCCCCCGTTGAATTGCGCCGCAAGGCGCTGGAGTGGGTGGTGGCCAAGACTTCAAACGAGCAGACGCGGCGGCAGGCGCAAAAGGTGTTGCGCGGCTTGAATTAAAAGAAGTCGTCAGCGGCTTTGGCGTCGCAGCCCTAAAACGTGCTGCACCAGCGCCTTCACCTCGGCCTCTTTCAGGCTTTCCTTGAAGGCGGGCATGACCTGGCGTGTGCCCTCTAGGCGGCCCTCCAAGATTTGGCGCTCAATTTCCGCTTCGGAGATACGGCTTTGCGTGAGGTCGCGCACGCCCAGGAGGCGCACCATTTTGGCGTTGGGTTTGCCTTTGGGGCCGTGGCAGGGGGCGCAGTTTTTCTGAAACAAAGTTGCGCCGTCGGCGTGCAGGGATGCATGGGACACCGCCAAAGCCACCCCCACCGCCAACGCCCATGAGCGAGGCGGGATGCCAATGACCATGTGGACGCTCTGTCGCACCCCGCAAGTATAGCGCAAAAGTGGTATGTTGCATGAAGGGTGGTTGGGGAGGGGCGGTTTTTTGTTTTCTTTCCGGACGGGCGTGGTACACCCAAGATTATGGAAACACTTTTAAAATTATTGCGCGACAACGCCACGCTGCAACCCGCCCAACTGGCGGCCATGTTGAATCTCACCGAAGACGAAGTGCGCGCCAAAATTAAAGCGGCCGAGGAGGAGCAGCTTATCCTTGGCACTCATGCCGTGCTGAATGAAGAGAAATTGGGGGTGGAAATGGTACGGGCGGTCATCGAGGTTAAAATTACGCCGGAGCGCGGCGGAGGCTTTGACCGGTTGGCCGAGCGCATTGCCAAATATGACGAAGTGCGCTCCTGCTACTTGATGTCCGGCGGTTATGATTTGTTGGTGGTGGTGGAGGGGGACAATTTGCGGGAAGTGGCCGCGTTTGTTTCGGAAAAACTGGCCACCATTCAAGGCGTGCTCAGCACGGCAACGCATTTCATGCTCAAGCCTTACAAAATCGAGGGCATCCTCATGCACCGCGAAGAAAACAACGGACGGCTGCCGGTGACTCCTTGAGCAGGGCACAGGGGGGGTGGAGACCGGAGGCGGGGCCAACTCCGAGCGCTATAGCAGGGCCGAAAGGTGAGACTGTTTTTTCTGCACGGCCCCCGTGAAAATGTTACATTCAAGTGACGGCGAGATGGCACGAATGTAACAGTAAAGCGTCGGGAAAGGGATCAGGCTTATGGATAAAGTGATATTTTATACGATGATTCTGTCGGTGGTTGTTTTTGGTGGACTGATGTACCTGCTGAGCCAACGGGACGTGGAGCCGACTTGGTCGGCCCGGTATGTTCCCCCCACCCGGCCTAGTTTTGGGGCCATGTTGCGTCAGTCCGAAGTTTGGTTGTTTGTGGTGGCCCTGTTGGCGGCAGCTGCGGTTGTGAACCTTTGACGACTCCCTGACGCTGATACAGTCTGGAAATAGCAACGCCGTGAGGCTGGCCCCTCACGGCGTTGTGTTTTAACGGGCGCAAATAGTACGCTGGAGGGGTTACGGGTTCAGGCTTTGGAGTCTGAAGAAACGGCCGGTTCCTTCCATCGGGATGACGAATTGGCCGCGGCCTTGGGCATCGAGGGCCAAGGGTTCACCGACAGGGAGCCAAGTCTGGCCCAAGCTCTCGACTGCCTGCAATTGATAACGGCCGTTGGGCGTGCCAACAACGCCGATGAACAGGTTGCCATTTTTCTTGCCCGCAGCCAGGGCTGCAGCGGCCGGGGTGGTGCCGGGGATTACCGCGGGCGGGATGCCGCCGCCAGCAGTGGTCAAGATGCCGTAGGTGGCAAGAGCGGTCCAATCGCTGGCCCAGTTAATGTGTCCGAAGGCGCCCTTGTAATTGACGGGAGTGTAGAAGCCGTCATTGGGGGCTGTGCGGGCGCTGGTGAGTGCGGGGCTGGAGGGCTGGGGTCGCGGGTCCAACTGGAAGGCCGGATTGTTGTTGCGGCTGATACCGCGGAGCATGGGGTTTTCAACCGTATTGTTGCGGGCGGTGTCGGTGAAGAGGAGCTGGGCGGCGGCAGTTTCGGCCACTGCGACGGGGACGCCGTTGGTGGCGAAGTTCCACCAGAGGTTGTCGCGGAGGTCGAGCAGGCCATTGGTCAGGTGGATGGCGGCGGTGCCGTCAATGCGGACACCGAAGCCACCGAATTCAGTGATGATGGAGTTGTAGATTTTGGGAGCGGCGTAGTCGCGGAGCTGGAGGGCGCGGTTGCCGGCGGTGTTGGTGCCTGCGCCGATCCAGGTGGCGTTGTAGATTTCGTAGTTGGCGATGGGGGTTTGGGTGCCTGTGACGGCGCCGTTGATTTCGCCGTTGAATTCGGCGCCGTTGTCTTTGGCGCCGCGTTCCTGGATGGCGAGCCAGAACTGGTTTTTGCCGGTCCAGCCCATGTCGGCGTCGAAGGCGTCGTCGTCGCAGAAGGCGCTGACGAGGTATTTGGTGTTGACGGTGCCGCCGAAGAATTCGAAGCCGTCGTCCGCGATGGCGTAGGCTTCGACGAATTCGATGGTGGTGCCGCGTCCGACGCCGCCGAGGGAGAGGCCGTTGATTTCGCGGTTGGGGAGGATTTTGACGCCGCCGTGGCGGATGGAGACGTAGCGGAGGATGCCGGAGTTGTCGTCGGGGTCGTTGCCGCCGAAGCGGTGGACGTACTGGCCGTTGATTTGGATGTCGGAGAGGCCTTCATAGACTTCGTATTTGGGGTTGGCGGCGTTGCCTGCGCTGTCGGTGGCCATGTTGATGGGTGCGCGTCCGAAGATGACGAGGCCGCCCCAGCGGCCGCGGTCGTAGATGCCGAGGTCCTCTGGGTCGGTGACGTCGTCTTCTTCGGCGGTGAAGATGATGGGTTGGGAGGGGGAGCCGAGGGCGAAGATTTTGCCGCCTTGGCAGATGGCGAGGAAGGAGGCGTCGTTGGTGCCGCCGGGGAGTCCCTTGATGACGGTGCCGGCTTCAATGGTGAGAGTCGCGTTGCTCAAAACGTAAACGGCTCCTTGGAGGAGGTAAAGGTTGGTGCGAGACCAGAAATGGTGTCCAGTCAAGGCTCCAGAGACGGTGACTTGGGCCTGAGGTTTGTCAGGCAGGAAATTGTAAGCGGAAAGAGCCGTCCAGCCCGCAATCCAGAGATCATTGGTATCAAAAGCGCCCTTGTAATTGACGGGGGTATAGAAGCCGTCGTTGGGGGCGGTGCGGGCGCTGGTCAGGGCCGGGCTGGAAGGCTGGGGCCGCGGGTCCAACTGGAAGGCCGGATTGTTGTTGCGGCTGATACCGCGGAGCATGGGGTTTTCAACCGTATTGTTGCGGGCGGTGTCGGTGAAGAGGAGCTGGGCGGCGGCAGTTTCGGCCACTGCGACGGGGACGCCGTTGGTGGCGAAGTTCCACCAGAGGTTGTCGCGGAGGTCGAGCAGGCCATTGGTCAGGTGGATGGCGGCGGTGCCGTCAATGCGGACACCGAAGCCACCGAATTCAGTGATGATGGAGTTGTAGATTTTGGGAGCGGCGTAGTCGCGGAGCTGGAGGGCGCGGTTGCCGGCGGTGTTGGTGCCTGCGCCGATCCAGGTGGCGTTGTAGATTTCGTAGTTGGCGATGGGGGTTTGGGTGCCTGTGACGGCGCCGTTGATTTCGCCGTTGAATTCGGCGCCGTTGTCTTTGGCGCCGCGTTCCTGGATGGCGAGCCAGAACTGGTTTTTGCCGGTCCAGCCCATGTCGGCGTCGAAGGCGTCGTCGTCGCAGAAGGCGCTGACGAGGTATTTGGTGTTGACGGTGCCGCCGAAGAATTCGAAGCCGTCGTCCGCGATGGCGTAGGCTTCGACGAATTCGATGGTGGTGCCGCGGCCGACGGCGCCGAGGGAGAGGCCGTTGATTTCGCGGTTGGGGAGGATTTTGACGCCGCCGTGACGGATGGAGACGTAGCGGAGGATGCCGGAGTTGTCGTCGGGGTCGTTGCCGCCGAAGCGGTGGACGTATTGGCCGTTGACTTGGATGTCGGAGAGGCCTTCATAGACTTCGTATTTGGGGTTGGCGGCGTTGCCGGCGCTGTCGGTGGCCATGTTGATGGGGGCGCGTCCGAAGATGACGAGGCCGCCCCAGCGTCCGCGGTCGTAGATGCCGAGGTCATCGGGGTCGGTGACATCGTCTTCTTCGGCGGTGAAGATGATGGGCTGAGTTGGAGAGCCTTCAGCGAAGATTTTGCCACCTTGGCAGATGGCGAGGAAGGAGGCGTCGTTGGTGCCGCCGGGGCGTCCTTTGATGACAGTGCCGGCCTCAATAGTCAACGTGGCGTTACTTAGGACGTAAATGGCCCCGTTGAGGAAGTAAGTGTTGGTGCGATACCAAGTCACGTGATTGGTGATGGGTTGGGTGACCTGAATGTCCGCTGCTGGGAGCGAAAGCGGCAAAAGTGCCGCTGCCAGTAAGGCCAGGTTGTTTTTCGTCAAGGTTTTCATGTCGGTTTTCAAGTAGTTTTCTTGAATAGTCCGGGGTCAGTGTGCCGCGGGCGGTTGACGCACATATCGCGGGCTGGTGACGTTTCCGTGAAATGGAGTGGACCGAAAAGTGCGTTTTGGGGCACCTGAACGTCAGAAGTCGTAGGAGAAGGAAAGGCCCAGTGTGACGCCACGCTTGTATTTGCCATAGTAAAGTGCGTCGGCCCCTTTTTGTTCACCGTAGGTGCGCTCGTAGGGCGGATCAAGGAGGTTGCGTGCGGAGAAACGGATGGTGGCGTTGCGCCCGATTTTTTGTCCCAACACGAAATCAAGCGTGAGGGGAGGATGCTCGTACACGTCTTCGGCGATGGGGCTGGCGACGATGATGCGCGGGCCGGCGGCGCTGAGGATGAGGGAGGCGCTGGTGCCGGTGCGCGGATTGTCGTAGCTGAGGTCGGCGTTCAGGATGAAGGGAGATTGGTCGTAAAGAGGGCGGGTGCGTTTGACGTTGGAGAGGTATTGTTTTTTGTTCTGGTATTCGTACTCAAACAATTCGGTTTCGGACTGGATGTAGGAGAAGTTGCCACCGATGCTGAAGTAGCGCAGGTCGTGGGCGAGGAAGTCGAGATTTTTACGGGCCTCCAATTCGATGCCCATGACCTTGGCCTTGGGGCGGTTGATGAAGGAAACGCCGTCGGCCAGGTTGTCGGTGGCGATGCGTTCGATGGCGTTTTCGAGTTGTTTGTAATAAAAGCTGACGCTGTAAATTTCACCCGGTCGTGGGAACCATTCCCAGCGGATGTCGTAATTTTGGGCGAGGCTCATTTGGAGGTCGGGGTTGCCATCGAGCAGAACATCCAGCAATGGATCGTAGCTGCGGTAGCCGGCCAGTTCGCGGAAAGAGGGGCGAGCGATGGTTTGGCTGTAATGGAGGCGGAGGCTCATATTGGTGCGGAGGGAGTAGATGAGCCCGACGGCGGGGAGGAGATCAGTTTGTTCCAGGTGGCTTTGGTTGTCGCGGCGTCCGGCGATGGCGATGTCACTGTAAGAGTCCACCTCCATGCGTGTGGTTTCGATGCGCGCGCCGCCGACCAGCCGGAGTTTTGGGGTCACGGGAAAATCGAGCATGGCGTAGTAAGCCTGGAGGCGCGTGGAGGCTTCGTATTCGCTGTCGTAGGTGCCGATGTAGCGCATCCAATCATAACGAATGCGTCCGGTGGCGGCATTAGTGGCTGGAGGCCGGATGTAGCCGAGGTTGTCGGCGCGGAGGTAGTTGTTGGGGTTGCCGTCGAAACCGAGAGTGTCGGGGTAGTAGATTTGGCGTTCGGTAAAGGTGCGGTCGGAGGCGCTGGTGAAGAAGCCGGCTTTGAGCTGGGCTTCGCGGCCGTTGGAGAGACGGAGTGGAAGTGTAAAGTCGAGCTTGAGGTTGTTGTTTTGTTCTTCCAGGTCGCGCCAATAACGTGTGGGCTCCTTGGGATCGGGGATGCTGGCCAGACCCACGGCATAGGTGCCGCCGTCCAAGCGGTAGTTGAAGAAGCGCACGTTGGGCTCGTACTGGGTGGTCAGGGAGATGCCGGCCAGCCAGTCGAGCCGCAGGTCGGCCAGAGCAGGGAATTTTTCGGTGCCCTTGAGTTGAAAGGTTTGGAGGTTGCGCTCGGTAAATTGGAGTCGGTTTTGGTAAAAGAGCGCGCCCGGGTCGCTGGCCTGGATGCCTTCCTGCTGGCGGACGTAGTCAATGCCGTTTTGGTTGAAAAGGAAGTTGAAGGCCAATTCGTGGTCAGGATGCCATTGGCTGGCCAGGCTGACCATGGCGCCCCAGTTGACGACGCTTTGGGCCAGGACTTCGGTGTTGTCTTTGTACACGATGAAGGTGCCGCCACCGCCCGGGGCATAGCGGCGTGAGATGCCATCCTTGTAAAAACTGTAGTCGTGGCGGTAATTCCAATTGCCGAAGACGCCGAATGGCCTGCCCAGGAAGTGGGTGGTTTCCCCAAAAGACACCGCCATGTTGTGGTTGAGGGGCGGGGCCTTTTGCTCCGGGGCGAATTGTGTGGTGCCGAGGAGCTTGGTGTATTGGTCGAGAAGCTCGGCTTGAGCGATGCGGTCGCGGTAAGCGGGATTGGAGGGGTTGTTGGGGCCGGTGTTGGCAATGGCTGGAGGGATTTTGTTGTTGAGGTTGTCCAAAGGAGCAGGGAGCTGGCGTGTGCCGTCGTCCATACCAAGCCAGTCGAGGCCACCGCCGCGGTAGGTGAGGAATTCTTTGTTGCCGGTGGTTTGTGTGTTGTAGGACCCGCCGAGGGATAGGCTCAGGAAGGGGCGGTCGGGGAAGGACTTGCTGATGATGTTGATGCCGCCGCCGGTGAAGGCGCCTTGCTGGTCGGGAGTGAAAGTCTTTGCCACGACAACCCGGTCAATGACTTGTGCCGGGAACAGGTCCAACGAGGCGGAACGGCGATAAGGATCAGCGGAAGGGATTTCGCCGCCGTTGAAGGTGGTGGTGACATAGCGGTCACTCAAACCGCGGATGACGGCGAACTTGCCATCAACGATGGCGGCACCGGAGACTTTGGTGACGATGGCACCGGCGTCGGAGGAGCCGGTTTTGGAGATTTGCTCCGTGCCGACAGCTTCGGTGGCGGCGGCTTCCTTGGCGCGCTCCATCAATAGTTGTTTGATGGTAGCCTTGGGAGGAGGGGCGAAGGAGGGCTTGGGGGGCGGAGGTGGCGGCGGTGCAACGACGATACGGGGAGGTGGATTGGACGGCGCAGCGGCAGCGGCGGCGCGGGCTTGGCCGGTGGAAGGACCCTCGCCCTGGGTGCGAGTGTCGGCGAAGAAGGTGCCACCGCCGACGGCTTCGGGCGCATCAGCAGCCACAGCGCGGCGGGTGCCGCCGCTGCTGGTCGGCGGGGGGAGGCCTTCATTGATTTTGGGAAGTGGGGCCTGACGTTGCTGCGCCTTGGGTTGGACGGCCTTGATTTCCTTGGTGGGTTTTTCCTGTTTTTCGCCTTGGGCAAGTTTAAGGATGGTTTCCTTGATGGCCTCGAGGCGGCCGGTGGTGTGCATCCAATAACCCACGCCGGCGATGATCAGGGCATGGAGGACGGCGGAGATGATGAGGCTGGTGCGGTCGCGGCGTGGTTTGCGTTCTGAGGACATGCGGTGGTCAGGATGGACGGGCCGGGGGGCTGGCCGAAATGCAGAGCACCGGCGCGTGCATGGTGAATGAAAGATGAATCATGCGGCGTTATTGCTGGCCGTAGGTTTCGGTGGCCAACCCCACTTTTTCAATACGGGCCGAGACCAGCACGTCAAGGACATCAATGATTTTTTGGTAATGAATTCGAGAATCGCCGCGCACCACCACGTTTAGGTCGGGGTCCACCTTGCGAAAGTCCACCAACGTTTTGAGCAACTGGTCGAGGTTCATTGGGACGGTATTGAGGAAGATGTTGCCGGAGCGGTCCACGGTGATGTAGTTGGCCTTGGAAGGGGCTTCTTTGGGACGGCCCGCGGCAGTGGGGAGTGCAATGTTGATGTCGTTGACCGGCGGTGCAGTGGTGATAATGAAGATGACCAGCAGCACAAAGGCCAGGTCGAGCAGCGGCGTAATGTTGAGCTCGCTCAGCGTGTGGTGCTTGTTGACCGAGTACTTTTTCATATCACTTCACGTTGTGTGAAAGGGATGTTGTGGGAATCAATCGCGGTGGGAGGTAACTGTTTCAGCAAGGTTTTCGGTGCGGCCTTCACGCCATTTCATTTTGCTCAGGGCGTCGGCAATTTCCTCGGACACCGGCCGGTTATCCACGTAAGCATGTTCAATGGCGGTGGCGTATTCGGTGACAAAGTTGTCCAACTCCTGGGTGATGGCGCGGATGGTGGTGACCATGTAGTTATAGGCAAACATGGCGGGGATGGCGACAAACAGGCCGACGACGGTGGCGATGAGCGCGCCGGCGACGCCTGGAGCCATTGCAATCAAGCTGGCGGCCTGCACCTTGGCAATGCCGGAGAAGGTTTCCATGACGCCCCACACGGTGCCGAGCAGGCCGATGAAGGGGCCGCCGGCCACGGCGGTGCTCAAAATGATCATTCCTTTTTCCAATGAAAGCGCCTGGGCGCTGACGGCGCGCTCGAGGGCTACCTTGACCGATTCGAAGCTGGCGGCGCTGATCTTGGTCTGGCCTTTTACATTCACGGGGTTGTGCTGCAGGTGATAGTCCAGCTCTTCGGCGCCGGTCTCATAAACCTCGAAAGCCGGGGAGCCGGTGAAGTCGAGTTTTTTGCGGAAGAGGTCCAGCGGATCGCGGGTGGTGCGGTAGGAGCTGAAGAAGCGCTTGGTCCATTTTCTGGCCAGATAGAGTTGACGGGCTTTGCGGATGATGACCGTCCAACTGAAGAGTGAGACCAGCACGAGCATGGTGATGGTGACCTTGCCTTCGGTGGTGGCTTTTTCGAAAGCGAATTGGAGGGCATTGGCCAGGAACGGTGTGGTTATCATGTCAGCCATAAATCGTATTTTGGTTCATGCGTATTGCGCTTTTGTGGCGTTCGTGCCGTTGTTGGCGGCGCTCGAATGCACGGTTTAATTCTTCAACCAACCTGTGACAGTCCAACGGCAGGCACGTTACAATTTTGCAAGTTTCCAGCCCTCTTTTGAGCGCAACGAAAATGGACATTCGAGCACTTAAAAAGCGGGATTATAACCTCTCATGCATGGTTTGTGACGGCTGAATGAAGTTGCGGTGGCCGGTGCGTTACAGGACGGCAAAATCTTCGTGAACCGCCGTTTATCTTTTGACACCCCAGCAGGCACGTGGCAGGAGGGAATTGATGCAAAAAATATGTCTAGTTTTGGCAAGTGCGGCGCTGGTGGTCAGCGGATGCGCCGTTTTTGAGAAAAAAAGCGGGGCGTGGAATGACCCCTTTGAGCAGGTCAAAGTGGCCCAGACGGTGGGCAACAACGTTTCGCGTGCGCCTTTGCAGCGGACGATTCTATGCCTGAATGCGCGGCGGGAGACTCGAATTTTCACAGGAGAAACCAATGTGGTGGTGACCTACCACACCAACCAGGTGGTCAGCTATACCACCAATTACTCCATCAACAGCGTGACCAATTTGCAGGCCAATTTGTCCACCAACCAACTGGTGCCGGTGGCCCCGCCGTTGCCGGTGGACACCAACGATCCGACGGCGCTGGTGGTGCAGGCGCCGCCCCCACAGGGTTTGAGCACCAATACCTCTCTGACCCGCTCCGCCGATCAGTATCTCACTGTCAACACAGGCCGTGATCAATCGGTCACCACGCTCAATTTGCAATCCAGCGTGACACACAATCATCAACTGACTGCCACTTTTGGCAATCTGGCGGTGACGGTGGCCACCAATCAAACCATCCGCAGCGAGACCATCATCAGCATCACCGCTGTCACCAATTATGTCGTCACGGCTAAAACGAATGTGACCATCTCTCCCGTCAAGCGCGTGGTGCACGATCACTTCCTGTACACCGAGCTAACTCCTCCCCCCGATTTTACGCCGGCTCCCGGCGAGAATCTCATCCTGTTGCTCGACGGCCAGCGTTACGGGTTGACGCCCACCAACAGCCCTGCTTTTCAAGGGCGGCGCGAGTTTGTGTCCACTTTGTATCGCGTGACGCCGGAGATTCTGGTGCACCTGGCCAACGCCCGTGAGGCGCGGTTGCGGTTGCGCGGCGTCACCTACGCAATTGAACGCGACATCAGCCGGAGCTGCCAGGAGAAGATTCGTCAATTCCTCGTGCGTTATTATCCCTCGACGGCGACGTTGGAGGAATTGCGAAGTCTGGCGTCGGAGAGGCGTCCCGATGGCACTCAACCCTGAAGTTGTGATCATCCCCAAACACTGAGACTCAATGCCCAATCCCAACATGAAACTGAAAATGATTTTTACGGCGGCCGCGCTGGCGGCCGTGTCATTCTGGTTCAGCGGTTGCAACCAAAAAACGGAGACCGACGACAGCGCTTTGGAGGCTGCGCGGAAGGATGCCGCCGCTGTTTCCAATCAACTCACCGAAGTCAGCATGAAGCTCAACCACTTTGAGCAGATGGTCAAAGTGTTGGAGCTTGAGGTGACCAATCTGACTCAGACGGTGGCGCAATACTCCAACAAGGTTTTGGAGCTGCGGGCGCATCTGGCCGACCAGCAGAAGCAGTTAATTGCAGCGCAGACGGAGGTGCCCAAGCGCGAGGTGCGCATCATGGACCTGGAGACCAAACTTCAGGAGCAAACGGTGCAACTGGCGCGGTTGACGGGCCTCTTGAGCGAGGGCAACAGCCGTGTGCCGGAGCTTGAAAAACAACTGAAGTCAATTCAGGAGCAGTACGAGCAATCGCAGGCGGAAATCGCCCGCTTGAAACTTGAGCGTGCCGAGTTGCTGCGGCTGTGGGATGACCCCGCAGCGTTGAAGGCGCGGTTGAATGTGGTGGACCCGGAGCTGATCAAGAAGGCGACATCCAAAATGGATAAAAAGTCCCGACTGACGCTCAACACAAAAGGCGGCGTGGAACTGAGTCCCGCATCAGCGGCGCCGCCGGCCAAAAAGCCGGTCAAGAAAACATCGGGTGAGGCAACAACGCCGAAGTCGTGACTTGGGTTTGAGTCTCAGCGGCCGCGTGCCTTCGAGGGCATTTCAAGGCGTGGCAGTCCACGAGGGTTTGCGGTTTTTGGCAAACCACTGCTGCAACAGGAGCTGACGGTCCGTGGGCTGGGTGGCAGGGCGGGTGTTGGCGCGGTTGCCGTCGTGTTCCACACTCCATCCATGCCATTCGCGGAAGGCGTGGTAGCTCCAGTCCCAGCCGTGTTTTTCAAAGATGTCAATCACATCGCGGAGGTAGCGGTACGCGCTTCCTTCGGGGGCCCAGCGGATGGCGCTGAATTCGCCGATGTAGATGTGGACGTTGTAGCGGCGCTGGAAATCAATGACCGGCTGAAGGGCAGCTTCAAGCTGGCGGGCATCCCAGTCGCGACCCTCGGCGCGGCCTGGGTAGGGGATGGGATCGCTGGGGCCGTGCACATTTTGATGGGTGAATTGGTGGGGGATGTACATGTGGACGCTGTACACGATGTTGGGAAGGGGCAGCGGAACAAAATTGGCCAGTCCCTGCGGACCGCCCCAAGGTGAGGGTTCAACGATGATGGTGCGGGTGGGGTCCTCGGCGCGGATGGCGCGGGCGGCGCGTTCGGCGAGCGATCGCCAGTCGTCGCAATCTTCTTCAACCCAGTCTTCGACGGGTTCATTGACCAAATCGAAGCCCCAGAAGATGGGATTGCCTTTGTAGCGACGGGCAGTTTGGCGCCAGAACTCCACGAATTTATCCTGCGCGGCGCGGTCGGTGAAGAGTTGGTGGTCGGAGCCGAGGTAACCGCCGGCAGTGGCCTTGCCGCCCGGGGGTGAGTGGAGGTCTAAAACGACGTAAAGGCCGTATTGGCGACAGAAGGGGAGTGCGGCATCGAGTTTTTTCAATTCCGCTTCGGCCCAGCGGTCGAATTCTTCCAGGGTGTTCACCTGTCCGGCGCGGCCTTGGCGGATGAGTTGCCAGCGAATCAAATTGGCATTCCAATCGCGTCCGAGGGTGCGGAGGCTTTCCTCGTTGATGTTGGGATGGATCATGGCGCCGCGCAGGCGGGGTAAATCGTGCCCTTTGAAGGCCGTGCCCGGGAAAGGCGCAGGCAACGCCGCGGGCAGGGCACGGGCCACGGTCACGCGCAGGTCATCGAACCAGACTTTTCCCGCCACTCTTTCCAAGCCGAGGACCAGCCAGACTTGAGTGGCTTGAGTGGGGATGTGGGCCATGACACCGGCGCGCTGCCAATCGAAAGAGCCGATTCCGAGCGGGGCTTGAGGCCATTGGTTGCCGGTGGGGGATTCAATGGCGAGCATGAGCTTGATGCCATTCCAAGCATTGGGTTTGGGGGTGATGCCTTCGGCTTTGACACGGGCGGTGACACGCAAGACTGTGCCGCGGATGGCCTCCAAGGGCAGGGCTATGCGCGCCGTGTGCGAGGCATTGGAGCGGTTCAAAGGCTGTTCAAAAAGAGCGGCATGCGCGCTTTGGTAGCCTTCCGCATCGTCCCAACGGCCCTGCCAGCCTTGGCGTGCGGAGGCTGTTTCAAAGTCGTTGGAATAGACAAGCGTGCCCTTGGCAGCGGCAGCGGGCAGGAATGCTGCGCCCAAGCTCAAGGAGAAGGCAGCGATAAAGAGGGCATTGAACATGCGCATATTGGTTAGACTGCTTGAGCGCATGTTTTTAATCAATACCAGGTCACATGGCCGTTTGGTGGGTGCCATTTTCATCGTTGCCAAAGCAACCTTGATGGTATTCATTTTCGGCAGCATGAAAGCTCTCGCCATGGCGGCAACTGCCGCCATTTTCTTGATGGCCGGTTTTCCACCGGCTTGGGCCGCCAACTGGCCACAGTGGCGCTACGATGCCGGGCGCACGGCCGATTCTCCTGAACGGTTGGGTACCAACTTGACGCTGCGGTGGGTGTGGGAATTTCCCCAGCGGACGCCGGCTTGGGAGGACCCGCTGAATCAGGACTTGATGCCGTATGACCAGATTTTCGAGCCGATTGTGGTGGGGGAGCGGCTCATCTTTGGCTTCAACGATCGTGACCGGGTGGTGGCGTTGGATATCCGTACTGGTCAACAGGCGTGGGTATTTTACACCGAGGGTCCGGTGCGCCTGCCGCCGGCGGCGCAGAACGGCAAGGTGTACTTCGTCAGTGATGATGGGTGGTTGTACTGCGTGAGCGCGGCGGAGGGGCGGTTGCATTGGAAGTTTCGCGGCGGGCCCTCTCCGCGCAAGGCGTTGGGCAATGGCCGGCTGGTGTCGGCGTGGCCGGTGCGTGGCGGGCCGGTGATTCGGGACAATGTAGTTTATTTTGCGGCGAGCATCTGGCCGTTCATGGGCGTGTTCATCTACGCATTGGAGGCGGATACGGGCGAGGTGCGGTGGGTCAACGACAGCAACGGCCCGATGTACATGAAACAACCGCATAGTGCGCCGGCATTTGGCGGGGTGGCTCCACAAGGGCCGCTGGTGGCCACGGCCCGGCATCTGCTGGTGCCCGGGGGGCGTTCGGTGCCGGCGGTGTTTGACCGGCAGTCCGGCGATTTTCTGTATTATCACCTTACCGAGTCTGGCAAGGGGACCGGTGGTTCGACGGTGATGGCGAACGACAGCGAGTTTTTTGTGCATACCCGCAAACGAGGCGTGCGCGCCCACGAGTTGGCGACCGGCAAGCGCACCAGTTTTATCATCAATGAGCCGGTTCTTGGGCGTGGGCACTATTACGCAGCAAGCGATTATCCGAGCAATTTGATGGCGGTGGTGCTGGCGGAGCAGAATCTTGAATCTGCCCAATACAACGCCATCAAAGCGCGGAAGGACTACGAGGACGCATTGGAAGCAGGCGACCGCTTTGCCATTCGTGGAGCGAGCAATACGCTGGCCAGCATGGAGCGCCGGCTGGGGCGGGCCATCACCAACCTGGCCAATGCACGCACCAACTTGCCTGCGGGTCCCATTCCCAAGGTGATTCAGGCCTGGCGGCAGGACAAAACGTTGCAGTGGGAGATTGAGGCGGACGGCTCCGGTGATTTGATTCGGGCCGGAGGCCGTCTTTATGCGGCGGGAGCCAAGGCCATCGCGGCCATTGCCCCGCCGATGGGGCGGAATCCGGCCACGGTGGTTTGGTCGCATCCGGTGACCAATCAAATCCGGCGTCTGTTGGCGGCGCAGGGCATGTTGTTTGCGGTGGGGCTGGAGGGGCACATTTTGGCCTTTGGGGCTGGGGATGCACCGCCCAAAGTGCTGCGGGAGACGCCGGTTTTGCCGACGCTGTCGCCGGAGGCCGTGGCCCGTGCAAAGACCATCCTTGAGCGTACGGGTGTGCGAGAGGGATATGCGTTGTATCTGGGCGCCTCGGAGGCGGATGTAGCGGCGGCCTTGGCTGAGGCATCTGCGCTGCATGTGGTGGTGGTGGATGCGGATACCAACCGGGTGGAGGAATTGCGCCGCAAGTGGGATGCAGCGGGTTGGTTGGGGCAAAGGCTTTCGCTGCTTGCGGCTGACCCGTTGAATTTTGGCGCGCCGCCATACATTGCCAGTCTCGTCGTGGTGGAAAAGGAACTGGCGCAGAAACTGGCCCGCACGGCAACGCCGACTTTAAAGGCTGAAGCCGCGGCGGTTTTGGGCGGGGCGCTTGCCTTGGCCGCAGCCGCGCCGTGTGATTTGGCGCGTGTGTACGAGTCGGTGCGGCCCTATGGGGGACAGCTTTGGTTGAGCGGTGCCGGCAGCGAAGGGACCACCGTGCAGGGGGCGGCCTTGCCACAGGCAGTGCTGCGGACGGAGGGGGAGGATTTGTGTCTGGTGCGCGAAGGCGCGTTGCCGGGTTCGGCGGATTGGACGCATCAATATGGCGATGTGGCAAATTCGGTAAAATCGGATGATAAAACGGTGCGGTTGCCGGTGGGCGTGCTGTGGTTCGGAGGCAACACGCATTTGGATGTGCTTCCGCGCCACGGTCACGGCCCGTCCGAACAGGTGGCAGGGGGGCGGTTGTTCATCGAGGGCATGGATTGCATCAGTGCGCGGGATGTGTATACCGGGCGGCGCTTGTGGAAGACGGTGATTCCCGGTCTGGATACCTCCGGCATTTATTACGATGAAACGCTCAAGGATGATCCGTTCACCACGCTTTACAATCAACGGCACATCCCGGGGGCCAATGCGCGAGGAGCCAACTTCGTTGTGACGGCGGACAGGGTCTATGTGGCGGTGAGCAATCATTGCACGGTGTTGGATGCAGCCACGGGAAAAATTTTGCAGGACATTCCCATGCCGGGCTTGCGGGGCAAGGCGAGCGGGCAGTGGACCTATATTGGGGTGTATGAGGATGTGTTGCTCGGGGGCACAGAATTTGCCCTGTTCAACCGGCGCTTTGGTGGGCCGCGGCTGACCTGGCCGCCGCCGCCGGCGGATGTGGCAGCGTGTCAGGGGTTGACGGCGTTTGACCGGCACACGGGCAAGGTGTTGTGGCAGGTGGAGGCGAAGTACAGTTTCATCCACAACGGCATTGTGGCGGGCAAGGGCAAGGTGTATGTCCTGGACCGCTGGCCCAAGAGTGTAGAGGCCAAGTTGCGTCAGCAGAACCAACCGGTCCCCTCGAGTTATCGCGTGGTGGCGTATGATGTTCGTTCAGGCCAGATGGTTTGGGAACAAGATGACATCGTTTCCTGCTCGTGGCTGGGGTACAGCAAGACGGAGGATTTGCTGCTGCTGGCCGGCGCGAAGGCCACGGATCGCTTGCGGGATGAGACCAGTTCGAGCATGCAGGTGTTGCAAGCATCCGATGGCAAGTCCCTCTGGGCGCGGCGGAATGATTTGCTCCACAATGGGCCGTGCGTGTTGTATTACGATTTAATCATCACCACCCCGGTGGCCTATCAATCGAGCGCAGGCGCTTATCATCTGCGTGACGGCAAACCGCATGAAATCCTCAATCCCCTGACCGGCTTGCCGCAGGTGTGGAAGATGTATCGCACTTACGGCTGCAACACACCGGTCGCTGGTGAATATATGATGACTTTTCGCAGTGGTGCGGCCGGCTTCTATGATTTGGAGCGGCACAGCGGGCTGGGTAACTGGGGCGGTTTCAAATCCGGTTGCAGCGCCAACCTGATCATTGCCAATGGTGTGGTCAATGCTCCGGATTACACCCGCACGTGCAGTTGTCCTTATCAAAACCAGACTTCGCTGGCGTTGGTGCCCATGCCAGAGCTGGAGGTATGGACGTGCAACCTGTCCGGTTTGACGTTGTCCAACAGTCTGCGCATTGCGCGTGTGGGGTTGAATCTGGGGGCCCCCGGCGACCGGTTGGCCGAGGATGGTACGTTGTGGTTGGAGTACCCGCCCACGAGCGAGTTGTCTCCGAAGATTTTTGTTTCGCTTAATGGGACCAGTGTGACCAACACCTTCACCAACGCACCCATTTACCGCCGTCATGTCAGCAGCGTCAGCGCCGACAGTCATGCATGGGTGTTTGCTTCGGGGTTGCGGGATGTGGAATCGCTGGTCATCACCCCGCAGACGGTGCCGGCGCGTTTGCCCGCCCGGCCCTCAAGCAGTGACGATGATGACGATGACGATGATCCCACCCGCGGCAGCGGCGCCAGCAGCGGCAACAACGGGGCCTCGACTTCCTCGGGCTCTTCCACCAATGCTGCCAGCGCCAACTCGAGCGACAGCTCGACCAATGCGCCCGCCGCAGTTTCCACCAATGCACCACCTGGCGCTCCGCGATTCCCCCGGTTTGGGCGGCGGCCAGGAGGCAGCCGGGAGGCAGGGCCGAGCATTGTGACCAGCGCGGATTTGCCGGAATTGGAACCGGCGCGTTACACGGTGCGGCTTTATTTTACCGAGCCGGATGAAACGGCGGTTGGCCAGCGGGTGTTTGATATTGAAATTCAAGGGCAAAAAGTTCTTGAGAAAATGGACATCATCCAGGAGACCGGCCAGCCGTTCCGGGGTGTGATCAAGGAATTCAAGGGCATTCTCGTGACCAAAGATTTGACCGTTCATTTGCGGCCGGTGCCCGGTTCGCCGCTCAAGCCGCTGCTCTCCGGCATTGAATTGTTGCAGGAAAATTGAGAAAAACCCGCTGTGAATTGCAGGTTATCACGATTGGAGTTGTGGGGGGGGGCTCAAGGATTTTTAGGGCTGGGGTGCGTGTGCTTGTTGATCCTTGCGATGGCGGGATGTGGTGGGAATTCACCGGCTCCGGCAATCGAAACTTCGGCCCCGGCTGAGTCCGACGCCCCGCGGGTGACACCGGAGGGGCATCTGGATCGTGCTCTCCCGAAATTAAAAACGATGCGGTTGTACATCGGCGCGCATGAGTTGGTGACCGAGCTTTGCACCAACAATGTGCAACGGATGACCGGCATGATGTTCCGCACGAACCTTGCGGAAAATGAAGCCATGCTGTTTGTCTTTCCGTGGCCGCACAGGACCAGTTTCTACATGAAGAATACGCGTGTTCCTTTGAGCGCCGCTTACATTGATCCGGATGGGGTGATTCGGGAGATTCACGATTTGAACCCCGGCGATTTGCAGGGCAAGGAGGCGCAGGTGGACAACATTCAGTACGTGTTGGAAACCACTCAGGGTTGGTTTCGGCGGCGGCAACTGGGGCCCGGTGCAGTGGTGCGGACGGAGGAGGGCTCCCTGCCTCAGACGTTTTTCAAAAATCGTTAAGGGGCAGTTTGCCGATTGCCCTCGGCTTCACTTATTCTCCCGGCCGGTGTTCGGGCGTACTTCCGAGGTCAGTGCATTTCCACTGCACAGGAGCCCAAGCCGCCGCGGTAATAATTGAACTGTACATTGGGGTGATCGGCCAGCAGGGACATGGGCACCGACGCGTCCACGATTCGTTTGGAAATCATGTAGGCGGTGAGCCGCTGGCCGAAGGGGTTGTCGTGATTGCCGGCCTGCCAGATGCTGACTTTTTCAGCTTTCCAGGTTTCCACGGGCCCGACACTGATGGCCATGGTGGGGACCAGGGCGATGTTGCCGCCGCCGCTGGTGCGCGCGTTTTGGGCCACGGTCAGCGGGTGCAAGCGCACCACACGCGTGGCGAGTTTGCGATACTCCGCAGGCGGCGGGGGTTCGTCTTTGTATTTGCCCTTGCGTTGGGGCGGATCATTGAAGGCCCAGTGTTTGACATCACCTTGTCCCCCTTGCATGACCACGCAGCGAATGCCGGAATCCCAGCTTTTGCGATAAGGTGCGGTGTCCGCCTTGGGGAAATGGAGGTGGGTGTCGGGCATGCGCAACTTGGGGTTGATGCGGTTAAAGCACAACTCACGGTCAGCCCGTTCAAAGGACAAGGGATGGGTGACGGGCACTTCCTTGCCGTCGAGGTACCATTCATCCATGCCCCAAAAGTGGCCTTCGCGCACGTCCAGTTGCAAGGCGTTGACCAGGCGGGCGACCAGCGGAAGTTGTTCGGTGGGGCCGATGGGGCCGCAGATGCCCGCCGGATTGTCGGCGGTGCTTTGGCGCCAGGCGTCAACGTATTCGAGGGCCTCGGCGAGGTAAAATTCCTCCAAGGTATCATACATGACCACCTTGAAGCCTGGGCGGGAGAGGCGTTCGAGGTCTCGCGGCGTCAGGCGGGCGACTTCTTCGATGAGGTCCTTGGGCAGTGTGGTGTAGTCCCACCAATCGGGGGCGATGGCGCTGAATGGACGTGGCATACGTAGCAGGGGTTAAAGGACCTGGGTCTGGCCGGGCATGGCTATCGGGTAGCGCCCCTGTGCATCGGGCATCACGGGGGCGGGGCCGTCCATGGTCAGGGTTTCCAAGTTGGGCGCGAGGGAAAGATTCGAGTTGAAGGCGGCATCCCATGTGATGAGGGCTCCGGATTCGCAGGCCATGCGGCCCATGATGGCGGTGAGGCATGATTTGGCGCAGCGTTCGGTTTCGTTGTAAGGCTTGTCGTTGCGAATGGCGTCAAAGAGCAGGTCATGTTCGCGTTGGTATTGGTCGCCCTTGTCTCCGCGAAACCGCCACAGCAGATTTTCCGCCGTCGTTTTGTGGCCTTTGAAGAGACGGGGATCGGGGATGCCTTCGCCAAGGACGCCGCAACCGGTGGTGCCGTGGACAATGTCGCCAAAGAAATCATAGCACTTGGTTATGTGGCGGCCCTGCGCAATCATGCGGGTGCCGTCGGCAAACGTGTACTCGGCCATGTAATGGTCGAAGAGCTGGTCAGCTTCGCGGCGCACCTGGCGCCCGCCCATGCCTTGGACCGACACCGGCCAGTCGTTTTTCACCCAACAACAGACGTCAATGTTGTGGATGAGCCAGTCCACGATAAAACTGCCGTTGAGCCAAGTGAAGCAACTGTAGTTGGCGATTTGGTAGGCGACTTCGCTCATCCCCGGAGCTTTGGGGGCGAGGCCTACGGGGCCGTGCATGCGGTAGGCGTAGAGGGTGATGATCTGTCCGATGGCGCCGTCGTGAATGCGTGAGACGGCCTCTTCCAGTGGCAGGTAATGGCGGCTCATCAAGCCGCCGGCGACTTTGAGATTTTTCTTTTGGGCAAGCTCACCGGTCTTGAGCACGCGGCGAATGCCCGGGGCGTCCACGGCAAAGGATTTTTCCATGAACACATGCATGCCCTTTTCAATGGCATATTCAAAGTGGAGTGGGCGGAAGGCGGGCGCGGTGGCCAGCAGGACCACGCTGCCTTTGTCCAGGGAATCAATGGCGCGCTTGTAGGCATCGAATCCCACAAAACGGCGGTCGGGAGGGACATTGGCTTTTTCGCCCAGTTGCGCCGTCAGGTTGCGCACGCAGGCTTCTGTCTTTTGTTCAAAGACATCGGCGACAGCCCAAAGCTGTGTGGGGCCGGCGGTGGAAAGAGCGTTTTTGGCGGCACCGGTGCCACGGCCGCCGCAACCCACCAAGGCGACTTTGAGGGTGTTGCTTTCCGCAGTGTAACCGGGCAGGACGGTGCCGGCCAAAGCCGCGCCGGTGGCAAGGGCGCTGGAAGTTTTCAAAAAATTCCGCCGCGTGGTGGAGGAAGGTGTGGATTTCATGCAATCGATTCCAAAGGGAATCCACTGCGGCGTCAAGTGGAAACCACCACAGGGGACAAGGGAGGCGGATTAAACTTTGGTAATAATGTAGAAGTTGCTCAAAATTAAAATGCGGCCTCTTAGATGTTGCCGTTCAGCCTCATGGAATAGGACTTCACAAGTCATATGGCGAGCTTTACCCGCGTCACATCATTTGTATTACATTGCAGGACAATGTGTTACAACTTTTGTATATTTTTGAAAAAAGTGCTTGACAAAATTGTGGAGAAAAATAAATTGCCGCACGTCAGCCCAATAATCCTCGTCTCACATTGGGCCAATGAGGTTGCCAGCAATCGCGGCAAAGATGAGCGCGGCAAAGATGAGCGCGGCAAAGATGAGCCGGGAGGGAACATATTTCCATGGAATTCGGTTGCCAGCGGCGGCACAGTTGCAGCGCTTTGCCAAGTTCTGTCTGGTGGGCGGCACCGGGGTGGTGGTGGATATGGGGATGCTGTTCCTTTTGGCCGACCCCCGCTGCTTGGGGCTGGGTGTGACCCTCAGCAAGGTAATTGCCGCTGAGACCGCGTTGGCGAATAATTTTCTTTGGAATGAGCTTTGGACATTCCGTCCAGAGGCCAGCCAACCCGTCAGCCACCAAGGCTGGCCCCGCCGCTTCCTCTTCTTCAACCTCATCTGCGGCATCGGCATCGCCCTGGCCGTGTTGTTGCTCCATTTATTTCTTAACTTTTTTGGCCTAAATCTTTACGTCTCCAATTTTATTGTAATTGGCCTTGTAACCGTATGGAACTACGGGCTATGCGCACTGGTGGCATGGAACTATAAAGTAATAGGTCGTTACCGCTTCTGGTTTGGTAAAAAGATTCACATTATTACCATCACCGGGCTGATTTGCGCCTTTGTAGATGCCCATGGTGCCGAGAAAAGATCCTTTAGCGCCAGCGGGATTATGACATTCTATAACACAATATCCACAAACTACATTAGGAAATCGCCATTTCAATTAAAGACAGATGGTTCGTCTTGGAGCGTCGTGTGTTTGTCCGGTGGAATCTTGGTGTCAAATACTTTTATAAATGAAGAAAGCACATTGTATCGTTATACTACAGTCCCAAACACGCAGGAACCGACTGTGGGCACATTAACCAAGCGGTATGATCCTGCCAGAAGTACAACGGCGGAGCACTTATTATGGTTTGTATATTTATCCGGGTTTGATGTCAGCGTTGGCACCAATTATACAATGAGTGCTCCTTTCATGCTCTACATGGATGAGGCTAAAATATACGATATAAAAACCAAACGGCATGATCTGTGGCCTTATACGCCGATCCAAGCATCATTTGAGGTTAATATTGGTGCGTACCGAATGGTGCTGGCTGGCCTGGAAAAAAAGATTAGAGATTCAATTACAGATGAAGAGCTAAAGCAGCACGACCACACAACGCAGTATATTCACAGCATCTGCGCAACCATCCCGGCAGTATATATTGCCAAACATATCGCAATCAGTAATGATATTGCAATTGCTACAGAATGGGAATTGTACCGCTTGAAGTATGAGGGGAATCTGCTAAAAAAGCATTATTATCATGGACTAATCACTAATATGGCCATTGGTGATCCGGTTGAGATAGCTATACCCACTCCCTTGCCAGGCACTCATGTCACGGACGTGCGCACTGGCAACCAATTTTATTACCGAAGCTCAAGCAACTGGCTGGCGATAACGGACCTGCCAGCAAAAGCCAAACTAGTGCCAAACCAGCCAGAATTAGAGCAACAAAGAAAATGGTATGAAACCGCTCTGGCCTATAGAATTACCAAGCTCATACCATCATTTGTTGTTTCGCTGGCATTTATTATTCCTCTGATTTTCATAGCGAAATCCACCAAACGAAAACTAGCAACAAAGAAAGGAGAAACTAAATGAAAAAAATACTCACAACGGCGGTAGCTATCATGGTTATCCTTGGCCAGGTCCACACCGCAGATAATACGCCGACATTTGATAGCGATCAGTCAAATATTAGCCGTAACGGCTTACTACACAAATGTTTGACAGTGGGTAGCCATGATTTTGAAAGCTGTCGTTTTGATTATGGTGCTACAGGTAACCCTTGTCAAGGTCTTTGCTTTAGGAGCTTGGTGCTAAGCGAAGGTGTAGTATGCAAACGATGTTTTGCTGGCATGAATACGTGTGATGTTTTGCCGGCGGCACATCAGATAATCGTTGATGCCGTGGCGTTTGTTGGACAATGCGTGCAAGTGCCACAAGCGGCGCAGCATTGCCAATGTAATTATCAAGGAGTTAATGAGCGCACTCCAGTGAGAATTCGCTGCACGTGTAACTAAATCAAAACCCTTGAGATGAAACCCAATAACTAAGCCCGGGCATCTAGTGTTCATCGGCTCAAAGCTTATAGCTTGATGAAAAAGGAGATATAATGGGGAACAAGGTACTGTTTGCCAGCCCCTTGAAATCAATCATACAACATAGGCTTTACGAACTGCTTGAAAGGATATCAACTCTGGTTTCTTGGGAAATCTCAAGGAGCTGTTTCTGTGCCATTGCGCCGCTCTGGGAATATATTATAGCCACGACAGATGGCATTAAAATATCCTAAAGTAGCAAAAAAACTGAGCAACAATAGGTGTATGCCACAGTATATCTATAGGGGATACATATTGATAGTGATGGTGATTATAATTGTAGCTGTGGTTGCAAAATCATTTACAGTTATCTTCGCGAGTAAAATATTTTTCGCACCGGATCCGGTTTTCACATTTATGCCCAACGGGATCGTAACACTCATAGCAATTGGTTTTGAGGTGTGGATCGGATATAAGTTGATCCGGCATGGTGATTTCATAGAAAAGTATATTCTAATAGTTTACATGTGTGTTGTTTTTATAGCTTATAAAACTGGTTTGCTCATTAATGGTTACGACAGTCCATGTGGCTGCTTTGGAGGTGAAGAAAATGGTGCCTTATTATACTTAAAGACTTACAAGCTTAATAAGTTGTCAAATATATTTATAGCAATAATGCTGATACCAAGTGCTGTGGCCCTCATCATCCATCGTTACAAGTCATCGTGTGGCAAAATACGTGCGTCTGTGGGAACCAATCAACATAAATAATCTTGATGTGGCTGCAAACATCATTAAATCTAAGTTTTAGATTCGTTATTATATCGCTATTAGTTAAGTTGTTGTGGTTTTCGATTGGTTTGTTTTGGATATACAAACTCAACTGGTGGGAGACGGGGAGCTGGGGGCGGGTGATTGGATGGCCGCTGGAAGGATGGCCAACGCTTGCAACCCGGTTTTCGACTTGGGATGGGGCGCATTATCTTAATATAGCTTATTCTGGCTACAAGGCAGGCACGAACGGTTGCGCATTTTATCCATTGTGGCCTGGGTTGATTAGGTTGGGTTCATTGTTTACGGGCGGCGATTTGTTTTGGGCGGGGCTCATTCTGGCCAATATCTTTTCCATTCTTGGGCTGGTGCAGTTTTACCGGCTGGTGGAAGAAAATCATGGAGCTAGTGCAGCGAAATGGGCGTTGATTCTGATACTGGTTTTCCCTGGAGCCATCTTTCTCCATCTCATTTACACTGAACCGTTGTTTTTGTAGCTGTCGGTCTGTTGCCTGCGGCATTTGCTCAAGCAGAAATTCCTTCCGGCGGCGTGTTACGCCTATTTCATGCCCTTGACGCGGGCGGTGGGGGTGTTTGTGTTGCTGGTGTTTTTCCTGCAACTGTGGCGGTCGCGGCGGGGTTGGCGGGAGTATGGGTATTTGATGCTGCCGCT
>Ga0101944_10001684_pt1 | contig 42947 bp, 33 predicted proteins | sample DewCreD2012metaG_FD_75245 | JGI IMG/M metagenome (GOLD analysis project Ga0101944, IMG submission 75245) | Hot spring sediment bacterial and archeal communities from British Columbia, Canada, to study Microbial Dark Matter (Phase II) - Dewar... ... | reverse complement strand
GTCAAGCCATCGTTAGTGGCGCGATGGACATCTGGACATCCGGGCGCGGCACCCCTGTGCATCGATTTGTCTTCGATCAGTTCATGCTCGTCAAGCGCATCGGCACACGCCGAATTCTCACCGAATTCGGCTTTCCAGGAGAATCGCGAATCAGTCCTTCTATTCTCCGGCCTTTTCATCCGAAAATTACCTTATGCACACAACATTCCCGGCGGCTGGATATAATCACACATAAGCGTCGATAGACGCTGAACGTCATCCCTGACGCATCGCATAGAGCCTCCTTGCGGTTGTTGACCTACTACTGCACAGGGGGCCTATGTGCCCGATTCGGATCAGGGAAGAGTCTTGAAAGGCAGATGGAATTGTGAGTGCCCTGTTGGTCGATCCGCGCATCGAGTTTTTTGACCGCCACGCGCCCCAGTGGGATTCGTATGGTCCACCGATCGAGCAAACGCTGTGCAGGCTGGAGGAATTGCAGCCCTTGATGGATTTCCGCGCCGGCGAGCAGGTCCTGGAGGTGGGCTGCGGCACCGGGCAGGTCACGGCCTGGCTGGCCGGGAAGGTCGCCCCGGGTCGTGTCACGGCCGTCGATTTCTCCGCTCGGATGTTGGATCACGCCCGGGGCCGCGGCGTGGACGCCGACTTTCGCTGTGCCGATGTATGCAGCGACGACCTGGGGGCCGACTGCTTTGACGCGGTGTTCTGCATGCATGTCGCCCCGCACTTTCGCGATCACGGCGAGGCGATTCGTCGCCTTGCCCGTTGCCTCAAGCGCGGCGGCCGGCTCATCGTGCTGCACCTTGTGGGGCGGAATCGAGTCAATGCCATTCACGCCGATGTCGGGGGGCCGGTGGCATCAGACCATCTGCCGGACCTGGCACGATGGAAGGAATTGTTTCTGGAAACGTCACTGAGCCTGACGCGGACGATTGATGAGGATCAGCTGTTCCTGCTGGTCGCCCACCGGCAGGAGTAGTCATCCGTCGGGCTCTTGATCATCCCCGGGGCGGGCAAAGAGCCTTCGAACTGTCTCGTCAGGTCCGCTCAGGTCCACAACAACCGGGCACCCGACACCAGGAGCGCGGCTTCCACAAGCATCAGGAAGATCCGTTGGGGCAGTCGATCGACCACACGCTTGCCGATGCACGATCCCACCAGGAGCACTGCTCCGACCAGCAAGCCAATCCCGACAGCGCGCGGCACCATAACGCTGGCCGCGCCGTACACGACGGACTTGACCAGGTGCATGATCAGGGCTGTTCCCGCCTCAGTCCCGATGTATGCGCCTCGCACCAATCCGTAACCGAGGAAGAACGGCGCGGCGACAGGTCCGGCCGTGCCGGCGAGTCCTGAGACCGTCCCGATTCCGACGCCCAAACCGATAAACCCGCGCCGGCTCAGTCGGGGGTAGCCCCACTGTAGCAGGAGTCTGCCCAGCACCATCGCGATCAAGGCTGCGCCGAGCACCAGGGTCAAGGCGCGCAACGGAGCGGCGGAGAAAGCCATTCCGCCGAGGATCGATGCGGGCACCGCGCCCAGTGAGAAGGACTGTATCAGGCGCCAATCCAGTTCTTTCCGGTTCAACCAGACACGACTGAGATTGCCGGCGATCTGGGCGATCGTTGTCGCAACAACCGCATCGCGCGGTCCGAGGATGGCTATCAGACCGGGAAGCAGGATGGCCGCGCCGCCGAAGCCGGTGACGGCGGAGAGAACTCCGGCAATCAACGCGAGCATTGTCATCCACAGGTATTCCATGCCACGGCCGAATTGTAATCCGGTTCGGGCGGTCCAGATACATGGGATGCAACCGAGAGACCGATCACCGCATGCTCGGCCCATCAACAACCGAGGCGACCCGGTCAGTCGCCCTTATCCTTCACGCTCGATCTGGCGGAATCCACGGTGAGAGTCGCTCTTCCATCGGTGTTTCGCTCGAAGGGATACATGTCCGGAGGAACGATGATCCGAATCGTGTGTGGAACCGGGGACACGGAGCCCGGCAAGGGCCTGTGATCCGTCAGGCTGACCACCAGCGGCCCTTTGTCGGTCTGGATGTGTACACGTTCCAGCAAGCCGCTGGCCGGGTCAAAGCCAAGCAGCTCCTTCTCCGAGCCGGCCCAGATCAGCTCCTTCTTGACTTTCGGCGGCGCGACCGCCGGTTTGAAATCGGCCGGATTGAACTTGCGGAAGGCCAGCAGGTAGAGCGCGTCGATGTTCAATGCGCTCTTGGGGCCAAGCTTCACCTTGCCCTCGTGAACCGTGCATTTTTCCTTCCCGCAGGCAATTTCGGCGTGGTTCTTCTCGCGGTTGAATGTGAGGGTCATCGGGCGGGGGTCCCCTTCCATGTCCAGGAACCACACGCAGTCGCCGGCGAGGGTGACCTGCCCCAGCGTGTCCTGCCGCGCGTTGTGCGCCTTGATCAATCCGTCCAGCCTCGCGTCGCCCGCCGTGGCATCCGCCGGGATCGCAGGCGAGACCACCCACGGGACATCGACGGTGCGATCGGCGCTGAACGCGGCGCAAGGCGCAAGGTGCAGAATGCAGACGGCAAGAATGATCAAACGCATCATGGCCTGTTCCTTCACATGCGATACACGTCCACGAAGTTCACGCCGACGGTCTGGCCGGGCAGTTCAATCTGCGCCTGGAGCCGTCCCTTCATGGCCGGAATGGCGACCGGTTTGAAGTTGCACGAGCTCGCCCCGGATTTCACCGTTTGGCTGACGCTCACATCCTCAAACTGAAAACGGACGGTGGCCGGTTCCTTCAGGGCGTTAAAACGGCAGTTTATGGAATAGTTGCCGCCGCGCGCAAACTCAACTTCCCAGTAACCCAGGGACTTGGGCGTCCAGCCGGCCTGCGGACCGCGCCAGTCCTGACGCGTGAGCGTGCTGGGGTTTTCCCTGGCAGAACCCAGAATGATGCGCGGCGGAATGAACCGCTTGTCCCTGTTCACATCCGCAAACCAGGCCTCGTACGCCTGCCTCATTTGCGCGACGCGATCGGGCTGCAACGCGGCAATGTCCCTGGACTCGGCCGGGTCGGTTAGCAGATCGTAAAGCTCCTTGCCGTTGACCAGTTTGTACTGTTGCGTGATCACGGCGCAGTTGTTGTACGGCTGGGGCTCGTCGCCCCGGTGCCACTGGATAAAGATCGAGCGGTCCTGCGGTTCGATAGTCGCAAGCGACCCGTCCATCCGGCCGGCAAGGCTCACGCCGTCAAACCGTACCCCCGCTGGTTCTCGGATGCCGCACCACGCCAGGAGCGTCGGCGTGATGTCGATATGGGCGGCCACGCTGTCCACCTTGCGCCGGTGCAGCCGCGCGGGCCAGCGGATGAACAGCGGCGAGCGGATGCCGCCCTCATAGACGGTTCCCTTGGTTCCGCGCAGCCCGCCGTTATAGCGGCCTTTCTGCTGGGCGCCGTTGTCGTGCATGTAGAGGACGATCGTGTTGTCGGCCAGTCCCAGTTCGTCCAACTTCGCCAGCAGCCGGCCGACGTTCCTGTCGATGCTCTCAACCATCGCGTAGATCCTGGCGGTCGTGTCGTCCAGTCCCGCGTCGCGATAGCTCTTGACCCACTCCTCGGGGACATCCAGCGGCGTGTGCGGGGCGTTGGTGGGCAGGTAACAGAGGAACGGCGATGACCGGTGCTGCTCGATGAAACGCAAGGCCGCGTCCGTGTAGACATCCGTGCAGTAGCCCTGGAACTTCTTCTGAACGCCATTGTGCTGGAGGATCGGATCCATGTAGCTGGAACCGCCGGGCGGATCGCTCGGCTGGCCGATCCCGCCGCCCAGATGCACCAGCACCTCGTCAAAGCCCTGGTCCTGGGGCCGCATGGGGTAATTGTCGCCCAGGTGCCACTTGCCGAAGATGCCCGTGTGATAGCCCGCGGCCTTGAGCATCTCGGCCAGCGTCACCTCGTCGTTGTGCATCATCGCCCGGCCCAGGTAGGTGTCGATCGCGCCCGTGCGATGGTTGTACCGCCCCGTGAGCAGGCAGGCTCGCGTCGGGGCGCAGACCGGCGACACGTAGTACCGCGTGAACTCGACCGATTGGCCGGCCAGACCGTCGATGTTCGGGGTGCGGATCTTCGGGTTGCCGGAACAGCCCAGGTCGCCGTATCCCTGGTCGTCAGTGATGATCAGGAGGATGTTGGGGCGGGCGTCGGCCGGCGACGGCTTATTCCCCGTGGATGCGCACGATGCAAGCAGGGGGGTGATGGCCGCCGTGGCTGCTTTGACGAAATCGCGACGAGAGGTGGGCATGGGACTCCTTCCGGGGACGCACTATTCTCACCACGGAGATCACGGAGGACACGGAGGGGAGAAAAGGATAGAGAAGAGAAGATAGAGGATAGAAGAACAAAGTCGTTGGCTATCCTCGATCTTCCATCCTTTTTTTTCCTCTCCGTGCTCTCCGTGTACTCCGTGGTTGATTCATGTTCCGCGCGGCTACTCGGTGCGCGAGACGCGCTGGTTGCCGTCCACCTGCTCTGAGGCCAGGTGCGGCGGCGGCCAGGTGAACGGGCCGGGGTTGGTGCCGGTGATGCGGAAGTAGTAGGCACTCTCGCCGGATTCCGGGGCGACGATGTCGCGCCAGGTCTGCTCGTATCGCCTGCCGAAGCTCACCGTTATGTCGTGTTTTCCGGGAGGCAGTTCGAGCGGGATGATGAACATCGTGCGCGGGATCATTTCCCAGTAGCGCGTGTCGGCCGTGGCTGTCGCCTTCAGCGCCAACGCCCCCAGCGCCAGGCCGATGGCCGCGGCGTCGTCGCCCCTGTGGGCCGAGTACGCGGCGCCGCCGAGCATTCCCATCGCCGCCACCGATTTCATCACGCGGATCGTGTCAAAGGTCTGCCATCGCCGCTGCTGGGCCAGTTCCAGCATGTCGATGGGCGGGACGTTCAGCCCGCGCAGGTTCTGGGCCTTGCCGTCCACGTAAACCTGGGGACGAGGAATCGGCCCGGCCTCGGCCGGCGTGGGGCGGATCAGAACCACCGAGTTGTCGCCGCCCAGGATCTTCTCCGGTCCGTCGCCGAATTCGACCAGCAGCAACACGTTGCTGTAGGCGTGCCGCTGCTCGTCGGCCAGTTGCGTCAGTTCCGGGCGCAGCCTGGCCAGGCTCTCAAAGTAGGGCTTGGCGCGTTCGGGCTTGCCCAGGAACTGCCAGCTCTTGGCCAGCATCAGGTAACCGATGGTGAAGTCCGATTCGCGCTCCTGGAACTCATCCCTGCTCTTTGCCCCTTCGGCGTAGTCGCGCAGCTTGAACAGGGCGTTCTCGAAGGCCGCACGGGCGTTCTGGTAGTCCTTCTGCATGTAGTAGACGATGCCCAGGTAGAAGTTGACCATCGCCCGCTCGTACGGTTCGCCTTTCCAGATCTTGGCCTCTTCCGAAAGCGCCAGGGCGGCCAAGGCCCGGCCAGGATCGTTGACGTTGACCGAATTGATCACCTCGTAGGCCCGGTAGAATGCCGACTCGGCCATCGCCAGGTTGTAATCGGCCAGGGCGATCGAACCGAGACGCGCATTGTTCAGCACGAAGTTCTCGTCCTTCTTCTCCGCCAGCGGGGCAAGCGCGGCGTACGCCACGTCAAACCGGCCCAACTCGTAATCCCGCAGCGCCTGCGCAACCTGCGGACTGCGCGCGGTGGGGGAACACCCGCACAGCAGCCAGCAATTGACGCAGGCCAGCACGCACGCGATCCGTAATGCGTGTTGCCCGACTCCCGGCCGATGCATGGCTCGCCTCCGGTTCATCCTCGCCAGTCCACCGCTGCGTGAGAATCCCTAATCCATGAACGTTCGCACCACCTGCTTTTTCACCTCGTACTTATCCGACCACAGCAGCGTGCGATCCTGGATGTTGGTCAGCTCAAAAACGCACAGGTAGTAGGACTCGCGCCGCCGCGGGTCCTCCTCGGTAATCGACGAAAACCGGGCCACCAGGGCGTATTCGGGCTGGATGTCGCCGGGTTGTGGTCCAAGATCGTAATTCGTCTCCCGCTGCCGGAGCTTGTAAAAGTCGTCCCGATTCATGATCCAGGCGAATCGGTCCGATGCCTTCTGCGACAGCAGCACGCGCAATCGCCCGGTGAACGCCTCGGCCGCCCCGCGCGGCAAGACCTCGGCCGTCATCAGGTTCTCCACGGGCTGTACGACCACCTTGAGCTTGCCGCGCTCGGCGATCTGCTGCTGCACCATCGGCGAACCCATGATCTTCATGGCCATGTCGTCGGTCATGGAGACCAGGTCCACCGAGTCCAGCGCGGTATTGCGCCCCGATGAAACGGCCGAACCGCCGCAGCCGGCCAGGCCCAGCCCCACGAGAATCAACAGCAAGTTCCGCATAACCCGCCAAAAGATGATAGCGCCCGGCGACGAAAGCTCGATGGCAACGGCTGTTTCCATCTTTGCACACTGCTGCTTAACGAGCGACCTTCACTTCATACTGCCGCGACCAGACCTGCTCGCGGGTGGCGAGATTCACCAGATCGAACTGGATCAGGTAGTAATTCGTGGCCCGATTTGGCATGTCCAGCGCCTTGCCGTAGAGGGCGTAGTTGGGCTGCACGGGGGTGACGCCCTGTCCCTGGCGCAGGTCGCTGGGGGAATCCAGTTCGCGGTTGCGGATGTCGTTGAACGTGGCCTTGTTCTCGATCAGGCGAATCCGGCCGGGTCCCAGTTGCGAAAGATTGGTCCGGAATCGTTCGAGGAAGATGTCGTAATTGTAGTAGAACGACCGGTCGATCGTGCGGTCCTGGATGCGATCGACGACGACGGTCCACTGGGTTGGACTCTGGCGCAGCTCCGGCAGCGCCAGCAGATCACGCGCAAGCTGATCCGTGGCGGCGATCACATCCTTGGATTGCAGGCCGCGGTCGCGGCTGTCGAGCTGGTCCACCGGGGGCCGCGCTTGGCCGTAGTCATGCGGCTTGTCGCTGGCGCAGGCCGACAGCATTGCGAGCATGCCCAGGACCATAAGGGATTTGGCATAAGTCATCATGAAGTCGCTCCTTGCATTTCTCGTGTTCAGGGTAATGCATCGCTTGAACCACGGCAACCAGCTGCGGCGGCTGCCGAGCCTGTGCAGATAGTAGACACGGCTGTGGACAAAAGGGCGGGCGGTCGCTGCAATCCTTTTCAAAGATGCGGTGTCTAGCGTCAAGAGCGTCAGCCCGCGAACCGTGGCACCGACCTATCGCCCGGGCTCACCGGGCGGGTATTGAAAGGATGCCCATGTCGCGACGACGGGCGCGATCGGTCTGCGGCGGACCCGAGGGTGCTTGATGGTCCTTCAAAGCAGGCGATAATGTCTTGGCATCATCGCAAGGAGTTATCCGTGCGGAACTTAAATGCGCTGTTGGCAGCAATGCTGGTCTTTGGACCCTTGGGAGGCTGTCGTGACAATACCCCTCCCGTGCCGCGCGTTCCACCTCCGGCCCCCGGGCAGGATGTGCGCGGTCAGGATTACGAGGGTGTCAAACCCATGCCCGCGCCGGGAGCGATTACTTCCCATCCACAGCCCGGCCTGTCGGCAGCTCCCGCACCCCAGCCTTTTGATGACGAGCCCCTTCTGGTCGATCAGCCCCCGGAAGCCAAAGCCTTCGTCGATTATTACAACAAGGTGGGCCGGCCGCGAATGCTCGTCTGGGTCAACCGGGTCATGGAAGGTTCCCCCGACCAGCAGGAGGCCCGATCCCGCGCGATCGACTATGGCATGATGGAACTGCTGTTGACCGACTGGCTCTCTTGTGACAACGCCGTGCAGATGCTGGCCCCATCGGCGGCGCGTCGGAAACTGGCTCCCCAGCAGGTGGACGCACTGGAAGGCGGACGCATGCAGATGGCCGATATCGCCCAGCTTCTGGACTGCGACATCCTGATCCACGTCCAGGCCCGTCCCACGCGACAGTATCAGACGGGCACGGAGATGCGCATCATTGCCGAGGCGATGAACACCCGGGGCGGCGACTCGATTGCCCGCGCGGCGGTTGACATGTCGCTGCCCATGGACAAACCCCAGATGAACAAGTTCACGCGATTCATGGCGCGAAAGCTGATGGACGGCATGATTCGCAGCTGGACCAACCCGGTTCCCGACAAGCCGACCGATGTCGCGCCGTCCCCCGCACCAGCGGGCGGACAGGGATCCCCGCGGTAGCTTGCATGGAGCGGCCCAGGCCGCTCGCTGGTTCGTTTGCAGATGGAGTGACCATGAAGTGGCTTGCCGTTTTGATGGTGATGGCATTGGCGGGCGGTTGCGTGAATCCCCCGATTGAAGGTCGCGCCGATCCCTACGTTCCGCCCCAGATCAGCTTTGCCGATGCGGACCTGGCCAACCGCACCGCGGTGCTGCCCCCGACGTTTGAACGCAAGGAAGGCATCCTCTATGTCACGGTCCCGGTCCGGAATACCTCCGGTCTGGATCTGCACATCGACTACAAGGTGCAGTTCCTGAATCAGGCCGGCGCGCCGTCTGAGCCGGCCACGGGCTGGATCGGTGGCACAACCCTGATCCGCAACTCGATGACCTACCTGCGCGTCAACAGCAGCAACGCCAACGCGGCCGATTTTCACCTTCAGTTCCGCTACGCACAGTGATGCGGCTGCTGATGCTCGCCGGGTGGCAGACTATTCGCACACGCCGTAGCGCCGCATCGCCGCCAGCACCCCCTGGCTGTTGTTGTCGGGCGCCACCCAGTCGGCCGCCTGCTTCACCGGCTCGGCGGCATTTCCGACCGCCACCGCGACCGCGGCGCAGCGCAGCATTTCCAGATCATTGACGGCGTCGCCGATCGCCATCACCCGGTCGGGCGCGATTGCGTAGGCCTCCATGACCCGTCTCAGCGCCGCTCCCTTGCTGCACGCCCGGTGCATGATCTGAATCAACTCCGGCTCGCTCCGCACGATGCACACATCGCCCGCGAATTTGCGGCGGAGCATTGCCTCCAGCTCCGCCATTTCTTCCGCCTTGCCCAGGAACAGCAGTTTGGTGATGGGCTCGACGCAAAAAGCCTCCACCGGCGCGACAAGATCCGGTCGAAACAGCTTCCCAGTCTCGGTCTGCGGGCCCGACGCGCCGTCAAATCGGTCCGTGCACCAGCGGTCCAGGATCTCGCAGGTGACCAGCGTCTGGCGGTGAAACTCCCGCGCCGAGCGGATCATTTGTAGGACCAGGCCGCAGTCCATCGGCTCATGCCGGGTCATCCGCATCCCCGGCTCATCCCAGATCATCGCCCCGTTGTAATTGATCTGCCACGTGTCCAACTGCAGGGCGTGGTAGAAGTGTCGAACCGAGCGCGGCGGCCGCGCCGAGGCGATGACCACGCGAACTCCGCGCCGCCGTGCCGCGGCCAGTGCGGTTGCGGTGGCCGGGTCAATGCGCTTGGCGTCGTCCAGCAGCGTCCCGTCCAGGTCCAGCGCCAGGAGTTCGATCTGCCCGCTGACCGATATCATGTCGGATAAACTAAGATTGGCCGCCGGGGACGTAAAGCGAGCGTCCTTTACGTAATGCACGATCCCTTTTACGCTTGGCCCCATGCAGGCTGAATCCGCCGCGCCAATCGCCGCCGCCAGGGCCCCTGGTCGCTTTCCCCGCATGCAGGAAGCGGGGCTGGTCATTGTCATCCTGCTGCTGTCGTTTCTGCTGACGGTCTTCGGCGGTTCAGTTACCGACCGCGCCGGCAATGACGTCAACAACTTCTTCCGCGCCTCCAACCTGCTGGGCGGCATCCTGACGCCCATGTCCACCTACGCGATCATGGCCATGGGCGTCACCATCGTCATCATCGCCGGCGGCATCGACATCTCCATCGGCGCGATCTTCGCCCTCGCCGCCCTGGGCGCAGTCTACGTCCTTCAACACTTTCCGCCCGATGCGCCGGCATGGCAGACCATTCCAACCGGGTTCGCCGTGGCCTGCGGCATCGGCCTGGCCTGCAGGTTGCTCAACGGCCTGATCGTCGTCACCCTGCGGATGCACCCGTTCATCGTGACGCTGGGAACGATGAGCATCTTCCGGGGCATCTGCAACGTCTCGGTCCCGCTCAAGACGCTGCCGGCCCCGGGCAGGGTCCTGCCTGACTCGTTCACGCTCAATTTCCTGATGTACCAGCCCTATCCGGGCCTGCTGCCGGTTCCCATGCTTCTGATGCTCCTGGTCATCGCCGCCGGATGGATCTACCTGCATTACACGGTGGCCGGACGACAGAACTACGCCGTCGGGGGCAACGAGGAGGCGGCTCGTTTCAGCGGGCTCAACGTGTCGGGCATCAAGCTGCGCGTCTACGCCCTTTCCGGGCTGGCGGCCGGCATCGCCGGCACGGTCTACGCCGGGTACTATGGCTCGGCCTCCTCCAACACGGGGCTGGGCTGGGAACTGATGGTCATTGCCGCCGCGGTCGTCGGCGGGGCCAGCCTCGTCGGAGGGCGCGGCACGGCGCTGGGAGCGCTGCTGGGCACCCTGGTCATCAAGCTGATTGAAAACGGCATCTACGTCATGCAGTATGATCAGCAGTACAGTACGATTATCGTCGGCGCGGCCATCATCCTGGCCGTGGCCGTGGACCGGCTCTCGGAACACCTGCGGCAGAAGCGGTCCGCCGGTGGACGGGCGTAAGCAACCAGGCGGAAGGAGCGGATCATGAAGCGCGTGTGGATGATCGCGGTTCTCGTGGCGGCGGGATTGTTCGGCGTCGCCGGCTGCAAGAAGGAGGAGCCCAGGCCGACTGGCGGGACGACGGGCAAGCGCACCATCAAGCTGGGTTTCGTCGCAAAGAGCCAGGATAACACGGTTTTCCAGGTTGCCCACGCCGGTGCCAGGGCGGCCGCCAAGGAACTGGGACCGAAGTATAACGCCAATGTCGAGGTGGACATCCGCACGCCTCCTTCCGAGGATGCGGTCAAGCAGGCCGAGGCGATCGACTCGCTGGTGCGAGCCGGCGTGGCCGGCATCGCCGTGGCCTGCAGCGACGCCGGGCCGCTCACGCCCGCCATCAACCGGGCCGTCGATGCGGGCGTGCACGTGATGTGCTTTGACTCGGATGCCCCGGCCTCCAGGCGATTCTGCTACTACGGCACGGATGACATCGACTGCGGCGCCAAGATCATGCGCGAACTGGCCAAAGCAATGAACCAGCAGGGGACCATCGCCATCCTGGCCGGAAACGCCAGCGCCCCGAACCTCCAGGCCCGCGTGCGCGGCGTGCGCGAGGAACTCAAGAAGTATCCCAACATGAAGGAACTCAACGACGGCAAGGGGGTGTTCAACCACGCCGAAAACCCGTCCGACGCCGCCGAGGCCTGGAAGACCGCCACGCGGACCAATCCTTCCATTCAGGGCTGGGCGCTGGTCGGTGGCTGGCCGCTGTTTGTCAAGGGCGCGGTGGACTGGGACCCGGCCCGGATCAAGGTCGTTGCCGTCGATGCGCTGCCGGCGCAGCTGGAATATCTGGAGAACGGGTCGGTTCACATGCTGCTGGCCCAGGACTGCTATGGTTGGGGCACCAAGTCCGTGGAACTGCTGCTGGAGAAGATTGTCAACAACAGGGAACCCGAGGGCAGGCGCGTGATCGACCCGCTCAAGGAAGTCACCAAGGCCAATGCCAGGGAAGTGGGGGGAATGTGGAACAAGTGGCTGGGCAGGTGAACGGTTTTCGGCCTTGCCGCCGCCTTATCGCTTGGCCGTGGCCCGGAGCTGGGCCAGCGCCGTGGCGTGATCGGCCGCCTCGGCCGAGTGATGCTGGCGGTCGTACTCCACGCACAGCTCGATGGCGCTGATGGCCCGCGCGATCTCCCCCTGCTTGGCGTATTGCAGCCCCAGGTTCCAGCTGGCCATGGCCTCCGTGCGCTGGTCGCCGATGGCCCGCGCGACGGCCAGTTGCTGCTCCCATGCCTGCATCGCCCGGGGCAACTCATTGAGCGCGGCGTAGGCCGACGCCATCTGACCCAGGGCCTTGGCCTCCGCGGGGCGATCGGGAATCTCCCTGGCGATGATCAGGATTTGCTCGTAACAGCCGATGGCCCGGCGCATCTCCCCCAGTTCGGCGTAGGCGGCCCCCAGGGCGCCAAGGGCGTGTGCCTCGGCCCGGCGGTCGGACAGTTCGCGGGCGATCCGCAGCGACTGGTCGAGATGTTCGATTCCCTGGCGCACCTCCCCGCTGGCGACATGCGCGTTGCCCAGGCTCACCAGGGCCGCCGCCTCGCCATGGCGATCGTTGATGTCGCGGGCGATGTTCACCGCCTGCTGGTGGTAGTCGATGGCTCGTCTGGCCTCGCCCATGTTCGCATAAACCCGGCCGAGACTGCCGTTGTGGATCTCCTCGGCCGAACGGTCCTTGACGCGCCGGGCGGCGGCCATGGCGGCATCCAGCCACGTGATCCATTCCCTGGGCTGATGCCGCAGGCTCAGGCAATACATGGCGGCCGCCGGATAGGCGGCGCACAGGCGGGCCGCGGCCTCGTTAAGCGCGGCGTTGGATCGCGACCAGTCGAAGCCCGCGCGGATGTTGTGCCAGTCCTGGTCAAAAAGCATCAGGCCCCTGCGCAGCGACGCGCCGCCCTTGAGGTAAAGCCCGTCGGCGGCATTTGCCACGGCGCGGAAATAGGCCGCATGAAGGCGCTGGGCGGTTGCCCGGTCCTCGTCGCTGATGCGCGTTTCGATGAACCGGCGCACCACGCTCTGCAGGCGATACCGCTGCGACGAGGAGTTGTATTCGATCAGGCAGTGACGCAGCAGTTGGCCCAGAGCCTCGTCAGCGCCCTCCTGGGGCAGTTCCCATACGGCAGCGGCCGCCAGCGGGCTGAACGTGCCCGGGAACACGCACAGCATGTGCCAGAGCTTGCGCAGCTCCATCGGCAGCGTCACGTCGCTCAGGCTCAGGCACGACTCGACCTCGGACATCTGGGCATCCCGGTCAACCGCCAGCAGTCGCACAAATGCGCCGGGAGACATGTCGGCGTGAACCGCCAGCAAGCCCGCACAAATCCGCAAGGCCAGGGGCACGTAGCCGCACAACCGGGCCACCTCGGGAGCTTCCGTGCCGATGCGGGGAACCAGTCTCAGCAGCAGGGCGACGGCGTCGCCCTCGGGCAGACGGTCCAGCGTCAGCGAGAAGCCGCCCGGCAGCGTGAACTGCCGCCGGGATGTGACGATCAGGGCGCAGGAGGGCGGCGGCACCAGCGTCGCCACCTGTGCCGCGTCGGCGGCGTTGTCCAGCAGCAGCAAGGCACGCCTTTCCGCCAGCAGCGACCGGTAAATTGCCTGGAGTGAAGGAATGTCCTCCGGCAGGCGGGCCTCTGGATGACAGGAAAGGATCACATGGGACAGGATCTCACCCGGCGAGAGCGGGCTCTTCTCCGATCCGCGAAGGTCCAGGAAAAACTGGGCGTCGGGGTATTGCGTCTTGACGCGGTCGCACACAACCAGCGCCGTGGCGCTCTTGCCGATCCCGGCGTGGCCATTGACGCCGCTAATCACCATCGGTCCGGACGCGACGTGCGGCAGCAGTTCGGCCAGTTCGGCGGCGCGGCCCGTGAAGTTGCGCGAGGGAGGCGGCAATTGCCGGATCGGGGGCGAGATGGGCAGGCTGGGGACAATTCTGTTGCCGTTTGGATCAACCATCGGCCGGGTGGCCCGTTCAATCGCTTCGCCCACGCCGGAATCCACCAGCCCGGCGGGCGGCGTGGCACGAAGGACGGCCAGTTCATCGGTGGTCGGTGCGGCGGAAGCTTCTGCTTGTCGCCTGCGGTTCGCATGGGACCTGTGCCCCGAGGCGGGACGCGAACGTCCCACCGTCGCGGCAAGTACTGCCGCGCCCGCGATGGCCAAGCCTGCGACAGCAAGGGCGATCCAGAGCATGAAATGTCCTGACTGCTTACGGCCCACGACCCGGGAGTGACGCCTGAATCATGTTACTCGCCGGGTCCGCTGCGAGCAACAAAGTTGTTGTAGATCATCGAAGAAAAACAGGCATCGCTGATCCGCGTTTCATACGAATTTCATGCGGCATTAGCGTTGTTGGTCTGGTTGTTGCTGTATTTCGATGCGTTCCGATCCCATTGGCTGCCGCTACGCCCGCCGGCGACCCGCGGGGCTATAGTTGAGGCATGTTTGGCTCGCATCTTTCCATTGCCGGTGGTCTGCACAAGGCCCTGCTCGAGGCCGAAAAACTCGGCATGGAGACAGTCCAGATCTTCACCAAGAACCAGCAGCAATGGGCGGCCAGGCCACTGGAGCCGACGGCCATCGAGCTTTGGCGCGGACACTGCAAGCGTCTGGATTTCAGCCGAACCGTCAGCCACGACAGCTATCTTGTTAACCTGGCCTCGCCGGATGAGTCGCTTTGGCGGCGGAGCCTCGACGCATTCGCCGATGAACTGTCCCGATGCGCGAGCCTCGGGATTCCCTATCTGGTCAGCCATCCGGGCGCCCACATGGGCAGCGGCGAGGAGGCCGGCCTGCGCCGGGTGGCCAAGGCGCTGGACCTGGTTCACCAGCGCGTACCGCCGGACCATGTGATGACCTGCCTTGAAATCACCGCCGGGCAGGGCACATCGCTGGGCTATCGCCTGGAGCATCTGGCCGGGATCATGGAACTCGTCGCGGACCCGAAGCGACTGGGCATCTGCCTGGACACCGCTCACCTGTTTGCCGCCGGTTACGACTTTCGCGGGCGGAAGTACGCGGCGTTCATGAAGGACGTGGATCGAATCGTGGGAATCAGGCACGTTCGCGTGCTGCATCTGAACGATTCCAGGAAGGAACTGGGCAGCCGCGTGGATCGGCACGACCACATCGGCAAAGGCCGGATCGGGTTGGATGGCTTTAAAGGATTTGTCAGAGACAAGGCATTCGCCAACGTGCCCAAGATCCTGGAGACCCCCAAGGAAAAGGCCCCGGACGGCCGGGACTGGGATGAGGTGAACCTGGAGGCGCTCAGGTCGCTTCAATGACCAGTGCGAGGGCGTGGCTCGTCCCTACTTCGGATTCGCAAGCCGATCGATCACCGTGTACAGCGCCTGCGTGCCGGATTTTCCGTGCCCGGCCGCTTGCGCCGCCGTGAACAGGTGATGCACCAGGCTCGACGCCGGCAGGCAGACCCCGGATTGTTGCGCGGCCTGCATCAGCAGGCGCAGGTCCTTCTGCATCAGGTCAATCATGAAGCCGGGGGCGAAATCGCCGGCCACCATCTTCGGGCCGAGGTTTGCCAGTTGCCAGGAGTTGGCCGCGCCGCCCGTGACGACTTCCAGGGTCTTGTGCGGGTCCAGCCCGTTCTTCAGCGCAAACGTCATCGCCTCGCTCACCCCCAGCAGGGTCACCGAGACCAGGATCTGGTTGACGAGCTTGGTGAGCTGCCCGAAACCCGGCGGGCCGCAGTGGACGATGGTCCTGCCCATTTTCTCCAGCAGCGGCCGGACTCGCTCAAACGCGCCGCCATCGCCGCCCACCATGATCGACAGCGTGGCGTTGCGCGCACCCACGTCGCCGCCGGAAACCGGGGCGTCCAGGAAGAACGCGCCCCTCGATGCCAGAACGCCGGCCAGGCCGCGGGTCGCGGCAGGGGAGATCGTGGAGTGATCAACGATAATCAGGCCCGGGTGCACGGCCTCGATAATCCCGCCCTCGCCGAGCACGATCCTTTCAACGTCCGGGGTGTCGTTGACGCAGATGAAGACCGCCTCGGCCGCCTCGACGGCAGTCCGCGGCGAGTCGGCCCATACCGCTCCACGGTCGATCAGTGCCTGCGCCCGCGATCGCGTGCGCGTGTGCACGGTCAACTGGCACCCGGCCGCCAGCAGGTGGCCGGCCATGGGGCCGCCCATGATCCCTGTTCCGATGAAGGCGATGCGTTTCATGCCGCAAGTATACTTGGCGGTCTTCAGGCTCCCGATTCCAATTCCGCGTCATCTGTGGAATCGGCGGCGCCATCGGGTTTCAGGCAACGGCCACCGCCGCCTGTTTGCCGGATCGGCTGATCCACTTGCGGATTGCGCCGACCTGGCTCTCCCATGATGACGAGATGCGCAGCTTCAGGAAAGCGTGGAACAGGCCGTCCAGTCCCCTGGCCAGATCGCGGAGCATGGCGACCCGCTCCTCGAACACCACCCGCGCATCCTCCGCATCCTCCACTTCCGGCACCGTCGTGCCCGAGAGTCCCAGCGTCTCGGCGCTGAGCGTGGTCTGGAACTGGTGGCCGGCGGTCTCGATGATCATGCCAACCTTGCGCGGCAGCTTGCCGCTGCGCAGTGCATCCAGCGCCTCGGGCATGCGCGTGCAGCCGTCGGCGCGCAGGCTGTCCTTTCCCGTCTGGCCGTACGCGCACTCCAGGTCCAGCGCCCGATCCAGCACCAGCGAAATCTCGCCCCCGCCCTCGATCTTGAGCGTCCCGCTGCCCGTTTCCGTCTCATGCCAGAGCCACAGCAGGAACTCGTTGCCCAGGAAATCCTTGGGTTCCGGCCCCTTGGCCACCCAGGGGTAATCCGGCGTCTGGCTCTTTCCCTCCGGCCCGGCCACGAATCGCGTCGGCCGCGCATCCTCATAATCTCGCCGCCGTCCGTGTTTTTCGCAGTACCGCAGCGCCAGCGAGCCCGCGCCCAGCGGTTCCAGTTCCAGCCCGAACGTCCGTTCGAACAGTTCCAGCAGTTTCTCGGCCGCCTGGTTGGAGGCCGGCGTGAACAGGGTGTGCGATGGCAGGTCCCACAGCACCGGCACCAGCTTGCTGCGGCGGAAGCGGCCGCTCTTGAGCTCCTCCTCGATCTTCCGCCGCACCACATCCTTCACATCGCGCCGCTGGTTCTTGGAAATGTGGCCCGACGGATTCTGTGCCGCCACGGCCTCCTCCTCCATCATCTGATAAGCTTTCTTCAAGTCGCCCGGCACGCGATTGGTGTCGATGCGCAGGGCGAAGTGCAGCGCGTCATTGAAGACGTTGTGCTCAAAGGAGAACTTGGCGTCCAGGACGTGTCGCCCGCCGCACCAGCCATACTCCACTTCATCGGGCACGCTGTACTCGCCCAGTTGCAACGCGAACTCGGTCAACTTGTCCAGCAGGTCCTGATCGATCTGCTTGGGCTGCTGGCCAACAACGGCAAACCGGCGAAACGACATCGAACCGGATGCAAAACCCATGAACGTAATCCTCGCTTGTACAACCGCGGTTCCGGCAAAAGGCAAAGGTTTATCGGCTGGGGCGGGCGAAAGCCAATAACGGGATCCCGGGCGACAAGATCGCCGGACCGGCCGACGCGACCATGGACCTGCGCGCCAAAAGCAAGGCCCAGGGGACGCCACCGCCCTGGGCCTTTGATTCCACACAAGACACCCGCCCTTCTTCCGGTGCGGCTACTTGATCTCGTCAAACGTTCCCACCGCCGGCAGCGCGCCCACGATCGGCTTCGCATACTCAATGTACTTCGCGCTAATGTTGTTCCCGTTCTCGATCCATTCCAGCGGCAGGTCCTTGGTCTCGCGGGCCACCGTGTGCAGCGGGGTCAGGATCGTCTCGATCTTGTAGGACCCGCCGCCGGCGCGCTGCATCGCCACCGATCCATCCTGGTCCTTCTCCTGGCTGTAGCGGACGGCCATCTGCCCGACCATCCGCGCTTCGCGCGCGTCCACATCGCTCACGTAGCCCGGGAACGAACGCTGCAAATACCCGAACGTGTCGGCCCGCACCCGCAGCTTCTTGCCGCCGGGCTTCTGCAGGTTCCTGGTGATCAGTCCCGCCATGTAGTCGCCCAGGGCGCCCGTGCCCGAAAGCTGCACATTCCCGTGGGAGTCGCGCTCGATGTTCTTGGCCATCTTCTCGGCCCAGGCGATGTAGTGCCCCTTCTCATTCTTCTCCGGCACGCTCACGCCTTCCGACACTGCGATCAGGCACCGCCCCAGCTTGCTGTAAACCGCGTCCACATCCGCCAGGAACTTGTCCTCGGTGAGCGGGACCTCGGGCACGTACACCAGGTGCGGCCCGTCGTTGTCATACTTGCGCGCCAGCACCGACGCCGCCGTCAGCCATCCCGCGTGCCGGCCCATCACCACGTTGACCTTGATCCCCGGCAGGCTCTTGTTGTCGTAGTTGTCGCCGATGAACGCGCTGGCCACGAACTTTGCCGCCGACCCGTATCCCGGCGTGTGGTCGTGCACACGCAGATCGTTGTCGATCGTCTTGGGAATGTGGAAGGTCCGCAGTTCATACCCGGCCTTCCTGGCCATCTCGTTGACGATGCGGGCGGTGTCGGCCGAGTCATTGCCGCCGATGTAGAAGAAATAACGTACGTTGTTCTTCTGGAAGCTCTCGAAGATCTTGTGGCAGTAGGCCTCATCGGGCTTGTCGCGCGTCGAGCCCAGAGCGGCGGCCGGCGTCAGGGCGATGCGCTCCAGCAGCTCATCCGGCACGTTCTTCAACGGGATGAAGTCATTGTTGATGATGCCGCGCACGCCGTGGCGGGCGCCCAGCAGTTCCTGGATGTTGGCCACCTTCTTGACTTCCTGCACCACGCCGACGAGCGACTGGTTGATGACCGCGGTCGGTCCGCCCGACTGACCGATGACAGCGTTGCCTTTTAAAATAGCCATTGATAAATCCTTACGATGATACGAATCGACCGGTCCGCCCAGGCGGACCCTCTGACCGGCCGAGCCCTCGGAGGCTCGGCACGTTTGACGGAGGGGGTATGATAGTGAGCGGCAGGTGCCGTGCAAGCCGATGGCGCGCAAAACGTCGCCGTCGGATCACCGGCGGCCCAGCCACCCCCACAGCCACAGCAGTCCCGTCAGCAGCGCCGAGAGCAGAAGGCTGGTGGCAAGCGGAAAGTAGATCCGCACATTTCTTGTCTCGATGCGCAGGTCGCCCGGCAGGCCGTTGAAGCCGAACCGGCCCAGTATCCAGAGCGTCGCGCCCAGCGCCCCCAGGAGCGCCGCCAGGAGAACGAGGATTCGTCCCAGTTCGATCATGGGTGTCGGGTCATTTTGGCCGTCGTCGGCGGTTGCGTAAACGGCGGCGAACGGCGGCGGCCCGTTGCAGGACCGCCGCCGCCCGCAAAACCGCAGATTCCTCCGAAGCCCGGCCGCTTCAGTTGCTCAGAATCGGCACGCGCCGGGGTCCCTGCCCGGGGATCTTGGGCACGGTGATGGTCAGCGTGCCCTTGTCGTAGCGGGCATCGACCTTGCCGGGATCGACATAGGCCGGCAGCGTCACCGACCGGGCGAAGCTCCCGCTGTATCGCTCGCGGCGGAACACGCCCTTCTTCTCCTCCTTGAATTCGTCATGTCGCTGCCCGCGAACCGTCAACTGGTTGCCCGAGACCTCGATATCAACATCCTTCGCGTCCAGCCCGGGCACATCCAGCCGGATGGTCATGGTCTTGTCGTCCTCCGCCACGTCCATCGCCGGCCAGCTCGTGATCTGGTCCAGCGTTTCGGGCAGGCTCGTCAGCGCCGAGAACGGATTGCGGTCAAAATCCTTCCACATGCGATCAAACAGGCGGTCCATCTCGTCGCGAAGCCGGGCCAGCGGGCGGTCCTCGCGCCCGTGCCTGGTCAAAACCCGCTGCTCGCGATCCTGCTCGCGATGGCCGCGCCATTTCCTGATCAGGTTCATCGTTGCCTCCTTTCCACGAACGAAAGGCCGTTTCGCCGCCGGCATCAACCGGCGGCATAACGCCATCCTGCCGCCGGTTCACGACGACTTGATCTGGATCTTCCTGGTCCTGGCGGACTCGGCCTTGGGAACCGTCAGTCGCAGTTCGCCGTTCTTGAGCTCGGCCTTGATCTGTTCCACGACGATCGGCGTGTTGAGCGTGAACTGCCGATAGAAGTTCCCCACGCCGTATTCCTGCCAGAGGTAGTTCTGATTCTGCGCCTGGCGCGGATGCGCCTTGGCGTCAATTGTCAGAACCCCGTTCTCAAAACTGATGTCGATATCCCCCGGTTGCACACCGGGAACGTCGGCCTGAAAGATGAAGGCATCGTTGGTTTCGACAATATCCACCAGCGGGGTGTACATCACCGACTGCTGGATTCGCTCAGGCACGTTCACCGTGTTCTGCTGTTTCTCAATGGCTGTGTTGCTCATAGTGACCTCCGTTGGCCAATGGGAAAACCGACCCGGTTCCAATCAAGCACCGGCCGTCGCCGATCACGCCGGCAGCACGTTGATCTTCCTGGGCTTGCAGCTCTCGCACTTGGGCAGCTTCACGGTCAGGATCCCGTCGCGCAGGTGAGCCTCAACCTTGTCGGCCTCGATCTGCCACGGCAGCGACAGCGTGCGCGAGAACTCTCCCTGGCTGCGCTCACGCCGATGCCACGACGCATCCTTGACTTGCTCGATCTTGCGCTGCCCGCGGACCGTCACCTGGTCGCCCATGACCAGCACCTCGATGTCGTTCATGCTCATGCCGGGCAGTTCGGCCTCCAGGTAGGCGCAGTCGCCATCCTCCCACACGTTCACTGCCGGATAGGCGCCGCTGTACGGCCGAAGCGCCGGGATGTCCTCGAAGAAGTCCTCAAACAGCCGGTTCATCTGATCCTGCAAGCGAAGCAATGGAGCAAAGCCTGTCAACATAAGATGACCTCCTTTCGCAAGTGAGACCAATGACCCATCCGCAACACGCATCCTGACCGCGTGAAGCGGCGGCAGATTCTGCCGAATTCAGACCGCGATGAATGAAGAACCGTCCGCCGGAACCGCATAGGTGCGGTTCGCAACCTGAACCCCTGCGGCGGCAATTACCCAGGGCAGGTCAGCCTAGGAGGAGGAAGCCAACCTGCCCCGTCCGAGCGGTCTGTCCCGTCTCGGGTCCATGGCAAGTGCTGCCGTCCAAATCGTTTTGCAAAGGTGATGCCAATTCGCTTGTGCGGCCGTAAGATCATTTAGTAATAGTAGTTATAAGAGAATCATCCCATTGGGCACGTCAAGCCCAATCCTGCCAATGTGGCAGCCGCCCCAACGCCTCATTCGTAGCGCTGGCAGTTGGGGCAGAAGTGGGTGGACCGGCCGCCGACGACGGTGCGTTGAATGGGAGTTCTGCAGCGTCGGCAGGGCAAGCCCGCTCGGGCGTAAACGCGATGCAGTTTCTGGAAGTCGCCCTTGCGACCGTCGGCGTCAACATAGTCGCGAAAAGAACTTCCCCCGGCGGCGAGGGCGCGGTGGAGAATCCGCTTGATCGAGCCGGTCAGACGGCGGACCTGTTGGTCGGTGAGTCGGCCGGCGGGAATCAGAGGATGGATTCTGGCGTCGTACAGGGATTCATCGACGTAGATATTGCCCAGACCCGCGACCAGTTTCTGGTCAAGCAGCGCCGTCTTGACGGCGCGGGTCGTCCGGGCCAGCCGCGCGGCGAGTTGTCCGCAGGACATGTGCAGAGGTTCCGGGCCGAGATTGCCGGCTGCCTCGTCGTATCGCTTCAGGCACCAGATGCCGCCGAACCGTCGCGGATCGCGGAAACGAAGCTGGCAGCGGTGGGCATTGTCCACCGCGCACCTGGCGGGCGATGTCCGCCCCACGGTGATGGTCAGGTGCGTGTGGGGTTGGAGCGGGGCATCCGGCGACTCCAGCGTGAGCCGGCCGGTCATGCCCAGGTGAATACAAACGGCGGTGTCGTCATCCAGACGGACCACGATCTTCTTGCCGCGCCGAAAGACCTCGAAAATGGATCGACCCGGGAGTCTGTCGGGAAGGTCCGGCGCAGGCGATCGCACCACGTCGGCTCGCAGCAGAGACACCCCGGTTATCATGCGCCCGACGATCCCGGGGGCGAGGGTGTTGACCACGGTCTGGACTTCGGGCAGTTCCGGCATGCAACCTTCTTGCGCAAGAGCCGTCTTTAGAATAAGGTGCGTCAATCGCGTATAGTGTAGGATGGGCCAAGGCGCTGTCGTCTTCCCGCAAGGAGAATCATGGAACCGCAGATCGGGCTGGTACAGCCGCAAGCGACGGATCTGAATGCAGACGAACTGGCTGCCGTCGAAAAGCTTCAGCAGGGCTATCACCGGATGAAATCGGAACTGGGCAAGGTGATCGTTGGCCAGGAAGCGGTCATCGAGGAACTGCTGATCGCCCTGTTCTGCAAGGGCCACGCCCTGCTGGTGGGCGTGCCGGGGCTGGCCAAGACGCTGATGATCTCGACGCTGGCCAGGACGATGAGCCTGTCGTTCAACCGCATTCAGTTCACGCCGGACCTGATGCCTTCGGACATCACGGGGACGGAGGTGATCGAGGAGAACAAGTCCACGGGCGGCAGGTCCATGCGCTTCGTCCGCGGCCCGGTTTTTGCCAACGTCATCCTGGCCGACGAGATCAACCGCACGCCGCCCAAGACACAGGCGGCGCTGCTGGAGGCGATGCAGGAGAACCAGGTGACGGCCGGGGGCGAGCAGCATCGGCTTCCCCAGCCGTTCTTCGTGCTGGCCACGCAGAACCCGATCGAGCAGGAGGGAACCTATCCTCTGCCCGAGGCCCAGCTTGACCGGTTCATGTTCAACATCTTTGTCGGTTATCCCACCGAGGAGGAGGAGTTCCAGATCGTCCGCCTGACCACGCAGTCGCGGAAGCTTGACCTGGAAAAGGTGCTCAGCGGCGAAGAGGTGATGGCGCTGCAGGAGATCGTCCGGAAGGTCCCGGTGGCCGATCATGTGATCCGCTACGCGCTGCAGTTCAGCCGGCTGACGCGCAAGACCGAGGGCAACTGCCCCGACTTCGTGAGCGAGTATGTGGCCTGGGGCGCCGGGCCGCGGGCGAGCCAGTACCTGATCCTCGCCGGCAAGGCCCGGGCGCTGCTGAAGGGCCGCTATCACGTCAGCACCGAGGACATCCGCCAGGTGGCGTTGCCGGTGCTGCGGCACCGGATCGTGACGAACTTCAACGCCGAGGCCGAGGGGATCAAGAGCGATGCGATCGTGCGGAAACTGATCGACCACATTCCGCGGCAGCAGTATGACGAGATGGACCGGAACCTGGCGCGGATGATGAAGGAACAGCCGGCCGCGTAAGGGCCATCCATGGTCGTCTTGAATCGTCAACCTCCGGCCGTTCCTGCGCCGTCGAACCCCCCGGCGCAAACGCCCGGACTGTGCCAGTGCGCCTGCCTGGCCAGATCGACGTGTCTTGTGGTCGGCCTGTAGCGACGGCAACGGAGCCTGGAGTTTCATGTCCACCCTTCCCAACGACACCGACTACCGCAAGTACCTGGACCCGCGGACGCTGGCCCGGATCAGCTCGCTGGACCTGCGGGCGCGGCTCATCGTGGAGGGGCTGATGACCGGCATGCACCGCTCGCCGTACCAGGGCATCTCGGTGGAGTTCGCGCAGCACCGCCCTTATGTGCCCGGCGACGACATCCGCCATGTCGACTGGAAGGTGCTGGCCAAGACCGACCGAATCTACCTCAAGCAGTACCAGGAGGAGACGAACCTCCACCTGATCTGCGTGGTGGACGCCAGCGAGTCGATGGCGTACGGGACCGTGGGCGGCGACGGGGCGGTGTGGACCAAGTACGATCACGCCACGGCCATCGCCGCGTCGCTTTCCTACATGGCGATCCAGCAGCAGGATTCGGTGGGCCTGGCGATCTTCGACAACGAGCTGAAGCGGTATTTCAAGCCCAGCAACTCGCCGGGGCAGTGGAAGACCGTGACCCACGAGTTGTGCCTGGCGCCGCGCCTGAGGAAAACCAACACCGGCCGAATTCTCGACCAGTTGGCCGAGAAGCTCACGCACCGCAGCCTGATCGTGGTGCTGTCGGATTTCTTCGACGACATCGACGGCATCACCAAGGGCCTGCGGCACCTGCGATACAAGAAGCACGAGTTGATCGTTTTCCAGGTCCTGGACCCGATGGAGATCGAATTCCCGTTCGAGGACGTGACGTTGTTCAGGGGACTGGAGGAGATGGGAGAACTCCTGACGGAGCCCCGGTCGCTGCGCGACGGATACCTGGAGCAGCTTCATCTGGCGACCGAGCGGCTCAAGAAGCAGTGCCGGAGCATGCACATTGATTTTGAACGCATGGACAGCCGGCAGACGCTGGACGTGGCCCTGAGCGGTTTTCTGGCCACGCGGGCGGCGAGCATCAAGTAGATGACTGTCGAGGATTGCGTGTTTGGTTCGATACACATCCCGGCGCCCCTTGCCTGGGCCGTCAACCCCGCCTTTCTCTGGGCGGGGCTGGCGCTGGCGGCCATTCCCGTCATCATCCACATCCTCAACCGCCGACGATACCGGGTGGTTCGCTGGGCGGCGATGGAGTACCTGCTGTCGGCCATGCGGAAGAACCGCCGGCGGCTGAAATTCGAGCAGTGGTTGCTGCTGGCGACGCGATGCCTGATCCTGGCGCTGCTGGGACTGGCGCTTTCGCGCCCGCTGGGATGCGCCGACAGCACCGTTGCCGCCCTCGCCGGGGCGCGGACGGGCGTTCACGTCTTCGTCATCGACAACAGCTACTCGATGGCGTACGAGGCCGACCGTCCCGGCGCCCGCACGCACCTGGACCAGGCCAGGATGCTGGCCAGGCAGCGGATCCGGCAGCTTTCGCCCGGCGGCGAGTCGGTCATCATCGTCACCGCGGCGCGGCAGGAGGCTGCCGCGGGCCGCGCGGGCGCCGAGTCCGAGCCGGGCATCGTTCTCAGGGCCAGTTACGATCTGGAGGCGGCGACCGCCGCGGTGGATCGCATCGAGCAGTCGTATTCGGGGACGGATCTGGCCGGGGCGCTGCAACTGGCCGCGCGGCTCGCCCGCGAGGAGCAGCGCCAGCCGCACAAGCACCTTTACGTGCTGACCGATTTCACCCGCAGCGCCTGGGAGACGCGCCAGGCCGACCTGCTTCGGCAGGCGGGCTCGGAACTGTCGCGGCTGTTCGGGCCGCGCATCACGATTCACGACCTGGGCCGGCAGGGGCAATGGAACTATGCCGTGCTGGCGCTGGGACCCGAGGGAAACCTGGTCACCAACAAGTTCCACACCGATTTCGTCGCGACGGTTCGGGGCTATGGCTCGGGCGTCCAGACTCTGGCCCAGTGGAAATGGGATGAGCAGCTCCTGGGCGATGGCGGGCGGCTGGTTCCCTCGACCGACACGCAGGACCTTCGCCAGACGCGCGCGGTCATCCGCGAGGGAGGCGCGCACGTGCTGAGCCTGACCCTCGCCAACGACGAACCGCTGCGCATCGACAACGTGCGCCATCGCGTGATCGAGGTGGCGGCGGAGCTGCGCGTGCTGATCGTCGAGGGGGAACGCGGTTCGGGCATGTTGTCGGGGTCGGGGGCCTTTCTTGACCTGGCGCTGGCCCCCAGGAAGCAGATCGGCCCGGACGGCGCCATCCGTTCCGACAGCTACGTCGCGCCGGAACTGATCAGCGATCTGGAACTGGGCAACCGCGTCCTGGGAGACTACCGGGCCGTCATTTTCGCCAACGTCCCCTCGATCCAGCCGGCTCAGGCCGACCAGGTCCGCAGGTTCGTCGAGCAGGGGGGCACGCTCATGGTCTTCATGGGCGAGCAGGTGAGCACCGACGCTTACAACACCACCCTCCTGCAGCGCGGTTTGCTGCCCGGCAGGCTGGTGGCGCGGAAGAACGCCGCATCGGACGCCTCGGCCTTCACGCTCGACTTCAAGCCCGACAACGCTCATCCGCTGCTGAATGCCTTCCGCAGTTACGAGCGATCGGGCCTGGACACGGCGCAGATCTTCTCCTACATCCAGTTGGAGCCGGCGGCCGAGGCGCAATCCCAGGAGGTGCTGCTGAGGTACGTGGCCGGCGGGCGGCAGACCGGCGATCCGGCGATCCTCGTTCACACACTGGGGCAGGGAAGGGTGGTCACGGTCACCACCACCGCGAATCCCGACTGGACGACGCTGCCGGCCAAGCCGGCCTATCCCGCGCTGGTGCATGAACTGCTGGCGGGCACCGTGTCGGTGGGCGACCGATGGCTGAATCTGCTGGCCGGGCAGAGCCTGCGCATCCCCCCGACCATTCGACTCAGCGGCCTGCCGGTGCTGACCGATTCGGCCCGCAGGCCCGTGCCCGTCGAGGCGGTCACGCAGGATGGCGTGACGTTCTATCGAAGCTCCCCCCTGGCAAGGCCCGGCCTGTACAGCCTGAACACGGGGAATCAGACCTTCCCGGTGGCCGTGAACGTGCCCGACGACGAAGCGGACATTCGCCTTCTGCCGGCGGAAGCGATTCGCCGGGCGCTGGGCGACATCGAGGTGCGGTTCGCCGGCGACGCGATCCCCGAGGCCTCGCTGGCCCGGAACGACAACCCGGACCTTGGCTGGCCGGTCATGCTGGTGCTGCTGGCGTTCGTGGGACTGGAATGTTTCATGGCGATGCGGTTCGGGCACTATCGAAGGAAGTAGACGGCGAATGCAGCGTCTTTGGGAAATCCTCCTCGGCCTGGACAGGGGCTTCCTGAGCAAGGAAGGCGAGTTTGTCCTGGACTTCAATCCGCGCTGGCCCTTGCAGGATGCGGTGGGGGCCGGAACCTGGAACTTCGTGCTGGCGATGGGCGTCGTCGCGCTGGTGGTCTACGTCTACCGGCGCGAAGGCCACCGGCGGTCGGCGCGGATCCTGCTGGGCGTGATGCGCCTGGTTCTGCTGGCGTTTGTCCTGGCGATGCTCAACCGCCCCGTCCTGACTCTGGCCCAGAGCCGCACGGAGCCTTCCGTGCTGGCGATCGCCATCGACGACTCGATCAGCATGCAGGTTCGGGACGGCACGATCGGGGCCGATGGAAAGAGCGCCACGCGTTTGAATGCCGCACTCGATCTGCTGACCGGCCAGGACCACAAGCTCCTGCGCGACCTGTCGCGCCGGCACGTCGTGAAGCTCTACCGCTTCAGTCGCGACGCCCAGCCGATCGCGACAATCACCGGGGAAACGTTTGCCGCCCAGGCGCCCGCCACCCGGCCCGTCGCGGAACTGGCGGGGCTCCAGCCTGTCGGCCAGGCGACGCAGGTGCTGCGTTCGCTGCGCACCGTGCTGGAGGAACTGCAGGGCCAGAGACTTGCGGGCCTGGTCGTGCTGACCGACGGGCGCGACACGCCCGCCGAGTCGCTGGCCGACGGAATCGCCGCGATCAAGAACTTCGGCACGCGCGTCTATCCCGTGTCCGTCGGTTCGGACAGCGCACCGCAGAACATTGTCGTGGAGTCGGTGACCCTTCAGGATGCGGCGTTCGTCAAGGACATCGTTTCGGTGCGGGCACAGGTGCGCGCGGCGGGATACCCGCCCGGGCACCAGGTGACCGTCCTGCTCCGCGACAAGAAAACCGGCGCGCCGCTGGTGGGCTCCGACGGAAAGACGGCCGTGCAGGAGACCATTGTCCTCTCGGGCGACGCGGCGCAGGAAGTGGAACTGAATTTCCGTCCGACCGTCGTCGGCGCCCTGGACGTTTCCGTCGAGGCGGTGCGGCAGAACGGCGAGATCGATGAGCAGGACAACGTCCGCACCGCCCAGATCGCGGTGCTGGACGCCAGGATCGCCGTGCTCTACTGCGAGGGCTACCCGCGGTGGGACTATCGCTACATCAAGAACGAGATGATCCGCGACCGGACCGTGGACATCTCGTGCCTGCTCTTCTCGGCCGATCCGGGTTTTGCCCAGGAGGGCGACAAGCCGATCACCAGGTTCCCCGAAAGCATGAGCGAGATGCTCGAGTACGACGTGGTGCTGTTCGGCGATGTCGATCCGCGGCAGTTCACCGATGCCCAGATCCAGCTCGTGCACGATTTTGTGGCCAGGAAGGGCGGCGGCTTCGGCATGATCGCCGGGCCGCGATGGTCGCCCCAGGCGTTCCGCGATACCCCCATCGAATCGGTTCTCCCCGTCATGATCGGCAGAATCGAGCAGGAGCCGGCCGAGGCCATCACCGTGGGCTTCCGCCCGGTTCTGACCAGCGTCGGTCAGAGTTCGACCATTTTCCGGTTCTTCGAAAACCGGGCGGCCAACGAGCGGTTTCTCCGCGAGGAAATCCAGCCGCTGTTCTGGTATCGCAGGGGAATCACCGCCAAGCCCGGCATGGGAGAGGTCTACGCCGAGCATCCCAGCGACCTGGGCCCCGACGGCCGCAAGGCGCCGATCCTGGTGCTGGGGCACTTTGGCGCGGGTCGGACGCTTTTCTCGGCCATCGACGATTCCTGGCGATGGCGATTCTACACCGGCGAATCCGTCTTCGACACCTACTGGGTCCAGCAGATCCGCTACCTGGCCCGCGCCAAGAAGCTGGGCCAGCGGCGGTTTACGCTCACCAGCCTTCGGCCGATGTACGAACTGGGCGACAAGATCGAGGTCTCCCTGCGGGTGCTGGATCCCGAATTGATCGGGCAACTTCCCGAGCAGATCGGCGTCAATCTGGAAGCGACGGACGGACAGACCGTCCGCCAGGAAACATTGCAGCGGCGGGAAGGCCAGAATGATCTCTATGTCGCGTCCTGGACCGCGGATACGGTGGGTCGGTTCACGTTCCGCCTCCCGGCGCTGGCCAGCGGGTCGACCATCACCGAACTGCCCATCGAGGTGCAGGTGCCGCGGCTGGAACTGACCGACCCGCGCGTCAACCGGGACTTGCTCTCGCGGCTGGCCGCTGCCACGTCGCCGGTGGAACCGGCGGGCGGACCGGACCTGTCGCGGATGAAGCTCAATGCCCAGACTCCGGCGGAAGTGGCGGCCGAGCAGATCATGAAGATCCCCAGCGCTGCTATGATTGTACCGGTGTACACCAGCCAACCGCTCTGGAACGCGCCCCTGGCGATGGCGATCTTCGTGCTGCTGATCACCCTCGAATGGGTCTTGCGCAAGGTGTACGGCATGCTGTAGCGCACGAGGCCGGTCGGACCGACGTGACACGGGCTCTTTCACGTGTCGGCATGGTAACTGGAGGAACCCTTATGCCTCCCACAGCCTCTTATGACGCATCACATTCGGCCGTGCTCGATGCGCTGGCCTCGTTGCGACGAAAGGCCAGGGCCCTGGGCGCAATTCGCGGCTTGGGCCTGATGCTGGCGACGGGCATCGGGTGCTTCCTGGCCATCGTCCTGCTGGACTACCTGCTGGACATGCCGGCCGGCCCGCGATTGGTCCTGTGCCTGGCGGCGCTGGCAACGGTGGGATACGTCGCATGGACCCGCGTGGTGCTGCCGCTGGCGTCGAGGTTGACGCTGGGCGACGTGGCGGGGCGCGTGGAGACGGTCTTTCCCCAATTTGACGACCGCCTGCGAAGCACCGTGGATTTCGTCAGCGGGGAGATTCCCGGTTCGGACATGATGAAGCGGCGAGTCATCGCCGAGGCCAGCCGCATGGCCCAGGGAGTGGACTTCTCGGCGGTGCTGGCACCGAGGCCGGCGGTCTTTGCGCTGGCGGTTGGAATGGGGACACTGCTGCTGGCGGTGCTGCTGGCGGCCGGCAATCTGGAACTTGCCCGCACCGCCCTTTCGCGCCTGATGATGAACCCGGCGCAGTGGCCCAGGAAGGTGCAGATCGACCGCGATTCCCTGGTCAACCTGCCCGCGAAAATCGCGGCCGGGCAGCGCATCGACATCAGGATGCGGTTGACCCGGGGAGACCGGGCGAGTCTCCGGCCGATCGTCTGCTACCGCTACGACGACGGCCCGGTTCAGCAGCAGATCATGACCCGCGGCGAGGATGGCGGCTACAGCGTCGGCGTTGATGCCAGGGGCCAGAGAATGGCCCTGTGGATCAAGGCCGGCGACGACCAGATCGAGCCGCGGAACATCGAGGTGGTCAGGCGGCTGGCGGTGACCGGGGTCAAGGCGCGCATCACGCCGCCGGCTTACGCCCGGATGGAACCCTCGGCGGTGGATCTCTCCGAGGCGCCGGCCCATATGACATCGGGTTCCAACCTCGAGTTGGCGCTGAGCTTTAACAAGCCGCTGGCCGATGCGCCGGTCAGGCTGGAGCCGGTCAAGGCCGACGCGAAGCTGCCGCGGATCGCATGGTCGCGGCCGGCGGCCGGCCAGGCGGTGGGGGCATGGACGGCGGACCAGTCGCTTCGCTTCCGCGTTCATGCAACCGACGCGGACGGGTTTGAGAATCCCGGGTTGGAGGAATTCGAGATCGTCGTCCGCCCGGACCAGGACCCGTCGGTCATCATCGAGAACCCCAGGCGCAACGAGGATCGCACGGCAGTGGCGGTCGTGCCCCTCCAGGTGCTGGCCGAGGATGATTTCGAGCTTGGCAGCATGACGCTGGTGGTGGATCGCCTGGCGGACAGAAAGCAATGGGAGATTCCGCTGGCCAACTGGCGGCGGGCGGCCGGCGCCGGGGATCGAAACCGTTTCCATCTACAGTGGCAATGGGAACTGGCCACGCTGCCGGAGGCGAACCTCAAGCCCGGCGACGTGCTGGAGTATTTCGTGCGCGTCACGGACAACTACGAGTTGAACGGCTCGCGCCACGCGCCTGCCCGGAGCGGAAAACTCCGCATCCAGATTGTCAGCCAGGAAACGCTGAGCGTGCAGATCACCGATGCAATCAAGGCCATTGGCGAAAAGGTGCGGCAGGTGCAGAGCGGCCAGAACCGAACCAAGCAGGAAACGGCCAATCTCCGCCAGGACACGCAGGAAAAGCTTCAGATCGACGCGGCCGACCGCACGGCGCTGTCGCGGCTGAGCGATCAGCAGGGGACCATCGCCGCGCAGACCAGGCAGTTGGCCGGCCAGATGAATGACATCGAGCGGCGACTGGAGGAGAACCGCTCGGAGAACGCCGAACTCAGGGACATCGCCCGGGATGTGCGCGGCACGCTCGCGGACACGGCTGAGAACGCCATGAGTGAGGCCTCGCGCAAACTGGGAGAGGCGGCGCAGAAGTCCGATCCCAAGGCCGCCCGCACGGCGCAGGAACAGCAGAAGCTGAGCCAGGAGCGGTCGGCCGCCTTGGAGGTCGGTGAGAACAGGCAGCAGGAGGCGTCGGACCAGCTTGGCAAAGCGCTGGAGAAAATGGGGAACCTGGGCACGTTCGAGCAGATGCTCAACCAGGTTCGGGCGGCGCTGGCCCAGCAGCAGGACCTGTCCAGGCAGCTCAAGGAGATCGGCAAGGAAACGATCGGCAAAAGGCCGGATCAGTTGACCGACCAGCAGCGCAGGAAACTCCAGGAACTGGCCGATGCTCAGCGCAAGGCATCCGAAAAAACTGACAAGCTGACGCAGGCGCTGGACAAGGCCGCCGAGCAGTCGCAGAAAAGCGATCCGGCCGCATCCACCGCCATGAAACAGGCCGCCCAGCAGGCGCAGCAGCAGCAGGTGTCGTCCAACCAGGCCCAAGCCGCCCAGTCGGCGCAGCAGAATCAGCAGGCCCAGGCCCAGGCTCGGCAGAAGCAGGCGGAACTGGGTCTGCAGATGATGCTCGACAGCATGCGCGAAGCGGAGCGCCGCAAGCTCGAGCAGCTTTCCAGGGAACTGGCCAAGCTCCAGGAACTGATCAACAACCTCGTGCGTCGCCAGTCGGGACACAACATCGACAACCTGCGAATCCAGGACAAGCCGCAGGCCCTCCAGCAGATCACCGACGAGCTGCTGGCCAGGGCCGAGCGCGCCCGGGACAGGCAGCCGCCGAAGCCCGACATCCCTCAGCTTGGCAATTCGCAGATTCAGACCGAGCGCAATACGCGGGATGTCTCCAAGACCGCCGCGGACCTTCCCAAGGGCGGGGCGGAAATCGCGGCCCTGCTGGTCCGCGCGGCCGGTCACATGGAGCGGGCCATTGTGGCCATCAAGGCGCCGAATCTGCCCGAGGCCTACGATCCGTCGCAGGTCAAGGCGCTGGCCGCGCTGGAGGATGCCCGGCAGAAGACCGAGCAGGCGGCGCAGGATGTGCAAAAGCAGATCGAGGACGCCGACAAGGAGAACATCCGCCAGGCCTACGAGGCGATCAAGGCCGAGCAGGAAAAGATCAATCTCGCCACGACGCAGATCGACGGTGCGCCGCGGCTGCCCGACGGCACCTTCCGCCGGGAGGACGCGGTGAAACTCGGCTCGCTGCCGGGGCAGCAGGCGGCCCTTGCGGATCGAACGGCCAAGCTTGAAGAGGCACTGTCGGCACTGGGCGGCATCGTTTACGTCTGGGCCAACAAGGATATCGTCGAGTCGATGAAGCAGGTGAAGGGAGACCTGGCCAAGCCGGATACGGGCCAGCCCGTACAGATCGAAGAGAAGCGCATCGTCGAGCAGCTCGATGCAATGATCCGCAATCTGGCGGTCAAGCCCATAGCGCGCCAGTTCAACGATCCGCCGGGTGGCGGCGGGGGTGGAGGCGCGTGCAAGCCGGGTTTGCCCTCGGAAGCCGAACTGCGGCTGCTGAAGGAACTTCAGATCGCGGTGAACAAGGCCACCAGGGCGATGGATGCTCTGCCGGATAAGGAGAAGCCGAAGCTGACGGCCCTGGGCGGGAGACAGGGCGAGCTGAGAAACCTGCTGGACACGCTCCTTCAGAAGGCATCGCGCGGGCAGGTCAAGCTCGATGCCGAGCCCGATCCGGACGACCGACTGCCCGAGGAGGCGTCGGCCGCCGACATCGAGAACCAGGAACTGGACGATTGGCTGCGCGGCGCCAGGAGCGGCGATGACCAGCTTGCCGATGATGTCAAACAGGTCGGCCAGCGCATGGCGCGATCGCGCCAGCGCCTGGCCATCGACTACGATCCCGGGAAGACCACCCAGGCAATCCAGGAACGCATTCTCAAGAACCTGGACAACCTGATCGAGATGGCGCGCCGCAAGCAGGGTCAGGGCGGCGGCATGGCCTCAGGCGGCCAGGGCGGCCAGGCCCAGCAGGCGAGGAATACGGGCGTCCAGCCCCAGAACACCGGCCAGACTCCGCGCGGGCAGAGTCCGAGGCAGGGCAACGAGCGGGACACGCCCACAGCGCAGACGAACCAGGATCTCTCCAGGGACATTCGCGAAAAGGCCTCAGAATGGGGCCACCTGACTCCCCGCGAGCGACAGGCGGTGATCGAGGGCACGCAGGAGGCGATCGTCGAGCGGTATAAGAAGCTGATCGAGGACTACTACGAGATGATGGGCCGCAGGGGGGCCGAGCAGCGGTGACGGAGCGCAGCATGTGTCGTTTGAATCAGGCAATGATCGTGGCGCTGGCCTGCTCGACGGGCCTGGCGGTGTTGGCGGCCGAGAGAAGGCCCGAGGGTCTCTCCGACCGTCCCAACCAGGTCCGCGGCGATGAACTGACCCCGAAAGTCCGCGAGGCCGTGGACAGGGGGCTGGCCTACCTGGCCTCTCGACAGATGAAAAACGGCGGATTCGGCGGGGGCTATGGCGGTGCCGGCGGCCACGCGGGCATCACCGCCCTGGCGGGCCTTGCATTCATGTCGGACGGCAACCTTCCCAACCGCGGCAAGTATGGCCAGCAGGTGCAGAAATGCGTGGATTATGTTCTGGCCAACACGCAGGAATCCGGGCTGATCTCCTCGGACAATGCTCACGGCGCGATGTACGGGCACGGATTTGCCGCGCTGTTCCTGGGCGAGGTCTTCGGCATGACCGGCGACGAGGACGTCAAGGAGAAGCTCCAGAAGTCCATCCGGCTGATCCAGAAGACCCAGAACCGCGAAGGCGGCTGGCGCTACACCCCGGCGCCCCTGGACGCGGATATCTCTGTGACCATCTGCCAGATCATGGCCCTGCGGTCGGCACGCGACGCGGGGATCAAGGTGGAACGCGAGGTCGTGGACATGGCCGTTCAGTATGTCCGCAGATGCCAGAATCCCGACGGGGGATTCTCCTACATGGCCGGGCAGGGCTCCGGATCGGCTTTTCCCCGGTCGGCCGCCGGCGTGGCGTCGCTTTACTACGCGGGCATCTTCGAGGGCAACGAACTCAAACGCGGACTGGATTACCTCAAGCAGTACGTCGGCCGAAATGGCCGCATGGCGATGGAATCGGGGGGCTTCTACTTCTACGGCCACTACTACGCCTGCCAGGCGATGTTCCTGGCCGGCGGCGATTACTGGGCGACCTATTACCCGGCCATCCGCGACGAGTTGCTCGCGCGCCGCAATGCCGCCACCGGCTCGTGGACCGGCGAAGGGGGTGAGGAATACGGCACGGCGATGGCTCTGATCATCCTTCAGATGCCCAACCGCTACCTGCCGGTTTTTCATGGAAAAGGCCCCGGTTCGTAAACGCAGTACGAAATCTCAACATGCCACGATTGATAATGCGGATAATCAAGGGTCCAGCTCTCCGGTTTGCACTGTGCCTCCTGCACTCCGCGTTCTGCGCCGTCCTCCTTGCCGACACCGGCTGGTCGCTGACCACCGCCGACTTCAAACGCCAGTCGGTTTCCCTTCAGGCCATCACCGCCGAGGCCGTGCAGGTCGCGCCGCCGGGAGCCCCGGCTGTCTCGATACCGATGGAGCAATTCCTCCAGCTGGACCGCACCCGGGCGGCTCAGGCGGCCGGGGGATCGTTCCTCCTGGTGCTGGCCAACGGCGACCGCATCGGGGGATCGCCGACGGGATTCGAAAACGAGCAGGTGGCCTGGTCCAGCCCGTCGGTGGGTCCCATGAAGCTGTCGCTCAAGAGCCTGCGGGCACTGGTGCGGGCCGGGCAGAATCCCGACGGGCTCGACCAGCCGCGCACCGACGACCTGGTCGCACTGACCAACGGGGACACCGCCAGGGGAATCATCACCGACATCGGCGACAAGGGAATCAGGCTCTCGGGAGCGGCCGAGATCGAAATCCCGATGGAGTCGGTCAAGTGGATTCATTTTGCGGTGGCGGTCCACCCGGCCGCTCCGCCGCGGCGGGCCTTTCGCGTGAGACTGGCCGACGGATCGATCCTGACGGTGGACCATGTGACAGCCAACGCCGAGAAGATCACCGTCGACGTACCCGGCGGCGGGCGGCGCGACCTTGCCCTGGCGTCGGTGGTGGGCATCGAGCAGCTCAATGGCCCGGTCAGCTGGCTGTCATCGCGCACGCCGTTGCGGGTGGTGCAAACGCCATATTTCGGCGACCAGACCTGGCCGGCCAGGATGGACCAGACCGTGGGAGGCAAACCCCTTCAGTTCGGCAGCCAGATCTTCGCGCGGGGCATCGGCGTTCATGCCTATTCGCGGCTGGATTATCCGCTGGACGGAAGCTATTCGGCGTTTCGCACGCAGTACGCCATCGCCGAGGATGATCGGCGACAGTTTGCGGACGTGACGGTGCGGATTTGGGTGGACGATCAGGTGGTGCATGAACAGGCCAACGTGAAAGCCGGCGTGCTGTCGCCGGTGGTGGCGGTTCCGCTGCCGCCGGGGGCGAAAGTCCTGTCGCTGGAGGTGGATTACGGACAGGCCAATGACACACAGGATCGGTTCAACTGGATCGAGCCGGCGCTGGTGAGGTAGTCCGGGGAACTGTGGGGGGGATTGGCTTGCCTTCGGGGACTGGGTTGCTATTATCCCCTTCTCCAATGGGAATAGTAGGTTGACGAGAATGGCCGGGGCACGAGGCTCTTGCCGACATAATTGGAAGGTAAAACATGCGATTTGAGACGCTGGCGATTCATGCGGGGCAAGGTCCGGACCCGGCCCACGGCGCCGTGATGACCCCGATCTATCAGACCTCCACCTTTGCCTTCAAGGGCGTGAATCAGCCGGGGAAGTTCGACTACTCCCGTTCCGGCAATCCCACCCGGGCCGCCCTGGAGTCGTGCCTGGCGGCGCTGGAGGGCGGAACACACGGCTTTGCCTTCGCAACGGGCATGGCCGCCGAGGCAACGGCCCTGGCGATGTTCTCCGCCGGCGACCACCTGATCATTCACGACGACCTTTATGGCGGAACCTATCGCCTGCTGACGAAGATCGTGGCCTCCCACGGGATCACGATGGATTTCGTGAACCTGCGCGATCTTGAAGCCCTGAAGCGAGCCATCAGGCCCAACACCCGGCTGATCTGGACCGAGACGCCCACCAATCCGCTGATGAACCTCCAGGACCTGCGGGCGATTGCCCAGATTGCGCGGCAGCGCAACGTGCTGACGATCTGCGACAACACGTTCCTTTCGCCATACTTCCAGCGGCCGCTGGACCTGGGAATCGACATCTCGCTGCATTCGACGACCAAGTACATCAACGGCCACTCGGACGTGGTGGGCGGGGCGCTTATCACGAAGAACGCGCAGCTGGCCGAGCGGATCGGGTTTCACCAGAACGCGATGGGCACGTGCTCGGCGCCGCAGGACTGTTTCCTGGTGCTGCGCGGGATTAAGACGCTGGCGGTGCGCATGGAGGCGCACAATCGAAACGCGCTGGCGCTGGCCAGGTGGCTGGAGGGGCATCCGAAGGTCAAGGCCGTGCTTCACCCGGGGCTTGAGTCGCACCCGCAGCACAGGCTGGCCAGGGAGCAGATGACGGGATTCGGCGGGACGTTTTCCTTTCGCGTGCGCGGCGGGCGCGATGAGGCGTTCCGCCTGCTGGGCGGCTGTCGCCTGTTCACCCTGGCCGAGTCGCTGGGCGGCGTGGAGTCGCTGATCGAGCATCCGGCCACGATGACGCACGTGTCGATGCCCGAGGAGGTTCGCAAGGCGGTGGGGATTACCGAAGACCTGATCCGCGTCTCGGTGGGCATCGAGCACATCGACGATCTGATTGCGGATCTGAAACAAGCCTTGGAGAGGGTCTGATTGCTTGAAAGGGCGGCAGTCGGGACCATGCGGCAAGGTCGGCCGAGGTTGACCTTGTCGCATCGCCCGTTAGTTTGTCCGGGATGATATCCCGGTCAAGCCGCACACTGGAAGTGCTTGCGCCTGCGGGGAATCTTGAGGCGCTTCAGGCCGCGCTGGAGGCGGGAGCCGACGCCGTTTACCTGGGGCTGCGCACGCTCAACGCCCGCCGTCGCGCAAGGAACTTCTCGCAGGAGGAGTTCGTCCGGGGCGTGAAGTTGTGTCACGACCGCAAGGCGCGGGCATACCTGACGCTCAACATCGATCTGTCGCAGCGGGAGATCGGCCAGGCGGCGCGCATTCTGGAACTGGCGCGGCAGGCGAAGGCGGACGCCGTGCTGGTGCGCGATCCGGCGATGCTGGCGCTGTTGCCGCACTACCCGGAGCTTGAGTTTCACTTCAGCACGCAGGCGTGCATCGCCAACAGCGCCGACGTGGAGGCGGCGCGGGAACTTGGGGTCCGCCGGGTCGTGCTGGCGAGGGAGCTTTCCCTGGATGAGATCAGCCGATGTTCGGCCATCCCCGAGGTGCAGACGGAGGTGTTCGTCCAGGGGGCGCTCTGTTTCTGCGTGTCGGGACGATGCCTGCTGTCGAGCTGGGCCGGGGGGCGCAGCGGCAATCGCGGGGCGTGCACCAGCCCGTGCCGGGTCCCGTACACGGTCGATGCCGAGCCGGTCGGCACGCCGTTGTCGATGCGGGACCTCTGCGCCGTCCATCGTCTGGCTGACCTGGCCGCCGCGGGCGTGCGGGCGCTGAAGATCGAGGGCAGGCTCAAGACGGCCCAGTGGGTGGGTCGGGCGGTGAGCCTCTATCGGCGGGCGCTGGCCGGGGAGGACCCGCGGCATTTGCTGGCCGAAGCGTCTCAGCTTGGGGCGTACACGGGAAGGCAACTGACAAGCGACTACCTGGACGGTCGGCGGGATGAGTTGACCGCGGTGGCTCAGGGGCGTATCGCCGCACCGCGGTCGGCCCAGCCGGAGCAGCCCGCGCCGGACCAGCCTGCCGGGGACCAGCCGGAGCGGTTTGGGTATGCCCTGACGCTGACGGTTCAGGAGGGAGGCATCCTATGCCGGTGCGAGGCGCAGGGGTTCAGCGTCGAGTGGATAATGCCGCGCAGCGTCGTGCGCCGCGCGCACAAGGCCACCCCGATCGGCGAACTGCTGAGCGGCCTGGCGAAACGGCCGCTCCAGAATGCGATCGCCGAGACGACGGCGACAAATGATCCGGCGTTCCTGCTGGTTCCCCGCGCCGTCAATTCATTCTTCGACCGGCTTTCGGCGGCGCTGCATCAGCTCCGGAAACAGGCCGACGATGAACTGGTCCGGATCGACCTGCCGCCGGCGGTGCGCGCGGCGATCGCGTCGCCCGAACCATCACCGGCAAACGCACGAGCGCTGGGGGATCCGCCGGACCGCGTGCGGCTCCAGGCGTCGAACGCGGCGGCCTTCCTGAATCACGTGAGGGCGACGGGCGACCTGAGGCTGCGGCCGGAGTCGGCGGTGGTGGAAGGATTGTCGGCCGCCACGCTTCCGAAGATCCTGGCGTCGGCCAGGGGCATGCCGGTGGTGGCCGCACTGCCGCAGGTGATGTTCGAGGAGGATCTTGCCGGGGCCAGGGAACTGTTGGGGGCGTGTGCCGCGGCGGGGGTGGCGGTGGAGGTCAACACGTGGGGAGGCTGGAAGCTGGCGCGGGAGTTCTCGCTGCCGATGGAGGCCGGCCCTGGTCTGCCGGTGCTCAACGCGCTGGCCGCGCGGGTGCTGGGCGAGCTGGGATTCAGGTCGGTGACGCTGTCGGTTGAGGCCGACCGCAGGCAGTTGGAGGGGGTCGCGGCGCATTGCTCAGCGCCGGCGTCGCTGTGCGTATTCGGCCGGCCGGCGCTGATGTTCTCCCGCGCGCAGCTGCCGCGCCAGTACCTCAACCAGCCGCTGGAGGACCGGCGGCAGGTGAGACTGGTGCCGCGGCTGGAGGGCAGACTCTGGGTGCTGCGCCCGCAAGAGGCGTTTGATCTCCGGGATCTGCGCAACGAACGGATTCGCGTGGCGCACCTGGTAGTGGACCTGGTCGCTTCACCGGACCCGCTGCGCGAATGGATGGGCCGGTCGCACCAGCGGTCGTTCCGGTTCAATTACGGTCGAGCCCTGGCCTGACGGATTGTGCGCATGAAAAAAGCCCGCGATCACAGCCTTCAGTTTTCAGACTGGCCCGTAGGGCTCTGATGTGTTTGTTAAGCTGATCGCGAGCTAGTAATGGTATCGGCAGGCAAAACATAAAAGATAAACAAAAAACCAGAGGCCGGCGGTGTTGCGACGGGTCGGCCGGGGACAACCGCCGGCGCCGCCGGGCGCGTTTTCGGAACGCTTACCCTCTGTCGCGGGTTCAGATATGATCTGCACAGGCTAATGGCCAAACGCGATTCTCACATTGATGTGCTGGTTCTTGGCGATCACCCGGCGGCCTATCTTGCCGCCGCGCTGCTGGCACACAAGTCGAAGGAGGCGGTGCTGCACAGCACCATTCCGCACCAGCCGGTTGTCGATCGACTGGTGATGATCAACCCGGCGTTCTTCGACCTGCATCCTCTGCTGGAGGGAACGCGGCGGCGGATTCACTCGCGGAGCGTCTACGGCCTGCAATTCCTGGCCGACGATCCGGCGATTCGCACGGAACACCGGGCCAGGAGAGCGGTCGGGTGCGTGGCACAGCTCAGGGATGTGCGGGCCGCGATGGAAAGCCTTGCGCGGTCGCAGGGGGTGGCGATGGTCAATCCCAGGAACCTGGAGATTCACCGGGTCGATGAGCACGGGGTGGAGGTGACGGTGGGGAACCAGATCCTGACGCCCAAGGCGCTGATCCTGGGCGGGCAGTTGCCCCCCGCGCAGCGGCGTATCTTGGGGCTGCCCGAGGAGTGGGAAAGGGGAGTGTTGCGGCGATACAGCCATGCGCGGATCCGCGGCACGCGCGCGATGGAGCTCGGCGGGCGGCCGCTGGTGCCGATGTCGCTGGACCTTCGGGGGCTGCTGGTGTGGGCATGGCTTTTTCCGGGGGAAGCGCACCTTCAGTTCGCGATCGATCAGCCGATGGATCAGGCACAGCGGATCGCGGCGCACGAACTGCTGTCCCACTGGGCGGCCGTGCTGCACCGGCATGGAATCCTGCGGGCGCCGGTGGAGATCACCCCGGAAATGGTCGTCTCCGAGGATCTGCCGCTGGCGGGGGCGCTGGCGCACGAGGGGATCGCCAGCCGGACGCTGCTGGTGGGACCTGCCGGCGGCTTCTACACCGCCAGCGCGGAGGATGTGTATCCCAACTGCTGGTCGGCGATCTACGCGGCCGAGGTGCTGAAGAAGGCGCTGAAGGAGCGCCATCTTCAGGACGCCATCCAACCCTATCGCCAGAGCTGGCGCACGACGCTGGGCGATTACCTGCGGGGTCCGCACCAGAACCTCAGATACCTGCTGCCGCTGGTGTATCGCAACCAGGTCATGACCAGCCGCGTGGCCGAGGCGATTCTCACGGGGCGGAGCGTGGTGCGATAGCCGTGGCAAGCGCATCAACTCATTGGTCGATCGCATGGGTTCCGCTGCGGAAACCGCTGACCCGGATCGGTTCCGCTTCCGAAAGGCTCACGGTCAGTGCGCCATGCGCATGGGTGCGGAACAGGGGGTGCGGGGCGCAGTCCGCGTCGAAGGCCCGCTGCTTGCTGCTGAGCGTGCTGTCATTGGAAGCGAGAATGACGCGAGGCCGAAACGTTCTGAGCAAGAGCGGCGTGGATGGCTCGGTCGAGCCGTGATGCGGCGCGATCAGGATGTCCACCGGCGCCGACTGCGGCCAGGCGGCCGCCCGCCGGATCGCCGGTTCCTGGATGTCGCCGGTGAAAAGGATTGATCGGTTGTTGCAGGTGACTCGCAGCACCAGCGAGTCGTTGTTGGCGTCGATGGATTGATCGGCGCCGGGCCAGAGCACGTCGCAGGCGGTCTGGGCGTCGAGCAGAACACGCTGGCCGGCGTGCAGTTGTTCTACGATGACGGGGCCGCGGTCGAGCGCATCGGACAGGGCTTGGCCGGCGGTGCCGTCGAGCTGTCGGCGCAGGAATGGACTGACGTAGATCCGGCGGATCCCCAAACGCCCGATGGCGTCGGCGATGCCGCCGTAGTGGTCATAATTTGCGTGGCTGATGAAGGCCGCGTCGATGCGGTTCAGGCCCAGGTGCTTGAGGTAGGGAGCGAGGCATCGGCCGGGCAGATCGGGCATCGAGGCCGAGCCGGCGTCGATCAGCACGGTCTTGCCCGAGGGCAGGTGAAGCACAGCACATTGCCCGGCGCCGACCGAGAGCAGAACCAGCCGCGGCTCGCGGCGGTGGATCGTGACGCCCACCAGCAGAAAAGGCAGCGCGACGATCAGGGCGGTTGCGGCGGCTGGGGCACATCGCATTCCTCTGCGGACGGTGACCGATCGGAATGGAAACATGGGCAGGAGAATCAGCAGGTAGAGGAGGACGACCAGCCAGATGGGCGGTGTTGCAAGCGGCAGTTCGCTGCCGGGGAGTGTGGCGAGCCATTCGACGATTCGCCGCATGAGCCCGACCGGTGCGCCGGCCAGTGTGGCCCAGGTCACCGCGAACCAGGGCAGCAGGAGGGTGAGGATGATCTTGAGCAGCCCGGCGGCAAGTGCGAGGGTGACGGGAATGATCAGAACGATGCCGGCGGCAACCGCGTAGGGGTTGAGCTGGTTGAAGTGGTACAGGATCAGCGGCGCGGAGACGATCCAGGCGACACCGCCGGCGACAAGAACCTGCCGTATTCCGCGGCCGGCTTCCGCCATGGCAGCCTGAAGGGGCGTGAGGCGTCTGAAACTGCGTGCGATCCGAAAATCGGGATCCTCGAACGTGGCCAGCCATTGCAGAACCGGTCCGGTGCAGGTCATCAGGCCCAGCACGGTCAGAAAGCTGAGCTGAAAGCCGGAGGAATAGAGATCCAGGGGGCGGTAGATGAGCATGGCCAGGACGCTGGCGGCGAGCAGTTGCGGACCGTCGCTGTTCCTGCGGCGCAGGACGGCGATGGTGAAGGCGATGGCCAACAGCACGGATCGCACCACGGGCGGTGAAGGCATGACCAGCACGCCATAAAGCAGGACGATCGCGAGTGTGAAGAACGTGGTGGTTCGCGGCGCGAGGCGAAAGGCGTGGCACAGGCCGAAGACCAGCAGTCCCACGACCATGATGTGGGTTCCGGAGATGGCCAGGTGATGGCTGGTTCCGGTGCGCACAAAGTCGTCCTGTATGTCGCGAAGCTGGGGATCGGCATCCCCCAGGACCAGCGCGCGGAGCAGGGCATGGTCGAGGGATCGGGAGTCGGCAAAACCGCTGGCCAGGAGTCGGCGGGCCTCGAGCCGGAGCCATGCCAGAGGCATGAAGGCGGGGGGAGCGGCAATGTGGAGGCAACGCACCTCGTCGACCTGCATGCAGGCGACAATGCGCTGCTCGCGGTAGTAGGCGGACCAGTCGAACTGCCCGGGGTTCATGGCGGCGCTGGGCCGCTGTAACATGCCGAACGCGATAACGGTTTGTCCCAGGGCCAGGTCTGGGTGCGGTCGGGCCAGTTCCAGCAGAAGGGTTCCGCTGGCGGGCTTCCAGCCGTCGCGGGTGAGGATGCGCTGCGCGGCGGCCTGCGCGACCTGACGCGGCGGCAGGGGGCGCAGGTCGGCCGGCTTCCCTCTCAGGATGCGCGGGGGTTCGATGATGCGAAGTTCCAGTTTCGCAGGCCGCCGCTGATCGGCGGTGAACTGGGCGATGTCGTCGCGGGAAAAGAAAAAGGCGTGGAGTTGCGCGGCGGCAAGACCCGCCAGCAACGTGGCAATCGCCAGCAGCGCTGCTGCGAAGGTCGCCTGCGGTCCGCGCTCGAGCTTGCGCACTGACGAGCAGCCCGCGCTGCCAAGCACAGCGCCTGCCGCTGCTGCAATCCAGATAACCGGCCAGGGCGGCATCACCCGGTGCAGCAGGATTCCCGCGATGAACAGCGCCGCAACGGGAACCAGGGGCCGACTTGCCAGGGTTGCGCCAGAACGGCGGGATGGTTCGCTGTGGTTCACGGCCATCGCCCGTCGAACACCTGTCCGACAGGATAACGATGCAAATGCGGACTCTATAGCACCGTTACAGAGTAAATTGGCGATTTTGCGATCGTTCAGCCGATAAGGGTCATGGCCAAAGCAGGGAGGCTGCCGCCATGCCAGGACCTGGACTCTATCAACCCGATGCC
>Ga0101944_10001683_pt1 | contig 42949 bp, 35 predicted proteins | sample DewCreD2012metaG_FD_75245 | JGI IMG/M metagenome (GOLD analysis project Ga0101944, IMG submission 75245) | Hot spring sediment bacterial and archeal communities from British Columbia, Canada, to study Microbial Dark Matter (Phase II) - Dewar... ... | reverse complement strand
ACGAAACGGGGACGGCGGTTGTGGTCTCGCCGGCAACTCGCTCCCGTGACGGCATGAAAATCTTCGCGCGGAGAGAAGAATCTGTGGGTTAGTAGTACAGGGGCATGAAGAAGATGGGCGGCGCGGCGCGGGCCAGGAGGGGAGGGCCACGCCGTTCAGAGGAGCGGGAGGCCCCTAACGGAGAAATAGATCCTGGTGTATTCTGTTTTGAGGCCGGGAGGGCATGGAATGCAGCAGGCGAGTCATGACGTTTTGATCCTGGGTACCGGGCTGGCGGGCTTGCGGGCGGCGGTGGAGATTTGCATCCGCACCCGCGGGCAAGCCGACGTGGCGCTGGTCTCCAAGGTGCAGGTGATGCGGTCGCACTCGGTGTGCGCCGAAGGCGGCACTGGTGCGGTGATGCGTCCGGAGGAGGGCGACAGTTTCGAGCTGCACGCTTGGGACACGGTGAAGGGATCGGACTTTTTGGCGGATCAGGACGTGGTGGACCGGTTTGTCCGGACGTCGCCGGATGAGATCCGGCTGCTTGAACACTGGGGCGTGCCGTGGTCGCGGCGGGAAGACGGGCGGATCATGCAGCGTCCGTTTGGCGGGCACTCATTCCCGCGGGCATGCATGGCGGCGGACAAGACCGGCTTTTTCGAGATGCAGGGTCTGTACGACAACTTGCAGCGGTACAGCAATGTGAAGTGCTATCAGGAGTGCTTTGCGACGAGCCTGATTTTGAACGGCGGGCGGTTCGCCGGCCTGGCGTTGTATGACGCTCCGAGCGGCGAGTTTGTGGTGCTGCGGGGCAAGGCGCTGCTCATCGCCTCGGGCGGATTGGGGAATCTGTACGGCTTCACGACCTATTCGCAGACGGTGACGGGCGACGGGCAAGCGATTGCGTTCCGCGCGGGGCTCCCGCTGGAGGATCTGGAGTTCTTGCAATTCCATCCGACGGGACTGGTGCCCTCGGGCATTCTGATGACGGAGGGCTGCCGGGGCGAGGGCGGCTATCTGCGCAACAACCAGGGCGAGCGGTTTATGGAGCGCTATGCGCCGAAGATGATGGAGCTGGCGCCGCGCGATATCGTCTCGCGGGCGGAGATGACGGAGCTGCTCGAGGGGAGGGGGTTCCCGGGGCCGGACGGATTGGATTACATCCATCTGGACCTGACTCACCTGGGAGCCGAGAAGATCAACAAACGCCTGCCGCTGATCCGCGAGGTGTGCATGAAGTTCCTGGGGATCGATCCGATCACGCAGCCGATCCCGATCCGGCCTGTCGCGCACTATTCGATGGGAGGCATCGAAGCGGACATCGACGGGCGGACGCGCATTGAGAACATCTGGGCGGCGGGGGAGGTGGCCTGCCATTCACTGCACGGGGCCAACCGGCTGGGCTGCAACTCGACGGCGGAATGCCTGGTCTGGGGCGGGATCACGGGTGGCGAGATTGCGAAGTATCTGGCAAATGGCGCCGGATTCAGCGAGGTCCCGGCGGCGCTGGCGCGCGATGAGGAGAGCCGGCTGTTCCATGATCTGCTGCAACAGAGCGGCGAGGAGAGTCCGGCGCGGATCCGGCGCGAGCTGCGGACCCTGATGGACCGGCACGCCGGGATCTACCGCAACGGCGCCTCAATGCGGGAGGGTTTGGAGCGGATCGCGGAGCTGAAGCAGCGCTTCCGGAAGATCGGCATTCAGGACCGCAGCCGGGTATACAACTCGAATCTGATGCAGGCGCTGGAAACGGAGAATATGCTGGATTTGGCCGAGGCGCTGCTGACGTCGGCGGTGGCGAGGGAGGAGTCGCGCGGAGCGCACGCGCGGACCGATTTTTCCAAGCGGGACGATGAGAAGTTCCTGGGCCATACGATGGCGTACTACACGGGCGGAAGGCCGCGGCTAGAGTATAAGCCGGTGACGATCACCAACTGGAAACCGGTGGAGAGGAAATACTGAGCAGGGAAAGGAGGCGGCATGGCCGAGATGGTGAGGCATGACAACCGGCTCGGGCTGTGGGGATGGCTGGGCGGCGGACGCTGGGGACTGGAGCGTTACGCCTACATCCTGCACCGGCTGACCGGGCTTGGCATTCTTCTTTATTTTTTGATGCACATCGTAGTGACGAGCCTGCGGGCCCGCGGGATCTACCTGTGGACGGAGGGAGCGGCGCTGCACAAGCCCATTTTCCGGGCGGGCGAGTTCCTGGTGTTTCTGGCGTTCGCCTACCACGCCTGCAATGGGATCCGGCTGGTTCTGGTGGAGCTTGGCTTTGCCGTGGGCAAGCCGATCGAGCCGGTATACCCGTACCGGACCTCGCTGAACGTGCAGCGGCCGCTGTTGGTGCTGATGATGCTGGCGGCGCTGGCGCTGGTGGCGGCGGGCGGCTGGGAGCTGCTTCAGGCAAGCTAGGAGGCGCAAGATGCGGGAGACGAAATACTGGACTTGGCATATGGCGGCCGGGGTGGTGGTCGCATTGCTTTTAGGCATGCACATGCTGATCATGCACACGGGCGTAGTGGCGCACATTTACGCGCCGATGGGCGGTGAGGCTGTCTCGCAGGCCAACAGCCAGTTCCGCGACTCCGACGTGAGGTTCACGGTCAGCTACATCCTTCTGCTCGGCTTTGCGTTGTACCACGGGCTGTACGGGCTGCGGACGATTCTGTTTGAGCTGACGCTCAAGCCTGCGGTGGAGCGGGCCGTGACCGCGGTGCTGCTGGTGGTGGGCTTGGGGTTGTTCGGACTGGGCGTGTGGGGCGCGATCGGCGCGCACGCGCTGGCGGCGGCGGCGAGGGGGTGAACGTGGCGGAGAATGGCAAAATCATCCAGTTTCATGTGAGCCGCTACAATCCCGAGCGGGACGCCAGGCCGTATATGCAGACCTACGCGGTGCCGGTGCGGGAAGGGATGACGGTTCTGGAAGGCCTGCACTACATCAAGGAGAACCTGGACGCCTCCCTCACATGGCGCTATTCGTGCCGGATGGGGATTTGCGGCTCCTGCGGGATGCTGCTGAACGGGAAGCCGTCGCTGGCTTGCAATACCCAAATCCTGCACATTTGCAGCGCGGAGCTGGCGGTGGGTCCGCTGCCGAACTTCCGGATCATCCGGGACCTGATTCCGGACCTGACGCCCATGTTCGAGAAGCACCGCGCCTTAAAGCCGTTTATTGTGCGGGAGGAAGCGGAGATCAACGATCCGGCGGGCGAGTACTATCAGACGCCGGAACAACTGGAGAAGTACCTGCAATACGCTTACTGCATCAAGTGCGGGTGCTGCATGGGCGCCTGCCCGACGCTGGCGACCGATGAGCGCTACCTGGGGCCGATGCCTTTGGCTTCCGCGCACCGCTACAACGAGGACACGCGGGATGAGGGGCGGCGGCTCCGCAACCAAGTCACGGGGGATTCCCACGGAGCTTTTCGCTGCCACTATGCGGGGGAGTGCTCGCGGGTGTGCCCCAAAGGGGTGGATCCGGCGAAGGCGATTCAGCACTTGAAGAGGCAACTGGTGCTGGAGTACCTGCGGCTGGCGCGTCGGCGCAAGCCCTGCGAAAAGTTGCACGGGCCAGGCGAAGGCAAGGCGCTGCCGAATATAGCTGCTCCGCCGCCACGGACGGTTTGAGATTTCGGCGGCAGCGAGGAGGTCGCCAGCGAGATCAGGAGCGGGCGCGCTCGACTGGGGTCGAAGAAGGGCGGGGGGTGAGGAGCGCCAAGGCCGACAGGAATGTCGGCCGCAGGCCTGGAGGCCTGCCCCACGGGAGTCAGGAGGCCAGCTTGCTGTGGCGGCGGCTGAAGCTGAAGTAGATGCCTAATCCGATGAACAGCCAGACGACAAACCGGAGCCAGGTCTCGAGCGGCAGGCCCAACATCAACACCAGGCAGCAGGCGATCGACAAGCCCGGCAGCCAAGGGGAGAGAGGAACCCGAAATCCCCTGGGGCGTTCGGGCTGAGTGCGGCGCAATACGATGACGCCCGCCGAGACCAGCATGAAGGCGAACAGGGTGCCGATGTTGGAGAGATCGGCAAAGGTGCCGATGTCCCAGATTCCCGCGGGCAAACCGACGGCAAGGCCGGCCACCCACGTGCTGACATGCGGGGTGCGGTGCACGGGGTGGACTTTTGAGAATGCAGCCGGCAGCAGGCCATCGCGGGACATGGCGAACCAGACCCGCGCCTGGCCATACTGAAAGACCAGCAGCGAGGAAACCATGCCCACGACGGCCCCGATGCTGACCCAGCGGCGGATGCCGTCGTAGCCGAGGTCTTTGAGGGCATTGGCGACCGGCGCGGCGTTGCCGAGCGTGCGCCAGTCGGCGATCCCGGTCAGGACTAAAGCCACCGAGACATAAAGCACCGTGCAAATGACCAGCGTGGCCAGGATGCCGATGGGCAGGTCGCGCTGGGGGTTGCGGCACTCTTCGGCGGCGGTCGATACCGAATCGAAGCCGATGTAGGTGAAGAACACGATGGCCGCGCCGGTCAACACTCCGGGGAAACCGTTGGGCATGAAGGGCTGCCAGTGGGCCGTGTTGACCGCGCGGGCGGCGCCGAACACGAACAGCAGAATGGCGCCCACTTTGATGAGCACCATGACGTTGTTGGTTTCGGCGCTTTCGCGCACGCCGTGCACGAGGATCACCGTCAAGACCAGCAGCACCACCAGGGCCGGCAAGTTGAACCAGCTTCCGGTGAACTCGCCTCCGGCGATCATCGGGCCGGCCAACTGTTTCGGCAGATGGAGTCCGAAGACGTTGTCCAGGATGTCGTTCAAGTAAGCGGAGAAGCCCACGGCCACGGCCATGTTCGACACGGCGTACTCGAGAATGAGATCCCAGCCGATGATCCAGGCGAACAGTTCGCCGAGAGTGGCGTAGGAATAGGTGTAGGCGCTGCCGGCCACTGGAATCATGGAGGCCAGTTCGGCGTAGCAGAGGGCGGCGAAGGCGCAGGCGACGGCCGTCAACAGAAACGACAGCGAGATGGCGGGGCCGGCCCCGGGCCTACCGAGCGTGGCCACCGCGCCCTTGCCATGCATCAAGATGTCGAGCACGGGCGCGTGCAGGAGCGAATCGTAGGAGAGGGTTTCGCCGGCAGCGGCGGTTCCAGTCAGGATGAAGATGCCTGAGCCGATGACGGCGCCGATGCCGAGCGCGGTCAGGCTCCAAGGGCCGAGCGTGCGGCGCAAGCGGCGGGCCGGGTCTTCGGCCGCCGCCAGCAGCGCGTCGATGCTCTTGGTGCGGAAGAGTCCGGACATGCGCCCCAGGTCCGTTTACCGCAGCACGCAGCCCGCTTGCAGGCGGGCTGCGGTCCACGGCGCGCCTGCTAACGCTTCCTCTGGCCCTTGGCCATCTTCCGGACCTTCTTCTTGTTGGCGCCGCGCGGCGTGCCTGCCGGGCGCTTGGCCTTGGGCGGCGCCTTCTTGCGGGCCTCCCGCTTCAGCTTCTTGCGTTCCAGTTTGTCCTTTACGTTCTTGGTGTTCATGCGTCTATCTTCAGATTGGCAAATCTCTTGATCAATTTGCGGAGTCCGTAGCCGGGGAAGCTCACCGTGAGCTTGGCCTCCTCGCCTTCCCCCTCGTGCCTGAGCACGGTGCCTCGCCCGTAGCGGGGATGCAGGACCACCGCGCCGATGAGCGGATCTTTTTTGCGTTTCTGCGGCGGTGGCGCCGCGGGCGGCTTGGGCCGGGCCGAATCGATCGGGATTGGTTCGGCTCTTCGGTTGCGCTGCGAAAAAAACTCGCGCACCTGCTCGACGGAGTCGTAAGTCTTTCCAGTGTAGGCCGTGCGCTGAACGGCCTGGCGGGCCATGGCGCGTTCCGCGAACAGGTCGACCTCTTCGGAGGCCGCTCCCGCAGAGAGCCTCACGGTCAGGCTTGGAGGAATCTCTCTGAGGAAGCGGGAAGGGCGGGTCTCGGAAGGCGCGCCGCCGCCGAACCGCCGGCGCTGCCGGGCCCAACTCAAAGTCAGGCGCTTTTGGGCGCGGGTCATGCCGACATAGCAGAGCCGCCGCTCCTCTTCGATCATGTCTTTTGATTCCAGCGAGCGGCTGTGCGGGCAGAGGCCCTCTTCCATGCCCACGATGAAGACAACCGGGAATTCCAGCCCTTTGGCGTTGTGAAGCGTGAGCAAAGAGACCGGCTCGTGCTCGTCGACTTGGTCGGCGTCCGAGACGAGAGCCGCGTGATCCAGAAAACCGGCCAGGTCCTCGCCGCGCAGGGCCGCGTCCTCGGTCGCGTTGAGCAACTCTTTGAGGTTTTCGACCCGGGCCTGGCTTTCGGGCGAATCATCGGACTCATAGACGGCTAAGTAGCCGGTGCGCTCCAGCACCGCGCCGAGGATCTCGCGCGGCGTCTGGCCCTCCATGTCCGCGCGGAGCTTCTCGACGAGCGCGCAGAAGCTCTCCAGGGCAGCGTGGGCACGGTTGGGGAACAACCGGGCGGCCAGCATGGCCTGGATGGCGTCCCAGGCGGAGATCTCCTTTTCGCGCGCGAAGCGCTCGATCTGCTCAAGGGTGGTTTTGCCGATGCCGCGGGCGGGGGTGTTGATGATGCGCAGCAGGCTCACGCTGTCCTGCGGGGAAAGCAGGACGCGAAGGTAAGCCAGGGCGTCGCGGATCTCGGCGCGCTGGTAGAAGCTGAAGCCGCCCACGACCTTGTAAGGCAGTTGGCCGCGCCGCAAGGCCTCTTCAAAAAGCCGCGACTGGGCGTTGGTCCGGTACAGAACCGCAACCCGGACCGCGGGGTCCTCCCAGCGAAGCCGCTGGATCTGATCGGCAACGAACAAGGCCTCCTGCTCGCCGTCTTCGGCTTCGAACAGACCGACGGGCGCGCCGCCTTCGGCATCGGTCCAGAGCCATTTGCCGAGCCGCTGCGTGTTGTGGGAGACCAGCTTGCTGGCGGCTTCCAGGATGGGGCGCGTGGAGCGGTAATTCTGTTCCAGGCGGATGATGCGGGCGTTGGGGAAATCGCGTTCGAAGTCGAGGATATTGCGGAGTTCGGCTCCGCGCCAGCCGTAGATGGACTGGTCCTCGTCCCCCACGGCGCAGACGTTTTGATGGCGCTGGGTCAGCAGGCGCACCAGCTCATATTGGGTGCGGTTGGTGTCCTGGTATTCGTCGATCAGCAGGTGGAGGAAGCGCTCGTTGTAACGCCGGCGCAGCGCCTCGTCGTGTTCCAGAAGCCGGACGGCCTCAAGCAGCAAATCGTCGAAATCCAGAGCATTGGCCTGCCGTAGCGCCTTTTCGTACTCGTCGTAGAGGACCGCCAGGCGGTTTGCCTTGATTTCGGTGGCCTCGCGGTACAACTCCTCCGGCGTCTGGCCCGCGGACTTGGCGCGGCTGATGCGGCTCACGGCCTGGCGCAGCGGCAGATCCTCCTCGTCGAGTCCGAGCTTGCGGTAGACGGCTTTCAACACGGCCGCTTGGGCGTCTTCGTCGTAGATGGTGAAGCGGGTGGTGAAACCGGGGCGCAACTGGGCCAGGGAAGCGCCGTCCTGGCGCAGCAAGCGCACGGCGAAAGAATGGAAGGTGGAGACCCAGGGGTCCGCCTCCGCCCTGCCGCCGGCTGCGAGCAGCCTTTGGACCCTTTCCTTCATCTCGCCCGCCGCCTTGTTGGTGAAGGTGACGGCCAGGAGCTGGCGAGGAGATACCCCTTCCACGGCGATCAGGCGCGCGATGCGGTGAGTCACCACGCGGGTCTTGCCGCTGCCGGCGCCGGCGAGGATCAACAGCGGCCCTTCGCGGTGGCGTACGGCCTCTTGCTGCTGGGGATTTAATCCCTCTAGAAAGGTCATAAAGGGTGGGGCGATTTCTGATTTTAGCATGCAGACCGCAGAGGGCCGGCGGGAAAGGCCGCGCCATGGAACAGGCGCGTCAGCGCGAACCGGAGTTGGCAGCCTTGAGAGCCACGAGAGGCAGAGCAACGGTGGCCGCGGCGTGGAGACACCACAGGGTCACGTTCAGCGGCAGCGGCAGGACGCCCCCGCCGGCGCGCTCGAAAAACAGCGCGGCGCCGCCGGAGAGTTGGGACAGGTGGAACGAGGCCAGCCTGCCGGAAGGTTCGTAGGTGATGAGGCCGGTGTAGTAAGGCATGAGGAGGAAGTTTGCGGCGTACAGGTCCAGCAGCGCGAATAGCGCGGCGGCGACGGCCAAGAGCCACAATCTGCCGCGGGCCAGAGCTGTCCAGCCGGCCGAGAGCAAGAGGACTTCCGCCGAGACGGTGCACACGGCATACCAGCCCGCGCTCGAGGAGAAGCCCAGCCGGGCGAAGGTCACCTCGTGATAGGCCAGACCCAGCCAGAACCAGCCGCAGATCAGGGCTGCCGCCCCAAGGCCGCGCCACCCGGTTGTTTGGCGTTGCTTGCGGCGGCGCAGCCAGAGCAGCAAGAGGCCCGCGCCGGCTAAAGCGTAGAGAACGGCGAAGACGCCGTACATCCAGGCGCGGACTTGCAAGAAGCTCCAGTGGCCGATCCAGAGGTGCGTGCGGAAGCTGATTTCGGCGAAGCGCGGCCAGTCGACGTGCAGCGCCAGCTGGAGAAGGTCCGCGAGGGAGGAGGATTGGCCGGCGGTCTGCTGCAAGCCGGACCAGGATCCGGTTAAGCGGAAGTTGCGCCAGTACCACCAGAAGGAGAGCAAGCCCGCGGTTGCGAGCAGGAGGACGGCTTGGGCGGCGGCAGCAGCGCGCCGCCCGGGGCGACGCAGGAGCCGCCACCCGTAGAACGTGGCGAGGGCGGGCATGGCTGTCAGGAAGTAGGCTTTGGTGAGCAGGCCGGCGCCGAGCAAGCCTCCTGCGGCGAGCGCGTGTCGAAACCCGGCTCGGAGTCCGGCGCGGGCCAGCACCCAGAGCAGGGCCGCGAACAGGATCATGGAAAGGGCGTCGTTGCCGATCCGGGCGGCGGTCATCGCGGGGAGCGGCATGACGGCCACGAGAGCCGCTCCCGCCGCGGCTGCGGGGACCGAGCCGGCGGCGGCGCGAATCGCGGCGAAGGTCAGCGGCACAACCAGCGAGGCCAGCAGCATTCCGGCGAGCCGCAGCGCCAGCACGCGCTCCGGGAGAGGAAGGGACGCGGACGCACGCTCGATGGGCGCAAGGATGAGGTAGTACAGTGGCGGCTGTTGGGCTTCGTAATTGAGCTCGCCCGCGGGGGCCTCCTGGAGGGCCCAGTCGCGTGGGAGGCTCTGGAGGCGCTGGCGCAGCTGTGCGCGTTCGGCGGGCGGCAAGCGCCAGTATTCGGCGTGGGTGTAGTGGGGAGTGGACAGAGGCGCGGCGGGCATGGGGGTCAGGCCGAGCGAGGCTTGTACTTCGCGGGAGATGCGGGTCTGGCCGGGCAGAGGCAGCCCCTGGCCGGAGGCGAGGCGCTGGATGTAGGCCACGTGCGCCCACTCATCGAAGCCTTCCCACAGCGGCAGCAGCGCGACATGCCATCCGGCCCGGCACAGGAAGCAGAGCCAGGCGAGGAAGAGCAAGCCGGAGGCGCGGCGCGGCATACCGCTAGCATACTGGGTCGGCGGCGCAGCGCCCTAATGGAGGGGGCTTCAGTGGGTCATCGCGTAGATGATGGAGTTGATGGCGAACTGGTAGGCGAGAATTGTCGCCTCGGCCGGGTATTCGGGGACATCGGCCTCCTCCCAGGCATCGCCGATGTCCATGTTGTAGTTGACGGCCACTAGCATCCGGCCATGGTCGTCATAAATGGCGCGCCAGTGGGGCGGGCGGTCTTGAAGATCGGTCACGATGGCTCCGCCGGGCCCGCGGCGCAGGTGTCTTAGCCCTGGAATCTGCACGCACTCCTGGATGTCGTAAAGCACGTGCATCATGGGGTCCGAGGTGGTGAGCTCGACGATGGGTTTGCCGGGCAAGGCCCGCTCCATGGCCTCACGGAAGACCTCCCATTCGGCCGGGCCCCAGAAATCGTCGACCACCAGAAAGCCGCCGCGGGCGAGGTATTCTCCCAGCCGGGAAGTCTCGGCGTCACTGAGATTCCAGTAGCCCGCCTGCGTGACATAAGCCCAGGGGTATTCAAAGATGCGGTCGTCGGTGAGAGGCACATGGCGTGGCTCCCCGATGTGGATGCGGGTAAGGCGCTGGACGCCTTCGGTGAAATGGAGCTCGGCGCGAGGCCAGTCCTGCATCCACCAGCCCCTCCCGAAGCCTCTTCCGAAGCCGCGCGCGCTGCCTCCGGCCAGGTCCCTGTATTCGACGCGCAGGAAGTAGAACTCGGCGGTTTTTAGGAACTGCGGAAAATCGCGCTGCTCTTCCTCCTGCCGCCACCACTGGGCCAAGGCGATCGAGGCCAGGCAGAGAGCCAGACCACCGGAAAGGCAATAGCGGCAGACCCCTTTCCCCATGGCCGCTATTATAACGGTGGGCGGAGGAATGGAGCGGCAAAGAAGCGGGCGCGCAGGGTGACTCGGATGGGATTCAATGGCCGCTGCTGCGGTTCTGAAGATAAAAGCGTTGCACGGCCGCGGCGACTCTGAGTACGTCGGCATCGCTGAGATATGGTCCCAGGGGCAGCGAGAGGATCTCGCGGCAGGCCTTTTCGGCGTGGGGCAGCGAGCCTCGCGGGGGGCCGAATTCGCGGAAGGCGGGCTGGAGGTGGAGAGGCACAGGGTAGTGAATGCCCGTGACGATGCCGTTTTGCCGCAGGTATTTTCGCAGGGCGTCGCGCCGGCGGGCGCGGATGACGTAGAGATGATTCACGGAGTCAGCGGAGCGCCGCACGGGCCGGACCTCTTCGCAGCTCGCCAACGCTTCGTCGTAGAGCGAAGCCAGCTTACGACGGGCGGCATTCCAGCGCGAAAGCTGAGGTAAGAAGCTCCTCAAGAAGCAGGCTTGGATTTCGTCCAGGCGCGAATGGGTGCTTTGGAGGCGGCTCACCTGACCGCCCTCGCGGCCGCCGTCGCGCAGGAGCCGGATGCGGCGGGCGATGGCGGATGAATCGGTGGCCACCGCCCCGCCGTCGCCCAAGCAGCCAAGGTTCTTAGTCGGGTAGAAGCTGTAGGCCACCCAGCGGGAATAGGCCGTGAGTGGGCGGCCCTGGAAGCGAGCGCCATGCGCCTGGCAGGCATCCTGGATCAAGGCGAGGCCGTGATGGCGGACCAGCGCGGTCAACGCGCCGAGATCGCACGGCTGGCCGTAGAGATGGACGGCCACAATGGCAGCGGTTTTGGAGCGGATGCGCTCCCGTGCGTCCTCGAGATCGAGCAGCAGGGTTTCGGGGTCCACGTCCACGAACCGGGGCACGCAGCCGGCCGCCAGGACGGCTTGGGCGGTGAAAAGAGAGGTGAGGGCGGGCACGAGGACTTCTTTGCGGCGGTTGTCAGGGATGGCCGTTCTAAGGCAAAGCTCTAAAGCGGCCGTGCCCGAGCCCACGCCGATGACCCAGGATGCGCCGGTGGCTCGGGCGAATTCGCGTTCGAACGCTTCTCCTTCCCGGCCGAGAACGAAGTGGGCGCGGGCCAACAGGCGGTCGAGTGCAGGCCGCCAGCAGGTCTGGGTGGCCTCGAGTTGCGGGTGGAGATCAACCAGGGGGATGCTCATGCGGTTCGGGGCTCGCGGCGGAGGAGCGCGGGCACAGCCACCAAAGTAAACCACAAACGGAGCAGTTGGCCGGCGGTCGTCGCCAGGGAGCGGAGGCGGAAAAACTGGGAGCGGCCATGCAGCCTGGGATAGTGATGGACGCCGATCTCCTCAAATGCCCAGCCGCTCATCTCGAGCTTGCGCACCAGCTCGACGCAGACGGCGCCGCTGGTAGATTGCAGTTGGATTTGGTCCAGGAGTTGGCGCCGGATCAGGCGGAAGTCGCAATCGATGTCCCGGATCTGGATGCCGAACATCCAGGCGGCGAACCGGTTGTAGATCTTGCCGATCCAAATCCGGCTCCGGGGGTCGCGGCGCTCGAGCTTATAGCCGTTGACGAAACCGGTCTGGTGGCCGAGACGCGCCAGCAAGCGCGGCAGTTCCCCGACGTCGTATTGGCCGTCGCCATCGGTATAAAAGACCAGCTCTTTGGCGGCGGCGGCGAAACCGCTGCGCAGCGCGGCGCCGTAGCCGAGGTTCTGGGGGTGAGTGACGACCCGCAGGCGCGAGCCGAACTGCGCCTGGAGGCTCTTGAGAACTTCGGCGGTGTGATCCCGGCTGCCATCGTTGACGACGATGACCTCGTAGTCGGCGGCGCACGCTTCGAGGGTGCGGAAGGTGCGCGCGATCAGGTCCGGCAAGGAGGGCGCGTCATTGTAAGCCGGAAAGAAGACGCTAATGGAAGGGAAGTATTGCGGGATCATGACGTAGCCTTTTCTGCGATTAGGACGAGCGATTGGCCCAGGGGCAAGTTGCGCCCCCGGGCGAGCCAGCGAGCCTCGGCGCGCAGGCAACCGAACAGGAAACGGTTCAGCCAGATGGGAAGGGGCGTCAGGCCGCTGGCGGGTGGGCGCCGCATCAAGGGTTCCCAAAGGCGGAACTTGAACAGCGCGAGCGGGAGCAGCAGGCTGTTGGCGTAAGTGCAGCGGAGTACGCGGAAGCCGGACTGCGTGAGGACCTGCGCCAGCCGCCGCCGGGTAAAACGCTGCTGCTCGCCGACGAATTGGGAGTGACGGCTGCGCAAGGCGTTCAGCGCCGCCGCGCGCAGGATCAACAGGCCGCCGGGGACAAGCACCCGGTGCAGCTCCGCGAGCAGGGAGGGTTCCTGGCCGCGAGGCGCATAGACCAGCACATCCAGGCAGACAGCGGCGTCGAAGGAGGCTTGCGGGAAAGGGAGGCAACCGATGTCGGCCTGAAGGGCCCTTTGCAGTCCTTGGGCGCGCGCGTAACGGATGCCTTCGAGAGAAAGATCTACGGGAAAGACACGCCAGCCGCGATCCCGCTCGAGGCATTTGGCGAAATAGCCAGTACCGCAACCGGCCTCGAGAACCTTCCAGCTAGAGTGACCGTTCAGGAGCGGCCCGGCAACCGCGAAGGTGATCTGCCGCATGCCGCGGAACCACCAGAAGGTTTCCTCGGCCGAGGCGAGATTGGCGTATTCGGGCGGGGGCATCATGACGCAGCCCGCCTCAGATTCAGGGGATCCTGCAACTCGTCCCGCACGCCACAGGTGGGGCCGGCATCACCCAGGCGCAGATGGTAGCGCGGCTCGGCCTGGTAGAAGAGGAGAGCCCGAGAGATTCCTTCGGAGAAAAGCGTGCGCGGCTGCCAGCCCAGCTCGGTGCGGATGCGTGTCCAATCGGCGCGGTAGCTGCCGATATCGATCTGCTTGTGGTCTGGGGGAAACGGCCGCAAGGCAGGGGGCGGACCACCGGCCAGGCGGGAGCACGTTTCGGCGATCTGCTGAAGGCTCAAGGCCTCGGGGCCTCCGAGGTTGTAGAGCCTCGACGGCAACTGGGGGGCGGCGCCCGCCGCCAGGAAGGCGTCCACGGCATCGTCGACGTAGAGCGGATCGCGGAGCTGGGAGCCGTCGCCGAAGATCTGCAACTGCTGCCGCTGAAGCATCCGGCGCAGAAACACGCCGAGGAATCCCTGGCACGGCTCCCACAACGCCATGCGGGGACCGTAGACGTTGGTCAGGTTGAGCACTACCGCGTCCAGTTTTCCGAGCTCGGCGTAAAGCAAGTGATATTGAATCGCCGCAGCCTTGTGGATCCCGTTGAAGTCCGAAGGACAAAAGGGATGGTTCTCATCGACGGGCAGGTAGCGGGGTCTGCCGTAGACCTGACGGGTTCCGGCGTAAACGATTCGGAGACCCGGCCGAAGGCGGGCGCAGTGTTCCAAGAACCGGAGTTGCGCCCAGGCGTTCAATTCCGCGTCCCGGCTCGGCCATTTCATGCTGTGGATGTGGCTGACCTCGCCCGCCAGGTTGAAGATCAGGTCCGCGGTGCGGATATGGTTCTCCAACGCGAGCGAGTCGGCGATATCGCGGTGGAGCACCGTGACCAAGTCACGGACCGGTTTAAGGTTGGCCTCGTCGGCTCCGCAGCCAGGGACAGAGGAGTCAATGACGGTCACGCGGGCGCCGAGTTCAGCCAAGCGGATGGCGAGGTTGCTGCCGATGAAGCCCAAGCCGCCGGTGACGAGGGCTCGTTTTCCCTGGTAGTAGCGCGACACGTTGTTCACCGCATTGACCTCGGGCTCGGAGCTTTGGCAGCCGGAGCGCTGCACCTCGCCTTTAAGGTTTTTGCTCCCCGATTATACTAAAAGTCTTTAATCTTATGTCAAGCAAGGCGCCAGGGTTTTCAAGGAACAGCGGACAATGGTCTTGGGTTTGCGTGGGGCTGGCGGGATTGACCGTTTTGGCCTACCTGCCCGCTCAGAGAATTTCTTTCATCTCTGATGATTACTTACATGTTCATCTTGCGCGGCAGTACGGGCCCGTGCAGGGTTGGCCGGAGCTGCTGGCGGATCCATTGTACCGGTGCCGGGCGACCTCGAACGTGCTGGCCTATTGGATCGACCGCTGGTTCGGGTTGAACCCTTTGGCGTTTCACGCGGCCAGCCTGAGCCTGCACATCGTGAACGTCTGGCTGGTGTTTGGGCTCGGCTGGTGGCCGGTGATTGGGTGGAGGGCGGCGGCGTTTGGGGCGGCGTTTTTTGGGATTCAGATTGCGCCGCAGGAGGCGGTGATTTGGTTTGCGGCGGTTCCAGAGCTGCTGCAAATGTTGTTCGCGCTGCTGGCGGCGCACGCATGGCTGCTATGGCTGCGCGGAGGGAAAAGGCGGTACTACGGAGCCAGTCTGGCCTTCCTGGCGCTGGCGTTGCTTTCGAAGGAATCGGCAGTGGCGATTGTGCCGATTCTGGCGGTGTTGGGGCTGGCGGAAGGAAGGGGCGCGCGGAGAGTGGCCGCGGCGCTGGCGCCGCACGCGGTTCTGGCGCTGGTGTATATGGGGCTGATTTTTGGGGCCGCGCCGGAGCACGGGCATTTTCACGATGCCGGGACGTTTTCGCTCAGGGCGCCATTTTGGCGGACGTGGCTATACAGTCAGTGGCGGTTGTTCTGGATTTGGGGGCTCATCGCGGGAATCGCCCTAGCGGTCTGGCGTCCGGCCGGGATGCGGAAGTTTCTCCTAGCGGCGGGAGGTTGGACGGCGCTGGCGCTGTTGCCATACTCTTTTCTCACCTACATGCCGTTCGTACCGAGCCGTCATACGTACTTTGCCAGCGCGGGGGAGGCGCTCATTGTGGGGGCGGCGTTTGCGTGTTTCGAGAAGCGCTGGAGCCGGCGCAGGTGGGCGGTGGCGGCCTTGGCTGCCCTGATCGTGGGGCATCAATACCTGTACCTTTGGATCTGGAAGCAGGGGCAGTACGTAGAGCGGGCTGCGGACACAGAAGATCTGATCGCGTTTGCCGAAAAAGTTCCGGGGCCGGTCTATGTCCACTGTTTCCCGGTGGGGATGCAGGCGGCAGAGATGGCGCTGAAGCTGCGGCTGAACAAGCCGATGATCCGCATCGACGGCCTCGAAAACCTGGACGAGTTCCGCGGGCGGGCCGATGTTTACTGCCTGCGGCCGCAGGAACATCTGGGGCGCTGAGGCGCAGCCGGGGGAGCATACGGCGAGAGGAGAGGACCGGCAAGGGGGGCGCCAGGGAGGGGTCCGGGCCGGGAGAGAGTGATTCGGCGAAGGGTTGGGAGAAGCGCGGCCGTAAAGCTATGTACTGTATATAGAAAAAAGTCTTGACAGGGTACTACATATTGGGGTACAAACGTCAATGTCGCCTTCGAAAGGCTTGGATTCCTCACAGAAAGGGGCTAGGATGAGCATGGGTGAGCCGGCGGTAGCCAGGAAGGAAAACACCGTGAACGAGACGATCACCACCAACAAACCGAACCAACAGAGCGGGTTGTCGTTCCCGCGCTACTTCACAGCCCGGCTGGCCCCGGGCCGTACGCCCTACGATGAGATCCGGTGGGAGCTGCGCACGGCGTCGATCGCCAGCGACAAGGGCACGGTGCTGTTCGAGCAGCGGGATGTGGAGGTGCCGGCCGACTGGTCGCAGACGGCGACCAACATTGTGGCGAGCAAGTACTTCCACGGGAAGCTCGGCTCGCCGGAGCGGGAATGGAGCGTGGCGCAACTGGTGCACCGGGTGGTGGACACGATCACCGAATGGGGCTGGTCGGGGGGCTACTTCCGGGAGCGGGCCGACGCCGAGAACTTCCGGGATGAACTGGCGCACCTGATGCTGCACCAGAAGGCGGCGTTCAACTCGCCGGTATGGTTCAACGTGGGGGTGAAAGAGGCCCGCGGATACGGCTACTACTACGACGCGGCGACGGATTCGATCCGGAAGCTGACGCCGGATGTGCAGAAGCCGCAGTGCTCGGCCTGCTTTATCAACTCGGTGGCGGACTCGCTGGAGTCGATTCTGGAGCTGGCCAAGACGGAGGGGATGCTGTTCAAGTGGGGTTCGGGAACGGGGACCAATCTCTCGACGTTGCGCGAGGAGAATGCCGTGCTGTCGGGCGGAGGCCGCGCCTCGGGACCGCTGAGTTTCATGAAGGGCTTCGACGCGTTCGCCGGAGTGATTAAGAGCGGCGGGAAGACGCGGCGGGCGGCCAAGATGGTGATCCTGAACATTGATCACCCGGACGTGGACAAGTTCATTTGGGCCAAGGCGAAGGAAGAGAAGAAGGCGCACGTGCTGGTGGAGGCGGGCTACGACGCGTCGCTGGACGGGGAAGCTTACAGCTCGATCTTTTTCCAGAACGCGAACAACTCGGTGCGGGCCACGGACGATTTCATGCAGGCGGTGCTGGAGGACGGGGACTGGTGGACGCGCTCGGTGGTGAACGGGCAGCCGGTGAAGCGGTTCAAGGCGCGGGACTTGCTCAAGCAGATTGCGCAGGCCACATGGGAGTGCGGCGATCCGGGCATGCAGTTTGACACGACGGTGAACCGCTGGAATCCGTGCAAGAAGACGGTGCGGATCAACGCCTCCAATCCTTGCTCGGAGTACATGTTCGCGGACGACTCGGCCTGCAACCTGGCCTCGCTGAACCTGATGAAGTTCTTGGGGCCGGACGGGCAGTTCGACGTGGAGGCGTTTCGCCATGCGGTGGACACGATGATCTTGGCGCAGGAGATCATCGTGGACGGGGCGAGTTATCCGACCGAGAAGATCGCCAAGAACTCGCACGACTACCGGCCGCTGGGACTGGGCTTTGCGAATCTGGGGGCGATGCTGATGTCGCTGGGCATTCCTTACGACAGCGACCGGGGGAGGGACTGGGCCGGGGCGATCACGGCGGTGATGTGCGGGCAGGCGTATCTGACCAGCTCGAGGATCGCGGAGGCGGCCGGACCGTTCCCGGCCTACGGGCCGAACGCGGGGACGTTTTTGGAAGTGATCCGGATGCACGGAGAGGCGGTGGGCCGGATCCGCAAGGAGAACGTGCCGGCGGCGTTATACGAGGCGGCGGCTGAGTGCTGGCGGGCGGCCTACGAGAGCGGCAAGCAGTGGGGATACCGGAATGCGCAGGTGACGGTGATCGCGCCGACAGGGACGATCGGGTTCATGATGGACTGCGACACGACGGGGATCGAGCCGGATCTGGCGCTGGTGAAGTACAAGAAGCTGGTCGGAGGCGGGGTGATCAAGATCGTCAACACGACCGTGCCGCAGGCGCTGATCCGGCTGGGTTATACGCCGGAGCAGGTGGAAAGGATCGTGGCTCACATCGACGCTACGGGGACGATTGAGGGTGCGCCGCATCTCAAAGAGGAGCACCTGCCGGTGTTCGATTGCAGCCTGCGGGCGCAGAACGGCACGCGGTTCATCCATCACATGGGGCACCTGCGGATGATGGCGGCGGTGCAGCCGTTCATTTCTGGGGCGATTTCCAAAACGATCAACATGCCCGAGGACTCGACGGTGGACGACATCATGAACGCCTACCTGGAGAGCTGGCGGCTTGGGCTGAAGGCGGTGGCGATTTACCGGGACAACTCGAAGCGGGTTCAGCCGCTGAGCTCGGGCGCGACGAAGGAGGCGGCCAAGGCGGCCAAGGTGGAAGAGAAGGTCATCTACCGGCCGGTGCGGCGCAAGCTGCCCGAAGAGCGGCAGGCGGTGACGCACAAGTTCTCCATTGCGGGTCACGAGGGCTACATCACGGTGGGCCTTTACGAAGACGGGCAGCCGGGCGAGATCTTCATCACGATGGCCAAGGAAGGTTCGACGATCTCGGGCCTGATGGACGGCTTCGCCACAGCGATCAGCTTCGCGCTGCAATACGGGGTGCCGCTGAAGTTTTTGGTGGACAAGTTCAGCCATGTGCGGTTTGAGCCGAGCGGCTGGACGCCGAACCCCCAGATCCCATACGCGAAGTCGGTTTTGGATTATATCTTCCGCTGGATGGGGGCCAAGTTCCTGGGGCCAGAGTACGCGCTGGGAGAAGCGGGCGAGTCGGCGAAGCTGCGGCCGACCGAACCAGAGCTGCAACCGAAGCTGCCGTTTGGGCCGGCGGTGGAAGATGCGCCGGTGTGCAGCGAGTGCGGTGGGCTTATGACGCGGGCCGGGACCTGCTACAAGTGCGAGAATTGCGGCTCGACGAGCGGCTGCGGGTAGAGCGAAGGGGGCGGCTTCCCCTTACCAGGGGCGGACACGCCGGTCAGCCCCTACAATCAGGCGATTGGGTGGAAGGGAGGGCGCTGGGTGAAGGGGCACCCAGGCCGACAGGAATGCCGGCTGCAGGCCTGGAGGCCTGCCCCACAACGGGAGGCGTACGCTACTCTCTTCAAAACGCGTGGTATTGGTCGAGCTGGAGGAAGTGGGATGGCGGCGTTTGCATGCCGAGCACCCGCAGCAGGAGCTTATCCCGAGCCGTGTACTGGATGAAGAGCCACCGCCGGTGAAGGCGGCCTTCGGTTAGGGCGGCTCCCAAGCGGTTGTTGAGTTCGCCTGGACAGGTGTCCCGCGTGTTTCGAATGTGCCAGATGACGGCGGGCGCGGTTGAGAGCAGCAGGCTTTGAATCGGCTCCAGGCGGTGCTCGTGACCCACAAGGAGCGTTTGGGTGGCCGGGCTGAGCTGGCGCAACAGAGGCCAGGGGTCGAGGTTGCAGGCATCGGCTACCACCGCGGTCCGCAGTCCCGCAGATTCCCTCTGAATTAAGACGGCGATCTCCTGATAGGGGATGAGATAGGCCTTGTTGAGGAAATCCGTCTTCCGGAAGTAGCCGGCGATGGATCCAGCGCAGAGGAGGAGCATCGTTAGGGCGGCGGCTGTGCCGGTGCGGCCTGTGCGAGCTGCGCCTCGAGCGGCGAGCAGCAGAAAGAACGGCAGGAGGAACAGCAGCCGGGCTGGGACAAAGACAAAGCTCACCCAGCGGCTGGCTCCGAGGTAGGCCGCCACCGCGGCGGGCAGCACAATCCAATGCCACGCCGGGACCGGGCGAAGCCCCTTCCAGAGAAGCCAGGCCACAGTAGGCACAACAATCAGCCCTCCGGCCAGGACCCAGAAAGGCGGGGTTTCGCCGAAGGCGAACGAGAAGCACGTGTAGCCCAAACGGAGGGTCTCAGCGGCCAGCGGGTTGTTCACAGCCGGCTGCGGCGCGGCCTGGGTCAGCCGCTCAAGGGTCCGCCAGAGGTAGGCCAGCCAAGGGGCGTAGCACAACAGCGCCAGGCCGGTGGAGGCGAGCGAGGCTAGCAGCGGTGAGTTCTCCCAGCGGAATACGGCGAGCCAGAGCACGCGCGCGAACAACCCTGCCAGCAAAGCGAGCGCGGGCAGATAGTGGGTGTACAGCAACAACGCGAGGAACAGCGCGAAGGGAAGGACGCGGCGCAGGCGGCGCGGCTCGGCGATGAGGCGCAAAGCGGAGGCCAGCGCCAAGGTGAAGAGAAGAATTTGCAGGGAGTAGGCCCGGGCCATGCGGCCGAACAGGAGCAGCGAGGGGGACAGGCTCCAGAAGGCCACGAACCAGAGCCGGGCGCTCGGGTCTTCGGAGGGAGTCCAGATCCGGATGGCTGCCCAGCCCGCCGCAAGCAGGATCAACGCCGAGAGGATGCGGGCGGCGGAGGCCGCCTCCAGCGGCCAGGGCAGCTTCAGCCAGAAGTGGAGAAGCAAGCCGTGCAGGGGCGGGTTGACGTCACCCGCATAGGAGCGGAGGAGATCCGGGAGCGGTTGCCTGGCCGCTTCCAAGGTGAAGGACTCGTCACCCCAGACCGGGAGCAAGCTTGGATAGGCGAACAACAGAGCGGCCTGGAGGACGAAGCACGCCGGGATAAACCATCGGGGGGAGCTAGAAGCGGAGACCCGGCGCTCAGGCATGAAACAGAATCAGCATAGCGGAGAAGGAGGGCGCATGCCAAGAAACGAGAAGCCCCGCGGCTGGGTGTCCGCAGGGCTTCCACTCAGAGGGGCTGGCGACGAGCTGGGCCTCGTCGCCGGGGATGCTAGTGTTATAGCACTTGGTTAGTTTCAGTATAAGCAATTCACACCCTTTTGTCCAGAATTTTTTTGAATTTTTTTCGGCCCGCCGCGGGCGCCTCTCACTCCCGCCGTAAGCGTTTGGAATCCAAAGACTTTTTCAGTTTCCGGGCGTTTTCCAGGTCGCGGATGAGCTGGCGGGTGACCTTTTCGGCGACGTCGGCGCTGGCGCCGCGGAACTTCGCGCCCATGCTTTCCTGGGTTGTGGACCAAAGAACGTCGCCATCCCGGCTGACCAAGCGGACCGACGCACTGGCTTCATGTTTGCGCTCGGCGATGCGCACAGACTCCTGTTCGCCGACGGAGACGCCGGCGTAGCGGCTGCGGCGGTCTGATGCCGTGCGGTCTGGATTCGAGCCCACCGAGCTGGAGGCGCGAGCGCTGAGGCTTTCGCTAGAGGAGTAGGTGTCGGTGAAGATGAGGTCTTCGGCGGAGCCGCGCAGGAAAGCGTCGGCCTTTTCCGGGTTTTCCGTGAGGATGAAGAGCTTCGAGTTTTGGAGGCTGGCGATGATCATGTCCCGAATCTGGGCCGCCGTCTCGCCGCCGGTGAGCCGGTCGACATAAACCCTGCGGACCTCCAACAGGCGAAGGGTCGTGGCCTGCTCAAGCTCCGGGTCCGGAACCGCGCCGGGGAGAGGAGGCGCGGGTTCGGACTGGGCGAAAAGACAGAAGGCCAAGATGAGGGCAGCGGACATCTCAGTTTTCCCCAGATTTGCGGGCTTCGCCGTCCTGATACTCCACCTTGCGGCCGGTGCGAGCTTCAAGGCTGGCCAGCAGCGGGCGGAGGTCATCTTTGTGGACCCGGAAGACCAGGGCCTGCTGGCGGCCTTCGGGGTCCTGATAGCCGATGGTGAGGAAGTGGCGGCGCGACTTGCTGAGCAACAGGATGGGCGAGATCGTGAGGGCAAGAACGTAGCGGCGGCTGGCGTTTTGGCCGTATTCCAGGAGGTTGATGTCCAGGTAGGGGATGCGGAGTTCGGCGCCCTTAGCGGCCAGCAGCAAGAAGTGGTGGTCGGTGGTGCGCAGGCGGCCTTCGGTGTTGGTGGCGAGCGTCGCCAGGGTACCGCCGACATATTCGACACGTGCGCCCTCAGGCGCTGCCACGGCAAGAGCAGTCGCCAGACAGGCGGCCAGCAGGCAGACGAAGCGGCGCAGCCGAGGCATCACCAGAATAGTGGGCGCAGAAGGGAGGACCTCTCAGCGGGATAGCAGGGTGAGCGCGGGTGGGGAGGCGTAAGCCACGGGGAGGGCGGCGGGTAAAGGGGACCCAGGCCGACAGGAATGCCGGCCGCAGGCTAGAAAGCCTGCCCCACAACAGGAGGCGTACGCTACTGGGGCGGATATGCGGGTCGGCCCTACAGATGGGGCGGTTGGGTTGAAGCGAGGCGGTGGGTCAGGGGCGCCCAGGCCGGCACGAATGCCGGCCGCAGGCCTGGAGGCCTGCCCCACACCATGACGCCGGCGCCACAGCAGCGGAGGAAGAGGCCTCTAAAGCCACCCACCGGCAGCTCTGCCGGTGTGGCACGCAAGACTGAGTCTTCCACGCAGGGGCCGGTGTGGCAAGCCAGGCGGCATGCTCCACGGGGGCGGACATGCTGGTCCGCCCGAACAGATGACGCAGCTCGGTTGAGTAGCGGTGGGTTGAAGGGGGTGCGGGCGCAAGCTTCGAAGGCTACGCCCGCGGATCACAACGCAGGTTCGAGCCAGTCCCAATAGCGGACGGAAGCGCTACGGCCGGCGACAGCCACGGCGGCGCAATACTCCGGATGGATCTGCACGTCTTGAAGGCGCCAACGGCGGGGCACTTGGGAGTCACCGCGATAGCTGAGCAAGGCGTCGTCCGCACCGGCTTCCAGTGTTACCTCGCAACTTGCCAGTCCGGCACGGAGGCCCTGGCCGAGGGCTTTCAGGAACGCCTCCTTGCGGGACCAAGCGCGGAAGAAGGCGGGACGGCGGTCGGGGTCAGGCAGATTGCTCAATGCTTCGGCTTCTGCGGGCGTAAAGAAGCGGGCGGCCAGCTTTTCGATTTCCACACCATCCCGGATGCGTTCTACATCCACGCCGATGGCAGCTCTGAAAGCAATGCCATAGAGCGCCATGCCGTGCGAGTGGGCCAGATTGAATTCGAGGGGGGATGGGGCGCCGTCTTCATTGAGGAGGAAGGGCTTGCCGGCGGGACCGTAGCCAAACTCCAGCTCCGACGGAGGCCGCCCGGTATAGCGGCTCAGAATCTCCCTAAGGATGCCTCGCCCAGCGGTAAAACGGCGTTGATCCTTTAGGAAGCGAAAGCGGGCCGCGCGGAGGCGCTCGGGCGGGGATAGGAAGCTGCTAAGCCATTCCAGGACAGCGGGTTGCGGCTGAAGCGAGGCGCGCCATAAGTGGACGTGCCCGGCGTGAAGCTCCAGGCGTCCCGGCGCCGCGGGGCGCCACGTTTGAGCTGGGGAAAGCATCGCTACTCCGATCTTAGCCGGAACAGCAGTTGGCGGGTTCAAAAAGGGCGGGCGGCGGTATAATGGTGGACGTCACGAGGCCGTTCCGGCAGAACACTCCACCATGACGATCACCAGCGCAGCTTACTACGGTCTTTTTCTGACGCTCTCTCCGGTTCAACGGGCAGTGAACGCGCTGAGCGACGACACGTTCGCGGGCGCGCACAAGTTGACGTGGTTCGACTGGTCGCTGTTGATCCCGTATTTCGCCATTATGGCGGTATTGTCGATGTACGGGATGTACCGCTATGAGGTGATCCGCAACTATCTGAAGCACCGGAAGAAGCTGCCGCAGGCGCCCCCGGCGCAGTTCGAAACCTTGCCGCGGGTAACGGTGCAACTTCCTCTGTACAACGAGCGGTACGTGGTGGAGCGCCTACTGGAGAGCGTCATCCAACTGGAGTATCCGCGGGACCGGCTGCAGATCCAGGTATTGGACGATTCGACAGACGAGACGCACCCGTTCACCCAGGCGCTGGTGGCGCGGCTGCGAGCCGAGGGGCACCCGATCGAATACCATCATCGCGACAACCGGGAGGGGTTCAAGGCGGGCGCGTTGCAAGAAGGGCTGAAAACGGCGACCGGCGAGCTGATCGCGATCTTCGACGCGGACTTTGTCCCTCCGCGGGACTTCTTGATGCGCACGGTTCATTTCTTCACCGAGCCCAAGGTCGGGGTGGTGCAGACGCGGTGGAGCTATCTGAACCGGAATTACAACGTGCTGACCGAAGTGGAGGCGATTCTGCTCGACGGGCACTTCGTGCTGGAGCATGTGGCGCGCTGCGGGCGGGGGCTTTTTTTCAACTTCAACGGTACGGCGGGCGTGCTGCGACGGCAGATGATCGAGGATGCCGGGGGTTGGGAACACGACACGCTGACGGAGGATTGCGACCTGAGTTACCGGGCTCAGTTGAAGGGCTGGAAGTTTTTGTACTTGCCGGGGCTGGATTGCCCGTCGGAGCTGCCGGTGGAGATGCATGCGTTCCAGGTGCAGCAGTCGCGCTGGGCGAAGGGGCTGGTGCAGGTGGCGAAAAAACTTCTGCCGGGGATTCTGCGGGCGCCGATTCCATGGCGCCACAAAGTCGAAGCTTTCTTTCACCTGACGCCCAACATCTCCTATCCGCTGATGATGGTGGTTTCGGCGCTGCTGGTGCCGGTGATGATCGTGCGCTTTTATATGGGGTGGTGGCAGATGGCGCTCATTGACCTGCCGCTGATTTTTGCTTCGTTTTGCTCGATCATCGCCTTCTACCTGTTTGCGGAGCGGGAACTGGACCGGCGCAACTGGAAGCGGACGATTTGGATGCTACCGGCCCTACTGGCGGTGGGAGTGGCGCTGGCGGTGATCAACACGCGGGCGGTGATGGAGGCGTTGCTGGGGATCAAGAGCAGTTTTGTGCGCACGGCCAAGTATGCCATCGCCGGCAATCGCGTGCGGGTTGGGGAGACGAAGTACCGGCGGAAGAGTGGGTGGCTGCCGTTCATCGAGCTGGGGATCGGCACGTACTTTTTGGTGATGATCTTTTGGGCAGTTGACTCGTACAACTTTCTGGCGCTGCCGTTCCTGACGCTGTTCACAAGTGGGTATTACTGGGCTGGCTTCGCTACGCTTTACCAGGAGTATCAGAGCCGGCTGCGCTGGCAGCGCCAGAGGCAGCTTGGGCTGGAGACGGCGCGTTAGGGACGGCCGTGGGGGAAGAGGCCCGGTCTGGGATCGGCGGAGGGGAGAGGGAAGGCACGACCCTGTGGACCCGCCGAAGCTATTTGCGGGCGGCCGTGGCGTTTTTCGGGCTGGGAGCAGGGGCAGCGCGGGGCCTGGCGCCGCCAGCATCCTTAGGGGAGCGGGCGCGAGAGTATCTTGCGGATCTGATCCGGCTGGACACCTCCAATCCTCCTGGCAACGAGACGCGGGTCGCGCAGTATCTTAGCGGCGTTGCGCAAGCCCACGGAATTGAAAACGAACTGGTGGGGGACGATCCGGAGAGGTTGAACTTTGTGGCCAGGGTGCGGGGCAGCGGGCGCGAGCGGCCCCTGTTGCTGATGGCGCACAGCGATGTGGTCCCGGCCGAGCGGGCCAACTGGAGCGTAGACCCATTCGGCGGAATCGAGAGGGAGGGGGTCCTTTACGGCCGCGGAGCGGAGGACACCAAAGATCTGCTGGCGGCCGAGCTGGCGGTTCTGGTGGAGCTTAAACGCAGAGGAGTGAAGCTGAAGCGGGACGTCATCCTGCTGGCGGAAGCCGACGAAGAGGTCCACTCGCGGGGCATGCGCTGGATGGTGGAGAACGCTTGGGAGAAGATCGACGCAGCCTTTGCGATCAACGAGGGCGGAGCGATTACACGGACCAAGGGGGGGCTGCGGATCTACCGGATTCAAACGGCGGAGAAGATTCCGACGCGGGTGAGGCTGCTGGCGCGGGGGACGGCGGGTCATGGGGCGGTTCCGCGGCCGGATAATGCGGTTGTGCGGCTGGCCCGGGCCCTGGTGCGGCTGGCCGACGCCGATCAGCCGGTTCTGGTGAATCCGACGGCGCGGACGTACCTGAGGCGCATGAGCGCTCTGGACGGCTATGGCTGGCTGATCCCGCTGCTTGGGCGGCTGGAGAATCCGGCCACCGCGCAGCAGGCGGCGAATCAGATCCGAGCGCACGACCCGGAGCTGGATACGTTCCTGCGGACCACGGTCAGCCCTACGATTCTGCGCGCGGGCCAGCAGTCGAATGTGATCCCCACAGCGGCCGAGGCGGTGGTCGACGTCCGCCGGTTGCCCGAGGAAAGCAAGGAGGAGGTGCTGGCGCGGCTGCGGAAGCTGGTGAACGATTCCGCCGTGGAAGTGTGGCCTCTGGAGGGGCCGGAGATGCCGCCAGCTCCTTCGAGCCCGCTTGACAGCGAACTGTATCTCGCCATGGAACGCATCATCCGGCTAGAGGACCCAAAAGCGGTGGTGGTTCCTTATCTCAGCCGGGGGGCGTCCGACAGCGCCTTTTTGAGGGCCAAGGGCGTGGCGGCGTACGGGGCGGCGCTGTTCGAGGTTGAGAAGGAGGGGGACCGCTCGCACGGCAATGACGAGCGGCGTTCGCTGGAGAATCTACGGCAGGGCACAGAGCTGCTTTATCAGATCGTCACGGCTGTGGCGGGCGAGGCGGAGTGAAGGATAGGAGCGGCGCGAGCGGATGGCTCACGCCGCTCCTGCTCATGGCCGCTCAGAAAACGAAGTGGAAGCCGAACTCGATCCGGCGCGGGTAGTTCGCCTGGGTCGAAGTCTGAATCTTGCCGAACGCCGTGCTGGTCGGCGACAGGTTGGGCTGGCCGAACAGCGGGTGGTTGAAGGCGTTCAGCCAGTCCATCCGGAAGACGATCTGCTTGCCCTCGCTGACGGTGGTCTTTTTCTGCATCGACAGGTCGAAGTTGTTGATGTTGTGGGCGCGCAGAAAGCCGAAGCGGAACGGGAAGCTACGGATGTTGCTGGCGAGCTGTTGGGCGGAGCTGCTCACGAAGCCCACCTTGCCGTAGCCTGGGTTGGCGGCGTCATCGATCTTGAGCGGGTTGAACCAGCGGTCGGTGCTGCGCTCGCTGGAAGCGAGTTTGAGCTGGTTGATGTCGCCGATCCAGATCAAGTTTCCCCAATTGCCCAGGGGCGATCCGCTCTGCCAAATGAATACGCCGGAGATCTGCCAGCCGCCGGCGATGTGATTGAGCACGGGGCCGGCATCCCGCAGCAGCAGGCGGCCGCGTCCGATGGGGAACTCATAGATGCCGTTGATGGTGATGCGATGGGGCCGGTCGAAGTCGGAGATGACCTCGAGCGGCTGCAGATCGCTGGCGTTGAGCAGCTCGGTGGCCTGCATGTACTTGGAGAAGGTGTAGCTGCCGCTGACGGTGTAGCCGCTGGAGAACCGCTTTTCGGCGGAGAACTGCAAGCCGTGGTACCAGGTGTAGCCGTTGAACTGAGCGTGATTGACGGAGTCGAAGTGGGGATAGGGGCGCAACAGGCGTTCGACGGAGATGTTGGTGCCGGTGAAAGCGGAAGCAGCGCCGGCGGGCAGTTTGCCGGCCATGGGGTTGGCGATATTCCGGGAAAGCGCGTTGATGGTATCGTTGTCGCGGAAGAAGCTGCGGCTCAGATACTGGGCCGGGGTGGCATTGAGGTTGTGGCCATACTCAACGTGGGTGCCGCGGTTGCCGACGTAAGCGAGATCGAAGACGAAACGCCGGAACTGACGCTGGATGCTGAACTGCCAGCGTTGCATATAGGGGACCAGCGGGTTCTCGTCGAAGAAGGTGATGCTGTTGCCGACGAAAGTCTGTTGTCTTTGGGCCGCGCCGACGGGCATCAGCACGCCATCGGGGAAGGGGTTGGACAGGGTGCCGATGAAATTGATGTTGTCCTTGGTGGGCACAAAGGACGTGTTGCGGCTGAAACCGGTCTGGATGACGTCGCCGCGCCGCTGGCCGAGGAAGCCGTAAAAGACTCCGTAGCCGCCGCGGATCACGGTTTCCTTGTTGAGTTGATATGCGAAGCCGAAGCGAGGCATGAGGTTCCTCTTGGGGGTGTTGTAGAGGCCTCTAGGCTGGCCATCGACTCCGGCGAACAGCAGGCCTCCGCGGGTGTAGATCTGGGGAGGCAACAGCGGCGACAGGCTTGGGTTGTAGGCGGCCTGCACATCGGCCTGGAAGGGCTGGACGTAGTTGAAGTCGAAGCCCCGGACGGTGCGGTTGAAGCGCTCGGTCATGGGGTTTTCGAACTCCCAGCGCAAGCCGATATTGAGAGTCAGCTTACGGCTCACCTTCCAGTCGTCGTGGATGAAGAAGCCCCAACCGGTGGACTGCTCGGCGTAGCTGTCGACGCGGGTGGCGTAGCTTGAGCCGCTGGGGAGGCCCAGCAGGAGAGCGGCGACCGACTGGCCCAGACTGCCGGGGGCGGTTGGGGAGTTGTCCAAGGGCCCCCGGGTATAGGTGGCGTCGAAGATGAAGCGTCCGACTTGATCGTTGCCGTACGGCACGCTCTGTTCGCGGTAGGCGCGCCATTCCACCCCGCCTTTGATCATGTGAGCGCCTTGGGACTTAGAGAAGTTGCCGCCCAAGGAGGCCACCTCGGTCGGGCGAAATTCGCTGGCGATGCCGGTGCCCTGGTAGCCGGTGGGTTCGATGCGCGGGAACTGCCGGGCCACGGGGGGCACGGATTCGGCGTAGGCTTTGGGGAAGCCGAGGGAGGTGATGTCAAAACCTTTGGCTTTCGGGTTGCCTTCGGTGACGCGGATGAAGCGGTTGAAGCCGCCCCGCAGGTTGAGCACCATGGTGGGCGACAACGTGTAAACGTGGTCGAGCACGGCCGAGCGGGAGATGAACTGGAAGAAGTTGCCGGTGGCGAGGTTGTGGAAGTAGTCGTTGTAGAAGCTGTCGCGGTCGTAGTAGCTGACGCGGAGGAAGAGGCGCTGTTTTTGGCCGATCATCTGGTCGAGGCGGCCGGTGTAGGTGACGTAGTCGGCGGTCTCCTGAAGGTTGGGCTGGAGGTAGTTGCTGGTGCCGTCGGCATTCCCTTGCTGCAAAGGCTTCGGGTAGTACTTGAGGATGTTGACGGCCACCGGGTTGAACAAGGCCGGGGGGATGATGTTGCCCGGGAAGGGGTCGGCCTGATAGCGGCCGCCCGCCACGGCACGCCGGGTGAAGGGGTTGTAGATCTGGTACTGGGAGCCGATCGCCAACAGGCGCGAGAAATCCCCCTGCTTCATCTCTTCGGTGGGGACCGTCGGAGTTCCGTTATTGCGCGGGCGGGAGTCCTTGATTCCCTCGTAAGCGAAGAAGAAGAAGGTGCGGTTCCGGCCATCATAAGTCTTGGGGATGTAGACCGGGCCGCCGAGCGTACCGCCCCAGCGCTTATAGCTGAAGTCGCCTCGGGCTTGGTTCGTAGCGTTTGCAAAGTAGTCATTGGCGGACATCTCGGGGAGCATCCGCTTGTAGTAAGCGGTTCCGTGGAGCTCGTTGGTTCCGGACTTGATGCTGATGTTGGTGACGCCGCCCTCGGTGTTGCCCATTTCGGCGTCGAAGGTGGCGGTTTGGACTTTGAACTCCTGGATGGCGTCCACGGGCGGCACATAGGAGGCGGTCACCTCTCCGGCGCCAGCCACGGAAGTGGCGGGAGCTCCGTCCAGAGTAATCTCGCTGCGGTTGGCGCGGGTTCCGTCGATGGTGTAGCCGACGATGTGAGTGGGTTCGAAGGGGCGGTCGAGCCTGGGGTCGCGGGTAAACGAAGCGCCCGTGGCCAAACCGATCAACTGATATGGGTTGCCGTAGGCGACCGGGAGGTCGGCGACGCGGCGCGAATCGACGACCGTGCCGATGGAGGCGGTCGCCGTATTCAGCAACGGGGTTTCACCGACGACGGTAACGCTCTGGTCAACGGCACCCAGCTCCAGAGTCAGGTTGACCTCTAGCCGGTCATTGACGCGCAGCTCGACGCCGTCGCGGACGATCTTTTTGAAGCCGGGATGCTCAACGGCGATCTGGTAAACGCCAGGGATTAAGAACAGCGCCTGGTAGATGCCGGCCTCGTTGGTTTGGGCGGTAAGCCGGGTCCCCATGGCCTTATTGACGACCTCGACGGAGACGCCAGGAACGACCGCACCGCTCGGGTCAGTCACTTTGCCGATGATGGATCCGCGCGGATCCTGGGCCAGCAGAGACGGCTGGCACAACAGTATAGCCGCGCCGATGACCGCCGCTACAAAGAGCTTATGGTAACGGCTCACTTTCATGGAATCCTCCACTCCCTCTCATTGGGCCCGGGCGCAAGCGCCTGGGCGGTTGAATTGTTCACCTAGCGGCAAGGGGAAACGAGCAAGCCCGAGTGTGGCGCGGAAACCGCCACAGCAAGAGGCCTGCCTCTTTCACGACCGGTCTTCGCAAGGAGATTCCCTTCCCTCATAGTAATCCTGACAGACCCCGCCTGCCGCAGACATAACCCAAGGCTAATGTAGGGGAGGCCGAGGCTCGCGTCAAGCGAATTGATTTGAAATAATTGTTAAGCACAGCTTAACAATCGCCGGCACTGTTCTTGGTCTTCGGACAGGACTTATGGAAATCCGCCAGCTTCAATCTTTTCTTGCGGTGTTGGACGAGGGCAGCGTCAGCCGCGCCGCCGCGAAGTTATGTCTCTCCGCGGCTGCCGTGAGCATGCAATTGCACAATTTAGCCGCCGAGCTGGGGGTACAGCTCTTTGTTCGGAGGGGACGCAAACTCCTGCCGACCTCCGCCGCACATCAACTGTCCGAACAAGCGCGACGGGTGCTGGAGGGCGTTCGAGGGATCGAGCGGACATTTGCGAACACACCGGAGAAGGATCACCGGCCGTTCCACTTCGCAGCAGGCGCCACTACGCTCATCCACAGGCTAGGCAGGCCTTTACGTCTATTGCGAAAACATTTTCCGAATAACGAGATCCGGGTGACTGTGGCGGCCACCGAGGAAATGGTGGCCGGGCTGCACGAGGGCCGCTTCGATCTCTGTCTGATCTCGTTGCCTTACGATGAGACGGGGCTGCGGATCCTGCCGCTGTTTGAGGAAGAACTTTTGGGTTTGCGCCCGTCGGCGCAGCGGGTGCGAAGCTCGAGCGTCATTACGCTTCAACCCTCGGATTTAGAACGGGTTCCGTTCCTGCTGTATCCGAAGCGAAGCAATATGAGGACGATTATCGACCGGTTTTTCCAGCAGATCGGGATCACGCCGCAGGTGGTGGTGGAAGCGGATGATACGGAGGCCATCAAGCGTCTGGTGGAAGCCGGGTTCGGGTACTCCATCTTGCCGCAGTATGCGCTGCGCGGGCCGATGAAGTTTTACCAGACCTTCCGGGTGGCGGGCCACCGGCTGGTGCGGAGGCAAGCGCTGGCGATGGCTCAGACGCCCTATCCACGGGCGCTCACGGAGGCGATCGCGGCATATTTGCAGGAGGCGCTGCGGGAGAAATCTGCCAGGAGGCAGCAGCAGGGGTGAGGGAGGGGTTGGACGAGGCGGCAGGCGGTGGGCCGCCGCCGTTGGGGGGCCGTGCCGGGTATAAGTTGCGGATTCATGCCCGGGCGCGGCAGGCGGACTCAGGACTTGGTTTCAAGAATAAAGGTGGGGACTGAGCCGGTAAGGCTGCTGAAGGCCAACTCGGATTCTTCGCGCAGCCAAGTCGTGCAGGTCTGCACCTTGCCCGCCAGGCTGTGGGGCTGCACATCGACGATGACCTTCCGCATGCCCATCTCGCGGAAGCGGTAGACCGGGAAAAGTTCGCGGACGGGTTCGACCCGCTCCTGAACGATGATGGGGGTTTGAGAGGCGTGCTTGAGGACGCGCTCCCAGGTGCCGGGGTTGGTTTCGCGCCCGTCAAAGACGTGCTCATCCATATCGGGGTCGTTGGACATCAGCACGAGGTTTTCCCGGTTTTGCACCACGAAATCCAGCAAGTCGACCGTTTGGTCTTTGTAGCGGGTCTGTCCGGGGACGATCAGCCGTGTCCAGGGGACGCAATTCTGGATGGCTTTGCGCTCGGCGGCGGGGAACTTGGCCGTGACCGTTTCATCGCTGAGCAAGCAGAGGACGGTGCGTTTTTGGGCCATTTCGGCACGGAAGCTGCTGACCATACAGACGGCCCGGTCCTGGCAAGCGCGGATCACCGGATGGGTGAGGTCGAAGTGGACCAGGAAGTCATGGACGCGGACGCGGCGCCAGAGCAGATCGATGGGGAACTCACCCTGGCGCAGCACGCCCTTGCGGTACTCGACCTCTTCGGGGAAGACGATTTCGGCGGCCAAGCCGTGTTGGCGGCACAGGTCGCGCAGCAGCAAAGTTTCGGCGTTGCCGGTGGTCTTGAAGACAGTCCGGAGCTGTAGGATGCCGACGTGGGGCCGCCGTTTGCCGCCGAACTGTTTGTAAGTGGCGAGCAGGGTGGAGATCAGCTCTTTGGCGCCGCCGAGCTTGGTCAAGCGATACTGCCGGCGGAAATGGCGCACGGGCGGGCAATCATAGTACAGGTCGGCGAGTCCGGAGGCCATGGCGATGTGCGGGGCCGAGTCCCAATGGTGGGCCATGACGCGCAAGCCGCCGTTGTAAAGAAAGGTGTCGAGGTAGGCGGTGGGAGTAAAGCCCGGATAGCCGGGCTCAATGCCGGCGAGCATCTTTTCCCCAGGAAGCAGGGCCATGCGGGCCATGAGGGCGGGATCGGAGAGAGCAGCCTCCAGGATCCGGTTGATGGCCGAGCCCAGCAACTCAGCGGTCTTGGCGAGGGCGGCATATTGGCGGCGCGTGATGAAGTGGGGGCGGATGAAAGTGCAGATCGGATTCATGCCGCGACGCAAATTCAGCTTCATCATGCGCTGCTGGAGGTCTTCAGCCCAGTCGAGGCGTGGGTAAGGGGCGGTTTGGAGCAACTTATGGTAGCGGGCGATCGCCTCGCCTAATTGGGTCATGGCAATGTCCGGATGGGAGCTGAAACCCTTAATATCTCACACGGCGAGGAAAAAGGGAAGAGGAGGGACCGGGAAAATCGCACCTAACTTCTTTATTATGAATAAGATAAAAATTGCCATGGAGGGGGGCCGCTCGATGCTGAAACGGGGCCCAGCCTAGCGCCGCTAAGGCTCGACGGCGAGCTTGTTGATGACCTTAACGACGCCCTTGACCCGGCGGGTTAGACGCTCCGCGCGCACCTTTTGCTTTTCGGTTTTGACCTTTCCGGAGAGGGTTACGACGCCATTTTGGACCTCGACGGTCAAGGCGCCGCCTTTGACCTGGGCGTCGGAGGCCAGCCGGAGGCGGACCTCGTCGTAGATTTTGTCATCGCTGATTTTTGCTTTGGGATCGGCAGCCGCCCAAGCGGCCGCGGCGAACGTGATGATGCAGATCAATGCGAAGGATAGAAAGCGCATGTTACTCCGCCTCCCGGCCAGCCATCGAATGCCAGTCTAGCGCATCCAGAAAGCGCGCATCCTGGCGCCAGTGGGGGCGAACTTTGACGAACAGTTGTAGGAAAACTTTGCGGCCGAGCAGGTGCTCCATTTCGAGGCGGGCTTCGGTTCCGATCTTCTTCATCATGCTGCCGCCTTTGCCGATCAGGATGGCCTTCTGGCCGTCGCGCTCGACGTAGATGGTGGCGTGGATGGAGATCAGATGGTCCGATTCTTCCCACTGATCGATGGCCACTGCGACGGCATGGGGGACCTCCTGGCGGCTGTGATGGAGGATCTTTTCGCGGATCAGCTCGGCGGCGAGGAAACGCTCGGGCTGGTCGGTAACGTAATCCGGGGGAAAGAAGGCGGGGCCGGGCGGCAAGCGGAGCAGGATCTCCTGCCGCAGGATGTCGAGGCCTTCGCCTGTGAGAGCGGAAATCGGGATGTAGGCGGAGAACTCGTGCAAGGAGCGGTAGCGGTCGATTTGTTCGAGCAGAACGCTCTTGTCCTTGAGCCGGTCGATTTTGTTGAGAGCAAGGAGGGTGGGGGTTTTCGCCCCTGCGATCATGCGGACCGCCTCCTCGTCTTCGTGGCTGAACGGCAGAGTGGCGTCGGCGACCAGCAGCAGCAGGTCTCTCTCGTTGAGCGCGGCGCGCACAGCCTCCTGCATGCGCCGGTTGAGCAGGGTATCCGGCTTGTGGATGCCGGGCGTGTCCAGGAAGACGATCTGGGCGTTGGGCAAGTTGACGACGCCCTGCGCGGTGGTGCGCGTGGTTTGGGGCTTGGGGGCGACGATGGCCAGCTTCATGCCGGTCAGGGCATTGAGCAGGGTGGATTTGCCGGAGTTGGGGCGGCCCACGATGGAGACGAAACCGGAGACGAATGGATCTGGTTGGTTATCAGGCATGGTTCTCGTTGCTGCTGCGCATGACGCGGACCAAGTCCACGCGCATTTCGTTGCCGGCCAAGACTTCGATGCGCAGGCCGTGCCGTTCGGCGACTTCTCCCACGGCGGGGACCCGGCCGAGCCATTCGGCGGCGAGCCCGCTGATGGTGGTGGATTCGGTGTCCTCGGGCGGCCGGAAGCCGAGCAGATCTTGAAGGCGGTTCAGCTCGAAACTGCCTGAGACGATGTAGCACCCCTCGCCATCGGGGGTGACGTCGATTTCGGGCTCGTGTTCGTCGCGGATCTCGCCGAGGATCTCTTCCACGAGATCCTCCATGGTAGCCAGTCCGGCGGTGTTGCCGTACTCATCGATGACGATGACCATATGGGCGCGGTCTTCCTGCATCTCTTTGAGAAGATCGTGCACCGGTTTGGTCTCGGGCACAAGGCGGACGGGGCGCATCAAGTCGCGGACTCTGCCGTTGCGCCGGTCCTCCTCGTCGAGTTCGAGCACGTCCCGGGCGTGGACGAAGCCGACAATGCGGTCGACGGAATCCTCGTAGACGGGGATGCGGGAATACTGCTCGTGGATGAGAAGTTCGCGCAGGTCCTCCAAGCTGCGGCCGGCGTCGATGGCGACGATTTTGGGGCGGGGAGTCATGACTTCCCGCACTGTTTTATCGCCGAAGGCCACGGCGGCCTGGATGAGTTTGCGGTCTTCCTCCTCGATGAGGCCTTCTTCGGCGCCGGCGGTGATTAGGGCTTCGATATGCTCTTCCGGGGTGGGCGGGGTCTCCTGGGACTCTTCGGATTCGGCCAAGTCCACTACAGCCTCCAGGAAGGTGAGCAAGACCACCAAGGGGCGCACGGACAGAGCCATCAGGCGGAAGACGGGGACGAGAGGCAGAACCCAGCGCCCTTCGGTTTTGCGATAGAGAATCTGGGGGGCGGCGTATCCTGCGGCGAGCAAGATCAGCCAGGAAAAGGCGGCGGCCTCCAGCAGGGATTGCCAGTTCAGACCGGAACGACGCACTGAAATCGCCAATATCGCCGTGCCGAGGAAGGCGATCGTGGAGTGCTTCATCAGGGAGAAGGACAAGGCGCCGCGTTCGGTTTTGAGTCCGATGCGGTTTTTCAGTGTCTCTTTGAAGAACTGGAGCGCCGGCAGCTCGCGGCTGCGCAAGCGCAGGGACTCCAGATACAGCACTTGGAGGAAGGTGACGCCGGTCAAGGAGAGAGCGAACCAGACGGCGGCGGCCAACAGGATCAGAGTCATGACTTGACCCGCTCGATCAACCCGCAGGGCAGTCCGAACTGGCGGCGGAGCCGCCGTTCCCGCCGCGCCATCTGCCCGGAGTCGGTTTCATGATCCATGCCCATGAGGTGGAGTACGCTGTGCAGCATCAAGATCTTCAGTTCCTCGACCAGACTATGGCCCAGGCGCCGGGCCTGATCCCGGGCGCGGTCGACGGAGATGGCCATCTCGCCCAGATAGCCGTCGGGGCCGGGCTCGGGGAATGAGAGCACATCGGTGGGCACATCTTGGCCCAGGAACTGGCGGTTGAGGCGGCGCAGTTCGCGGTCATCGGTGAGGAGGCAGTGAAAGCTGCGGCCCCGCGCAACGTCGTGGATCAACTGACGCGCGAAGGAGCGGAGCTGGGCGCGGGGCAGCCGCGCGGGCGCCCGCAAGAACAGTAACGGATCGTCGGAGGATTCCATTGGCCGAATCAGGCGCCGGCGATACGCTCCGCCCCGGCAGCGGGTTCTTCGAGCCGGAGCTGGAGCTGGGCGGCGGCGCTGTTTTGCTCGTTGTAGCGCTCGTACGCCTTGACGATGCGCTGCACCAGATTGTGCCGCACCACGTCGCGCTCGTCAAAATAGACGAAGCGGATGCCCTCCACGCCGCGCAGCACCTCGATGGCTTCCAGAAGGCCGCTGCGTTTTCCGCCGGGCAGGTCGATCTGGGTGATATCGCCTGTCACCACCATTTTCGAGTTGAAGCCCTGGCGGGTCAGGATCATCTTCATCTGCTCGGAGGTGGAGTTCTGAGCTTCGTCCATGATGATGAAGCTGTCGTTGAGGGTCCGGCCGCGCATGAAGGCCAGCGGGGCGACTTCGATGACGCTGCGTTCCAAGAGCTTGTCTACGCGCTCCACTTCCAGCATGTCATAGAGGGCATCGTAGAGGGGGCGCAGATAGGGGTCGACTTTCTCCTGAAGCGTACCCGGCAGGAAGCCCAACCTTTCTCCGGCCTCCACGGCGGGCCGCGTGAGGATAATCCGGCTGACCTGTTTGCTGATCAGCGCCGAAACAGCCATGGCGACGGCCAGGTAAGTTTTGCCGGTGCCGGCCGGGCCGATGCCGAACACCAAATCGTGGCGCTCAATAGCTTCGACATAGCGGCGCTGATTGGTGCTCTTGGGCGCGACCGATTTCTTGCCGAAGTTACGCTGGCGGCCGCTGATGACCAGACCGCGGAGTCCAAGTTCGCGGTCCTCGGTGACCAGCCGGAAGTAACTATTCAGGTCGCCGTTGGTGAAGGCGTGGCCTTCCTTGACGAGCGCCACGTAATCGGTCAGGATGTCTTCGGCGCGCGCCACGTCGGATTCTTCCCCCTCGATTTCCAAGCTGTCCTCCAGCAGTTGAATCCGGACGTTGAGGCCGTTTTCAAGAACGCGGATATTCTCGTCGCGGGTGCCGAACAGCGGTTCGATGCCGCGGCGGATTTGGACACTGGCTGTCGTTCGCAATGGGGTCTAGCTACCTCCAGGAGACCATGGGAGCGGTTTGCAGGGGATGCTGTGTGGACGGGCACGCGGCTCTCTTGTTTCTAGCGACCGCCCTTATCCGCGCGCGCGGAGATGTGTACATCCACCCAAATTATAGCAGGAAAAGGCGGCCGCGCAGCTTTGGAAAAGTTTGCAGAGCCAACGGGAAAGGGTGGTCCAGGGGGGGTGGGGGAGATGGCTTCTGGCAGATTCTGCTTGGGAAAACACAGCGCGGCAGGGCCGCAACCAAACAGCGATGGCGGTTGTGGCCTCGCCGGCAACTCGCTCCCGTGGCGACATGAAGATCTTCGCGCGCGGGGGAGATTTCAGGGGTTAGTAGTCCAGAGAAGGCAAACCACAGAGGACACGGAGAAGGAAAACCACAGAGGGCACAGAGGACACGGAGAAGACAAAACACAACGCGAGAGAGCCGCAACGAAACGGGGACGGCGGTTGTGGTCTCGCCGGCAACTCGCTGCCGTGGCGGCATGAAGATCTTCGCGCGCGGGGAAGATGTGAGGGGTTAGTAGCCCAGAGAAGGCAAACCACGGAGGACACGGGGAAGGAAAACCACAGCGCGGCAGGGCCGCAACCAAACAGCGACGGCGGTTGTGGTCTCGCCGGCAACTCGCTCCCGTGGCGGCATGAAAACCTTCGCGCGCGGAGAAGATGTCAGGGGTTAGTAGCCCAGAGAAGGCAAACCACGGAGGACACGGAGAAGGAAAACCACAGAGGGCACGGAGGACACGGAGAAAACAAAACACAACGCGAGAGAGCCGCAACGAAACGGGGATGGCGGTTGTGGTCTCGCCGGCAACTCGCTCCCGTGGCGGCATGAAAACCTTCGCGCGCGGGGAAGATTACAGGGGTTAGTAGTCCAGAGGACACGGAGAAAACAAACCACAGAGGGCACAGAGGACACAGAGAAACACGGAGATGGGAAGAGAGGGCGCGGAGACGCCGGGGCAGCATCTCCAGAGCGCAAGATTTCGCGGAACGGAGAGCAGAGGGTAAAGGGAACCAAGGCCGGCAGGAATGCCGGCCGCAGGCCTGGAGGCCTGCCCCACACCAGATGCTTGCCCCACAGGAGCAGCCTGCACCACAGTAGGGGAGGGGAAGAGTTCACAAGCCAACCACCGGCAGGACTGCCGGTGTGGCACGCAAGGCTGCGTGCTCCACACGGGGGCGGGGGGCGAGGGGCAGCCTCTGGACTGACTAGAGGGTCTTCAGGAACGCGATCAGCGCGTCCTTGTCTTCCGGCGTGAGGGTGTCTTTGAAAGACGGCATGTTCTCGGAGCCGGTGTCGATGTTCTCGCGGATGCTAGCTTCGCTGATCGGCTTGCCATTCTCCATCGTGCTTCGCTGAAACAGGCCTTTCAAACCGGGGCCGACTTTCTTCTCCGTGCTGGCTGCGTCGTGGCACAAGGCGCACTGGTCCTCGAAAACCGTCTTGCCGCGGGCCACCAGTGCCGGGTCCACTTTGGGGGCTCTCTGGCAGCCTGCAAACACCATTAATCCGGCGCTCAGTGCGAGCGCCAGCAGCATCCTTCGCCTGCTCTGAATCATATCGCTCCTTCGAGTCCAGTCTACAATGAAAGCATGAGGATCCTTCTGTTCACTGGGAAGGGGGGAACGGGGAAGACCAGCCTGGCGGCCGCCACGGCCTTGCGGCTGGCGCAGATGGGGCGCCGCACGCTGGTCATGAGCGTGGATCCGGCCCATAGCCTCGCCGACTCGTTCGATCTGTGTCCGGACTTATTCCATAACCGCACCTACGACCCGTTGACCGTGGCCCCAAACCTGGACGTGCAAGAGGTCAACATTCAAAAAGAAATCCGGCGGCACTGGAAGGAGATCTCCTCTTATGTCGTGTCGGTGCTGCGCACCACGGGCATCAGCGACGTCGAAGCGGAGGAGCTGGCCATCCTTCCGGGCATGGAAGAGCTCAGCGCCATGATGTACGTCAACCAGTACCGGCGCGAGCAGCGCTATGACGTGATCGTGCTCGACTGCGCGCCGACGGCGGAGTCGATGCGCTTTGTCAGCATGCCCACCACGCTCGACTGGTACATGAAGCACATCTTTCCTTACCAGCGCAGCCTGCTCAAGGCGGTGCGCCCCATCGCCAGCCGCGTCTCGCCGGTGGAGCTTCCTTCCGACAGCTACTTCGCCAACGTGCAGGCGCTATTCGAGAAGCTGGCGGGCGTGGAGGAGCTGCTGGAGGATCCGCAGGTCACCAGCGTGCGGCTGGCGACGAATCCCGAGCGGATGGTTCTGCGCGAAACCCAGCGGGCTTTCGTCTACTTCTCTTTACACGGCCTGACCGTGGATATGGTGATCGTCAACCGCCTGCTGCCGCGCCGCATTGCCGATGCCTGGTTCTCGCGCTGGCTGAAATCCCAGCAGGAGATCCTGAGGGAGATCGAAGAATACTTCGCGCCGGTCCCGGTGAAGCGCGTTCCGCTGTTCGCGCAGGAGGTTCTGGGAATGCGCCGGCTGGAGGAACTGGCGAAAGCATTGTATCCGGAGGGGGAGGATCCCGCGGCCGTGCACCGGGTGGAAGAGCCCTACCGCTTCGTGAAGAGGGATGGGTCTTATGCGGTGCTGGTTCAGCTTCCTTTCGCCACGAAGGAGGAGGTCGGGGTCTTCAAGAAAGGGGATGAACTGGTGATCGAGATTGGAACTTTGCGGCGGCACATCGGCCTGCCCGCCACCATGGCGGGGCTGACCCCTGTGCGCGCGAAGCTGGAAAACAAGCAGTTGACGGTTGAGATGAAGGAGGCATCCCCATGAGGAGGAGAAAAGCCGCGGCAAACGCGCCCGAAGCGGCGCCGGAGTGCCTGTGCATGGGCATGGGCCCCCGGTTGACCGAGATGCTGCGCTGCCGCTCCGAGCAAGCCGCCGGACATTTGCGGAACGCGCGCCTGGAGTTTCTGAAGGCCATCCGGGCGATGATCGACGAGCGCATCGAGCACCTCAGCGCCAAGGGCAAGAAAGGAACCGCCGTGCCCGTTGAGTAATCTAATTGGGCATGGCGAGACAAACCGGCAAAGCTCTTCAGGAGGGCGATCCCGCCCCGGAGATTGAACTACTCACCGACGCCGGTTCCCCGTTCCGGCTTTCCAGTTTGCGCGGCAAGAACGTGGTCCTTTACTTCTATCCGAGAGCGAGCACGCCCGGCTGCACGACGGAAGCCTGCGAGTTCCGGGATGCGGCGGCGGAGTTTGGCTCTGCGGACACCGTGATTGTGGGCGTCTCTCCCGACGCTCCAGGAGCGCAGGCGAAGTTCAAAACGAAGTACGGTCTGCCCTTTACCCTGCTGTGCGATGTGGAGCACAGGGCGGCAGCCGCCTACGGCGTCTGGAAAGAAAAGAACATGTACGGCAAGAAGGTGATGGGCATCGAGCGCACTACCTTCCTGATCGGCAAGGATGGACGGATCCGCAAGATTTTCGCGAAGGTGAAACCGCAGGGCCACGCGGCGCAGGTTTTGGCGGAGCTGTCAGCTCTTTAGCTCGACGATGGTTGCCCCGGCGCCACCTTCGTGTTGTTCGGCTGGGTAGAACTTCTCGACGTGCGGATGGCCGGTGAGAAGCTCGGCCACGGCGCGCTTGAGAACCCCCATGCCGTGGCCGTGGATGACCCGCAGGCGCGTCACGCCCGCCAGGACGGCGTTATCCAGAGCCTTCTCCACCTGCCGGCAAGCATCCTCCGCATGCTGGCCGATGACGTTGACCTCACGAACCGCACCGGCGTCCAACGGCGCCGCGTCGAACGAAATTCGCGGGGGAAGCTTTTTGCCCTCAGCCGGCGGAAGCACCTCCAGAACTTCGTCGGTAGAAACCTGAAGCTTCATGAAGCCGGCCTGAACCTCGATCTTTCCCTCTCCCAGCAGGCGCCTCACCTGAGCCGGTTCGGCGATCCCCTTCAAGCGCACCCGCGCGCCTTCCACGATCTCGGGCTTCTCCAGTTGGCCGCGTCTGGCTTCGTCGCGCGCGGCCAGAACGGTGACGTCCATCTCCTGCTGAAGCTCGCGCTTCAGGCGGCCCACTTGGCGCATGGCCCGCGCCGCCTCTTTTTTCTGGGCAGCGTCCGAAAGGATTCTGTCGATCGTCTCCCGGGCCTGCGCCTCGAAACGCTCCAGGGCGAGCTGGCAACGACGGTCAATCTCCTTGAGCTTGGCCGATTCCCGCTGGGCCCACTCTTTCACCAGAGCGCGCTCCCGCGCGGCGAGGGCCTCTTTTTGCTGTCTGAGCTCCTCGGCGAGCCGCGCCGTCTCTTCCAGCCGCTTCTCCAGCTCGGCCAGAAAACGGGCGATGTCCTGCTCCTGGCGCGTGAGCCGCTGCCGCGCCTGTTCCATCAGCTCCAGCGGCATCCCGAGCCGCTGCGCAATCTCCAAACCCGCCGATTTACCCGGCGCGCCGAGCCGCAGCGTGTAGGTCGGCTCCAGCGTCTCCTCGTTGAAGCCCATGCCGGCGTTCAGAACGCCCGGAGTGCTTGCCCCGTAAGCTTTCAATGCCAGCAGGTGGGTGGAGGCGAGAGTAAACGCGCCTGTCGTGCGGAAATGCTCCAGCACCGCCGTCCCCAGCGCCCCTCCCTCTTCCGGGTCCGTGGCCCGGCCGAGCTCATCGAGCAGCACCAGCGCTCCGGAGCCGGCCATTTCGATCATTTGCCGCAGGCGGTTCACATGCGCCGAGAAGGTGCTCAGGCTCTCCTGAATCGACTGGTTGTCGCCGATGTCGGCCAATACCTGCTCGAAGACCGGAAGCTCGGCCTCTTCGCAGGGCAGCGGCAAACCGGACTGGGCCATCAGGGCCATTAGCCCCACAGTCTTCAGCGTGACGGTCTTGCCGCCGGTGTTGGGGCCGCTCACCAACAGGGTCCGGTGTTGCTCGTTGAGTTCCAGGGTGACGGGAACGGGCCTTTTGCCTTGCCGCCGCAGGACATCCTCCAGCAAAGGATGGCGGGCTTGCTTCAAATACAGGCGGCGCGGCGCCTCCGGGCTGAAGCGCGGCAGCACACATTGAAACTCGGCGGCGAAAGCCGCTTTGGCGAACAGCCACTCCAGCTCTCCCAGCGCCCCGGCCGAGGCTTGAATGGCGGCGCAGCGCTCCCGCAACCGCTGAGTGGCGTCGAGCAGGATACGGTGCACCTCGCGGAGCTCTTCCTCATGCAGGCGCACCAGCTCGTTGTTGAGCTCGATGGTTTCGAGCGGTTCGACGAAGAGGGTATGTCCGCTGCCGCTCGAACCATGCACCACGCCGTCAATGCGGCGCTGCCGCCCCGCCACGACCGGCACCACGAAGCGGTCGTTGCGGATGGTCACAAAATCCTCTTGAAGCAAGCCGTCGTCGCGGTGGCGTTCGACAAACCGCTCCAGCGACTCCTGGACCAAGCGCCTCTGGCGTTCGATGTCTCGCCGAATGCGGCTTAGTTCGGGGCTGGCATGATCCGCCACGCTTCCGTCGGGGAGGAAGCGAGAGGACAATTCGCCCGGTAGCGAATGGAAATCCGCCAGTCTCTGGCCCAGCGCGCCCAGTTTCGGAAAACGCCCTGCCACAGAGACCAGAACCCGCCGGACATCCCCGGAAACGTCCATGAGCACGCTCAGCGCCAGAATCTCCTTGACTTCGAGGCAACTTCCTTCTATGCGAAGTTTGGCCAGGATATCCGCAGGGTCAGTGAGTGAATCAAAGCGGAGCCGCACGGCGGCGCCTCGCACGGCGGGCTGCGGGCGGGAGGAGGCTTTCCAGTACTCGATCGCTTCGCCGGTCTGAGCCAGGACCTCTTCCAACTGTTCGCGGTTGGAGCTGGGGGCCATTGCTTCCAGCTTTTTCCTTCCCAAGGGGCTGGATAAATAGCGTTCCAGCAGCTCCTTCAGCGCGTTGTACTCCAGCAGCCCGGCGCCTACGGCGTTCATCCCGCTAGCAGCCTCCGCCTGCCTTTGCGCATCGCCCGGCGAATCACCTCCAGCGTGCCAGGCGTGATCGGATAGCGTTCCAGATCTTCTCGGGCGACCCATTGGACTGCGCCGGCGTCGTCGGCCGCGCGCAGTGCGCCGCCCTTGGGCCGGCACAGATAGTCGACCAGGACGTAGTGATACTGCGTCCGGCCCCGCGCGTCCTGTTGAATTCGCTCAAACACCTCGAAGATGCCGAGCGGCTCCACCTCCAGGCCGGTCTCTTCGCGCACCTCACGGCAGACCCCATCCCGCAGCCGTTCGCCGGCGTGCAGGACGCCGCCCGGCAGCGACCACAAGCCTTTCAGTGGGGCCCGAGCCCGCTGCACCAGCAACACTTTGCCGCGATTCAGAATGATGGCGCCGACCCCCACCAGAGGTCCGGCGGGATAGCGGCGCCGGGGGCGGCCGCGCGGTTGCTGCGCGCTGTCCGGCTTGCCAGCTTGTGTCTTGACATTCAAAATGCGACTATTTTATTGTAACGGTTCAACTTGGCTGAATCGGCGTGGCGGCAAATCGGGCG